>Ga0335075_10004196_pt1 | contig 22592 bp, 16 predicted proteins | sample Lox_Sample_24_FD_206723 | JGI IMG/M metagenome (GOLD analysis project Ga0335075, IMG submission 206723) | Soil microbial communities from Loxahatchee National Wildlife Refuge, Florida, United States - Lox_Sample_2.4 | ecosystem: Environmental > Terrestrial > Soil > Wetlands | place: USA...
TTGCCGCTTTCGCTGTTCCCGGCGATCAACGCGGAACGGTTCGGCGGCGACCCACGGACCCTCGGGCTGTTCACGGGCGCGATCGGCGCGGGCGGCATGGTTACCGCGGTGCTGTCCGGGCCGGTGAAGCACACCTCCAGGCACGGGCTGGCCATGCTCGCCTGCGTGGCGGCCTGGGGCGGTGGGTTCGCGCTGTTCGCGGTCGCGCATTCGCTATGGCTGACGCTGCTGGCGCTGGCCGTCGCGGGCGCGGCGGACACGTTCACTGTGGTGTTCCGCGGCGTGATCGTGCAGGCGGTGACGCCTGACGAATTCCGCGGCCGGGTGAACGCGGCGGACTACGTGGTCGGCGCGGGCGGCGGGCAACTCGGGTCACTGGAGGCCGGCCTGGTCGGGTCGCTGACCACCCCCGTGATCAGCGCGCTGAGCGGCGGCCTGCTGACGATCGCCGGGGCGGTCGCGATCGGGGCCGCGCTGCCCGGCTTCCGCCGCTACCGCGACGCGCCGCCCGCCGAGCCCGTGCCACCGCGGGCCGACACCGCGGCGACCACGCCGCCCACGCCGATCGCTATACCCTGAGCGTCGCGAAGCCCGGGCATACGTGAGGCCCCCGCAGGGAATAAGTGCTGACGGAGGGCGGTGGGACGATGACGGCGCGGAGCGCGGACGGCGAGCTGGGAGGACGGCTCAGCGGACGGCTGGGGCGGCGGGCAGGCATGGCTGTGGTGGCGGCGCTGGCCCTGCTGGCGGCGGGATGCACGGGCGGCGGGCACGGTACCAGCCAGGCGGGCGCCGCGGGCCACACCGGGACCGGCGCCAGCGCCGGGGCTAGCACCGCGAACGGCCCGCGGGTGACGATCACGCCTGCGGACGGCGCGGCCCGGGCCGACCCGTCCGCTGGCATCACGGTCACCGCAGCCGGGGGCACGCTGACCCACGTCATCGTGCACACCCCGGGCGACCCCGTATCGGGCAGCATGAGCGACGGCGACAAGGTCTGGCACAGCCAGGCGACGCTGGACGTCTCGCAGTCATACACGGTGACGGCCACCGCGTCCGGGCACGGCGGCACCGTCACCGACACAAGCAGGTTCCGCACGCTGACCCCGGGCCAGACGTTCACGACCGAGATCGTCGAGGGGTACAAGCAGACCTACGGCGTCGGGATGCCGATCATCTTGTACTTCAGCCACAAGATCACCGACGAGGCCGCGGTCGAGCGATCCTTCCAGGTCACGACGTCCAAGCCGGTGGTCGGCGCGTGGTACTGGGACAACCCGTGCAACATGGCCGCCACCTGCGCCTACTTCCGGCCGCGCGACTACTGGCCGTCAGGCACCACGGTGACCTTCACCGGCCACCTCAACGGCGTGGAGGGCGCGTCAGGCGTGTACGGATACCACACGCTGACCCAGACCTTCGACATCGGCGCGTCGCTGATCGCGGTCGGGAACGTCGTCACGCACAAGACGCAGATTTATGACAACGGCAAGCTCACCTACGACTGGCCGATCAGCGCCGGGCGCCCCGGCGACGACACCCCGGACGGGAGCTACCTGACCATCGAGAAGGAGAACCCGGTGCTGATGACCGGCCCGGGGTACAGCCTTGAGGTCCCGTGGTCGGTTCGGTTCACGTTCAGCGGGGACTACTACCACGACGCCTACTGGTCGGTGGGCGAGCAGGGCTTCGAGAACGTCAGCCACGGCTGCGTGAACCTCTCCCCCGCCGACGCCGAGACCTACTACAACCTGGCCGTGCCCGGCGACCCCATCACGATCACGGGCAGCCCGAAGGCCGGGACCTGGGACAACGGCTGGACCATGTGGTTCCTTTCCTGGCCGCAGTACCTGAACGGCAGCGCGCTGCACGAGGCCGTACAGGCCGGCCCTTCAGGCAGCACGTTCGTCAACCCCTCGACGCTGCCGCCCGACACCGCGACCGCCCCACTGCAGACCGCCCCGTCCGCCAACGCCACCGCCGCCTAGCCCGCCGCGCGCCTCTTCACATGAACATGATCGCGAAGACTTTGGTGTGCCAGGCCATACCAAAGTATTCGGGATCATGAAAACCTGGGATAAGGCGAGGCGCCATACTCGCCATAGGGCCGTGGGGTCGCTCAACGGATCGCCGTGGACCAGGGAGAAGTCGGCCGGGCCGCCCTCACGGATCACGCCCGCGTCCGGCTCGCCCAGCAGCTCGCCGCCGCGCCAGGTGACGCTGGCCAGCGCCTGCCACGGCTCCAGGCCCGCCTGTACCTGGCACTCCACCTCCCAGGGCAGCTGGTTGGCCCGGGACGAACCGCCGCCGAAGTCCGTGCCACCCACGATGGCCACGCCCGCGTCGCGGGCCAGCCTGACGCTGGCCATCGCCGTCTCCAGCCTCTCGGCGATCTGGGCCCGGCCCTGGGTGAACCGGGGGATCGCAGTGGTCGTGGAGAACGTCAGCCACGACCGCAGCACGGTCATCGTGGTCACCAGCGCGCAGCCACGCGCGGCCATGTCCCAGGCGACGTCGGCGTCGAGCTCGAAGCCATGCTCGATGGAGTCCACGCCCCCGGCCGCGCACACCCGGGTGCCGGGCAGCGTGGTGGCGTGCGCGGTCACCCGGGCGCCCCGCGCATGCACCGCCTCGACCACCCGGGCCACCTCACCGGCGCTGAACGGCGGGGTGGCCGGGTCCGGGCCGTCCAGGTAGAGCTTGACGAAATCGGCGCCGTCGTCGAGCTGGCCAAGCGAGGCCGCCAGCAGCGCGTCGCCGTCGGCGGCCTCCACGGTCAGGCCCGCGGGCAGCAGGCCGGCCGCGGTGATCCAAGTGCCGGCCGCGCGCACGTACGGCCGGTCCCGCCGACTCCGCCAGCGGTCCCTGACGCCGAGGCTCAGCGCCCGCTCGGCGCCGCCGTCCACGCGGCGCGGCGACCCGACATCCCGGGCCCAGCGCACCCCCGACCGGTACTGCAACTCGCCGTTCTCCTCGGCTACGGCCAGCAGCCGGTCGGTCGAGTCGGCGCCCCGGTCGATCCAGTGCGACCCGCCAGGCAGCGTGAGGTGGCTGTGGCCGTCGACCATGCCGGGCACGATCGTCGTCCCGCCCGCGTCGATGACCTCGCAGCCCGCCGGAACGGCGCCCTCATCGCCGGCCGACCGGATCCACGAGATCCTGCCGTCGGCCACCAGCACGCTGACCCCGAGCCGCAGCCGTTCGGAACGGCCGTCGGCCAGGGCCGCGTCACGGTACAGCACACCGCCCATCAGATCACTGTAACGGCGGCACTACAGAAACTGGTCTAGGTGAACTTCGTGGCTGCGGCGGACATCAGGCTGTTATCTGGGTGACTACGAACTGCCGCAGGTACAGGTCACGGAACGTGACCGGGCCGCGGGGGCCGGGTACCGAGTCGATGTTGATGCCGGTCTCCGGAACCGACAGGAGCTTGAAGCCGTCAAGCAGGCGGGTGGTGGCGTTCCAGAACGCGCCGGTCCCGGCGTAGGCGCCGAGGAACTCCGTGGCGGCGGCGTGGTCCCTGGTGACGATCGCGGCGGCCAGGCCCGAGGTCTCGTCGTTGGCGATCATGGCGGCGGCGCGGGGGCCGTCGGCGGGGGCGATCGTGACCGTGGCCTCGTGGCCGGCGTCCAGCGCCCACTCGTGGCCGAGCGGATGGGTGTGCGGCGGCAGGGACATGCTGATGCCGAGCCTGGCCAGCAGCGGGCGAAGCCGGGGCAGGACGTCGTCCCACAACGTCGGGTGCACCAGCAGCAGGTTCAGCCGGTTGCACACGCCGAGCCGGTCCAGGCTGGCCTCGATCAGCTGCTCGGCCAGGGCAAGGTCGGCGGCCCCGTCCAGGTAGAGGACCGCGCCGCCGTCGGCGTGGGCCATCGTGCGCACGCCGTGCCTGGCTGCCTCCGCGGCCAGGGCCCGGGTGCTTTCGCCGCTGCCGCGCAGGATCACCAGCGGTATCAGGCCGGGCTGGCTGACCAGCGCGCGAGCCGAGTCCTGCCCGGGCGAGCGGACCAGCTGGATCATCGCGGGATCGAGTCCGGCCGCGGCCAGGGCGGGGGCGATGACCTCGTCGGCCAGCGTGATGGCCGAGCGGATCGCGGCCGAGCCGGTGCGCAGCACGCCCGCGTTGCGGGACTTGACGAACTGGGAGGCGATGTCGACCACGACGTTCGGCCGGGCCTCGAAGTTGGCGCCGATCACTCCGACCGGCCGCCGGACCTCCTCGAGCAGCAGCCCGCCTGGCAGTTCCCTGATCGTCTGCCTGTCCGGCCCGGCCGGGACGTCGGCCAGCGCGCGGAGCTGGCCCGCGATGGCCTCGAGCCGGGCGGCGTCCAGCCGCAGCCGGTCAAGCAGCGCGTCGGCCAGGCCATCGGCGCGCGCGGCGCGCATGTCCTCGGCGTTGGCCGCGAGCACCTCGGCGGCCCGGGCGCCGAGCCCGCCGGCCATGCCACGCAGCGCGTCATCGAGGCGCTGCGACGAGACGACGGCCAGCCCGGCCACGGTTCCGCGCGCGGCCCGCGCCGCCTCCTCCACCGCCTTGTGAGCATCCACGGGTTCAAGGTTAGCCATCCGCGTCGGGGGCGGGCGTCGCGGCTATCGGTTGGCGGGTGGGCTGGAGGGGCGTGGCCTCGAGGGCGCAGTAGGAGGGGGGACGCGGAGCCGGCGCCGGGGCCGCGGCCGGGGCCGGGCGGCGGGCCGGGTTGCGGATGGTGGCCAGGGCCAGCACGCCGCCCGCGGCGCAGAAACCGGCCGCGATCAGCGCCGCGGTGCGGAATCCGTGGGCCAGCGCGGTCGGGTGCAGGTAGCTGCTACCGGTGATGCCGGCCAGCGCGGGCAGCACCGCCACCGCGATCAGGCCGGCCGCCCGGGCCACGTCGTTGTTGACGGCCGAGGCCACGCCCGCGTGCTCGGCCGGGACGGCGCCAAGCGCGGTCGCGGTCAGCGGCGCCACCATGATCGCCACCCCGAACCCGAACACCACCACCGCGGGCAGCACCACGGTCCAGTAGTTGCCCGCGGCGCCGACCCTGGTCCACAGGAGAAACGACCCGGCGATAACCAGCGGACCCACCGACATCTGCAGCCGGGGCCCGATCCTGGCCGCCAGCGCACCCGACCGCGACGACAGCGCCAGCATGATGAACGTGACAGGCAGCAGCGAGGTGCCCGCCTCGATCGGGCTGTACCCGCGGACCACCTGCAGCACGGTCGGGACCAGGAACAGCAGCCCGCCAAGCGCCGCGTACACGACGAACGTCACCGCGTTGGCCGCGGAGAACTGGCGCGACGCGAACACCCCGAGCGGCAGCATCGGCTGGGGCTCGGAGTGCTCCACATAGATAAACAGCCCGAGCAGCGCGAGCCCGAGGAAAAGCGGCACCAGCACCGGCAGCGAACCCCAGCCGTACGACGACGCCGCGATCAGCCCGTAGGTGATCCCGGCCAGAGCGCCGCTGATGCACGCCGCGCCCCGGACGTCCAGGTGCGGCACCGGGCCGGGCGAGCGGGTCTCCGGCACGTGCCGGGAAGAGATGGCCACCACCAGGACGGCAATCGGCAGGTTGATGAAGAACACCAGCCGCCAGGACACCGCGCCGATCAGCCAGCCGCCGAGAAACGGACCGATCGCGGTGGCCACCCCGCCGAGCCCCGACCAGGCACCGATCGCGGCCGAGCGGTCATCGGCCGCGAACGAGGCCTGCAGGATGGCCAGGCTGCCCGGGGTCAGCAGCGCCCCGCCGATCCCCTGCAGGGCCCGGGCCGCGATAAGTATCGGCGCGTTCGGGGCGATCCCGCACAGCAGCGACGCGATCGCGAACCACACGATGCCGATGACGAACAGCTTCCGCCGCCCGTAGCTGTCGCCCAGCGTCCCGCCGAGCAGCAGCAGCCCGGCCAGCGTCAGCGTGTAGGCGTCCACCACCCACTGCACGGCGGTCACGCCGACGTGGAAGTTCCGGCCGATGGCCGGCAGCGCGATGCCCACCACGGTCGCGTCAAGCGCCGCCATGCCCGAACCGAGCACGGTGGCGGCCACTACCCACCGGCCTCGCGCGCTGGATAGCCGCAGCCCCTCGGGGCTGCCGGACTGCACTGTCTCGGTCATCGGCTACTTGCTCCACGGTCCGTTCGGATTATTTAAAGACAGAATTACTCCGAACGGTCCGTGCTTACACCTCCTCAGCCACCATCGTGTCTTCCCGGGGCGACGCCGCCGGTCGTTCACGGCCCGAGCCGGAGCGGGTCGCGAGCACGGAACCGCCGAGGATCGCCGCGAAGGAGACGCCGATCGCGGCGGTCAGGTGCTCGCCCAGGACCACGACGCCGAGCGCGACCGCGACCGCCGGGTTGACGTAGGTGATGACGGTGGCGCGGGCCGGGCCGACCTCCGCGATCAGCCGGAAGAACACGAGGAACCCGGCCGCGGTGCAGATCACGCCGAGCGCGGCCAGCGCCCCGAGCACCTGGGGCGACGGCATGTGACGCGGGAAGGTCAGCGCGGCGAACGGGGCGTAGACGATCGCGGCCGTGCCCAGGCAGACCGTGTTGACCGCAACCGGCGGCAGGTCGGACAGCTTGCGGTTGGCGATCAGCGGGCCGATCGAGTAGCCGAGCGCGGTGCCGAGCACCTCGACGACCGGGAGCGCGCCGACCTGCCCTGCGCTCGGCCCGGCCAGCAGGGCGACGCCGCCCAGGCCGATGCCCAGGCCGGCCCAGCGGACCGGCGTCAGCCGGTCGCTCTGTCGGCCAGCAGGGGCACGGATCAGCCAGACAAGCAGCGCGCTGAAGATCGGCACCGCCGCGACCAGCAGGCCACTGGTGGAGCTTGGTAGGTGGCGTTCGGCGTTGGACAGCAGCGCGAACGGCCCGACGATCTCCGCCGCGGTGAACGCGGCCAGCCAGCGGGCGTGCCCCTTCAGCGCGCGCAGGTAGCCGCCGCGGATGGCCGCGGGCGCCAGCAGCAGGGAGCCGAGCGCGACCCTGGTGCAGACAAGTACCGGCACCGACACGCCCTCGTCGGCCACCTTGATCAGCAGGTAAGGAATGCCCCAGATCACACCCATAGCCGCGAAAAGCAGCCATCCTCGCCTGCTCACCGGTTCAGGCTACAGGCAGGCCTGTGTCCCTCCCGCGGGGACGCACACCACGCCGTCACTCGAGGTCGGCGTGGGCGCCGGCTGGACGGTCGACGGGGACGGCAGCGGGGTCGGGTACGAGGGCGAAGTCGAGGGCGAGGATGTGGGTGACGGCGAGGATGTGGGCGACGGCGAGCTTGTCGGCGTGCCGGTTCCCGCCGTGGGAGAGGGCGACCCGCTCGGCACGTCATGGCCGCCGGATGCGCTCCCGCCGACGTAGCCCTGCTGGTAGGCTCCGCCGGATCCCTGACGGTCGGGCGAACCGTTATGCGGGTCCCGCCTGGTCACGCCGGGCGGCCCCGGCGACTTGCTTGGACCGTGCGCCGAGATCGCCGAGATGATCGGCAGGGAATCCCCGGGATCGCCGTGCTGACCGGCCCGCATGGACATCGCCGAGACGGCAAGGAAGGCGATCGCCCCCGCTGACAGCAGCATGACAGGCAGGGTGCTGCCGGCCGGGTGCTGGCGCAGGACGGAGCCCGTCCGCACGAGCGTGGTCCTGACCCGGTCGCCGACGTGTGCCAGCGCCATCTGCGGCGTGGGCAGCCGCGGGCCGTACCCCCTCCGGGCCGCCATCCGCAGCCTGCGCAGCGCGGCCCGGCGCTCCGCGCCGCTCAGCCCCGCCAGCAGGTAAACAGTGGTACTGCGGCCACGGCGTTCGACCGCAGCGTGTAAGCCCGGGCACAGCTCGTTCGGGTCACGGTAGCGGATCTTAATCATGGCTGGCCCCATCCCCGCTCGTCATGTGTACAACCTGAAGAGCGTCCCCACCAGACGCCCTGAAAGTATAGCTCCGACCGGTGCCGGGAGTGGTGCCGGTTACCCCGCTCTGCAACCATTCCGTTGCCGAACGCCGGCGCCCACGGGCCGGACCCGGGGGCCGGGGATGTGACGCAGATGCGGCGAGCGGTTAGGCTGCGAGCGTGATATCGCAGGCTGTGCCCGCTTCTGAGCCGGCTTCCGGCGCCAGGACCGCGGCCGCCGGGACGTTCGGCGGGTTGCGGACGCGGTGGGCGCTGCTGGCGTGCGTCGCGGGCGGCCTGGCCGTGTATGCCTCGTTCCCGCCGCTTGACGTCTGGCCGCTGGCTTTCGCCGGGCCGGCCGTGCTTGTGGTCGCGCTGACCGGACGCAGCCTGCGCGGGTCGCTCGCGTGCGGTCTTGTGTTCGGCCTCGCGCTCTTCGTGCCGCTGCTGTCCTGGCTGATCAACGTGGCCTGGTACGCGTGGTTCCCGCTGGCCCTGGCCGAGGCGGTGTTCTTCGCCGTGTTCGCGATCGGCCAGCGGCTGCTGCTGCGGCTGCCGTTCTGGCCGGTCGCGGTGGCAGCCTGGTGGGTGAGCGTCGAGGCGTTCAGGGACCGGTGGCCGTTCGCGTTCCCCTGGGGCAGGCTGGCCATGAGCCAGTCGGTCGCGCCGGACGTCCGCTGGGTCGCGGTCGGCGGCGCGCCGCTGCTTACCTTCCTGGTCGCGCTAACCGGCGCCATGCTCGGCCGCGCACTGCTCGCGTTCCTTGGCACTGGGGGCTGGCGGTCCCGTGGGTCGCTCGGTTCCGCGCTGGCTTTCGCGGTAACGGCCGGGGTTGTCCTGGCGGGCGGGTTCCTGCCCGTTGACCCGACCGGGGGCGCGCCGACGACCGAGGTGGCCGCGATCCAGGGCAACATACCGCGGGCCAGGAACCTGCCACAGCAGATCAACGACAGCGACGTCACCGCGAACCAGATCGCCGCCACGCAGAAGCTGGCCGCCGAGGTGAAGGCCGGGCGGGCGCCCGCACCCGGCCTGGTCGTCTGGCCGGAGGACGCCGTCGATACCGTCGGCCTGGACGCGTCGCAGTACCAGTACGTCTACGACGAGGTCCTGGGGGCGATGGACACCATCGGCCAGCCGATCCTGGTCGGCGAGGTGCTGCAGAACCCGCTGCGCAACGTCGGCCAGCTGTGGGTGCCCGGCCGCGGCGCGACCTATCCCATATACGTCAAGCGCCAGCTCGTGCCGTTCGGCGAGTACATCCCGTTCCGCGCCATCATCTCCAGCTTCAGCTCGCTGCCCTCGCTGCAGCCGTACAACTTCACCGCCGGGCGCAACCCGGTCGTGTTCCGTGTGGGGCCGACGATCAGGCTCGGCGACGTGATCTGCTACGAGGTGGGCTTCGACAACCTGGTCAGGTCCGAGGTCAACGCCGGGGCGAACGTGCTCGCCCTGCAGTCCAACGACGCGGACTTCGAGATCGACGGGCAGCTGGGCGAGACCGAGCAGCAGACCGCGATGGCCAGGATCCGGGCCGTCGAGAGCGACCGCGCCGTCGTCTACTCCTCGACCACCGGGGAGAGCTCGATCATCGCGCCGGACGGCGCGCTGCTCGCGCGCAGCGGCACCTGGCGGCAGGCCATCCTGGAGGCGCGGGTGCCGCTGGTCAGCTACCGGACGCTGGCCGACCGGGTCGGGGCCTGGCCCGAGTACGTGCTCGTCCTGTTGACCGCGCTGGCGCTCGGTTTCGCATGCGTCACGGCGGTAACGCGTAGGTCGTTTTAGGCCCCGAGCCTTGGTAAGTAGCCCTTAATATTGGCAATTGCCGACCTCTAGGCTCAGGAAGGACTTGCCGTGCGTGGCAGGCGGGCACGGATATGCGTCAGCATCGCGGTCGCGGCGGCCATCGGGCTGCTCGCGGCGGCGTGCGGCGGGAACACGCCGACACCGGCCCAGGCGCAGGCCTCGGCCTCGGCGTCAGCCCGGTCGCGGGCGGCGCAGGCGGCCGCGGACCTGCGGATCACGCCGTCGAACGGCAGCCGCAATGCCGATCCCTCGGCCGGCATCACCGTCACCGCCACCCAGGGGAAGGTGACCAAGGTCACGGTCAAGACGTCGGGCGGCGCGGTCTCCGGCTCGCTGAGCGACGGCGGCAAGAGCTGGCACAGCCAGTGGGCGCTTGGCGTGTCGCAGACCTACACGGTGACCGCCACCGGCACCGACGGCAGCGGCCAGCCGGTCACCACGACCAGCACGTTCCGCACGCTGACTCCCTCGCAGACGTTCCGGGCCGAGATCTACGAGGGTTCGAACCAGACCTACGGCGTCGGCATGCCGATCATGCTGATCTTCAGCCAGCCGGTCACCAACCGGGCGGCGGTCGAGCGGTCTCTGGAGCTGACCACGTCCAAGCCGGTGATCGGCGCCTGGTACTGGGACGGCGACGAGCACCTTGACTTCAGGCCACGGGACTACTGGCCCGCCAACACCACGGTCAGCTTCGACGGCCACCTGGACGGGGTGCAGGCCGCCTCCGGGGTGTACGGCGCGGCCGACCTGACCCAGACGTTCAACATCGGCAGCTCGGTGATCGCGGTGGCCAGCACGACCACGCACCGCACCCAGATCTACATCAACGGCAAGCTCGCCTATAACTGGCCGATCAGCACCGGCCGGGCCAGCCTGCCGACGCCCGACGGCTCCTACGTGAGCGTGGAGAAGGGCAACCCGGTGCGGATGATCGGCGGCGGCTCGCCGGGCAGCCCCGGCTACTACAACGAGCTGGTCAACTACGCGGTCCGGTTCACGTTCAGCGGTGACTACTACCACTCCGCCCCGTGGTCGGTGGTAGACCAGGGCACCACCAACGTCAGCCATGGGTGCGTGAACCTGCCGCCCGCCGACGCGCAGGTCTACTACAACATGGCCGTGCCCGGGGACCCGATCACGGTCACCGCCAGCACCGCGGCGGGCAAGTGGGACGACGGGTGGACCGAGTGGTTCCTCAGCTGGTCGCAGTACCTGAAGGGCAGCGCGCTCGGCGAGGCGGTGGAGGCCGGGCCGACGGGCAGCTCGTTCGTGAGCCCCTCCTCGCTGCCGGCGGACACCGCCACCGCTCCCCTGGGCACCTCGGCGCCGGGCAACTACTACGCGGGCGCCGCGAACATCGGGGCTTAGCCCGCACCGGCGCCGACGGCCACCCGCACTGTCTGCGCGGGTGGCCGACATCCGAGGGATCACGCCGAGATGGCGGCGAGCGGGGCGGCGGTCGGCTGGGCCGTCCGCGGAGCCCTGGCCAGCGCGGACACGGACGTAACGTGCAGGGCGAGCAGCAGCGGCACGCCGACCGTCGGGACCAGCGCGAGCGGGAGCTCGCTGAGCGCCGCGGCTGAGGGGTGGACGTTGACCAGCTGATACGCGGTGAGGGCGCCGAGGGTCAAGGCCACCACCAGGTCGGTTATGCCGAACGCGTTGAGCCACAACGCGGCGCGGCGGCCGGTGCCGCGGGCGAGCCTGCGGGCGACCAGCGGCGCGGCGATGCCGGTGACGATGTCGCCCAGGCCCGCGGGCAGGGCGAACAGCGCGGGCAGGTGGCCGAGGGCCATGGTGACCAGGAAGCCGATCTCGGCGATGCGGAAGAAGTGGGGGAGCTCCAGTTGGTGGGCGGTGCCCGGCGCGGTCAGGGCGCGGGCCACGGCCGGGATGCGGCGCAGGACCAGCAGCAGGCCAAAGAAGCCGGCGATCGCGACCGGCATCCAGGGGATCTGGTGGCCGAGCCTGGTGTGGTACCAGCCGTGTGCGGCGATGACCGCGCTGGCGGCGAACCAGCCGCCGAGCACGGCGGCCGCGGCGCCGGCGAGCAGGGCCGCTCGCGTGCGGCCCTGGCCGGCCCGCACCGCGCCGGCGTACAGCACGGCGACGGTGGTGGCCAGGATTCCGGTCACGCCGGTCAGGGTGATCGCGTACAGGTAGCTTGGCGCGTCGTACATGACGTCCTCCTCGAGTTGAGTTAAGTATCTCTAAGCTACTATCATGTAGATAGTATCTGTCAACTAGTATTATGGAGGACGTGATGAGGAACGTCCGCACCTACGACCACTTCTGCCAGGTCGCACGCACGCTGGAACGCGTCGGCGACCGGTGGAGCCTGCTGGTGATCCGCGACCTTGTGACCGGTCCCAAGAGGTTCACCGACCTGATGGACCGCCTCGGCGGGATCACCCCCAAGACGCTCAGCGGCCGCCTGCGCGAGCTCGAGGACGCCGGAATCCTCAGCGCCGACCGGGAGCCGGGCAGGCGGGAGGTCTGGTACGGCCTGACCTCAGCCGGAGCCGACCTCGCGCCCGTCATCGACGAGCTCAACTGGTGGGGACTACGGCACGCCTGGCGCTGGCCCGAGCCCGGCGAGCCGCTGCACGCCGAGCACCTGCTGCGCTGCGCTGTCCAGGCCGTCGACCTGGCCGCCGGCGACCACCAGCCGGCCCGCTGGCATTTCCGCCTCGACGGTGCGGACTACCTGGCAGAAAGCGACGGCCACCACTGGTCGCTCACCACGGAAACCCCGTCCGCGCCGGCCGACGTCACCATCACCGCGACCACCCGATCCCTGACCGCCCTCATCTTCGCCGGGTCAGACGCCGGCGTCGACATCAAGGGCGAGACCGAGGCGGTCCGGCGATTCCGGCAGCTGATCGGCACCATGGCCGGCGTCGTAGAGCCTGCCCCGGCTTCGGCTTAGGCGGCTTCCCACAGGGAGGCGATGCCCTGGCCGACGCCGATGCACATGGTGGCGGCGCCGCGCTGAACGTGACGGCGGCGCATCTCGTGCAGCAGGGTGGTGGTAATACGCGCCCCGGAGCAGCCAAGCGGGTGGCCGATGGCGATCGCGCCGCCGTTGACGTTGACCAGGCCGGGGTCACACTTGAGCTCGTCGGTGACCGCCACCGACTGGGCCGCGAACGCCTCGTTGATCTCGATCAGGCCGATCTCGTCCAGACGCCAGCCGGCCCGGCCGAGCGCCTTGTTCATGGCGGGCACCGGCCCGATTCCCATGTAATCCGGGTGCACGCCGGCCGTCGCGGATCCCGCGTAACGGGCCAGCGGCGACACCCCGGCCCTGCGCAGGGCGGCTTCCGACATGAGCAGCAGCGCGGCGGCGCCGTCGTTCAGCGGCGAGGAGTTGCCCCCGGTCACCGTGCCGTCCTTACGGAACGCGGGCTTGCGGCTGGCCAGCTCCTCGGCCGTGATCGCCGCGTTGATGCCCTCGTCGTGCCGGAACTCGGGACGTTCCGCCGCCGGGACGATCTCGGCGTCGAACCGCCCGGCGTCCCTGGCGGCGGCGGCCAGCTGGTGGCTGCGCAGCGCCCAGGCGTCCTGGCGTTCCCTGGTGATGCCATACTTGCCGGCCACGTTCTCCGCGGTCTCGCCCAGCGTGATCGGCGGGTAAAGCTCCTGCATCCGCGGGCTGACCAGCCGCCAGCCGAGCCTGGTGTCGGCCAGATCAAGCGCGCGCGGGTACGGATCGGACGAGCGGGCCAGCACGAACGGCGCCCGGGTCATCGACTCCGAGCCGCCCGCCAGGCACACGTCCGCCTCGCCCGCGGCGATCGCCCGCGCCGCGTCGCAGACCGCCTCCATTCCCGACCCGCACAGCCGGTTCACCGTGGCGCCCGGGATCTCCACCGGCAGGCCGGCCAGCAGCACGGCCATCCTGGCCACGTTCCTGTTGTCCTCGCCCGCCTGGTTGGCCGCGCCCCAGTAGACGTCGTCGATCGCGGTCACGTCCAGGTCCGGGTTGCGGGCGAGCAGCGCCTTGATCGCGTCCGCGGCCAGATGGTCGGGGCGCACCCCGGCCAGCGCACCCTTGACCTTGCCGATGGGCGTCCGGCACGCGTCGACCACGAAGACCGGCGTCATATCGACCTCCTCGAGCGGTTTACCCCACGATAACCGCCCAACACCGTTTCCTGGGTGCTGCAGCAGCTGCGGGCGGTCAGCCAGCGGGTCCGCCCGCAGCCCTCACGGCTACATGCCGGCGCCGTTCTCGTGGTGTCCATGACGGCCGAACGGTGCCCTGTTGTACGGGTTGCGGGCGCGGCCGCTGCCTGGCGTCGTCCCCTGCGGCATGTTGGCTTGCTGCTGAGCGGTGTTGTACGTCACCGCCGTGGCCACGCCGTTCCCGTCCACGGTCACCGTCACCGGGTTCGTCAGGCCGAAGTTCTGGCAGCCAAGGTTGGTGAAGGAGGCGGACAGCCGTGCCCCCATGAACGTGGCCAGGTTGTCGCCGGTGGCGGGCACCGGGGTGGTGAAGTTGATCTCCATGGCCTGGTCAAGCTGGAGCTTGGCCGGCGCGATGTCGGTCATTTCCCGGCAGTACTCCGCGGCCATCTGGGTCTTGTCGGCGTTGTCCGGGATGAGCGGCTGATCGGTCAGCGCGCGGTAGGTGTTGGTCTTGCCGATGCTGAACTGGCCGTCCACCAGGAGCTGCGGGTCATTGACCGGCAGCAGCGCGATCTGGCCCCGCTGGTTCTGCCGTGCGCTCAGCTCGTTGAGCGCCTGCGAACCAGACACGCCGTTGGTGCTGGTCGGGTCGTTAGCCTCGGCCGGTGTACAGCCAAGCGCCGGGTCCACGAACCGGTCAAGCAGGCCCTCGTCGCTGCCGTTGGAGATCACGGTCGACCCGCCCATGGCCGTCTTGTTGGCCGCGGAGTCCTGGGCCGTCTGCCCGTCCCCGTTGAGCAGGTACTCGGAGGCGACGTTGTCGCTTTGGTCCTGGTCGATCAGCGAGAAGCTGTGCGTGCTCTCGCACGTCTTCCCGTCGTTACCCATGCCCAGCTGCGGGATCCGCAGGCGGCCCGCGGCGACCTGGGAGTCCGCGTCGGCGAAGAAGGTCGGCGCGTTGCAGGCCGATGTCTGGGCGATGATCGAGTTGCCGAACGCGTCGATGCAATGGCCCTGAGCAGCCCCGGCGCCCTCAAGCACCAGGTTGTTCCCGTTGAACCCGACCTCGATGATCACCTCGGAATGGCGCTCGATCCGCGGTGCGGCCGGCGTCGCCGCCGGCGTCGTGCCCTGCGTGATCACCAGCGGGTTGTACACCGTGAACTTCCCGTTCGGCCCGAGGATCGACGCCTCCACGAACGCCTCCTCGTTGGGGTCGGCCTCGGAGCAGCCGTCGCTGAGCTGCCACGGCGTGGCCAGGCCCTGGGCGCTGAGCGGGTTGTCCGGCACGATCAGCGTGCAGTTCAGCGAGTTCGCGGCCTGCGTCGCGTTCTGGGTCAGGCTGATGGGGTTGTTGGCCGGGTCGACCGGGTTCGCCTCGGCCAGGTCGGGCTCGCCGATCTCGGGGTTCACCGGCGGCGCGGTCGCGGTAGCGCTCGCGCTGCCTGAAGCCGATGCGGACACGCAGGGGGCAGCCGACGCGGACGGGCTGGCGGCGCTCCCGGACGGGTCGGGGTTGACGGCGTTCGCGGACGGGCTCCCCGACGGATCCGCGTTGCCGGCGACCGCGGACGGGTCCGGATTAGCGGTGCTCGCGGACGGTTCCGGGTTGGCGGTGGTCGCGGACGGGCTCCCCGACGGATCCGCGTTGGCGGCGACGGCGGACGGGCTACCGGACGGATCCGCGTTGGCCGCGCTCCCGGACGGGTCCGTGTAGGCGGTGCTCGCGGACGGGCTGCCGGACGGGTCCGGGTAGGCGGCGCTGGTGGACAGGCCGGGGTTCGCGGACGGGCCGGGGTTCGCGGACGACTCAATGTCCGCCGCGGGCGAGGCGCAAGAGCCCAGCGCCGACTGGTTGATCGTCGTGACCGGGCCGCCGGAGACCGCGAGGGTGATCCCCAGGGCTAGGCCCAACGTCATCGGGATGGCCAGTGGTACCGCTATGCGCGCCGCGCGACTGTTCCTACTCCGGCCAGGCCACCCAGACCGTTGCCCGCTCCGCATTCATCTACCTCCATCGATGTCCCCTGGAAGTTCTCGGTGGGGAACACCGTAGACCCTGTCAGATTGCGAAACAGGAAATTACGAAGATTTGCGTCTTGTCCGGTTTAGTGCCAAAGGGAGCCAGAACTCGTGTAATTCATCCAAAACCCTTACGCCATAGGCGATTTGGACCGTGACCAGACCGAGATGATTCCGTAATAGATCGGCACGTGCCGCCGCAAGCTCCGATGGCTACTTTAAGTAGTTAAATGATCGCTTTTAGCAATTGACTGCACCGCGACGGAGGTGTTCTGACCGCTCACTGGGAGTCTGAGCACGCAGGTCACGATCGTCTCGCGGGCGGGCGGCAGCGGGCGGCAAGGCCGACAGGCCAAGGGATCCGGTGCCTTTATCCGGCAATCGAGTGATTGTGACAGCGTGAAATTTCGGACTTTCTGCCCGGCAAAGCCGACGTGAATGTCGTGCCGAAGCCGCGTCCGGCCAGCCACCGACTCCTGGTGTTCCGCCCGGGAACAGCGAGCCATTCCCGGGCGGCCGTAATCGTGGCAAGAAGGGTCTGTGCGCGCGGCTTTGGCGGATTAAGTTGATTCCGGTTAGCCCGCGTAGTGGGAGGCGTCCGGCGCCAGGGGGCATACGCGCTGACGATTTTCTTACGTGAAGTGGCGAGGAGGCCCCGGGTTGCCCCGGGGCCTCCTCGCCATGGAGTGGGCCGCGGCCTCGTTCAGCAGAACCGGCCGCTCGAACTGCTAGCTACATCCCGGCAGGGTTCTGCGCGTGGTGCCTGCGCATGAACGGGTTCTGCCTCAGCGGGTTGCCGCCAGAGGTCGCCGTCGGCGACGCGCTCGGCGATGCCGACGCCGCCGCGCCCGTGGTGCTCGCCGTCTGCTGGGTGAAGGTGTAGCTGACCGCGGTGGCCACACCGTTGCCATCGAGCGTGACGTTCACCGGATCGGTGAGGCCGAAGTTCGCGCAGCCCAGGATCATAAACGACGCTTCCAGCCTGGCGCCCATGAACGTGGCCAGGTTGTTGCCCGTGGCCGGAACCGGCGAGGTGAAGTTCAGCTCCCTCGCCATGTCCGTCTGGTTGCGCTCCGGCGCGGTGTTGACCATGTTCTGGCAGTAGTCCGCCGCGACGGCAGTCGTGTTGACGTTGTTAGCCAGCAGCGACTGGTCGACCAAAGAGCGGTACACGTTGGTCTTGGCCACGCTGAAGTTGCCGTTGACCAGAGTCATCTCATCGTTCACCGGCGTGTCCGCGATCAGCGACTGCTGGTTCATGCGGGCGCTCAGCTCGTTCAGCGCCTGCGACGGGGCGGTGCCGGCCGAGTTCGTGGTGTCGGTCGCGGTGAACGGGGTGCACCCGTTCGCCGGGTCGACGAACTCGCTCACCAGTGCGTCGTCACTGCCGTTGGTGAGCAGCGTGTCACCGGTCCCGGCGGCGGCGTTGGCCGCGGTGTCCTGCTCGGTCTGGCCGTTGGCGTTGATCAGGTACTTGGAGACCACGTTGTCGCTCTGGTCCTGGTCGATCAGCGCGAAGTTCCGAGTGTTCAGGCAGGTCTGCCCGCTGTCGTCGGTGCCGAGCGCCGGGACCTTCAGGATGCCGCGCGCGATCTCCTCGTTGGCCATGTTGTAGAAGTTGACCGTGTTGCAGCCCGAGACCTGGCCGATCAGCGACTCTCCCAGCGCGTCGACGCAGTTGCCTTCGGTGGCACCACGCCCGGTCAGCGCCAGGTTCGTCCCGTTGAAGCCGATGTCGATGATGACCTGGTCACCGCGCTGGATCGTCGGCGCAGCGACCGGGGCGGCCGCCGGCGTAGTGCCAGCCGTGATGACCAGCGGGTTGTACACGGTGATCTGGCCGTTGGGCGTCAGGACGTCCGCCTCCACGAACGCGCCCTCGGTGCCCGCGTTGGCCATCGAGCAGCCGTCACCAAGCTGGTACGGGGTCTCCAGGCCCTGCGTGGTCAACGGGTTGTTCGGCACCTGAAGGGTGCAGTTCATCGAGTTGGCCGCCTCGGCCGCCGTCTGGTTCATCATGATCGGTGTCGCGCCGGCCGCGCCGCTGACCGGCGCGTTGGCGACGTCGCCGAGCTGGCGGAAGGCCACCTGCCCGCTGGCAAAGGTTGCCGCGGCCACAGTCGTCGCGTTGGTCGCGGCGCTGGCGGTGGCGCTCGCCGACGTGCTCGGGCACGGCGACGCGCTGGCCGCGGGCGATGCGGTCGTGGCCGCGGTCGATGCCGTCGCGACGGCCGCGCTCGCGCTCGCCGACGGTGAGGCGCAGTCGCCTACCGCCGACTGATTAATGGTCGATACTGGACCACCCGAGACCGCGAGGATGATCCCGAGGGTCAGGCCCAACGCCATCGGGATGGCGAGTGGGACCGCAATGCGCGCCGCACGACTTTTCTTACTGCCGCGGCGCCGTGCGGACCGATGCCCGCTGAGCATTCAATCCACCTCCATGGATGTCCGCTGTGACGCTCCCGGTGGTTAACGTAGACCTGACGGGAGACGAAAACAGGAAATCGAGAAGATTCGCGTTTTGTCCGGTTCCAAGCCCCGCACGGCGCCAGAAGCTGGGTAATTCATTGCCAAGTTATTACGCTGCAGGTGAGCGGAACGCCGACGGGATAGAGATCGCCGCGTGATTGGCACAGCGGAGGCTGAGAACGCGGTCGGACCACACCCTTGAACACGGAACGTAATTATTACTGCTCTCTACGTAAGCGGAAGATATTTCGGGACAGTTACAGCGACCGCCCGGCCGGGAGCCCGGCTGGGCAGGTCACGGGCTCGCCGTCGATGGGGATGTTGCCGAAAGTGACGGTCGGACCCGAATTAGTGGTCACGGCGACGCGTCCCGTCGGCGGTCCCGGCGCGGCCCCCGGGGCACCAGCCAGTCGTCGAGGAAGCCCGGCCCTCGCGACCCGGCACAGCGGCATTCAGCGCGGCGGGCCGGGTGCTTTCGGCCCGCCGCCTTCCAGGCCGGTCAAAGCCCTTTCCCTGTGCCGCCCGATAATTCGCCTCCAAGCAGGCCGGCATGCGTTTCGATCGAAATATCCGTGCATCTTCGCGCTGGTGGCCAGCATCTGGGCGCCAATGGGTCAGCGAGCTATTCTCGGCAGCGATTGCAATGATGGAGCACCCGGAATACCAGCGCCCTTTTGCCGGGTTCGCCGGTCCGGACCGGCGCCAGGCTGGGGCGACACTTGCGCCCGCCGCCGACGGCGACCTTTTGTTCGCCATGGTGAGCCCCTCGGGCCGGGGGTGACGCGGCCGCCCGCACCCCAGGGATCCCGCAGGCCCGGCCGCCGGCCAGCCGGCCATGGCGGATATTCTCATCTCTAGCCCGGCCTCCTGCCGGCGGACTTCAGACACCGCGAACGGAAACCCGCCCTGACCACAGCAGCTCTCGGCGAGTACTTGCCCGACTACGCATAGCTAGATAGATCCCGGGCCCGCGAGGCCCGGGCCTGGGAGGATCGGCTCTTTCCCGCCCCCCAGGTAGCTGCCGGCCGGCAACCTTTCGCGTCGCCCGTGCGTCTGTCAGTAGGAGGGGTTGTCAGCCGACCTTTGTACTCAGAGTTCGCGTTTCATTTGTTGCCGGATTGTTAAATAACGTTGGAGGGGCACCGCCGTGTTGCGATCCCGATGGTTCCGCAAACAGCAAACAATGCAAACCGCCAATGGGACGGGCGAAGCCAAACCGGGCGAATCGCGATGGAGGGGCCACGGCATGGCGCTGACCGCCGGCGGCGCGGCGATGGTCCTGCTGGCCGGGGTGGGTGTCGCGGTGTTTGTGTCGCCGGGCAGCCATGCGGCCCCGGCAACCTCCGCCCAGCAGGCGGCGGCGGCCAGGCACGACCAGCCGGCGGACCCGATTTCCGTGCTTTCGGTCAGCCCGGCCGCGGGGGCGAAGAGCGTCAACGGCTCCGACCCGATCCGGGTCCAGTTCAACGCGCCGCTCGCGTCCAACACGCCGATGCCGACGCTGTCGCCGCATATCACGGGCAGTTGGCAGGTTGAGGGCGACACGGCGGTCTTCACCCCGGCCATCGGCTTCCTGGAGAACACCAAGGTCACGCTGAAGATCCCGGGCGGTTCGAACGGGATGATCTCGGTTGCCGGGGCTGGCGCGGGATCAGGGGGGCTGCTCGCTTCCACCGTCACCGACACGTTCACCACCGGCTCGTTCAGCACCATGCGCCTGCAGCAGGTCCTGGCCCAGCTCGGCTACCTGCCCCTGACCTGGACGCAGACGTCGAAGACGGTCATCAACCCGGCCAGCGAGAAGGCCGAGCTTGCCGCTGCCTACTCCCCGCCCGCGGGGCAGTTCACCTGGGAGAGCGGCTATCCGTCTAACCTGACCGGCCAGTGGACGGCCGGCTCGGCCAACATACTCGACGTCGGCGCGGTGCGGGCCTTCGAGTCGGTGACCGGGCTGACGATGGACGGGGCGGCCGGCCGCACGGTTTGGTCCCGCCTGTTCTCCGCGCTGGCGAACGGCAAGCACAACCCCAACGGCTACACCTACGCGCTGGCCAACCAGCACTCCCCGGAGACGCTGACCATCTGGCACAACGGTCATGTGGTGCTCAAGAGCCTGGCCAACACCGGCATCGCGGCCTCGCCGACCGTGGACGGCACCTTCCCCGTCTACCTGAAGTTCTACTTCAGCTACATGAAGGGCACCAACCCGGACGGAAGCCAGTACGACGACCCGGTGTACTACGCGAACTACTTCAACGGCGGCGACGCGGTGCACCAGTTCTCCCGGGCCAGCTACGGGTGGTACCAGAGCCTGGGCTGCGTCGAGCTTCCCTTTGACTCGGCCAAGACCGCTTACTCCTACCTCTCCTACGGCAGCCTGGTCACGGTCACCGGCCCGGTCGCCTGAGCACGTGAAAGGGGACGGCCCCTGGGGCCGTCCCCTTTTTTTGCGCCTGTCGTGACCGTGCTACAGCGTCGCCGCCGTTATCCGATGGGCTGGACTTCTTCCGCCTGCGGCCCCTTGGGGCCGCGCCCGGCGGTGTATTCGACCCGCTGGTTCTCCTGAAGGGTGCGGAATCCGTCCATCTTGATGGTGGAGTGGTGGACGAAGACGTCGGCCGAGCCGTCGTCCGGGGCGATGAAGCCGTAGCCCTTGTCCGAGTTGAACCACTTCACGGTGCCCTGGGGCATGTACTTCTCCTACTGAGACGATTTCGGGAGCGCACAATCGTGTGTCCCCGGGTTGCCGTGACCACTGACCGCGCCGAGACACGTTCACGAACTTCGTGCAACCAGTGTCATCTAACCACTGTCAGCTACCGCCCGTGGCCTCGACCGGCCGAAGCGCGCTTCTCACACCGGTTATCAGACGGGCGCGAGCGGCCGGGCCGCCCCGCTGCCCAGCCGGTTCAGGCAGGCCGCGAACGCCGAATCCGGCGCCAACGCCGCGACGCGCCCGGCCTCGTCGGCCGTGTCGACGTCGGTGAGTTCGGGCATCATCCTGACGCGGAGCCCGGCCGCCTCCAGCCGGGCGAGCTGGAGCAAGCCGGTGTCGGGACGCGACATGGTAACGCCAAGCACGAGTTCAGGATCGATCTCCCGCAAGCCGAGCAGCCAGAAGCCGCCGTCCTCGGCCATCCCCAGGGTCGCGTCCGCCGCGCCCGAGGCCAGCGGCCTGGCGGCCGCCGCGAGCAGTGCTGGCCTCACCTGCGGGGTATCCATCCCGATAAGCACCAGCGGAACAGGACTTGTCGCGCGCGCGTCATCGAGCGCCCAGGCGATGCGCTCGTCGAGTCCGGCTCCCCGCTGGGCGATGACGTCGAAGCCGGGCGGCAGCCACCCGCCGGGCGTGCCTTCGAGGGCGAGTACCCGGCGGGCGACGGGGGCGGACGCCACCGCCGCGAGGGTGTCGGCCAGTGCCGCCTCGGCCAGTTCGGCCGCCTCCGCGGGCGTGTACGGTGGCGTGAGCCTGGTCTTGACCCGGCCGGCCACTGGCTCCTTCGCGATCACCATGACCTGCGCCGCCAGCACCTCGTCCGGCAACCGGTGCCTGCCGGTGTACCCCTGGCTGGCCGTTGCCTGGCGGCTGGCTGTTCCCTGGCCGTTCATGACGCTGGTGACGCGACGGAGGCCAGCACCCGGCGCATGTCGCGCACGGTCCGCACCGTGCCGCCGACCGTCCCGGTCACCTTGGATTTGCCGGTCCGCGGGTAATAGGGGATGTCGGTCTCGGCGATCCGCCAGCCGGCCTGCGCCGCGCGCACCACCATCTCCAGCGGGTAGCCGAACCGGCGGTCCGACAGCGCCAGCGCGAGCAGCGCCTCACGCCGGGCGGCGCGCATCGGGCCGAGATCCCGCACCGGGACGCCGATCCGGCGGCGCAGTTCGGCGGCCAGGACCCGGTTACCGATCCTGGCGTGCAGCGGCCACGCGCCCTTACCCTGGACCGCGCGCCGTCCGAGGACGAGATCGGCCTGGCCGGCCAGCACGGGCCCGGCCACAGTGGGCAGATCGGCCGGGTCGAAGGAGGCATCGGCGTCCATGACGCAGACGATTTCGCTGGCCGCCTCGAGCAGGCCGGCGTGGCAGGCGGCGCCGAAGCCTCGCTGCGGGACGTGCACAACATGTGCCCCGTAGCTCGCGGCCACACCGGCGGAGCCGTCGCAGGAGCCATTGTCCGCGACGATGGCCCGGTAGCCCGGCGGCATCCTGGTCAGCACCCAGGGCAGAGCCCCCGCCTCGTTGAGGCACGGCAGGATCACGTCGATTTCCATGGCGC
>Ga0335075_10004197_pt1 | contig 22591 bp, 16 predicted proteins | sample Lox_Sample_24_FD_206723 | JGI IMG/M metagenome (GOLD analysis project Ga0335075, IMG submission 206723) | Soil microbial communities from Loxahatchee National Wildlife Refuge, Florida, United States - Lox_Sample_2.4 | ecosystem: Environmental > Terrestrial > Soil > Wetlands | place: USA...
CGTCCTTGCTGGTGGCAGTGACCGTGTAGGTGAACGTCCCTGCCTTTGCGGTATTGAGTACGCCCGATGGCGCCTGCTTGCCGTTCGAGTCGGCGCACGACGACAGTCCCGGCCCGTCGGCCCCCTCTGTGCACGAGAAGCTGGTGGTGACGCGCTCGCCGACGGTGAACGTCTGACCGTTCGCGGGCGAGCTGATCCGCGCCGAGGGCCGGTAGACGACGGTGAACGACTGCTGCTGTACGGCCGGATCGTAGTCGGCGTTGCCGGCCTGGTTGGCGACGATCACGCACGTCCCCGCCCCGGTGAACGACACGGTCGTCCCCGCGGAGTTGAGCGAGCAAACCCTGGCGCTGGCGCTGGCGGCGCCGATGCTGAACACCACCGGATTGCCCGAGCCGCCGCCCTTCGCCGCCGGGGTGTAGCTGCCGCCGTGCACCGGGTGCGCGGGCGGCGCCGAGGTGAACGTGATCGCCTGCGCGGCCTTCGCGATCTGCAGCGTCTGCTGCACCTGCGGTGCGGCGGCGTAGCCGGCTCCCGCGGCCTGGTTGGCGTCGATCACGCAGGTGCCGACGCCGGTGAAGGAGACCGTGCCACCGGCCAGCACGCAGGCGCCGGCGCTGCTGGCGGGATCGATCGAGAACACGACCGGGTTGCCCGACGCGCCGCCGGTCGCCGCCGGGGTGTAGCTGCCGCCGTGCACCGGGTGCGCGGGCGGCGCCGAGGTGAACGTGACCGTCTGCGTGGAGGGCTGGACCCAGGAGATCGTGACCGAGCCGGCGCCGCCGAGGGAATTACCGAACTGCACGTCCTGGGCCGCGGTTGGCCACGCGGAACTGCCCGCTCCGCCGCCGCCGCCGGTACCGCCGCAGGGGCCGGCGCCGGGGGTGGAGATGGTGGTGCACAGCTGGCCGGCACCCCCGCCGAGGGCGCCGCCACCGCCACCGCCTCCGGTACCATCGCTGGTGCCCTGGGTGCTGTCGGCCGCCGACTGCCCATCCGACCCGCCTGCGGCCGCATAGGCCCCTGGCATGCCGTTGGCGTCGCCAGCCGCGCTGAGCCCGGAGCCGTAGAGTCCGGCTCCATCGCTGGCGTTCTCGCTGATCAGCGGGCTGCCGGCGTTGCCGCCCGGGCCGCCGTTGGTGCCGTAGTTGACGTAATCGTCGCCCCCTCCGCCGCCGCCACCGCCGACTTCGAGCAGGGTCGTCAGGTGCGTGGCGTCGAGAACGATCGTCGCTCCGCCGCCCCCGCCACCAGTGCCGCCCTGATAGCCGTCACCGCTGTCCTCGACGGTGACCGAGCCGCCCGAGCCGCCCGCGGCACCCGCGTCGACCGAGCCGCCACCTAGTCCGCCCTGGCCGCCGATGATCGGGTCGAGTTGCACGCCGCCGTCGTAGAACTGGCCGTTGCCGCCGGCCTCGCCGGGACCGGCCAAGAGCACCTCGCCTGGCGTGACCGCGACGACCTCGCTAACCACGGCTCCGAAGCCGCCGCGGGGCGCGATGAAGCCGTTCGCGACCCCTCCACCGGAGCCGCCGGAACCACCCGTGCCGGTGATCGTCAACTGATCGACTCCGGCCGGGACCGTGAAGTCCTGCGGCGCGCCGGCGTAGGTCACCGTCTTGGTGACCCCGGCGGGAGGAGTGGGGTACCAGGAGACGGTCACGCCGCCATCGCCGGGCCCGCCGTTGGCGACCACGGCGCCCGTGACTACCGGGGACCAGAACGACGACCCGGCGCCGCCACCGCCGGCACCGCCGCCCTCTCCGCCGCCGTCAGCGCCGCCGTCGCCGCCGTAGAAGCCGCCACCGCCGCCACCGCCGGTGCCGGCCTCGCTGGCGACCGCCTCGCCCTCGCCGCTGGTGCCACCGGGCCCCGCCTGGGGATCACCGCAGGCACCGCCGGCACCGCCCGTGACTCCGTTCCCGTACTCGCCCGGGCCATAGGTCGGATCGCAGGAACCGTTGACGGAGGTGCCGCCGTCTCCGCCCTGACCGCCGTTGTAGCCAGCGATCTCGCCACCGCCGCCACCGCCACCGCCGCCGGCGGCGATCAGCAGCGGCGTCGAGGAAGCCGAGGGGTCGATCACGGTCGTCGCGCCACCGCCACCGCCGCCGGCAGTGCCGTCGTAAACGCTGTTGACGTTGCCTCCCGGGCCGCCCTCGTTCCCGGTCCCGCTGGCGTACCCGCCGACGCCGGCGGTCTGACCGGAGGCGTCGCCGCCCTTCGCGCCGACCTCGATGACCAGCAGGTCGCCGGGACTCACCGGCGCGTCGAGGTTGATCAGCGCCCCAAAGCCGCCGGGTGCCGCATACAGGCCCGACCGGGCGCCGCCCGCTCCGCCGCTGCCGCCCCAGGCCGTCAGGTGGATCTCGTGCACCCCAGCGGGCACCGTGAGGTACTGATAGGTGCCGTTGTAGGCAAACGTCTGACTCGTCGGAAGTGTAAAGGCGTCGGCCGGGGCGGCCGAGACCACGGCACCCGCGAGCGCCACCCCGACAGCCGACAGAACGAGACTGAACCAACCCCCACGACGCATGCCACTAACCCCTTCCTTCGATGGCCCGGTGCTCCCGGCGGCGGTAGTCCGTCGCCCTGGCCGGAGTTCCTTGCGATGGCCACGGCCGCCTCGATCGCCTCGCCGAGCTGCATCCAGCCGGAAAAGGCGCGCGGCGGCTGGCCCTCGACCGAGAGCTGCCCCCTGGGTGTGGTGGCATCGTCCTCGATTTCGAGGATCAGCCGCACCCGCCTGCTGGTCATCACAGGAGTATTGATCAGCGTTCCGGCGCGGGTCGCCGGGGAAATTACCGGGGTCCAGTGGCCGACTTACCGGTATTTAGCGAAACGGGATTTACCGGGACTAAGCGTTGCATGGCGGGCGGCGAGAAGGTTACTGTCTGGCTAGTGCCGATCACGATCAGCGGGGAGCGTGACGTGCGCCAGCAGAGGCGAGCGACGCAGCACGGGCCTGTGCAGGACGCTGCGGTAGCCGCCGACGTCCTCCTTGAGCGAGACACCGAACTGGCGGCGCTCGACACCGCGCTGGCCGCGGCCCGCTCGGGCAGCGGACGGCTGGTGGTGCTGCGCGGCGAGGCCGGCATCGGCAAGTCGGGCCTGCTGCGGGCGGCTAGAGAGCGAGCCCGCGCCCAGGGCATGCTCGTGCTCAGCGTCTCCGGGCTGGAACTTGAGCAGGAGTTCGCCTTCGGTGTCGTCCTGCGGCTACTAGAGCCGGTCCTTGACTCCCTGGCGCCGGCCGAGCGGGAGCGCGTGCTTGGCGGCCGCGCGGCGACCGCCGCCCCGCTGCTTGACGGGCATCCGCCGGTGAGCCAGGCGCAAGGCACCGATCACGGTTACTCGCTGGTGTACGGGCTGCGCTGGCTGATCGTCAACCTGACCCGCTTGCCGGGTTCCCGCGGCGACGGCCGACCGGCACTGGTCGTGGTGGACGACGCGCACTGGTGCGACGTCTCGTCGCTGCGCCTGCTCGCCCATCTCAGCGCCGGGATCGAAGCGCTGCCGCTGGCCGTCGTGGTCGCCACCAGGACCGGCGTGCCCGACCCGCGTTCCGCGCTCGTTGACGGCCTGGCCCGTCAGCCGGAGGCCACCGTGCTGCGCCCGCGCGCGCTGTCGCAGGACGGCGCGGCGCGACTGGTGCGCTCGGTCTTCCCCGACGCCGCTCCCGCCTTCTGGCGCGCGTGCGCCCGCGTTACCGGGGGCAACCCGTTCTACCTGCGCGAGCTGGTTGCCGCGGCGCGGGCCGACGGGCTGGCTGCGAGCGCCGAGGCGGCCGCCGACGTCGCCCGGCTGGCCCCGGAGTCGGTGATCCGCTCGGTGATCTTGCGCATGGCCGGACTGCCCCATCGGGCGCCGGCGCTGGCCTCGGCGGTCGCGGTGCTGGGTGACGGGGCCTCGCTGCGCCATGCCGCCGCGCTGGCCGGCCTCGACAGCGAGTCGGCCGAGCTGGCGGCGGACACCCTCGCCGCGGCGCACATCCTGGCGCCCGGCGAGCCGCTCAGCTTCGTCCACCCGCTGATCGGCGCGGCGGTTCGCGCCGACATCCCGGCGCTGTCCCGTTCCCGCGCGCACCGGCGGGCGGCCGGGCTGCTCGATGACGACGACGCCCCGGCGGAGACGGTGGCCGCCCACCTGCTGGCCTGTCGCCCCGACGGCGATCCGCGCGCGGTGGAGGTGCTGGCCGCCGCCGCGGCGCGGGCCTCCGGGCGTGGCGAGCATCTCGCCGCCCGCCGGTTCCTGCGGCGCGCGCTCGCCGAGCCACCGCCGGCCGGCCAGCGCGGCGGCCTGTCGGTCGAGCTGGCGCTGGCCGATGCGGCGGTCGGCTCGGCCGATGCGGTCGCGCGGGTCCGGGCCGCACTCACGCTCGTCGGCGATCGCGACCAGCGGGCCCGGGTGCTCGGAGCGCTGGCCAGGCTGCTGTTCGCGCGCTCGGAGTTCGCCGCCGCGGGAGAGGCGGCCGATCTGGCCATGGCCGAGATCGATCCGGCGGACCCGCTGGCCGGTGAGCTGCTCGCGCACCGGCTGGTGATCGCCGCCGTCGGGCTGGACGCGGGAACGGTGGCCGGCGCCAGGTTCGAAGAAATGATGGCGGCGGCCGAACCGCCCGCCGAACCCGCCCTGCTCGCTCAGCTTGCCCACGCCGCGCTCGCCGCCGGGGCGCCGGCCAGCCGGGTACGCGAGCTCGCCAAGCGCGCACTGGCGGGCCTGGGCGGCGACGACGGCTTCTACGGGATCATCGGCGGCGCCGCGGTGATGGCGCTCCTGTACGTCGACGAACTCGACCTCGCGGCGGCATCGATCGACCGAGCCCTGGCGCAGGCGCGGCACAGCGGTTCGCTGATGGCGCTTGGCACCGCCACCCATCAGCGCACGGAGCTGCTCTACTACCGGGGCCAGCTCGCCGAGGCCGTCGCAACCGCCAGGCAAACGCTGGACGTATGCCGGGCCGGCTGTGACCTGTGCGTCGGCCGGGTCGTCCCGGTGCTGGCCGAGGCTCACCTCGACCGCGGCGAGTTCGACGCCGCCAGGCAGGCCCTCGACCTGCTTGCGGACTTCCCGAAGGATCGCGTAGAGCACGTGCTCGCCCTCACCGCGCGCGGCCGCCTGGCCCTGGCGCAAGAGGATCCGGCCGCCGCGCTGTGCCACCTGCGCGCCGCCGGCGACCTGGCGGACCGCCTCGGCCTAGTACAGCCGACGATGTTCCCGTGGCGCATCTGGGCCAGCGCCGCCGCCGCCCAGCTTGGGAACCGTCAGCTCGCGCTTGACCTCGCTCAAGTGGCACTCGAACGTGCCAGGGACGCCGGCGTGCCAAGGACGCTGGGCGCGGCGCTGCGCGTTGCCGGGCTGGCCGCCGGTGGCGGGCCGGGCGAGGAGTTGCTCACCGAGGCAGTGAGCGTGCTCCGCCGCTCCCCGTCGGCGCTGGAGCGCGCCCGGGCGCTGGTCGAACTCGGGATGATCCGCCGCGAATCGGGACATCACGCCGCCGCCCGCGAACCGCTGCGACAGGGCCTCGCGCTGGCCGAGACGCTCGGCGCCGCCCCGCTCGCCGCCCGCGCCCGGGCCGGCCTGCACGCGGTCGGCGGACGCCAGCGGGCAGCACGCCAAGCCGCCGGGGACGACGCGCTCACCGCCGCGGAGCGGCGGATCGCCGAGCTCGCCGCGCAGGGGCTCACCACCGCCCAGATCGCCAAGAGCCTCTATCTCAGCCCCAAGACCATCGACTGGCACCTAGGCCACGTCTACCAAAAGCTCGGCGTGAGCTCGCGCCGCCAGCTCGCGACCGCACTCGCGGACCATGTCCCGCGGCCTGACCCCCACGTGACGGCGCAGCCGGCAGCGAAATGACGCGGGTCGGCTTCTAATTCGCCACCGGCTGGCGGTTATGCAGCTTGGCGAGGTCGGCGGCGGCGCGGCCGGAGGCCCAGCCCTCGGCGTCGGTGACCCGGGCGGCGCGGCCGCGCTTCAGGTTCCCGCCGAACAACTCGTCCACGGCGTCATCGACGGCTTGCCGCCGCGCGGCCAGGAACGGCACCAGATCGGTGCCCGAACTCGCCGACCCGGCGTGGTCCCGCTCGGCAATGGCCAGCTCATCGGCGGCCTCCGCGGTGGCGTGGGCGGTCGCTTCCTCCAGTCGCTCCCCGATTCTGATCGCGTAGGAGACGAGAAACGATTGACGGAACGCCCGCGTGCGACTGCGGCCGAACTCGTCCTTCTTGCCCCCGGCGCGAAGCATCGCCGCGTTGGCCTGGACAAGCAGCGACGTGAAGAGCAGTTCGACGGCGTCCAGGTCGGCGGGGAAGCCGACGACCGTCATCAGGCCGACATCCTTGGACCAGACTCCCCGGCAGCGGTTGGCCAGGGCGATCACGTTCAGCAGGGTGCCCTTCGGCTCCTCGTAGGGGCCGTCGACGGGGATCCGGCGGCCGGACGGCTCCTCGCGATCCCCGGACTGCGCGGCGAGCAGCGCGTGGTCGATGCTGTACTTGGCCATGAGTTCCTGCGCCCGAGCCGAGAGCGCCTCGGCCTCCTCGGCGAACTCTGTCGACTCGGCCTTGGCGAGCAGCGCGCGGATCCTGCCGAGCACCCGGTCGTCGCCCGCGCTCGCGGTGCCGGTGCCCGCCGACGCGTTCGCGGGCTTGCTCGCGCCGGCCGGGCGGGCCGTTCCCGGGAGCGGGAGGAGCCGCTCCAGGGCCGGGAGATGGCTGAAGAGATGGACGGCTTCGATCGCCATCGCGACCGCGGCCCAGAACGTCGGGTCGGTGTGCTGCGTCCGCCACGCGGTTAGGTAGTCGCCGTCGCCGCCCCACCAGTTCTGGCCCTCATGACCAGCCAGGCCGTAGGGGGTGGCGCGCAGCCCTCTTACCTGGTCGGCCCAGCGCTGGTCGACGGTGGCGGCGGGATAGGTGCGCATCTCGTCGGCGATCATGTCCGCGATCATCGCCCCGTGCGCCGCACTCAGTTCGCGGCCGAAGTGCCTGGCCAGTTCGGCGGGCTGCCAGCCGCCGCGCCAGGCGTGCGCAAGCATCGAACGCATGCCGTCGACGAGAACGCGGCTGACCGTCTGGGTCCACTCGGCGGAGCGCTCCGCCGCCAGCTGATCCAAGAAGGAGCGGTACATTCGCTCGTCATCGGAGCAGACGGCCTCGATGGCATCCCCGACGAGTCCCGACACCTGCTCTCGCTGCGACGGGACGTGCCCGGACGCCGGCCCGTCGGCCGCGGCGCGGGCCCGCCGGCGAGCCTGCTCCTTCTTCTGCCGCCGCTGCCTGCCCGCTTTGCCCATGGGGAGAGCTTAGGGTCCCAGCCCGTTTCCCGGGCACCGACGGCGATGGTTGGTTTGCCATGCCGGGCCACACAAGCATGTGCATCATGCCTAGCGTTACCTGGGCGACACGACACTTTGCCCATGGGTCGGCAGGCGCGGCCTGTCTACGGTGAACCCACAACACCCCGAGTTCACCGAATCTTCGCGGAGCCGCTCAATGAGCACAAGAACCAGGGCGGTCCCCCCGGCCGCCGAGACTCCCGCCGTCATTGTCGATGACTACTCGCTGCGCCGCGTTCCTGCGAGCGCCCGCTACGGCTGGTTCCAGGTCGCCCTTCAGCGGTTCGGGCAGGTTTCAGCGCTGTCGCAGTTCCTGCTCGGCGCCGAGATCGGGTTCGGTATGAGCTTCTGGGGTGCCTTCTGGGCCCTGACCCTCGGGGCGGTGTTCCTGGAGATCGTCTCGATCTTCCTCGGCATCATCGGGGTACGGACCGGGCTCAACACTTCGCTGATCACCCGGTGGACGGGGTTCGGCGCGGCCGGCTCCTCACTGGTCGGCCTGGCCATCGGCATCAGCCTCATCGGCTGGTTCGGCATCCAGTCGGGCGTGTCGGCCGCTGGCCTGGAGTCGCTACTGTCCTTCTTCCCCGCGTGGGCCTGGTCGCTCATCTTCGGCCTGGTCATCACCGCGATCGTGCTGCGCGGGTTCCACAGCATGCAGTGGCTGGCGAACATCACCGTGCCGCTGTTCCTGATCCTCGTCGGCTGGTCCACGGTCGTGGAGCTCAGCCGGCACTCGTTCAGCCAGCTCGTGTCGATGGCGCCGCCCGGACCGCACCTCGGCTTCGCCACCGCCACCACGGTGGTCGCGGGCGGGTTCATCGTCGGCGCGGTCATCACCCCCGACATGACCCGGTTCAACCGGACCGCCGGCGACGTCGTCAAGCAGACGGTGATCGGCATCTCGCTCGGCGAGTACGTCATCGGCCTGGCCGGGGTGCTGCTGGCCCACGCGGTGAAGTCGTCCGACATCACCACCGTCGTGATGTCCTCGGTCGGCTGGGTCGGAGTGCTCGTGATCCTGCTGGGCACGTTCAAGATCAACGACTGGAACATCTACAGCTCGGGCCTGGGCGTGGTGAACTTCATCGACGTTGTCTTCGGGAAAAAGGTCAACCGCGGCGTCGTTACGCTGATCATGGGCGTGGCCGGCTCGGCGCTGGCCGCGGCCGGCATCCTGAACCACTTCACCACGTTCTTGTCCGTCCTCGGCGTGGTGTTCCCGCCAATCGCCGGCATCGTCGTGGCGGAGTACTTCTTCGTAAGGACCTGGCGGCGCGAGCTGAGCGGCGAAGAAGATGTTCCGCCCACCGCACCGCGCTGGGTTCCTGCCACCCTGCTGATCTGGGCGGCGGCCTCACTGATGGGGTACTACGTCCACGCCGGCATCCCCTCGATCAACTCGGTCGTCCTCGCCTTCCTGCTCTACCTGGCGGCCGGGAAGCTCGGCCTGGTGCGCGGCGTCGGCACCACCGTGACGCAAGCAACAGAAACGGAAAGGGCATAGCCACACCATGAAGATCGGCATCGACGTCGGCGGCACCAACACCGACGCGGTCCTGATGGACGGCGACCGGGTCGTGGCGGCGATCAAGCGCGCCACCACCGCGGATGTCACATCGGGCATCGTCGAGGCGCTGACAAGCCTGCGCGAGCAGCGCGACTTCGGCGACGACGACATCGAGGCGGTGATGATCGGCACCACCCACTTCATCAACGCGCTGGTGGAGGCCGACCGCCTCGCGCCGACGGCCGCCGTGCGGCTCGGTCTGCCGGCCACCGCGTCGCTCCCGCCCTTCGTCGACTGGCCCGCGTCGCTGGTGCGGGCGATGCACGGCCGGGCCTACCTCGCCCACGGCGGCCATGAGTTCGACGGCCGGGAGATCTCCCCGCTTGACCTGGAGGAGCTGAAGCGGCACGCCGCCGACATGGCCGCCCACGGCATCCGCTCGGTCGCCGTTTCCTCAGTCTTCTCGCCTATCAACAGCGAGCTTGAGCTCGCGGCCCAGCAGGTACTCACGGCCGAGCTTGGACCCGATGTCGCCTTCTCGCTGTCGCACGAGATCGGCCGGATCGGCCTGCTTGAGCGGGAGAACGCGACGATCATCAACGCCGCGCTGCGCGAGCTGGCCGCCACGATCGCCGACGGGCTGGCATCCTCCGTCGTCGGCAGCGGGCTCGGCGCCCCGCTGTTCCTCAGCCAGAACGACGGCACGCTGATGGACGTCGAGTACGCCCGCCGCTACCCGGTGGCGACGTTCGCCTCCGGACCGACGAACTCGATGCGGGGCGCCGCCGTGCTTTCCGGCCTCGAGAACTGCGCCGTGGTCGACGTCGGGGGCACGACCACCGACGTCGGCGTGCTCAGCCAGGGTTTCCCCCGCGAGGCGAGCGGCGAGGTCTCCGTGTCGGGGGTCCGCACCAACTTCCGGATGCCGGACGTCCTGTCCATCGGCATCGGCGGCGGCTCCCTGATCCGCGCGGACGGTGCCCAGGTCGGGCCGGACTCGGTCGGCTACCGGCTGTCGTCGCGGGCCCTCGTCTTCGGCGGCACGACGCTGACCGCGACCGACATCGCGGTAGCGGCGGGCTGGGCCGAGATCGGCGACCCGCCCCTGGTCGCCCACCTGCCGAAGGAGGCCGTGCGCCGCGCGCTTGACACCATCGCCGGGCGCGTGGCCGAGGCCGTCGACCGGATGCGCACCTCTTCCTCGCCGCTGCCGGTGGTCGCCGTCGGCGGCGGGTCGGTGCTGCTCGGGGATCGGCTCCCCGGGCTCGGCGAGGTGCGCAAGCCGGAGAACTTCGCCGTCGCCAACGCCATCGGGGCGGCCATCGCCCAGGTCTCGGGCGAGATCGACAAGGTCTACGCGATCTCCGCGGGCCGCCGGGCGGCGATCATCGACGAGGCCAGGCAGGAGGCGGTCGACCGGGCCATCGCGGCCGGCGCCGACCCGGCCACGGTCGAGATCGTCGACTTCGACGAGGTTCCCATCCCCTACCTTCCTGGCAACGCCACCCGCATCCGGGCCAAGGCCGTCGGGGACCTGGACCTGCGGGCGGTCACCCGATGAGCGGCGCCGTGCCGGCGGGGCCGATCACCAAGATCGGCCCGGAGATCTCCGCCCTCGCCCGCGGGGCCGCGATCCTCGGCACCGGCGGCGGCGGTGACCCGCACATCGGCCGCCTGCTGGCCGAGGCCACGGTGCGCGAGCACGGCCCCGTCCCGCTGGTCCAGCTGGCCGACGTGCCCGACGACGCGGTCGTGGTCGGCGCGGCGATGATGGGCGCGCCGACCGTCATGGTCGAGAAGGTTCCCTCCGCCACGCAGTTCGCGCACGCCGTGCGGGTGCTCACGGGCCGGCTCGGCATCACTCCCACGCACATCGCGTGTATCGAGGCGGGCGGTGTCAACTCCACCACGCCGATCGTCGCGGCGGCCGAACTCGGGCTGCCGCTGATCGACGGGGACGCGATGGGCCGGGCCTTCCCCGAGGTGCAGATGGTGCTCCCGACCCTGTACGGGCACGCCGCGGCGCCCATGTCGGTGACCGACGAGAAGGGCAACAGCATCGTCCTCGACGCACTCGACAACCACTGGGCCGAGCGCCTGGCCCGGACCGCGACGATCGAGATGGGCTGCTCCTCAAGCACGGCCCAGTACGTAATGAGCGGCGCCCAGATCAAGGAGGCCTACGTGCCAGGGACGCTATCTCTGTGCGTGCGGCTGGGCGAAGCCGTGCAGGCCGCCAGGGAAGCCAACGAGGACCCGGTCGCGGCGGCGGCCGCGATGCTGGGCGGCCGCATCCTGCTCGCGGGCAAGGTCACCGACGTCGAGCGGCGCACCAAGACCGGCTTCGCCCGGGGGACCGCCCGGGTCGGCGGCACCGGACGGGACACCGGACGCGAGGCAGTGCTGCACTTCCAGAACGAGCACCTGCTGGTCGAGGTGGACGGGCGGGTGGAGACCACCGCGCCGGACCTGATCATCGTGCTCGACGCGGTGACCGGCGAGCCGGTCACCACCGAGGCGACACGCTACGGCGCCCGGGTCCGCATCGTCACCGCCCCCGCCGATCCCCGTTGGCACTCGCCCGAGGCCCACCGGCTGGCGGGCCCGGCCTACTTCGGCTACGACACCGCGCCGGTGCTGTTCGACGGCAGCGTGGCGAGCGGCTCATGAGCTGGCTTCTCGGACCGGATGACCTGCCCGCGCTGGCCCTCGGGGCGACCTTGCTCGGCACCGGCGGCGGCGGCGACCCGCTCATCGGCCGCCTGCTGGTCGAGGAGGCGATGCGCGCTCACGGGCCGGTCACCATCCTTGACCCGGACGAGCTGGACGACGAGATGCTGGTCATACCGACGGCCCAGATGGGCGCGCCAACCGTGGTGCTTGAGCGGATCCCGGCCGGCCCGGAGCCGCTGGCGGCCCTCCGCCGGCTCGAGTCGCACCTCGGCCGGCCGGCCGCCGCCACCATGCCGATCGAGTGCGGCGGCATCAACTCGACCATCCCACTGCTGGTGGGCGCCATCGGCGGATTGCCGGTGGTCGACGCCGACGGCATGGGGCGAGCCTTCCCCGAGCTGCAGATGGAGACCTTCTCGGTCTACGGTGTGCCCGGGTCGCCGCTCGCGATCGCCGACGAGCGCGGGCACACCGTCGTGATCGATACCGGCGACGACAACCGCCAGCTGGAGTGGCTAGCCCGCGGCGTCACCATCCGGCTCGGCGGGGTCGCTTACATCGCCGAGTACGCCATGACCGGCCGGCAGGTCAGGGACACCGCCGTGCCGCGAACCCTGTCCCTCGCCCTCGGGGTCGGGCGCGCCATCCTCGGCGCCCGCCGGCGGCACGGCGACCCGTTCGCCGCGCTGGCCGAGGCGTTCGCCCGGACCATCTACACCCACGTCCGCGAGCTGTTCCACGGCAAGGTCACGGACGTCGAACGGCGCACCGAGAACGGCTTCGCCCTCGGGACAGCGCGGATCACGGCCATGAGCGGCGCCGGCGAACTCGAGGTCAGCTTCCAGAACGAGAACCTGGTGGCGATTCGCGACGGTGCCCAGCTCGCCGTCGTCCCCGACCTCATCTGCGTGCTCGAGGAAACGTCAGCCGAGCCGGTCACCACCGAACGGCTGCGGTACGGTCAGCGGGTACGCGTGCTCGGCATCTCCACCCCGCCCATGATGCGCACCCCGGCCGCGCTCGACGTCTTCGGGCCGCGCTGTTTCGGCCTGCAGCGCGATTTCGTCCCCGTTGAGCAGGCTGTGCCCGCGGGTGCCACCATGGAAAGATGGAAGTCACCGGCACCGCTCGGCTGAGCCTCCTCACCGGCGCGGACATCGACGCGCTGAGCCTCGGCGCGGAGGTCCTCGGCAGCGGCGGCGGCGGCAAAGTCGACAACCACGCCCGCGTCGCCCGTGCCCTCGGTCCGGCGTTCCGTGTCCAGGTCGCCGACGCCGCCAGCCCGGGCATCCGGTCGCTGGCGGCGGTCGGCTACATCGGCTCGACCATGATCATCCAGGAGAAGGTGCCCTCGGGGGCGGAAATGCCCGCCGCCGTCGCCGCCCTCGAGCGCTGGTCGGGTAGCCCGGTCCAGGCCGTCATGCCGATGCAGGTGGGAGGGATGATCAGCCTGGCCGCGGCCCTGCTGGCGAGTGAGCTTGGCCGGCCGCTGCTTGACGCGGACCTGGTCGGCCGGGCCACCCCGCGCCTGGACCAGCTGTCGCTGCACACGTCGGCCCAGGCGCCGTCGGCCGCCCTGGCAGCCGTGACGCCGGGCGGCCTGTCGGTCGTCATCGACGCGCCCGGCCCGGCGGACATGGAAGCAGCCATGCGCGGCGTCATCGCCCGCAGCGGGGGCTGGGCCGCCTTCGCCCTCGGGCCCCTCGACCGGTCCGAGGTGCGCGACGTGGTGGTCACGGGCAGCATCAGCCGCGCGGTCGAGATCGGCCGGGTCCTCGGCGAGACCGGCCGTTCGGCCGCGGCCGCGGCGGAACGCCTCGGCGGCCGCGTCGCCGCCCGTGGACGCCTGCTCGAGGTGACAAGGCGCGACGACCAGCTGACGTTCGTGCACGGCAGTGCCGCCCTGCAGGACCCCGACACCGGCCAGGTCGCCCGGCTCGAGATGGGCAGCGAGTACCTCTACCTGACCGTCGACGGCGAGCCCGCCGCCAGCGTGCCCAGCATTATCTGCGCACTGGACGCCCGCACCGGCCAGCCGGTGGAAACGGTCGACCTGCGCCCTGGACTCGACCTCAACGTGCTCGTCCTGCCGCCGGCCGGGTTCTGGACCGCGGACGAGAACCGCGCCCGGCTGGTCGACCCCCGCTCGTACGGCATCGACGCCGACATCATCCGGCCCCGGCAGCCGTGCCGGCCACGCTGAGCCAGCTGCTGGCGCTGCCCGCGCTCGCCGGAGCAGACGTGGTCGCCGGCAGCGGAGAGGTGCCCGTCACCGACGTGACCGGACTGCCGGGAACGCCACGGGAGGTCTCGCGCCTGCTGGCCGCCGATCGCGCCTCCGCGGTCGTCCTGCTCAACCCGGTGAACCACTTCGACACCCAGTTTGACGTCCTGCTGCGCCGGTGCGCGAGGGCCGGGGTGACCGCGCTGTTCTTCCTGCCCGCAGCCGACCCGCCCGCGAGTGGAACGCTGGCGCTGGCCGGCCACCTCGGGGTCACCCTGGTGACGGCGGACGATCCATGGCGAGCATCGGTCGCCCTGCATGAGCAGCTCTGCGACACCACCGCCCCCGCCGCCCGGCTCACCCGCCTGGTCGCTGAGGCGGCACTGGACGCGGGTCCCGGCGTAGCCGAGACCCTCGCGGCGCTTGAGGCCGTCATCGGCTACCGGCTGCTGCTCCTGTCCCCCTCCGGGCAACCCTTCTCCGGCGACATCCAGCTCTCCCGCCAAGCGCGGGACATCCTCTCCACCAGCGCGGCCACCGGCAGGCCGGTCACCGTTCCCCTCGACCGCGACGAGCAGCTGGTCGCGGCCCCGGTAGGAACCGGCATCGGGAAGCGCAACTGGCTCGGCACCCGCATCCCCCGGGGCCTGCCCGCGGAAACCCGGGCCATCACCAGCGCCCTGCAGACCGCGTCAGTCGCCGTCGGCCATCGGCTCGCCCTGGCCCGGCTGGTCGACGAACGCGACGCACGCCACCGCACGGCCCTGCTGGACGAACTCAGGGCGGCCGGCCAGAGCGTGCCGCCGTCCGTCGCCCAGCGGGCCATCGCGGCCGGCTGGCGGCTCGACGCCTGGCACATCGGCATCCGCGTCCAGGCGCGCAGCGAAGTCGACCCGGTCGCCCTGCGCGACGACGTCGAGGCCGCGCTCGGCGCGCACGGGGTCGCCATCGACCTGGTCGAGCAGGACGACGGCTGGGTCGCCTGGACCTCCCACGATTCCGAGCCACCGCTCACCGAGGTCCAGGAGCTGGCCACCCGGGTCCGGCGGGCCCAGGCTGCCCTGAGGCGGCAGCTCGCCACGAACATCGGTGTCGGCAGCCTTCAGCCCGGCCCCGCCGGACTCATCCGAAGTATCGGGGAAGCCGCCGATGCCGCCCGGCTGGCCAAGACCCGCCCCGAGACCGGTCACTTCCTGCACATCGACAAGCTCGGCCTGGCCCAGCTGCTGCTTGCCTGGACCCAGACCGACACCTTCCTGCCGGCCGCCAGGGAACTCCTGGCCCCGCTCGACCGCTCCGGCGGGCAGCTGCGAGCCACCCTGGCCACCTACCTGGATAGCGGTGCCTCGGTCAACGAGACATCGGCCATCCTCGGGCTGCACCGCAACACCGTCACCAACCGCATCGCCCAGATCCAGCGCATCCTCGGGGTCGACCTCACCGACCCCGAGACCCGGCTGGCCCTGCACCTGGCGACCCGCACGCTCACCCCGCGGCGGGACGGCGAAGAGCCTCGATAGCGACGCTCCTACCCGAAAAATCTCCTCTTGTGCCCATGCGGGGCTGGCTGAACCTTGGTCGCACGGGCGGGGACCTGTTGTCGCATCTGCCTGAAGGCTTCCGGGCCCGAACCGGCGTCATCCAGGAGTTGCTGCCAGGTGCGGCGGTCCTCCAGGTGCTGCTTGTAAAAGATGCCCATGGAGTCCTTTTCTGGCTCTTTGTCATATATGCCAAGAGTGTTCCTGGCTGCGGCCCGCGCGCCCCCGTTCACGCCCTCGATCAGGCTGAGCAGGGCCACCACGTCCAGCGCCAGGTCGTTGGCCCAGATCTCATCGGGCGTATAGTTCGCCGGGTTGTCCTGATCGCCCCCGCGCGGCGCCTCGCCGGAATCCCTGATCCGCCGACCAGCCCCGCTGACTGCAGTGCTCAGGCTACGGATCCCCTGACGGAGCCCGGGCACGTGGTCGAGGTAGTCCTGGACCGCGACCTGGCGGCCGAGAAGGCTGAGCGTTGTGAGGATGTTCGCAATGCCGGCCGGCAGGGACAGGGTGTCATCATCGACGCTGTCCGGCACCAAGTGCAGCTGGTCGTCGAACGGGTCGATACGCGTGCGGCCGGCCGCGGGAGGCGGGGCCACCACGACGACCGCCTGGCACCAGCGGCATCGACCCTCGACATCAAGCTCGAGCGGAGCACCGCAGTTGGGGCACGCGGGCGCCTGCGGGGTCGCGGTCATGGCGTCAGGTTACTTGGCGGCCAGGCCCGCGGCCGATCATTCGGTCGGTTCGTCCGGCAGCAACTGCGCCAGGATCCGACCTTCACGGGGATAGCGTGCCTGGGTGACTACGGTGAAGTTGCGGCACTCGGCCCGGGCGGTCATCCTCGACGAGAACGACCGCGTCCTGCTGTGCCGGTTCGTTCCCCCGCATCCGGCCGTGCCCGCCGGGGCGGGGACCGTCTGGGCGGCGCCCGGCGGCGGCGTGGAGCCCGGTGAGACCCTGCTTGGCGCCTTGCGCCGGGAACTCCGTGAAGAGGTGGGGCTGGCCGCCGGTGACGACCCGGCCCATGTCTGGCACCAGCAGGTCGTCGCGCCCGGGCACGCGGAAGGCTACGACGGCTTCGTCAACGACTACTTCCTGATCCGCACCGCGTCGTTCGAACCGCGCGGGGCGCTGTCCGGCGGCGAGCTGGCCGCGGAGCACATCAGCGGGTTCCGGTGGTGGCGGTGCCAGGACATCGCCGCATACCGCGGACCCGACCTGTTCTCGCCCCGCGATCTCGCCACGCCGCTGACGGCGTTGCTCACGAACGGCATCCCAGGTACCCCGGCGCTGCTCGGGCTGTAGCCCCGCTTACCGCTCCAGGGTCAGGCCGTACGGTTCTGGCTGCTCCACTCCCGCCTAAGCAGCCCGTACAGCGCGATGTCGGAGAAGCCGTCGCCGTCGTAGGCCTGCTCGCGCTGGATTCCTTCGAGCACGAAGCCGCAGCTCTCCGCTAGTCTCCGCATCGCGGTGTTGGTCGCGAGCGTCTCCAGCTCAACCCGGTGCAGGTTGCGGAAGCGGAAGCCGTAGCGGCACAGCAGCCGCACCATCTCGCGGCCGTATCCCTGGGCGCGCGCGGCCGGCAGCAGCGAGACGCCGAGATGGGCGAACTGGTTGAAAGCGTCCAGGCCCCACAGGCCGCACGCCCCGATCACGGTCCCGTCGGCGATCGTCTCGGCGGTGAACCGGGCGGTACGGGCGTCCGGTTCGGCCTGCGACCTCTCCAGGCTGGCCCGCCTGGCCGCGAGCGATTCAACCAGCATCGGGCTGTCGCTGGTGAGCAGGTGGTGTTCGGGGTCGGACCACATCTCGTACAGCACGGTGGCATCGTCCGGAACCATGGGCCGCAGGCGCACTCGCTCGGAGGCAAACATCATGCGAATCTAGCCCACCCACCGCGCGCGCCTCCAAGCAAACGCGGCGAACTCCTGCCAGGGATCGGCCAGTAGCCACCCGAACCTGCAGTTCACGCCCGACCAACTGCTCCGGGGTTGAACACCCTCACCCCGCGGCGGACGGCGAAGAGCCCCGCCCTCTGACAGTGCTCAGACTTCGAAGCGGCCCCCACCCCGCGGGTCAGGCCGACCGGGTGCCGCTGTCCTCGCGCTGGCTGGTGGCGGCCCAGCTGGCGAGCAATCTGAGTCCGTCGTGGGACGGGGTTCCGGGTTCTGCGGTGTAGGCGGTGAGGGTGAGTCCTTCGTCGGCTTCCAGCGCCATGGCCTCAAACAGCAGGTCCAGGGACCCGACGGCGGGGTGGCGGAAGCGCTTGAGGCCGCTGCGGTGCAGCCGTACGTCGTGGTCGGCCCACATGGTGCGGAACTCTTCGCTGCGGGTGCACAGCTCGCCGATCAGCCCGGTGAGGGACGCGTTGAACGGGTCGCGACCCGTCTCGGTGCGCAGCAGTTCCACTGTGGTGCGGGCGGACTCGGCGAAGTCGGGGTAGAAGTCGCGGGCGGCGGGGTCGAGGAACCGGAAGCGGGCGAGGTTGACGTCCCGGCCGGGGACCGAGAAGGCGGGCGCATACAGGGCGCGGCCCAGGGTGTTGGCCCCGAGGACGTCGAGGCGGCCGTTGCGGACGAAGGCGGGGACCTCGGTCATGCCGTCGAGGATGAGCCGGGCCGACGGCCGCAGCCGCTGCGCTACCTTCCGCTTGGCGGCGCGGGCGGGGCTGGTGTTGGCGGCGCGGGCGAGGTCGAGCAGGTGCAGCCTTTCGGCTTCGTTGAGCTGCAGCGCGCCGGCGACGGCCGCCAAGACGGTGTCGGAAACCCCGGCGAGGTTGCCTTTCTCCAGGCGGGCGTAGTAGTCGGCGCTGACGCCGGCGAGCATGGCGACTTCCTCGCGCCGCAGCCCGGGGACGCGCCGGTTGCCGCCGTAGAAGGTCAGCCCGGCCTGCTGCGGGGTGATCCGGGCGCGGCGGCTGACCAGGAAGTCCCGCACGTCGGCCCGGTTGCTGCTGCTCACGCGACCTAAGCTACGTCAGCCCCACGGGAAGAGGGGGGTTCTGTCGTAACCAGGGAAAGCGTAACCTCCCGCGCCCGCGGTGCAGCGGGTTGTATCGGTGCCGTGAGCCCCGGCTGAAAGGACAATCCTGATGACCGAGCACGACAATCTGGCCGCCCAGGCTCCAGGTAAGGAGCCGTCGGGCGCGGCGAAGCAGTTCGGTGATTTTGCCCCCGGCCTGGTCGGCTTCACCGACGACGTGCTGTTCGGCCAGGTCTGGACCCGTGCGGAGCTGTCACCACGGGACCGCAGCCTGGTCACCGTCGCGGCACTGACCGCCTCAGGTAACACCGGCCAGCTGACCTACCACCTGGGCCTGGCCAGGGAGAACGGCGTCACTGTGACCGAGCTGACCGAGGCGATCACCCACCTGGCGTTCTATGCCGGCTGGCCCCGGGCCATGTCGGCCATGGCCGTGGCTAAGCAGGTCTTCGCCGCACCCGGGAATCAGTAAGCGAAAAGGAGCAGGCATGAACATGGAGCCGAATCGGCCGACCCGCAAGGGCCCGGCCGAGCGGTTCACCGGCGACGTCTACACCGCCCAGGCAAGCTGAGAGGAAATGCCATCATGCGGGGAGCAGTCATGCACGCCCCGGGCGACGTGCGCACCGAGCAGCGCGACGACCCGAAGATCATCCACCCCACCGACGCGGTCATCCGCCTGGCCGCCACCTGCGTCTGCGGCTCGGACCTGTGGCCCTACCGCGGCATCGAGCCGGTCACCCGGCCCACCCCGATGGGCCACGAGTACGCCGGCGTCGTCGAGGAAACCGGCAGCGGGGTCACCAGCGTCAAGCCGGGCGACTTCGTCATCGGCTCGTTCATGGCCTCCGACGGCACCTGCGAGATCTGCCAGGCCGGCTACCAGAGCCGCTGTGCCCACGTCGAACCCGTCGGGCCAAACGGCGCGCAGGCCGAGTACCTGCGCGTCCCCCTGGCCGACGGCACCCTCGTAGCCACCCACGGCCAGCCCGACCCTGACCTCATCCCTGGCCTGCTGGCCGCCTCCGACGTGCTCGGCACCGGCTGGTTCGGAGCCGTCGCGGCCGAAGTACGGCCGGGCAAGACCGTCGCGGTCGTCGGCGACGGCGCGGTCGGGCTCCTCGCCGTGCTCGCCGCCAGGGAACTCGGCGCCGGGCGGATCATCGCGATGAGCCGCCACGAGCCCCGTCAGAAGCTGGCGCTGGAGTTCGGGGCGACCGACATCGTGACCGAGCGCGGCGACGAGGGCGTGGCCCGGATCAAAGAGATGACCGGCGGGTACGGCGCGCACTCGGTCATCGAGGCCGTCGGCACCCAGGAATCGATGATGCAGGCCATCCGCTCGGCCCGTCCCGGCGGGCACGTCGGCTACGTCGGCGTCGCCCACGGCGTCCAGCTGCCCGGCGAGGAACTCTTCTTCGCCGAGGTGCACCTGCTCGGCGGCCCCGCCCCGGTCCGCCGGTTCCTGCCCGACCTGATCAGCCGCATCGAGAACCGCTCCATCGATCCCGGCAAGGTCTTCGACCTGACCCTGCCCCTGGACCAGGCAGCCGAAGGCTACCGCGCCATGGACGAGCGCCGCGCCGTCAAGGCACTGCTGCAGCCCTGACCTGTCAACGACCGAAGGAGGCAACCGGTGCACACAAGAACGCTCGGCCAGGGCTTGCAGGTCTCGGCTATCGGGCTCGGCGCCATGGGCATGTCGCAGAGCTACGGCCCCAACCCCGGCGACCGGCAGGCCATGATCACCGTCCTGCGCCAGGCCGTCGACCTGGGCATCACCTTCATCGACACCGCGGAGTCCTACGGCCCCTACGTCAACGAGGAGCTCGTCGGCGAGGCCTTCGCGCCGATCCGCGACCAGGTCACCATCGCGACCAAGTTCGGATGGCGGATCGAGGGCGGTAAGTCGGTCGGGCTCGACAGCCGCCCGGATCACATCAAGCAGGTGGCCGACGCCGCCCTGAGCCGCCTGCGCACCGACACAATCGACCTTTTCTACCAGCACCGCGTTGACCCGCAAGTCCCCATCGAGGACGTGGCGGGAGCGGTCGGCGAGCTGATCCAGGAAGGGAAAGTTAGGCACTTCGGGCTATCCGAGGCCGCTTCCGGCACCATCCGCCGGGCGCACGAAGTCTGCCCGGTCACCGCGGTCCAGAGCGAGTACTCCCTGTGGACCCGCGACCCTGAGCCAGAGGTGCTGCCCGCCTGCCGCGAACTGGGAATCGGGTTCGTCCCGTTCAGCCCGCTCGGCAAGGGGTTCCTGACCGGAACGGTCAACTCCGCCACCGAGTTCACGACCGGGGACATCCGCACCACCATCCCGCGCTTCAACGCGGAAAACCGCACCGCCAACCAGGCGCTGCTCGACCATGTCACCGGGCTCGCGCACGCCCGCGGGGTCACCCCCGGGCAGGTCGCGCTTGGCTGGCTGCTCGCGCAGGGCCAGCAGGTCGTGCCCATTCCCGGCACCCGGCGCCGCGAGCGGCTTCAGGAGAACGCGGGCGCCACCCTGGTCGCACTGTCCGCCGACGAGATCGCCGACCTCAACACCGCCGCGGCACGTCTCGGGGTTCACGGCAATCGATACAACGACCACCACATGCGCCTGGTGCAGCGATGACCGGTCGCAGGCCATGAGAATCCGCCATGTGGCAGGAGACATACGAGGCGGCCAGATCCCGCTATCGGGCGGTCACAGGGACCAGAGGGCTCGGGTGGGGGATAGGCGGGCGGCGCGGATGGCTGGCAGCAGCCCGGCCAGGGCGCCGATGAGAATGGCGGCAGCCAGCCCCCCGGCCCAGGCCTCGACCGGGATGGTGGTCGGCCAGCCTCTGACGTGCGCGTAGACGGCGGTGCAGACCGCACCGGCGATGACCCCGACCACGCCGCCAACGAGTGCGAGCAGGATCGCCTCGGACAGGAACTGGATGCGGATCTGGCCCCGGGTGGCGCCCAGGGCGCGCCGCAGCCCGATCTCCTGGCGGCGTTCCAGCACCGAGATGATCATGATGTTGGCGACCCCGACCGCGCCGACCAGCAGGGCGACCGCGCCCAGGCCGAGAAACAGGGTGTCGAATGCGCCCGCCGCGTCAGCCTGGGCGGTTAGCGCGGCCGACGGTTGGGAGATGTCGACTTCGCCGGGGTTTTCCGTGTTGGCCTGGGCGGCGAGCAGGTTGTCGACTCTGGTGATGGTTGCCTGGGTGTCGACCGTGCGGACATACAGCTCCGATGGGTGCCCGTCGAAGCCGAGGTATTTCTGTGCGGCGGGGAAGCCGACCAAGACCGTGGCGTCCAGTTGCTGTGCCAAGGTTGCGGAGTCGAGGATGCCGACTACGGAGAACCACTGGCCGCCGACCCAGATCCGCATCCCGGGCCAGATCCGGTCGATGCCAAGCAGCTGGGCTGCCTCGTAGCCGAGCACGGCGACGGGCTCGCGGGCGGTGGCGGCATTCAGGTACCTGCCCTGGGCAACCGACGCGGCGACGGCGGCGGGCAGGCCAAGGCTAGCGGCCTCAACGCTCAGCCCGTTGGTGTCGATGGCGGGGATCAACGGGCTGCGGTAGACATCGGCGCTAACGGTGCCGGTGTACTGCACAGCGGTGACGCCAGGCAACTGGCCGACCATGCCGGGTGAGGTGTCGGGCAGTTCGGCGGCCTGGCCAGTGATGGTCTGCCCGTTGGCGGCGGTTAGCAGGTTAGTGCCCAGTCTGGCGATCTCGGCCAGCAGCCCGGCCTGGGAGGAGGCGGCCAGGCCGAGCACGGCCACGATCGCGGCGACCCCGATCGCGATGCCCAGCGCGGACAGCGAGGCGCGCAGCTTGCGGGTGCGCAGCCCGATGCTGGCCAGCCCGGCCAGGTCCGAGGGCCGCAGCCGGGCCGTCGGCGGCGCGACGACCCGGCCCGGCGCGCGGGTGATCATGAGGTTCCTTCCCGCACGGTCCGGGGCCGGGTGAGGGCCCCACCAGGGGCGGGGCTGGTGTCGTTGACGATGTGCCCGTCGAGCATCTCGATTCGGCGCCGCATCCGGCCGGCGATCGCGTGGTCGTGGGTGACCACGATGATCGTGGTGCCGGCCACGTTGAGCTCTTCCAGCAGCGCGAGGATGGACGCGCCGGTGGTGGAGTCCAGGTTCCCGGTCGGCTCGTCGGCCAGCACCAGCGGCGGGCGGCCGGCGATCGCCCGGGCGATCGCCACCCGCTGCCGTTCCCCGCCTGACAGCCGGGTCGGGCGGGCGTCACCGCGGTGTCCCAGCCCGACCCGGGTCAGCGCGGCGGCGGCGAGCTGGCGGCGCTGTACCCGGGGGACGCCCGCGTACAGCAGCC
>Ga0335075_10004198_pt1 | contig 22588 bp, 20 predicted proteins | sample Lox_Sample_24_FD_206723 | JGI IMG/M metagenome (GOLD analysis project Ga0335075, IMG submission 206723) | Soil microbial communities from Loxahatchee National Wildlife Refuge, Florida, United States - Lox_Sample_2.4 | ecosystem: Environmental > Terrestrial > Soil > Wetlands | place: USA...
GGCCCGGAATGTTGTGCCGTCATGCAAGAAGCAAGAATTTTGCCGCAGATGCACGCTGATGAACGCAGATAATTTCTTGGCGCACGCTCTATCTGCGTTCATCCGCGTGCATCTGCGGTAAAATTACTGTATGCGACCAGCACGCGAAAGCTTCAATTGAGTTAACGGTATACGTCACCGTGTTTATGGAACAGAGTACTTAGCCCGGTATGTCACAGTTCCCGTCCTCTCTAAAGGGTACGGATGTCGTCGACCGCTTCAAGGCGGATATCGTGGCCGCGGGCGAGCTTATCCTGGAAATCAAAGCTGTCGGCACCATCCTGCCAATTCATGCCGTGCACCTCCGAACGTACTTGCGCATGAGCGGGATCTGCATCGGTCTGCTGCTGAACTTCAACATGCCACGCCTGGTGGATGGCCTCTATCGCCACGTGGAGTAGTTTCCGTCGAAGCCGACCGATTCTGCTCCGTGGTCACCGTGCTCTCCGAACTTCCTCCGTGCTGAAAAAACTTTGCCGCGGTTCGTACCGGTCGTGGGTGGGGGGCTGGCACTGCCAAGCAAATTTTTCTTCGGGCGCAGGCGCGATCGGTCTTCAGGCAGACCAGCCCATGAATGCCGATACCTCTTATACCGGCCCGCGGAATGACTGACTCGCCGGAGTGTCCGAATTAGAGCACGGAGCAGATTCACCACGAAGCACAAAGACACGAAGACTGCACAAATTGGGAACTGGCGTGCTCCGTCCCGCGGCAGCACATCGCACACGTATTCGCCAGCTTCGTGGTGAATCTATAATGCCGAAGCGAGCCGCACAGGCCCCGCACCCGTCGCAAACCAGAGTGCCAGGCAAGAGACCTGCACTTGCCTGTCGTGACTCGCTCACCAAGCCGTGTGTCAATCATTATGCTGCCTGGTACTATCCGACCTGTATCGGTTATGGCAGGGGAACTGCTGAGATCTCGAACGTCGGCTGCCGTGCACTGGGCGCGAAACCGAGCAGGGGGTTTTCGCAGGGCTTTGATGTCGTGTGACAGTGCGCGGGTGCGGCAGGTAAAACCGAGTGCCCGAGAGGGCACTGCGCCGTCAGGCGACGCGCGGCAATGAACGAATCGCCTGATGGCACGCGGGCCTGTTTTCCCGTCATGCCGGCGAACGTCAGCATCCATGACTGTGATGGCCGCATCAAGCGAAGTCGTGGATGGCGGGCCTTCGCCCGCCATGACGATGAGGGGACAGTCCGTGCGCCAATCGCCACGGTAATTGTTGCGCGCCGCTTCAGTGCAGCGACGTGCGTGGAGAGAGTCAGCTCATCCGGGAAACCCTCGGATGCGGGGGTACGCATTGGCAGCAGCATCCGCGGGTTCAAGAGGACCTTGCCAACCGATTCAAATGACTCAATTTGTTCCTGGGCGGACCGTCGAGACGCTGCTTCCTGAAGTCGGGGTCATTCCAACGTTGAGCAGCAGCGTATGGCGAGCGTCGCCCTATCGAGCCTCGCCCTATGACGTCCAATGCGCCGGCACCCATCGCCAGCCGGTCGGCGTCTGCTCCCAGTAGCCGGTCTGGAACAGGTTGCCGTGGCCGGCGGCGGGGACGTATTCGCCGGGCTGCCAGACATAGCCGTTGCCGTTCCAGTTCCAGTGCCCGGGCTGCCAGAGCAGAGCCTCGCCCGTCACCGGCGGCTTAGGGATCGTTTCCTGCATCGGCGGCGGCACCGGCGGGAAGGGCAGCGAGGAACTTGCGGTCTGGTTGGCGCACCCCGCCAGCAGCGCCGCGCCGAACAATGCCGCAACGAACAAGCTCTTGGTCATCTGGTTTCAGCCCCAGCCTCATTCGGATCGCGCCTCACATAGGCCCGCGCCGCGGCGGTTTCCATGCACCGCCGGATCACGGCGGCAGCAGCACGGTGGCCGCCGCCTGCGCTGCAATCCCCTCGCCGCGGCCGGTGAAGCCGAGCTTCTCGGTCGTGGTCGCCTTCACCGAGATCCGCCCGACATCCACCCCAAGCAGGTCGGCCAGCCGGGCGCGCATCGCCTCGGCATGCGGCGCGATCTTCGGGCGTTCGCAGATCAGGGTCACGTCGGCGTTGGCCAGCAGCCCGCCACGGGCGGCGATGCGGGCGGCGGCGTGGGTCAGGAAGCGGGCGCTGTCGGCGTTCTTCCAGGCAGCCTCGGAGGGTGGGAAATGGCGGCCGATATCGCCCTCGGCCAGCGCGCCATAGATCGCGTCGCACAGCGCATGGATGCCAACATCGGCATCGGAATGGCCCGCCAGACCCTTGTCGTGCGGCACCGCGACGCCGCACAGCATCAGCTTCCGGCCTGCCACCAGCACATGCACGTCGAAGCCGGTGCCGATCCGAGGGATCAGATGCGCGGTCATGGCTCGCTCCAGGCGGAGAAGGTCCTCGGGGTAGGTCAGCTTGATGTTGTCCTCGGAGCCGGGGACGATCGCGACCGTGCCGCCGGCGGCTTCCAGCAATGCGGCGTCATCCGTGGCACCGGCGATGCCGGCGCGATGCGCGGCCAGCAGCGCATCGAAGCGGAACGCCTGGGGGGTCTGCGCGCGAACCAGGCCGTCGCGCGGGACGGTGGCGGCGATCACGCCGGAGTCGACGCGCTTCAGCGTGTCAGCCACGGGTTGGCCGGGAATGGCGCCGGGATGGTCCCGCAGCGCGGCCAGCAGAGCGGGGATCGTACCTGTGGGGATCAGCGGCCGGGCTGCGTCATGCACCAGCACGATGTCGGGTGTGTGGGGCGCCAACGCTTGGAGCCCGGCAAGCACGCTGTCCTGTCGCGTCGCGCCACCGGGCACCGTTGGCAGATGGTCGATTCCGGCCAGCGCGGAGTCGACCGGGTCGGGATCGCCGACCGGTTGAAGCAGGACGACATGGGCGGACAGCGCCGCCGCGCAATGGCGGATCACCGGCTTGCCGGCGAGGGGAAGAAACTGCTTTGGGGTGGCGCCGCCGAAGCGGTTGCCGGAGCCGGCGGCGACCAGGATGGCGGCGATGCGCATGTGCGCGCACATGGCAGGGCGACGCGGGGTGCGTCAATCGGCCGCGGCGGCCGGCGTCGATGGCGCAGTCCGGGCGGGCGTGGCGCTGTCCGCGCGGGGGTGGCGCAGCCTGACGCCGATTAGTTTCCGGTGGGGCCCGATCGCGCAGCCTTTGCCGCTTCGATCGCCCGCCAGACCCGTTCGGGCGTTGCCGGCATCTCCACATGCGTCACGCCCAGATCGGCCAGCGCATCGACGATGGCGTTGATCGCGACGGCGAGCGCCGGCGTCGTGCCGCCCTCGCCGCCGGACCGTACGCCGAGCGGGTTGGAAGGCGCCGGCACCTCGCTCAGCAGCGTGGCGAATGAGGGAAACATGTCCGCCCGCGGCATCGCGTAGTCCATGAACGTGGCGGCCAGCATCTGGCCGGAGGCCGCTTCGTAGAACGCATGCTCCCACAGCGCCTGGCCGACACCCTGGGCGATGCCGCCATGCGTCTGTCCTTCGACGATCAGAGGGTTCACCGCACGGCCGACATCGTCGATCGCCGCGAAACGCACCAGATCGATGGCCCCGGTTTCGGGATCGACCTCCACTTCGCAGACCTGCGTGCCGTAGGGAAAGCTCGGCACGCGGATGGTCTCGTCGGCGACGGCGCCGAGCTGGCCTTGCAGCTCCGGCGGCAGGTCCGGCTGCGTGGCGGCGGCATGCGCGACGGCGAAAATGCCGACGCTGCGGTCGGTGCCGGCGACGCGGAAGGTGCCGCGATCGAATTCGATGTCGGCCTCGCCGGCCTCCAGCAGATGCGCGGCGATCCTGCGGCCCTTGTCGATGATTTCATCGGCGGCCTTGGGCACCACGATGCCGGCCATCTTCATCGACCGCCCGGAATGCGAACCGCCGCCGCCCGTGACGCGATCGGTGTCGTGCGCGACGAAATCGATGCTGTCGAACGGCACGCCCAGCAACTCGGCGACGACCTGGGCGAAGCTGGTTTCGTGGCCCTGGCCGGTGGACATCGTTCCCATCACCAGTTCGACGCGATCCCCGGGAAGGAAGGCGATCTCGGCACGCTCGCGCGGATTGCCGCTGGTGATCTCGATGTAGTTGGCGACGCCGATGCCGCGCCGCTTGCCGCGCCGCAGCGCTTCCGCCTTGCGCGCGGCAAAGCCGGCGTGGTCGGCAAGTTCCAGCACGCGCTGCATGGCGTCGCGGTAGCGGCCGCTGTCATAGGTCAGGCCGAAGGGATTGGCGTAGGGCTGTGCCTCCGGCGGGATCATGTTGCGGTGGCGCAATTCGACGGGATCGAAACCGCATTGCCGCGCCGCGAGATCGATCAGGCGCTCGATGACGAAGATGGCTTCGGGACGGCCGGCGCTGCGATAGGGCGTGGTGGGCACGGTGTTGGTGAGCACGCCGCGGCCGATGCAATGCGCCGCCGGAATGCGATACACGCCGGAGAGCAAGCCCATGCCCTTGCGCAGGGGGACGAACGAAACGGTGTGCGCGCCGATGTTGCTGGTGTTGACAGTGCGCACGGCCAGGAAATTGCCGTGCCTGTCCAGTGCGAGTTCCGCCTCGACGCGCAAGTCGCGTCCCTGGTAGTCGGTCAGGAATGCTTCGCGGCGTTCGCAGGTCCATTTGACCGGACGGCCGATTTTGGCTGCGGCCCAGGGGAGCAGGGCGTATTCGGCAAAGAAGGAATTGCGCGTGCCGAAATTGCCGCCCATGTCCTTGCACGCGCAGCGCACATGCGCGGGCGCCACGCCGAGGATGTCCGCGAGCTGCTGGCGTTGCGCCGCAACGCCGAGGCCGGTGCCGGCATACAGTGTGTAAAGTCCCGAGGCGGGATCGAAATCGCCGATCGCGGTGCGCGTTTCCATCGGCACGCCGGTGACACGCTGCACATGGGTCCGCAGGCGGACGATATGGTCCGCGCGCTGGAACGCCGCATCGGTTGCAGCCCTGTCGCCCGCTTCGAGTTCGACGCACAGATTGCCGGGCGCCTGGTCCCAAAGCCCGGGCGCATCCGGTTGCATGGCGGCGGCGGCGTCGGTGACGGCGGGACGTGGTTCCCACTCGATGGTCACGAGTTCCGCCGCGTCCTTCGCGCGTTCGATGCTGTCAGCGACGACGCAGGCCACGGGCTCGCCGACGAAGCGGGCCTGGTCGGCGGGCATCGGGTAGTGCGGCGTCTCGACCGGCGGCATAAGCAGCCGCACGGGCACGTCGGGCGGCGGGAATGCGCAGGGGCCGTGCGGAATCGGCTTCAGGCCGTCGGCGATGTAGTCGGCGCCGGTCAGCACGGCGAGAACGCCGGGCGCGGACATGGCGCGCTTCGTATCGATGCGGAGGATGCGCGCATGCGCGTGCGGCGAGCGCACCAGGACGGCATGTGCGAGGTTTGGCAGGACCAGGTCGTCGCCGTAGCTGCCGCGGCCTTGCAGCAGGCGGCGATCCTCCTTGCGCCGCACCGGCTGGCCGATGCCGTTGGGGAACACGCCTGATCCGTCCATGGTGTGGTTGCCTCCCCATGCGCGCCACCGTGGACCTTAGATCGGAGGCACCGGGATCGCACAATGCGGCGCGCGCCGCCCCGGCGATTACTTCAGCCGGTCGGCGATCTTGTCCACCCCGGCCCGGGCGCATGCCGCGTCCAGGTTGCCGCCGGGCGCGCCGGCGGCACCGATCGCGCCGATCACCTCGTCGCCGTGCCTGATCACCACACCGCCGCCAAACAGGATCAAATGCGGGATCTGGGTGAACAACGCGGCGAAGCCGGGAACGGTCTTGGCGCGCTCCACCAGGGCGAGCGTGTCGGTCTTGAAGGTGGCCGACGTGTATGCCTTGTCGCGCGCGCTATCCAGCGTATGGGCGCCGGCGCGGTCGCCGCGCAACGCGGCCTGCGTGACGCCGTCGGCATCCACCAGCACGGCGGTCTCGGCATAGCCCTGCGCGGCGCAATGGGCGACGGCAGAAGTTACGGCCTCGGCCGCGAGGGCCGCCGGGATGCGGTGCGTCTCGATCAGGCCTTGCCCATGCGCTGTCACGGGGATGGCGGCGAGAACGCCGAGAAGCCAGAGGCGGCGTGGATGGGACATGCGGTTTCCTTCGATCGGCCTGGTAACAGGGCGGCAAGGATCGGTCATTGCGACGCGCGGGGCAACGACGCAAGCTCAACCTGGTCCAGGCACGGCACGCGGGAATTGCGCGCGGTCCGCGGCGACGGAATGGGAGGAAACCAATGGAAGGCCAGACCTTCGATTACATCGTGGTGGGCGCGGGCTCGGCCGGATCGGTGCTTGCCAACCGCCTGAGCGCCAATCCAACCCACAAAGTGCTGGTGCTGGAAGCCGGCCGCGCGAGCCATCCCTGGTCGCGCATTCCGGTCGGCTTCGCGCGGCTGATCAACAATCCCGCCGCCAACTGGCTGTATTCGTCGGAGCCCGACGCAGGCACCGGCAATCGCCGCATCCCGATCCCGCGCGGCAAGTTGCTGGGCGGGTCGTCGTCCATCAACGGCATGGTGTTCGTGCGCGGCCAGGCGCAGGACTACGACCAGTGGGCGCAGCTCGGCAATCGCGGCTGGAGCTATCGCGAGGTGCTGCCGGTCTTCAAGGACATGGAGAGCTACCAGGGTGCCGGCGACGAGGAATATCGCGGCCGCAACGGCCCGCTGAAGGTCACGGAAAACCACGAGGCCGGGCCGTTGTACGATGCGCTGATCAAGGCGGCCGGCGAGGTCGGCATCCCGTATACGCGCGACTATAACGGCGAGCGGCAGGATGGCATTGGCATGACCCAATCCACCATCCGCAACGGCCGCCGGCAGAGCACGGCCGTCTGCTATCTCGATCCGGTGCGCAGCCGGCCGAATTTGACGATCCAGCCCAACGCGCTGACCGAATGCCTGCTGCTGGAGGGCAAGCGCTGCATCGGCGTGCGGTATGCCGTGGATGGTCAGGTGCGCGAGGCGCGCGCGGGACGCGAGGTGATCGTCAGCGCCGGTTCGATCAATTCGCCGCAGCTTCTGGAACTGTCCGGCATCGGCCAGCCGGAGCTGCTGCAAGGCCTGGGCATCGAGGTGCGTCATGCGCTGAAGGGGGTGGGCGAGAATTTGCGCGACCACTACTCGCCACGGATGAAATGGCTGGTGCCGGCGTCGCTGAACATGACCTACAACGCCAAGTGCCGCGGGCTGGGAATGGTGTGGCAGGCGCTGCGCTACGCGGTGAGCCACAGGGGATTGCTGGGGCTGCCGGCGTCGCCGATCCGCGCCTATATCCGCACGCGCGCGGGGCTGGATGCGCCGGACGCGGCGATCTCCTGGATTCCGTTCCTGGCGGATTCGAATTTCCGGCTGGCGAAACAGTCCGGCCTCACCGCGATCATGAACATCCTGCGGTCCGAGAGCACGGGCAGCATCCATATCGCCTCGGCGTCGCCGCGCCAGCCGCCGGCGGTGCGATTCAATTTCATGAGCGCGCAGTTGGATCGCGACGTGACGCTGGCGGCGATGCGGATCACGCGGAAGATCATGACCGCATCGGCGATGAGCGGGATCGCCACGGACGAGATCGCTCCCGGCACGGGCGTGCAATCCGATGACGAATTGCTGGATTGGGTGAAGAAGAACGCCGAGACGACCTATCACCCGGTCGGCACGTGCAAGATGGGCTCGGACCCGATGGCGGTGGTGGACGACCATTTGCGGGTGCATGGCATGGCGGGGCTGCGGGTGGCGGATGCCTCGATCATGCCGACGCTGACGTCGGGGAACACGAATGCGCCGACGATCATGATCGGGGAGAAGGCGGCACGGATGATCCTGGCGGAGGCGGGGTGAGGCGACGCGGTTATGGACCGGCGGCGTACTCCAGATCTTGCCGCCGCGATGCTGGCGTCGACGCTCGGACTGGAATTCGATCCCGATGCCGCGTGGAACGAATGCAAGCAGATCTACAAACACAGCGACCTGATCATCGACAGCACGTCCATCACGGCCGCGACCGAGTGCGGCGTGGCGATTCACTGGACCTGTGCCGTTGCCGCGGCGGTGTTTCTGTTCTGACGAACGAGGCGGGTATTGACCGCCTCGTCGCCCAGATTGACTGTTTGCCGAATTAATGAAACGGGGAAATGCGCATGCCACGCCTGGACGGCAAAATCGCCCTTGTCACCGGCGCAGGTACCGGGATCGGCCGCGCCACCGCACGCGCCATGGCGGCGGAAGGCGCGCGGGTGGTGGTGGCCGAGTTGAACGCCGCGTCCGGCGAGCAAACCGCGCACATCATTGCGCAAGCCGGCGGCGACTGCATCGGTGTTCCGACTGACGTGACGCAGGAGGACAGCGTCAAGGCCGCGATCGAAACCGCGGTGCGCCACTATGGCGGACTGCATATCCTGCACAACAATGCCGGCGGCTCCACCCCGGTCGACAACACTGTCGTCGACGTGCCGCTGGACGAATTCTGGCGCGCCATCCGTCTGGATCTGTTCGGCACCTTCCTTGGCTGCCGGTTCGGCATTCCGGCGATCATCGCGGGCGGCGGCGGCGCCGTGATCAACATGGCATCGAACGTTGCGCTGATGGGCATTGCGGGCATGGATTGCTATACCGCCGCGAAGGGAGGTATCGCCGCGATCACCCGATCGATGGCCGTCGAATTCGCGCCGCAGAAGGTGCGCGTGAACGCGATCGCCCCGGCGGCGACCATGACCGCGCGCGTGCGCGCCCGGCTCGATGCCGGCAAATCCAGCGTGATGAAAATCGCCGCGGGGCAGCTTCTGGGACTGATCGAGCCGGAGGATATTGCCAACATGGCCGTGTTCCTGGCCTCCGACGAAGCCCGCATGATCACCGGTCATGTGTATCCGGTGGACAGCGGCATAACGATGTCCTGAACGGCAGGGACACAGCATGTTCGAAACTGTCCTCGCCGCGCACGCTGATGCGGATCAGCCTGGCGCCACGTTCCGCGCCGTCGACGCGGCCCTGGCGCAATCTCCCGGCCACATCCTGTTCACCGTGCTGGTGCATCATCCGGCGCTGAAACAGTCCGAGCGGTTCTACACCAACCAGCCGCAGGCCTATCCCGTTGGCGGCCGCAAGCCGGTGACGGAATCGCCCTGGATGCAGCGTGTCATCTATGGCGGGGAACCCTATATCGGGCGCACGCAACAGGATATTGCCGCGCATTTCTTTGACCACGAACTGATCCATTCGCTGGGCTGCGACAGCATCCTGAACATGCCCGTGCGCTGGCGTGGCGAAACGATGGGCACGCTGAACCTGTGCCATCGCGCCGGCCACTATGACGAATCGCATCTGCCGCACGTGCGGCTGGTTGCGCAGCTCGCATTGCCGGGGCTGCTGCTGATCAGCCGGCGCTGAGCCTGGTGTGAGGGACCATTCTTCCCGGCGAGCCCAGCCGAGGCGTGAGCCGTGCACCCATTCCGTATCCTGGCACCAGGGTGCACTATCCTGGCACAAGCTGCGCTGAAGCGCTCTGCCACGCTCCTCACCCCGGGCACCTTGAAAGCCCAGCCGCACATGCTATGTTGCACAAATTAGGATTTTGTTCAACGCGGGACGTCTGATGTCGAAGAGCACAGCGAAGTCGATCCGAACTGGCGCGAAAAAAGGTAGCGCGTTGGGCAAGCCAACGTTGACGCGGGGTGTCCGCACTGGCCAGCCCCGCGCGCGCGAAGAACGCGTTGAGATCGTGATGGCGGCGGCGCAGCGCTCGGGATTGCTCGCGGAAAAGAGCAGCCGCATCGCAGGTCGCGTTAGCCCGGCGCTGGTCGCGCAGGCCAAGCGGCGCACCGGGATCGAGGCGGATACGGACCTGATTGCATTTGCGTTGGCGAACGTCGCGCTCGAGGACAATTTCGCGGAAGCCTTCAAGGAGGCGCAGGGCAAGATCGATCCCGATCTGAAACTTGGCTTCTAGATGTGGTTGAGTTCGATTTTGACAGCGCCATTCGCTGGGCGCGGTTTGATCCACGGCGCACGCTCGCGCGTCGAAAAGACGGCTGCTTGCCGTTTGCAACGCAGGACCGGATCGGCGGCCAGGCCATACTGCTTGATACCTGCGTCTATATCGACCAACTCCAGGGTCGCGCGCCCGCAATTGTGCCCGCCATCATTCAGGCGCGCCAGACCAATCATTCATCGGTGGCGCTGCAGGAGTTGATGCATACTGTCGGCGTGCTCGATCCTGGAGACGCCCGGTCGCGTGCGGCTATCGCAGCAATTCGCGGTCTGGTGCGATCGATGCCGCCGCATCGCACATTTTCGCCCGACGTGGACGTTCTCGGCCGTGCTGCTCTGCTGTCCGGCATGGTTTGCCGGCTGCAAGGTTACAGCCACGATCGCAAGCTGAGCGCGTTGCATGACTGTGTGCTATTTCTGCAGGCGCATAAACTTGGCGTTGCAGTCCTGACCGCGAACGTTGCGGATTTTGACATTCTGCACCAGTTGATGCCCGCGGGAAGAGTTCTGTACTACCGGCCGGTTCACGCCTGAGCTTTCGTTCCCCCTCCCGCCCATGGCCGGCCGCACACGAATCCGTGAAAATAATATCAGTCGATTGACATAGACGATCGATCGATATAATCGCTCGCCGCCATGCCAGTCAGCCCGGACCCGGCGGCCCTCCGCCTGCGCCCGCCCGTGCAGCAACGCGGCGAGGATACGCGCCTGCGCATTCTGCAAGCCGCGCTCGAAGTGTTCGCCGCCGAGGGCTATGAAGGCGCCAGCACCCGCACGCTCGCGCAGCGTGCCGGCGTGAACCTTCCGGCTCTGCAATACTATTTCGGCAACAAGGAAGGCCTCTATCGCGCCGTCATCGACATGCTCGGCGAAACCCTGGAGCGCCGCATCGCGCCGGTGACCGAGCAAGTCCGCGCCGGCCTCGCCAACGGGTCGATCCCGCGGCGGCAGGCGCTGGATTTGCTCTGCCGCATGCTGGACGCCTTCGTCGGCCTGGTCACCGACCAGACCAGCTCGGACTGGGAAGCCCGCGCTTCGTTCTATGCCCGCGCCGAGATCGAATCACAGGCCGCGCTCGACACGCTGCACCAGCGCGTCCTACGGCAGATCATCGAGCCCTGCGCGCTGCTGGTCAGCCAACTCGCCGGCGAGCCTCCGGACACCGAGCAAACACTGCTGCGCACTGTCGCGCTGATCGGACAGGTCACGGTGTTCTGCTCTGCCAAGGCGCACCGGGCGATGGGCTGGCGCGAACTCGACGAGCACCGCGTGCAGGCCATCCAGGCCGTGGTGCGCGAACACACCAGGGCCATCTTCCGCATCGTCAAAGGTGCCGCGTCATGATGGCGGCTAATGCGATGCATGCCGCCGAACGGCTCCCATCGGCGAAACGCGATCGCGGTTGCGTCGATGGCCGGCTCGGGGCCGGCCATGGCGCACGGCATCATACCCGCCTGCTGGTCCTCGCCTTCGCGTTGCTGTGCGCGGGCTGCGCCGTGGGCCCCAACTTCCATCCCCCCGCCGCGCCGAAAGATGCCGGCTACAGCAGCACGCCTTTGGCGGCGACCGCCACCGCGGACGTGCGGGGCGGGGCATCCCAGCGCTTCGTCCCCGGCGGCAACCTGTCGGGCGAATGGTGGACGTTGTTCCGCTCGCGTCCGCTCACCGAGCTGATCGACCAGGCACTGCGTGCCAATCCCGATTTGCAGGCAGCGCAGGCGTCACTGCGGCAGGCGTACGAGAACCTCTATGCCGGCCAAGGCGCGCTGTTCCCCACCGTCGGGCTCAGCGCCCAGGCTGCGCACGAACGCTTCTCCGGTGCCGAGTTCGGCCAACCCAACATCAGCACGACGCTTAGCCTCGCCACCGCAACGCTGGACGTGTCGTATGCGCCGGATGTGTTCGGCGGCACGCGCCGGCAGATCGAATCGCTGGCGGCACAGGCGCGGTACCAGCGCTTCGAACTGGAAGCCACCTACCTGACGCTGACCTCCAACGTCGTGAATGCCGCGGTGCAGGAAGCCTCGTTGCGCGACCAGATCGCCGCCACGCGCGACATCATCCGGCTGGAAACGCAGCAGATCGATCTGGTACGGCAACAATTCGATCTGGGCAGTGCCGCGCAATCGGATGTGCTGACGCAGCAGGCGACGCTGATGCAGACGGTCGCCACGCTGCCGCCGTTGGAAAAGCAGTTGGCGCAGACCCGCGACCAGCTCACCGCCTTGCTCGGCCGCTTCCCGAACCAGCAGCCGGCGGCGCAGTTCACCCTCGACGACCTGCATTTGCCGACCGAACTGCCGCTGAGCCTGCCTTCGCAACTGGTCGAGCAACGGCCGGATGTGCGCGCGGCGCAGGCGACGCTGCATGAGGCGAGCGCCAATGTCGGCGTCGCCATCGCCAACCAACTGCCGCAATTCAGCATCAGCGGGCAGTACGGCCGCGAGGCGCTCGGCTTCGCCAATTTCTTCAATCCGCTCAACGCCGTCTGGACCATCGCCGGCGGCGTCACGCAGACCCTGTTCGATGCCGGAACATTGCTGCACAAGAAGCGCGCCGCCGTCGCCGCGTTCGACCAGGCGGCGGCGCAGTACCGCAGCACCGTCATCAAGGCGTTCCAGAACGTCGCGGACACGCTGCAAGCGCTGGAATCGGATGCCGACGCGGTGCGCGCGGAGGCAGAGGCCGAGGCGACCGCCCGCGCCAGCCTCGACCTGGCACGCCAGCAATATCGGCTCGGCTCGATAACCTATCTCACGCTGGACACCGCGGAGCGCACCTGGCAGCAGGCCCGCATCAATCTGGTGCAGGCGGAAGGCGACCGCTACGCAGACACGGCCGCCTTGTTCCAGGCGCTCGGCGGCGGCTGGTGGCACCGCAACGACGTGGCACCCGACGCGATCGGCCATCCGGACCGCTTCGGCATCTCACTCTCGTCCACGCAGGATTGATGGAGGCCGCATCATGGCCAAGCGCATGATCATCATGCTGATCGCCGTTGCCGTGGTGCTGGGCGGCGTGTTCGGGTTCCAGGCCTTCAAGGCGCACATGATCAAGCAGTTCATGGCGAAGCTGGCGAATCCGCCGCAGACCGTTTCCACCGTGACCGCCGGCGACCAGGAATGGCAGCCGCATTTGTCCGCGGTCGGCACCTTGCGTGCCGTGAACGGCGCCAACCTGTCGCTCCAGCTCTCCGGCATCGTCGACCAGATCGACTTCAAGTCGGGCGACGACGTGCAGAAGGGGCAGGTGTTGCTGCGGCTGCGCAACGACGACGACGTGGCCAAGCTGCAATCGCTGCAGGCCAACGCCCAGTTGGCGCGGATCAACTACGACCGCGACCGCAAGCAGCTTGCGATCCATGCCGTCAGCCAGGCGACGGTGGATGCCGATTCCGCCACGCTGAAAAACGACGATGCCCTGGTGGCGCAGCAGCAGGCCATTGTGGACCAGAAAATCCTGCGCGCGCCGTTTGCCGGGCATCTCGGCATTCGCGCCGTCGATCTCGGCCAGTATCTGACGGCGGGCACGGCGGTCGTCACATTGCAAGCGCTGGACCCGCTGTTCGTCGATTTCTATCTGCCGCAGCAGGCGCTGGCCGACCTGAAGGTGGGACAGACGGTGGCGCTGCAGGTCGATACCTGGCCCGGCGAGACATTCGACGGGAAGATCAGTGCGATCAATCCGCAGGTCGATCCCACGTCACGCAACGTCCAGGTCCGTGCCGAGCTGCCGAACCCGGATCATCGATTGCTCCCCGGCATGTTCGCCACGTTGCAGATCGACACCGGCGCACCGCAGCGCTTCGTGACGCTGCCGGACACCGCCGTTGCCTATAATCCATACGGCAGCACCGTCTATATCGTGATCGACAAAGGCAAGAACGCCGACGGCCAACCGAACCGGATCGCGCAGCAGACCTTCGTGACCACCGGCGATACCCGCGGCGACCAGGTGGCGATTCTGAAGGGCGTGAAGCCGGGCGAGACGGTCGTCTCAGCCGGGCAGATCAAGCTGCACAACGGCTCGCCGGTGGCGATCAATAACACGATACAGCCGCTCGACAATCCGCATCCGCAGATTGTGACCGAGCAATAGCGGGGCCGGCGCCATGAACTTCACCGACATCTTCATCCGGCGCCCGGTGCTGGCGACGGTGGTCAGCCTGCTGATCCTGGTGGTGGGCCTGCGCGCCGTAGGCTCGCTGCCGGTGCTGCAATATCCGCGCACCGAGAACGCAGTGATCACCGTCACCACGACGCTCTATGGTGCCGACCCGTCCACGGTGGCGGGATTCATCACCACGCCGCTGGAGAACGCCATCGCGCAGGCGAACGGCATCGACTACATGACGTCGAACAGTCAACTCGGGACCAGCACGATCACCGTGAACCTGCGGCTGAACTACGATCCGGACAAGGCGCTGAGCGAGATCCAGACCAAGATCAGCTCGGTGCTGAACCAGTTGCCCGTCGGCACGCAGCAGCCGATCCTGTCGGTGACGATCGGGCAGACGATCGACGCGATGTATATCGGCTTCTACAGCGACGTGATGGAGCCGAACCAGGTCACCGACTACATGATCCGTGCGGTGCAGCCGCGACTGCAAGCGGTGCCCGGCGTGCAGACCGCCGAATTGCTCGGTGGCAAGAATTTTGCGCTGCGGGCCTGGCTCAATCCTGACAAGATGGCGGCGTACGGCGTCACCGCCGCCGACGTGGCGCAGGCGCTGCAACGGAACAACTACATCTCGGGGCTGGGCAACACCAAGGGACAGATGGTGCAGGTCAACCTGGCCGCGTCCACCGATCTGCACACGCTGAAGCAATTCCGCGACCTGATCGTGAAACAGGTGAACGGTGCGATCATCCGGCTGAAGGACGTGGCGAACGTCTCCTTGGGCTTCGACGATTACGATTCGCAGGTGAGCTTCGACGGCAGGCGTGCGGTGTATATCGGCATCCAGGTCGCGCCCGGCGCCAACCTGCTGGACGTGATCAAGGGCGTGCGCGCCGTGTTTCCCAGCATCCAGGCGCAGTTGCCGCATGGCATGACGGGAACCATCGTCTACGACTCGACCGAGTTCGTGCAAAGTTCGATCCACGAGGTGATTGCCACGCTGGTGGAGGCGGTGCTGATCGTCACGCTGGTGGTGTTCGCGTTCCTCGGCTCGCCGCGTTCGTCGCTGATTCCCATCATTGCCATTCCGTTGTCGCTGATCGGCGCCTTCATCTTCATGCTGGCGCTGGGTTTCTCGATCAACCTGCTGACCTTGCTGGCCCTGGTGCTGGCGATCGGGCTGGTGGTGGATGACGCGATCATCGTGGTGGAGAACGTGAACCGCCACCTGGAAGACGGGATGCGGCCGATTCCCGCGGCGATTCAAGCCGCGCGCGAACTGGGCGGCCCGATCATCGCGATGACCGTGGTGCTGGTCGCGGTCTATGTGCCGATCGGCTTCCAGGGCGGCCTGACCGGCGCGTTGTTCACCGAGTTCGCCTTTACGCTGGTGGGCGCCGTGACGGTTTCCGCCATCATCGCGCTGACGCTGTCGCCGATGCTGTGCTCGCGCGTGCTGCCGCCGCACAGCGTGGACCGCAGCGGCTGGGAGGCGCGGATGGTGGATTTCGTCGACCGCCGGTTTGCGTCGATCCATCGCCGGTATGAGCGCTGGGTGCATGGCAGCCTGAATTACCTGCCGGTGACGCTGACCTTTGCGGCGATCGTTCTGGGCAGCATCTATTTCCTGTACAACACCGCGACCAGCGAGCTGGCCCCGCAGGAGGACGAAGGGGTCGTTATCCAACTGTCCACGCCGGCGCCGAACGCCACCCTGCAACAGAAGCTGATGTACGACGCGCAGGTCAACAAGGTGTTCGAGAGCTTTCCGGAAACTGCCCATACGTTCCAGCTCGATGTGCCCGGGCAGAATATCGGCGGCATGGTGCTGAAACCCTGGGACCAGCGGACGCGGACCACCAACCAGTTGCAGCCGCTGCTGCAACAGAAGCTGAACGGCATCGCCGGCATTCGCGCGGTGGCGTTCCAACCGCCGCCGCTGCCGGGTTCCAACGGCCTGCCGGTGCAGTTCGAAATCGAGACCACGCAGCCGTTCGGCCAATTGAACACGGTCGCCCAGCAGTTCCTGCAACGGGCGCGCCAGAGCGGCTTGTTCATCTATCTCGACACCGACCTGAAAATCGACCAGCCCCAATCGACGGTGGTGATCGACCGCGACAAGGCGACCCTGCTTGGCCTGGACATGAACGATATCGGCGCGGCAATGGGCGCGATGCTGGGTGGCGGCTATGTCAACTACTTCAGCCTCGACGGCCGGTCCTACAAGGTGATCCCGCAGGTCGAGCAACGCTTCCGGCTGAACACCTCGCAGTTGCTGAATTACTATATCACGACAAGCAGCGGTGCTTCGGTGCCGCTGTCCACCGTGGCGCATATCGTCACCAAGGCGGTGCCGGAATCGATCAACCACTTCCAGCAGCTCAATTCCGCGACGATCCAGGGTGTGGCCATGCCCGGCGTCGCGCTAGGCACCGCGCTGGACTACCTGACGAAGCTCGCGCATGAGACGCTGCCGCAAGGCTACAACATCGATTACGGCGGGCTGTCGCGGCAGTACGAGCAGGAATCGTCCGGCTTCGTGGTTACGTTCGCGTTTGCGCTGATCATCATCTTCCTGTCGCTGGCGGCATTGTTCGAAAGCTTCCGGGACCCGCTGATCATCCTGGTCTCGGTGCCGATGTCGATCGCGGGTGCACTGTTGTTCGTCAGTACCGGCGTCGGCGGCGCGACGCTGAACATCTATACCGAGGTGGGGCTGGTCACGCTGATGGGCCTGATCAGCAAGCACGGCATCCTGATCGTGGAATTCGCCAACGAGCTGCAGAAGCAGGGCCGCACAAGGCGCCAGGCGATCGAGGAAGCCGCCGGCATCCGGCTGCGCCCCATCCTGATGACCACCGCGGCGATGGTGCTGGGCGTGATCCCATTGCTCACCGCGTCAGGCGCCGGCGCGGTGTCGCGCTTCGACATGGGATTGGTGATTGCCAGCGGGCTCGCCGTTGGCACGCTGTTCACGCTGTTTGTGGTGCCGGCGGTGTATATGGTGCTCGCAGCCGACCACCATGTGGTGCGCGAGGCCGAAGAGCAACATGTGCGCAAGCCAGAGCCCGTGGGGCATTCGGTGCGCTAGAGCGAGGAACGTTATCGATCATCGACGGGAGCGTTGATTGACCGGCGACACGCCGCCTGTTCCTGCCGGTGCCTGGCGCGTGCTTCGCCGTGCCGTGCTTTGGCTGCTGGCTGCCGAGTTTGCCGCGTGGGCGGCCTCCTTCGTGATCGTATTCTGCCTCGTCGTGGCGCGGAGTGTTGCCGACCGGCACGCCGCGCCGGGATGGGTGCCGCCACCGCTGGCCTATGCACTTCCCGGCACCGTCGCCTTGCAAGCGACGCTGCTGTTTGCCGATCTGCGCCAGGGACGCATTTTTGGGCGTGGCAGCCTCGCGGCTGGCCTTGGCGCCGGCCCGGTGCAGCGGCGGCGGCTGATTGCACTGCTGGTCGTGCTGATGATCGCCTCCGTGCTCACCTACATAATCGTCCTGACGCGCTTCCAGAGTGTCGCCAATTTCATCGCGCGCGACGCGACGCCGACGCCGGTGCTGGCGATGACGGGAGGCCCCGCCCTGATCGTCGTGCGCGTGCTGCTGATCGCGTTCCTGGCACCGATTGCCGAGGAGCTGTTCTTTCGCGGCTGGTTCTGGACCGCGCTACGCCGGTATTGGAGCGTGTGGCCGACGGCGCTGTGCACGGGCGGTATCTGGCTGGCGCTGCACGCCCTGGAAGGTGCGGTACGCGTGCCGATATTGCTGCCGGCGGCAATCCTGCTGTCGCTGGCGCGGCATTACGGCGGCAGCGTGCGTGCTTCGATCCCGCTGCATATTGCGAACAACCTGACGGCAGTGGCGATTCAGATCGCGGCGGTCATGGCGGGGCCGTGAAACGCACGGGCGGCGGGTTCCCCTTCCCTTTGTGAGTGGGGGATAGGGGAGGGGGCGTGCCCTGGTTTCTTGTTGCCGAATCGAAGCAACCTTGTTTGCCCGATCGTCCCTCACCCCGACCGCGATTGCTTCGCTACGCTCGCAATGACATCTGGGCCGCCGCCCCACTCCTCCGGCGTCCGCAGGGTCAGCGCCAGCGCGTGCATGCCGCCGGCGAACTCCCGCGCCAGCACGTCGTGCACCGCGCGCGAGCGCGCCACGCGGGACATGCCGGCGAACTTCGCTGACACCAACAGAACGTTGTAGTGCGTCTCTCCGCCGGGCTGAGCCCCGGCATGGCCGGCGTGGCGCGCACTGTCGTCCTGAACCCGCAGGACCGCGGGGGCGAACGCTTCGGTGAGGGAGGCTTCCAGCCGGGCGGCCCGGGATTCCGTTGGGGACTGCATGCGGCACATATCGGCTCGTCTCGCCTTGACGCCAAGCACATGGTTGCCAAGCGGCCCAAATGGGCCACATAAAAGCGCTCATGACCCGACGTCCCGCCACGCGACCCAGGGCCTACGCGCCCGACCCGGCCGCGCCGGGGCGAACCTGCGACATGCCAGGCTGCGGCGCGCCAGGCGAGTACCGCGCGCCCAAGTCCCCCCGGAACCTCCATGACTACTGGTGGTTCTGCCTGGAGCATGTCCGCGCCTACAATGGTTCCTGGGACTACTACAAAGGCATGACCCCGGCGGAGATCGAGGCGCATATGCGTGCCGACACCGCCTGGCAGCGCCCGTCCTGGCCGCTCGGCCACAACGGCAGCCATCGCCCCTGGGAAGACGAGGTGCTGCGCGACCCGTTGCATCTGCTCTCGGCCGGCCAGATTCGCCGCGGCCCGCCGCCTGCCTCCGACCGCGCCCCGACCGAATTGCGCGAGCCTCTGGCGACCCTGGGCCTAAGCTGGCCCACCACGCTCGAGGCGGTTAAGCTGCGATACAAGGAGCTGGCGAAACGGCATCACCCGGACGCCAACGGCGGCAGCCGGGAATCGGAGGAGCGGCTGAAGACCATCAACCTTGCCTATGCCGCGTTGCGGTCTCGGCTTTTGCCCGAACCGCGGGTGGCCGCCGCCGGTTAACCCCTTCGAACCCGCCGCCTGCCCTTGCGCCAACGGGCCGCGCGGCTAGACTTTTCCCGGAACATCCAGGACCTGCTTGCCGATGAACAAGATTACCGCCCTCGCCGAAATTCGCCCCACCTCCGCGATCGACCTGCCCGATACCACGGTGGTTGCGCGCGAGGTTTTTGGCGTCGATACCGACATGGTCGTGCCGGCCTTCTCGGTGCGCACGGAGCATGTGCCGGACATCGACGATGCGTATCGGTTCGATAAGGAGACCACGCTGGCGATCCTGGCGGGCTTCGCGTTCAACCGCCGCACGATGATCCAGGGCTACCACGGCACCGGCAAGTCGACGCATATCGAGCAGGTGGCGGCGCGGCTGAACTGGCCGTGCATCCGGGTGAACCTGGACAGCCACATCAGCCGCATCGACCTGATCGGCAAGGACGCCATCGTCATCCGCGAAGGCAAGCAGGTGACGGAGTTCCGCGAAGGCATCCTGCCCTGGGCGCTGCAACACGCCTGCGCCCTGGTGTTCGACGAATACGACGCCGGCCGCCCGGACGTGATGTTCGTGATCCAGCGGGTGCTGGAGGTGGAAGGCAAGCTGACGCTGCTGGACCAGAACCGGGTCATTCGTCCGCATCCGTCGTTCCGGCTGTTCTCCACGGCCAACACGGTGGGGCTCGGCGATACCACGGGCCTGTACCACGGCACGCAGCAGATCAACCAGGGCCAGATGGACCGCTGGAACATCGTGGCCACGCTGAACTACCTGCCGCACGGGATGGAGACCGAGATCGTGCTGGCGAAGATGGGCATCGACCCGGCGGACAGCGCGACGAAGAAGCGGGTGGAGAGCATGGTAGCGCTGGCCGACCTGACCCGCGCCGGCTTCATCAATGGCGACATCTCGACAGTGATGTCGCCGCGGACGGTGATCACCTGGGCGGAGAACGCGCGCATCTTCGGCAGCGTGGGGTTCGCGTTCCGCGTGACGTTCCTGAACAAATGCGACGAGGCGGAGCGCGCGACGGTGGCGGAATACTACCAGCGCTGCTTCAACGAAGAGATCCCGACCGGCGGGTTCACGACGCGGAAGTGAATTTGAATCCCCCTCCCGCTTACGGGAGGGGCAAGGGGAGGGTGGGGCGTGCGTCCCGATGCAGCCTCCCTTGACCCTTCCCGCAAGCGGGAGGGGAAATCCGAGGCAAACGATGAGCGGCAGCAAGCAGGACAACGCCAGGACCGAAGAATTCAAGCGCGCCACCGCCGGCGTGTTGCGCGCGATCGCGGAGCAACCTGACGTGCAGGTGGCATTCCAGCCCGGCCCGTCCGGCCTGTCCGGCAAGCGCGCCCGGCTGCCGTTGCCCACGCGTGCCCTGCCGGCGGCGGAAATGGCCCGCCTGCGCGGCGCGTCCGATTCGCTGGGGCTGCGGCTGCGCCACCATGACGACGCCCTCCACGCCGCCCGCATGCCCGCCCGCCGTGAGGCGAAGGACGTGTTCGACGCGCTGGAGCAGGCGCGGGTGGAGGTGATCGGGTCGCAGCACATGTCCGGTGTCGCCGCCAACCTGCGCGCCAAGCTCTGCGAGGAATGCGAGGCCGAAGGCTACGACCGCATGACCCGCAAGGATCAGTTGCCGGTCGCGGCTGCCCTGTCGTTGCTGGCGCGGGAGCAAATGTCGGGGGAGGAATCGCCGGCGGCGGCGCAGCGGATCTTGAATCTGTGGCGCGACACGCTGGGCCAGCAGGCCGACCAGGCGCTGGTGGAGATGAAGGCCAACCAGGCCAACCAGCGCGCCTATGCCCGGGCCGCCCGCAAGCTGCTGGCAGCGCTCGATCTCGCGGAAGCGGAAGCCGACGCCGAGCCCGAGGACCAGACCGAGGAAGGCGAGGACGGCGGCGAACAAGCCGGCCAGCAGGACAACAGCCAGGAAGGCGAAGGCCAAAGCGAGTCCGAATCCGAATCCATGCTCGGCGCCAATCCCGAGGAGATGGAGGGCGACGCGGCCGACGACGAAGGCACCGAATCGGACGAGGAAGCCGCCATCGCCGAGGGCGACGACCGTCCCGGCGGCCCGCAACCACGGCGCGAACGCCCGAACGTGGACGATTCGGCCGTGTATCGCGCCTACACCCGGCAGTTCGACGAAGAGGTGGACGCGGAAGAGCTGTGCGATCCCGATGAACTGACGCGGCTGCGCCAGCAACTCGATCAGCAGTTGCAGCATCTGCAAGGGGTGATTTCGAAGCTTGCCAACCGGCTGCAGCGCCGGCTACTGGCGCAGCAGACCCGCGCGTGGGAGTTCGATCTCGACGAAGGGCTGCTGGATGCCGGGCGGCTGTCGCGCGTGGTGGTGAACCCGTTGCAGGCGCTGTCGTACAAGCGTGAACTCGACATGGAGTTCCGCGACACGGTGGTGACGCTGCTGATCGACAATTCCGGCTCGATGCGCGGGCGGCCGATCACTGTGGCGGCGATGTGCGGCGACATCCTGGCGCGCACGCTGGAACGCTGCGCGGTGAAGGTAGAGGTGCTGGGTTTCACCACGCGCGCCTGGAAAGGCGGGCAGAGCCGCGAGCGATGGGTGCAGGACGGCAAGCCGCGCAATCCCGGCCGGCTGAACGACCTGCGCCATATCGTCTACAAATCGGCCGACGCGCCGTGGCGGCGCGCGCGCAAGAACCTGGGGCTGATGCTGCGCGAGGGCCTGCTGAAGGAGAACATCGACGGCGAGGCGCTGCTGTGGGCGTATCGCCGCCTGCTGGTGCGCGCGGAGCATCGGCGGATCCTGATGGTGATCAGCGACGGCGCGCCGGTGGATGATTCGACGTTGTCGGTGAACCCGGGGAACTACCTGGAGAAGCATCTGCGCGAGGTGATCCGCGATATCGAGGCGCGCGAGCAGGTGGAGTTGATTGCGATCGGCATCGGCCACGATGTGACGCGGTACTATCGCCGCGCGGTGACGATCGTGGACGCGGAAGAACTCGGCGGCACGATGATGCAGAAGCTGACCGAGTTGTTCGATGAGGATGCGGCGGCAGCCTGGGCGCGCATGGCGAGCGAGCGGGCGGCGATCGTGGTGTGATCGGCAGCGCAGCCGCCGCCCGCCTCACGCAGCGCGACGCTGCACGCCCTCCTGCTCCGCCGCCCGTACCTCGCAGCCCAGGGCGGCGGCAACGCCATCGAGACGCAGTGTACCGCGCGTCCCGACCGGCAGCGATGCAACGCCGCGCACGAACGCGCCACCCGCGGACAGGTCGCCGACCCTTCCCGCATGTTCGGTCCCGCCAACGGTAATACCCGACCGCCAAATGGCTGACTCGTGGCTGCCGCCCGCATGTCATTGCGAGTTGACCACCGGCCGCGGGGCCGACCCGCCCTGGATGAAACGGTGCGGTTTTGCTGTCATTGCGAGGCCCGCAGGGCCGAAGCAATCTCCCGCGGGGGATTGCTTCGGCCCTGC
>Ga0335075_10004199_pt1 | contig 22588 bp, 18 predicted proteins | sample Lox_Sample_24_FD_206723 | JGI IMG/M metagenome (GOLD analysis project Ga0335075, IMG submission 206723) | Soil microbial communities from Loxahatchee National Wildlife Refuge, Florida, United States - Lox_Sample_2.4 | ecosystem: Environmental > Terrestrial > Soil > Wetlands | place: USA...
ACGCATTATTGTTCGGCACTGCCACGCGCACGGCCCCGGCCGAAGCGGCCTGGGTCAATGGCACGGCCTCGCATGCGCTGGATTTCGACGATTGCAGCAACACGCTGGGTGGCCATCCCTCGGCGCCAGTTCTGCCGGCTTTGTTCGCCCTGGCCGACGGCACGTCGCTGAACGGCCGCGACGTGATAACCGCCTACATTGCCGGTTTCGAAACCGAAACCCGCATCGCCCGCGCGGTGAATTTCTATCATTACGAGAAAGGCTGGCACCCGACCGCGACTCTCGGCGTGTTCGGTGCCGCCGCGGCATGTTCGTCCCTGCTGCGACTGACTTCGGAGCAAACGGCGGCGGCGCTGGCGATTGCCGCGTCTTTTTCGTCCGGTCTGAAGGCGAATTTCGGCACCATGACCAAGCCGCTGCATGTCGGCCAGTCCGGCCGCAACGGGCTGGTGGCGGCGCTGCTGGCACGCGAAAACTTCACCGCCAGTTTCGACGCGATAGAGCATTCGCAAGGCTTCTTCCGCGTCTTCAATGGCGAGGGCAATTTCGACGCCGACGCCGTGCTGCGCGACTGGGGGGCGCCGCTGGACATCGTCACCCCGGGTATCGCGATCAAGCAATATCCCTGCTGCGGCAGCACGCATCCGGCGGTCGATGCCATGCTGCACCTGGTCTGCCAGCACGGCCTGAAGCCAGACCAAGTCGAGCGTGTCGTTTCCCGCACCCACCAGCGTCGGCTGCGCCACACCAACCGCCCGCACCTGCGCAGCAACCTGGACGCCAAGTTCAGCGTCCAATACTGCCTGGCACGGGCGTTGCTGGATGGGCGTGTGGTGCTGTCGCAGTTCGAAGGCACGGCGCACGAGGATCCGCGGATCGCGCCGCTGATGGCGCGCATCGAGGCCTATCCGCAGCCGGACGTCATCCCGGATGACGGCAAGCATTTCGGCGCCGATGTCGAGGTATTCACCAAGGATGGAAGCCGCTACGCGCATTCGGTGGAACAGCCGCTGGGCCGCACATCCGTCAATCCGTTGCCGCAGGTTCAGCTCGAAGCCAAATTCCTCGATTGCGCCCAGCGCAGCGTAACCCCGGATGCCGCAGAGCAAGCGCTGGACCTGCTGCGCCGGTTCGATTCGCTGCCCCGCGTTGCGGCGGTGACCGACATTCTCGCGGGCGGCGTTGCGCCAGGGGCGGCGCGGGACACCTAGCCGACCCTATGTCATTGCGAGGAGCGTAGCGACGAAGCAACTTCGGTCGTCGGGGCGCACGGATGATCCGGGCGATTCTCCGAACGAGGTTGCTTCGTCGCTGTGCTCCTGAGCAATGACATGATACGCCGCACTGACCTAATACCCGTGGAGACCAGTCCATGACCCCAGCCGAATTGCCGCAGCCTGATATACTCGTGGTGGGTGCGGGGAATGCTGCGGCCAATGCCGCGCTCGCCGCGCATGAGACAGGCGCGCGCGTCGCCATGATCGAGGCGGCCCCCGAAGACGCGCGCGCCGGCAATTCCGCGTTCACCGGCGGCGCCTTCCGCTTTGTGCACGAGGGCGTCAAGGACTTGCTCCGGATCGCACCGGACATCGAAAGCCTCGACCTTGATACGATCGATTTCGGTACCTACACCCGCGAGCAATATTTCGACGACATGGGGCGGCTGACCGAATATCGCTGCGATCCGGAGCTGACCGACATTCTCATCAGCGGCAGCACCGACGCTGCGATCTGGCTGCGCCGGCACGGCGTGCGTTTCCAACCGGCGCTCGGGCGTCAGGCCTTCAAGGTTGACGGGCGATTCAAGTTCTGGGGCGGGTTGGCCTGCCACATTTTGGGCGGCGGCCTGCATCTGACTCAAACGTTGCACGAGGCGCTGTCGCGCGCCGGCATCCCGGTGTTGTACCGCACGCAGGCGGTTGGATTGCTGCAGGATGATGCTCGGGTGAGCGGGGTTCGCGTGGTGCATGGCGGGCGCCGTTATGACCTGCGTGCCAAGGCGGTGGTGTTGGCCTGCGGCGGGTTCGAGTCCAATCCGGAGATGCGTGCGCGGTATCTGGGGCCGAACTGGGACCTCGCGAAGGTGCGCGGCACGCGGTACAATACCGGCTGGGGTCATCGCATGGCGATGGATATCGGCGCCGCAGTGACCGGCCATTGGTCGGGCGCGCATGCGGTGCAGTGGGACATGAACGCGCCGGAATTCGGCGACATCGCCATCGGCGACCGTTTTCAAAAACACAATTACCCGTTCGGCATCCTGGTCAACGCGCGCGGCGAGCGTTTTCTCGACGAGGGGCTGGATTTCCACAGCTACACCTATGCGAAATACGGCCACGAGGTGATGCGCCAGCCGGGATTGTTCGCCTGGCAGGTGTTCGACCAGAAGATCGTGCATCTGCTTCGCGACGAATATCGCATCGCGCGGATCACCAAGGAACAAGCCAACACGCTGGAGGAACTCGCCGGCAAGCTGACGGGCGTCGATCCGCGCGGCTTCCTGCGCACGGCAGAAGCGTACAATGCCGCCTCGCGTCCCGAAGTGCCGTTCAATCCCAATGTCCATGACGGGCTGCGCACCAACGGGTTGGCAATCGACAAGACGAACTGGGCGAACAAGCTGGATGCACCGCCCTACCACGCCTATGGCGTGACCGCGGGGGTTACTTTCACGTTCGGCGGGTTGAAAGTCTCGGCCAGATCCGAGGTGGTGGACGCGTCAGGCGCCCCGATCAGCGGTCTGTTCGCGGCCGGGGAGATTGTCGGCGGATTGTATTACCACAATTACGGTTCGGGTACGGGGCTGGTCGCCGGGGTGGTGTTCGGGCGTCTTGCGGGTGGGGGTGCCGCGCAAGCGGCCCGGTCGCCGTAACGTTGTGGAATCCAAGACCGGTTGTTATTGCGACCAGCGTAGCGACGACGCAATTCCGGTCATTTAGGGCACCAATAATTCGAGCAACTTCCGCAACGAGGTTGCTTCATCGCTACGCTCCGCGCAATGACATCCACTGATGTTCCAATAAAACCACTGCGTCATGCCACCTGACGGATACCCTCGTCGGGATAGCGCGCCGTGGCGGCAACCTCCAGCAGCACCTCGCAAGGTCCCGAGAGCCCTTCCAGGAATGCGGCTGGCATCGCGGCATCGCCATTCGTCCAGCGGTGCGCGCAATCCGGCTCGAATTCGTGAAAACCGTCGCGTAGCGATGCATCATCCGCTCGCAGCACGCAGAAGCGCGCACCCTCCCAGATTCCGATCTGCCTGAGCGCCACTCCCAGCATGCGCGGGTCGCGTGCCAATCCAAGCTCGGCCGGCGATGCGGCGCGCGAGACGATGCGCAAGCTGGCAGGCGGGTGCGGCACCAGGAATGCCTGCCAGCAGCCGCGCCGAACGCCGTCGCAGCGATTGCCGTCTGCAAGAAGATGCAGGTCGGGATCGTCAGTTAGCGGTATGCCCGGGCGCGGACCGGTTCGGTCGAGCAAGCGGCGCCAGATCGCATCAACCAGCGGACCGCCGGTCAGCACCGGCGCGCACACCGGCTTCGGCGGCAGGTCCCAGCCGCTATTGCCATTCTGAAACAACCAACGATTGCCGTCGTCGCGATATGTCTCCGCCGGGGCGCCATTCGAGACCAGTACGTCATGTTGCTCGGTTTCGATGTGATAGAATTCAACTTCCCGAGCGCGGTCGTCCCATGCGATTGACCGGTGGTTCACCAGGTATTCCGCCGGGATCAGGATGCCGTCCAGGAACAGAGAATGTCCCTTGGTGATGCGCAGGTCGTGGTATGGCACGTTGTCGGCCAGTGCACCCTTGCGCACCACGATCGGCGTCGCGGCGCAGCGCCGGCCGCGCGTGACCAGGACGCGGCCGGAGCCGATCCAGATGATCGGTTTGGCAGCGCCGGACAGCGTCAGAATAGGGTCGCCGACACGCAACGTTTCCACCAGCACTTCGCCGCGTGGCGTGCGGATCTGCGTGCCGCGCAGGAAGCAGGGCACGTTGTCGGTGACAACGATCCCGGTCCCGCCGCCGGTTTCCTGCGCCACGGTGAACGCCGCATTCTGAAGGCCATTGTTCTGGCCAAAGAACAGGGATGCGACAGTGCCGCCGCCGCTGGTTTCGATATCGAGCTCGCCGGTGGCGGCGTTGTAGTGCGGCGTATCGCCGGAGGCGTAGGCGATGCCGTTCAGGTCGATCTCGTCGCCCTGCACGAAGCGGGTGATGAGATTGGTCGGCGCGGTCGCGGTGTCGATCCGCAGCGCTCCGCTGGCGGAGGAGAAGTTGATCGTGCCGTTGCCGAATGCGCCATTGTCGCCGGCGGCGAGGGTGCCGCTGACGATGTCGTAGCCGGCGCCGCTGGCGGAATGGCCACCGTTGAACGTGACCGTATCGCCGCTGGTCAGGTCGATGGTTTGCGCTGAGGAGATCGAAAAGTTGTTGATGAAGTCGAAGACATAGGACGCGTTGGAAAAGGCGTCGCTGCCGCCGACATTGACCGACCCAAGGTCGTTCGTCAGGTCGGTGGCACTGGTAATGGTGAAGGTGGGATCGATGATGTCCGAGGCACCGCTCGAATCCTTCACGACCTCCAGCGAGGGCGCGGACGCCACGGTCAGGGTATCCGTCGCGCCGCCGCTGCTCACCTTCACGGTGGAGCCGCTCACCGTCAGGCTGGCACCGGTGGCGTAGCCCAATCCCGCCAGCTCGATGACATCGCCCAGGACGAAATTGTTGATCGTGTTGGCGAACGTTCCGCCGTTGCCGAGGTTGGATGACCCGATCAACAGCCGGTTGGAACCGCTGCCGAACGTGATCCCGCCGCTGCCGCCTGCGCCGCTGTGGTTGAGTTCCAGCGTGCCGCCGCCTTCCAGCGTCGTGCCGCCGCTGAAGGTGTTGCTGTTGCCCAGGACCAGCGTGCCGGCGCCGTTGAGGATGACCCGGCCGGTGTTGGAGCCGTTGCCGGCGCCCTTCTGGTCGATGATGACGTCGTCCACCGTCACCGACTTGCCCAGCACCGGATTGAACGTGGCAGCCTGGTTGGCGCCATAAAGGAAGATGCCGCTGCCGATTCCCTGGCCGGACGTGCCGTCGCTGCTGGACGCGTGGGTCGATGTCCCGCCGGCGCCGCCGGTTGCGGAGCCACCGGACAACGTGCCGCTACCGATGATCAGGCTGCCGCCCTTGTAAACAAAGATATCGCCCCCGGCGCCGAGGCCGCCGCCGCCGGCTCCGCCATAATTCGAGGCTTTGGGGCCGCCGGTACCGCCGCCGAACGTGGTGCCGCCACCGGTGTTGCCGGAACCGAATCCGCTACCGGCCCCGCCGCCGCCCCAGCCGCCGACGCCGCTGTAGCTGTATCCGCCGCCGCCGCCGCCGCCGAAACCGCCTTTGGCACCCTTTGTGTAGCCGCCGCCGCCACCGCCACCCCAACCACCTGCCCCGCCGTAGCCGTAGCCCTTCGTGGTGGTGTTCGCCCTGCCACTGGAGCCACCAATGCCGCCGCCGCCGCCGCCGCCGGCGTAGTCCGGCGCACTGCCGGTTTGTTGTACGCCGTAGCCGCCGCCGCCGCCGTTGCTACCGCCTGGATTGGTGGAAGTTGGGACGCTGGCGTCCTTCCCCGACGCACCAGTACCGCCTGCCGACGCCCCGATAAGGATGCCTGCGCCAGCAAAGATGGTCCCGGGGGAATAGTTGTTGGTTGAAATCCCTCCGTTAGCACCATTGCCAATACCCCCGCCGCCCCCATCGACGTCTGCCGATGGATTATCACTCCCGCCGCCAGCGCCGCCCAAGCCTCCGCCACCGCCGTAGGCGCCCCCGCCGCCCTCACCTGCCGACATCCCGCCGGCGCCGCCGATGGCCTGGTTGCCGGAGAAATAGACCTGGTTCAGCGTCACCGTGCCGGTAGGGCCGATGAACAATCCGCCGCCGAGCCCTGCCCCACCGCCGCCACTGCCATTAGAGCCGTCGCCGCCCTTGCCCCCGATCGCCGCCGTGTCGAGCAGCGTCAGGCCGTTGACGATGACGTCGCCACCGTAAACGAAAAGTCCGCGATAGAGGTCGTCGCCGTTGATGATGTTGCCGCCGCCATTGATGACCAGCGTCTCGTTGTTATGCAGGTTTATCGCGTCGAGGTCGGTGCTGAGGGTGATGTTGCCGGTAAGGTCGATCGTATAGGTGGTCGATGACGACGGCGTCGCGTTATCGGCGGTCGAGATGGCGTTGGACAGTTCGGCGCCGGTTGAGACGAGCGTGCTGCCTGACATGCCTTATGCTCCCTGCGCCGCTGGGTCGCCGTTGGCGCGCCTGTTCGCTCGCCCAATGGTGCCGTACCTGCTCGCCATCCCCATGCAATCGTCCCCCCCGCGCCCAACGAACGCAGTGAGGTGGGCCACCGCGGCCCGCAGATGAACGGGTGGGAAAGCGCGGGGGCGGCCCCTTGCCGTGATGCGTCGAACACCGCCGCCTGAACCGCCACTGCCGGCCGTCGCTCGCGCTGGGCACGGCGCCGCCCCTCGATCGCGCAATCTGTTCCGGTATCGTAGCATCGTTGCCTGACTCCCCGGTCGGATATACGGCAGACGCCCGAAATCGGGCCGCCGCTCTTCCGTCCCTATCGCTCTCGTGCCGATTTTCGGCATGGCAGAACGCACACGCCGGACGGTTTCGGACAGACGCCGAGCCATGCCTGCACCCGCATGCTCGAACGCTCTCAAACAATCGTCGCCGCCCCAAGAAGCGACTGTTCCCGCCGGGGCAATTTATTGGTCCGCCTGTCGGACGGCAATCAAATTATTTCCCGCACCCTAAATTAAGTATTCCCACGCTATTTTATACGATTTTCACGCCCCGGACATTCACCGCCGGATCGCGCCAGAACGAATCCTGCTCCACGCGGCGGAACAGATCGGGCGGCAGGATGGTGCGGCGCTCATTGGCGCGGACTATCCGCCCCACGCTATGCAACCCTGGCGTGCCGAGCCGCGCATCGAATTCGGTGGCATCATACGCGACATTCTTGAAATCATGCGCGAACAATACTTCTCCTATGAACGCATAAACCGCGGACAGCGCACGCTGTGGGTCGCTGGTCAGCGTTTCGTACGTCAGCAGCATGATGCGGTCGGCTTCGTCGCCGAAGAATGCCTCGCGCAACGCGTTCCAGGCGAAGCCGACCATGCCGGAGCCGGAGCCCAGACCCTCGACGCGCGAATAGACCGTGCCGCCCGGTTCAAAACTGAAGATCTTGGAAGGTTCGAATTTGTTGCGCCGGATCAGCCGCTCGATGCTGTCGAGAATCCACGGCACGTGGCGCACGCAGCAGATCACCTTCGCCTTGGGGAACAAGTCCGCCAGCGCGGGCAGCTTGGAACACCACAGCCGATTGGTATCGAACACCACCTTGCGCGGGTGCTCGCGGAAATAATACGCGTCGAACACCGCCGTCAGCACCGCCTTGCGCTGCTCGTCGTCGATGAACACGGCGGTCTCGTTGTCCTGGCTCATCTGTCGCAACAGGGCATTGAACAGGGAACCAACGGGGCTCGACATGCCGGCATGGAAATGCGGGTTCTGCCGCAGAATGGCCGCCAGCAGCGTGGAGCCGGACCGCGGCAGGCCGGATATGAAGTGGATACCGTGATTCATGGCGATGCTCGCGGGGACCCTGGCGGGGGTCAGTGTGCGAAAAGGGTCTGCGCGCGGCAAGTTCGTCGTGCGCCGCGTCCGGTCAAGCGGGGGGGCGCCATTCAAGTTCGACAAATGGCGGGATTTCCTGCCGCACCGTCATGCCGATCCGCCGGCACAGCCGCAGCGAGGCCGCATTGGTCGCCAGCACCTTCACGCGGCCCGGCAGGCCGAGCCGCCGCGGCTCCTCCAGCACGGCGATCATCAGCGCGGTCGCGATGCCGCCCCCCTGCCGGTCCGGCAGCAACGCGATATCCACGTAATAGACGCAGTCCGCCTGCACATCGGTGACCAGCCGGCCGGCGGGCGTGCCGTCGAGTTCGACGATCTCGAACCGCGCATTGGGAAACTCCCGCCGGTAGCTTGCCATCATCGAGCGGAATTGCACGTCCAGCAGGAACTGCTTGCCCGCGTCATCCAGCGGCATCATCGCGGTTTCGTCGCGCTTGCTGCCGGCGAACAACAGGAACAGGAAGTTCTTATCGTCGGCCGTTTCCGGCCGCATGGTCAGACGGCCATGCGCCGTCGCAACATCGACGCTTGACAGCGTCGCGACGGCCGGTGCGCAGTGTGGCTGCCGCTGCATGGCTGGCGGACCAGCGTCAACCGGCATTTGCTGCACAACCGATCCGAGGCGCCCCGACATGGCCGAAGAGCTTTCCGCGGACGATTTCATTCCCTTGATCGGCGAGATTTTCCAGTCCGAGGGCCAGAGGCAAACGCTGACGCTGGCAAGCGTGGACCAGCCGGCGCATGCGCGCTGGCCGCAGGGGCTGCGCAAGCCATTCTCCTTGATCCTGCGCGGCGTTCGCGACGATGTGCTGGCGGAAGGATCGTACCGCGTCACCGCCGGCGGCCGGCGGAACTTCGAACTCTACATCATCCCCATCGAGACCGCCGCGCGCGACTACCAGGAATACCAGATCGTATTCAACTGACCCGGCCACGGCCAGGTCAGCCGCGGCTCGGAAATATGCCCACCAGCGCGATGCAGTAGTTCAGCGTGAGATACGGCGCGAGGTTGTTGTGCGGCGCGCCGCCGCCGGCCGGCTGCACCGGAGCCATGGCGACGGTCGGCGCGGCGGAGCTGTAGATCGCCGTCATCGTGCCGTTGGTATCGATGCCGGTTGAGAGCACGACGTTGGCGCTGGGCACGTTGGTGCCGCCTGTTGTGCCCGGGTTCGCGATCACGTTATGCGAATGCAACGCGTTGTTCTGGATCGTGAGGCTGACGGTCTGGGTGCCGGTCACCTCGCCGAGGTTGTAATTGCTCAGGCCCTGACCCTGCCCAAACGCCACCGCGGCCCTGCCGCGCAGGTCCGGCAGTGCGAACGTGGTGGTGCCGTTGCCGCCGAACTGCGTGCCCAGCAGGGCGAACAGGGCAGTGTTCTGCTGAATCGACATGATCTGCCCATTGCATTGCGCCCAGCCTTTCGGCGCGAAGTTGAACGGGAAGAGTTCGACCTGGCTGAGGTAAGGAGTGGTCATGATCGCACCTACCTTGCGCTGGAGAAACGTGTCGGATCAGGAACGCGGCGGAAACACGCCTTGCATGGCGATGCACCAGTTCATTCCCAGCACCGGCTGGATGTTGTTATGCGGCAAGTTGCCGCCTGTCGCGGAAAGCTGGCCCGGGGCAAGGGTGACCGAGGCGGTAGCCGCGTTGTACAGGTTGAAAGCGACACCCTGTCCGTGGCGCCCGGTCGCGTCACCCTGGGCCGGCAAGGCACCCGCAGGATTGGGCGTGCCGCCCGCCCCCGTGTAGGCGGGGAAGCCGTGGTTGTGCGCAGGGAGGTTGGCGGTCAGCAGGGTAACGTTCTCCGTGCCGCCCATTTCGCCCACCAGGTAGGACGACAGGCCAGGGGCCGAACCAGCACCCACCGCCACGCGTCCGCGCAGGTCCGGCAGTTGGAAATTGCTGGTGCCGTTGCCGCCGAACTGCGTGCCCAGCAGCGCGAACAAAGCCGTGTACTGCGAAATCGGCAAAGTCTGGCCCTGGCAGAGCGCCCAGCCGTTCGGCGCGAAGTTGCATGCAAACATCGTGATCTGGCCGAGGTAGTTATCACTCATATGTGCTGCCCTCCCTGCGCGGCGTGGCCGCGTGCTGCATCCGGCAATCGAACGCGAACCTCGGTGGCACGGCGGCCATTACTGGGTCGGATAGATCCCGAACAGCGCAATGATGTAGTTGATGGCGAGGTATGGCTGGCGGTTTTCGTGCGCCTGACTGCTGCCGGTGAGCCCGATCTGCCGCGATGCCAGCGTCGTGGTCGTGCCGGACGTGAGGTAGATTTGCTCGGTGGCCGGCGTCCCAAGCGCCGAGCCGTTCGCCGGAATGGCCGCGGCGACGCTGGTGCCGGCCATCAGCACGTGGTTATGCGGCCCCATCTCCTGGCCGGTCAGGGTGTGCTGCTCCTCGCCGGCACGCTGTCCCAGGACATAGTTCGAAAGCCCGTTGCCCTGTCCCTGATGGATGGCAAACCGACCGCGCAGGTCGGGAAGCGCGAAGGTCGAGACGCCGTCCCCGCCATAGGTGGTCCCGATCAGGTTGTAGAGCGCGCTGTACTGCGAGATCGCCAACAGGCTGCCGTCGCAGAAATGCCAGTCCACCGGCGCGAAGTTGAAGCCGACAGCAACGATCTGGCCAATGAAAGGCTGGCTCATCTGTCCGTCCCCCCGATTCGTCGGCCGTCGCCATGCACCGGTGCCGTGTGGCAGCGTCGTGCTCGACCCCAGGTCACAATATCGAGAGAGCCCGGGCTGAGCCAGGGCAGAATCGATTATTACTGCGTTATTTTATCATTAATCATTAACGCTTTACGCCGCCCTGCAGGTCGGCTCGGGAGGTTATCGTGCAGTGATCGCCTGGCCGCCAGGCAGCACCTCGCCGACACCGATCGCTGCCAGTGCCGTCGCCACGATGTCCTTCGCGGACAGCTTCGCCACGGCAAGTTGCTTCGCCTGGCTGTCGTGGTCGATGAAAATGTCCGGCAGCATCATCGGCCGCAGCTTCAGCCCGCGATCGAGCAAGCCTTTCCAAGCCAGATGCTGCACCACCTGCGCACTGAAGCCGCCGATCGAGCCTTCCTCGAGGGTGATCAGCACTTCGTGGTGGCGGGCCAATTGCTCCACCAGCGCGCCGTCGATCGGCTTGGCGAAACGGGCATCAGCGACCGTTGTCCGGAAGCCGCGCGCCGCCAACTCGTCGGCGGCCTTCAGCGCATCGGCCAGACGCGGACCCAGGGAAAGGATCGCGATGTTGTTGCCCTCGCGCAGCACGCGGCCCTTGCCGATCGGCATCGCCGTGCCTCGCTCCGGCAAGGCAACCCCGACGCCTTCGCCGCGCGGATAGCGGAAGCCGGACGGGCGGTCGTTGATGCCGGCCGCGGTGGCCACCGCATGCATCAGTTCCGCTTCGTCGGATGGTGCCATCAACACGAAGCCTGGGAGGCAGCCGAGGTAAGCCAGATCGAAGCTGCCGGAATGCGTGGCACCGTCGGCACCCACCGGCCCCGCTCGGTCCATCGCGAAGCGCACCGGCAGCGACTGGATCGCCACGTCGTGCACCACCTGGTCGTAGGCGCGCTGGAGGAACGTGGAATAGATCGTGCAGAACGGCTTCATCCCCTCGGTCGCCAGGCCGGCTGCGAAGGTCACCGCGTGTTGTTCTGCGATCCCCACATCGAAACAGCGCGTCGGGAAGCGTTTTCCGAACTTGTCGAGCCCGGTGCCGGACGGCATCGCCGCGGTGATCGCGACAATGCTCGGGTCTTGCTCTGCCTCCGCTATCAGCGCCGAGGCGAAGACGTTGGTGTAGCTCGGCGGCCCGGGCGGCGCCTTGGCTTGCTCGCCGGTGATGACGTTGAACTTGGAAACGCTGTGCAGCTTGTCGGCGGACGCCTCCGCCTTTGCGTAGCCCTTGCCCTTCTGGGTAATGACATGCACCAGGATTGGGCCGGTCTCCTCCGCCTCGCGCACGTTGCGCAGCACCGGCAGCAGGTGGTCCAAATTGTGCCCGTCTATCGGGCCGATATAGTAAAAGCCCAGCTCCTCAAACAACGTACCGCCGGTGAGCATACCACGCGCGTACTCTTCCGCCCGTCCCAGCGTGCGCTCGATGCCGCGCGGGAAGCGCTTGGCCATTTTCGCGCCAAGCTCGCGCAAGCCGAGGAAGCTGCGCGACGACATCAGCCGCGACAGATAGGCTGACATCGCGCCCACCGGCGGCGCGATGGACATGTCGTTGTCGTTCAGGATCACCACCAGCCGCGAATGCAGCGCGCCGGCATTGTTCATCGCCTCATAGGCCATGCCGGCGCTCATCGCGCCGTCGCCGATCACCGCGATCACCTGGCGGTCGTCATGCTCTGTGCGCCCTTCTTCCTTGAAGCGCTGATTCTTCAAATCCCGCGCCACCGCCATGCCAAGGCCGGCGGAGATCGACGTGGACGAATGCGCTGCGCCGAACGGGTCGTATTCGCTCTCTGCCCGGCGGGTGAAGCCGGACAGGCCGCCACCCTGGCGCAGCGTGCGGATGCGATCGCGCCGGCCGGTGAGAATCTTGTGCGGATAGGCCTGGTGGCCGACGTCCCAGATCAGCCGGTCATCCGGCGTGTCGAACACGGCATGAATCGCCACCGTCAGTTCGACGACGCCCAGCGAGGCGCCGAGATGCCCCCCGGTGACCGACACCGCGTCGATCGTTTCTGCCCGCAATTCATCGGCAAGTTGACGCAATTGCTCCGGGGAGAAGTTGCGCAGATCCGCCGGAAAGCGGACGCGATCGAGCATAGGCGTGTTCACCGGGCTCATTTGTATTTTCTCTCCCGTCAGCTTCGCCGGTTCACGGCGAAGTCAGCCAGTTCTCGCAGCAACTTGGCCCTTGGGCCGAAACTGTCTAGATGTGCTGCGGCCTGCTGGGCCAGCATTTCGGCATGGGCCCGGGCACGTTCCGGACCCAAAATCGCAACCATCGTCGCCTTGCCGGCGGCGGCGTCCTTGCCAGTGGCCTTCCCGGTTTCCTCCGGGTTGCCCTCGGTGTCCAGTAGATCGTCCGCGATCTGGAAAGCCGCCCCCAGGTCACGGCCGTAGGCCGCCAGCATGTGCCGCTGCGGCAACGGCGCGCGTCCCAATATTGCGCCCGCCTCGGCGCTGAACTGGATCAGCCTTCCGGTCTTCAGCGCCTGTAACCGGGTGATCTCAGGACCTGTGAGAGTCTGCCCTTCGGCGAGCATGTCAATCATCTGGCCGCCGCACATGCCGCGCGCGCCCGCGGCACTGCCCAGCGCCTGCACCAGTTCGCAGCGTGCCTGTGGATCGGAATGGGTATCCGGTTCCGCCAGTACCTCGAACGCGCGGGTCTGCAAGGCGTCGCCGACCAGGATCGCGGTCGCCTCATCAAACGCGCGATGGGTGGTCGGCTTGCCCCGGCGCAGGTCGTCATTGTCCATTGCGGGCAGATCGTCATGGACCAGGGAGTAGGCGTGCAGCATCTCCACCGCGGCGCCGACGCGGGCAGCGCATGTCTCGGAGACGGCGAACAAGGCGGCGGTTTGCATGACCAGGAAGGCGCGCAGGCGCTTGCCGCCGTTGAGCGTGGCGTAGCGCATGGCTTCCAGAAGCCTGGCTTCGGCGCCGTCAGGCTGGGGCAGAAGCGTGTCGAGAGCGGTCTCCACGGTGCGCGCCACGCGCGTCATCGCTTCTGGCAGGGTCTCGCCCAACGCCCTCGATCCGATAGCGTCCAATGCCACGTCAGCCCCTGATTGATCCCCGAATCGGGCACGATTGCCCCAAAGGAGGATATGATATCCCGGTGCCAGCCGCAGAATGCGGCACCGTGCGCCCCGCTGATGGCTGTTGCGCTTTTGCCACAGCTTGCTGGCGGGGGCCGCCTTCCGAGCTTGCTTAGCCTATGGAATGACTCGCGACTATCCCCACGTTCATGGCTTGGACAGGTCGCGGCGTTGTCGGGCAGGGGGCGGCATGTCATATCCGACTGCGCAAGTCGGCCAAATGCCGTCCGGGAGATTGAAGGGCATGATGCGGGTGGTACTGGCACAGCCGCGCGGCTTCTGCGCCGGCGTCGAGCGGGCGATCGAGATCGTGGAACGAGCGCTGAAGAAGTACGGCCCGCCGATCTATGTTCGTCACGAAATTGTGCACAACCGGCACGTTGTGGAAAGCCTGCGGACCCGGGGCGCGATTTTCGTGGATGAGCTGGACGAAGTGCCGCCCGGCGCGCGTACCGTGTTTTCCGCACACGGTGTGGCCAAACGAATCGAGGAACTGGCCTCGGCGCGCGACCTGCCGGTGATCGATGCGACCTGTCCGCTGGTTGCCAAGGTGCACAATGAGGGCCGCCGGTACGCCGGCCAGGGGCGGGAGATCGTCCTGGTCGGCCATGCCGGCCATCCGGAGGTGGAAGGCACGATCGGCCAGATGCCCTGCAAAGTGCATCTGGTGCAGACGGTGGACGACGTCGCCGGGTTGAAGGTCGCTGATCCGGACAAGCTGGCCTACATCACGCAGACCACGCTTTCGGTGGATGACACGCGGCACATCATCGCGGCGCTGAAGGCGCGCTTCCCGGGCATCGTCGGGCCCGATGTGCGCGACATCTGCTATGCCACGCAGAACCGCCAGCAGGCGGTGCGGGAGCTGGCCCATGCGGTGGACGTGATTCTGGTGGTGGGATCGCGCAATTCGTCCAATTCCAACCGGTTGCGCGAGATCGGTGAAGAATTGGGCAAGCCTGCCTATCTGATCGACGATGCCGACGCGCTGGATCCGGCGTGGTTCGTGGGTGTCGAGACCGTCGGGCTGACTGCCGGTGCTTCGGCGCCGGAGACGCTGGTGCAGGGCGTGATCGCGGGGCTGCGCCGGTTCGACGAGATCCAGGTCTCCACGCTGAGCGGCGTGGAAGAGAATGTGCGCTTTCGCTTTCCGGCCGAACTGGCCGACGCGTAAGGAGTTTTGCCCGTATGGCTGTTCCTTTGAACCAGGCTTTGCGCGTCGGCGCCTATGTGGTGAAGCAGCACATGCTCGGGCGGAAGCGCTATCCGCTGGTGCTGATGCTGGAGCCATTGTTCCGCTGCAATCTGGCCTGCGCTGGCTGCGGCAAGATCGACTATCCGGCGGAAATTTTGAACCAGCGCCTGTCGGTCGCCGAATGCATGAAATCGATCGACGAATGTGGTGCTCCGGTGGTGGTGGTAGCGGGCGGCGAGCCGCTGCTGCATCGCGAAATAGAGCAGATTGTGGATGGTGCGATCGCGCGGAAGAAGTTCGTGATCGTGTGCACCAACGCGCTGCTGCTGGAAAAGAAGATGCACTTGTTCAAGCCGAGCAAGTGGTTCTCCTGGTCGGTGCATCTGGATGGCGGGCGCGAGGAGCATGACATCTCGGTATGCCAGACCGGGGTGTATGACCGCGCCGTGGCCGCCATTGCCGAGGCGAAGCGCCGCGGCTTTCGTACGATCATCAACGCGACATTGTTCAATACCGCCGAGCCGGCGAAGGTGGCTGCCTTCTTCGATGATGTGATGGCGATGGGGGTGGACGGGATTTCGGTGTCACCCGGCTATGCGTATGAACGCGCGCCGGACCAGCAACATTTCCTGAACCGGTCGAGGACGAAGGAATTGTTCCGCGGGATCTTTGCGCGGGAAGGGAAGGGGACATGGAAGAAGAAATGGGCGTTCAACCAGTCTTCCATGTTCCTGGATTTCCTGGCGGGGAACCAGACGTTCCATTGCACGCCATGGGGCAATCCGACGCGCACCTATTTTGGTTGGCAGAGGCCGTGTTACCTGCTTGGCGAGGGCTACGCCAAGACGTTCCGCGAGCTGATGGAGACGACGGATTGGGACCGCTACGGCACGGGTAATTACGAAAAATGCGCCGATTGCATGGTCCATTCGGGGTATGAGGCTACCGCAGTGACGGAGACGATGCGCCGGCCGTGGCGCGCGGCGGCCCAGGCGGTGCGTGGGATCAGGACCGAGGGTCCGATGGCTCCGGACATCCCGTTGGAGAGCCAGCGGCCGGCGGAGTACGTGTTCAGCCGGCATGTGGAGCAAGCGCTGACGCGGATCCGGGCAAAGAACCAGGAGCCGAAGGAGAGCGTGGCGGACGCCGCCGACTAACCTCTCCCGCGCGCGCTTTTCGCGCGCCGGAGAGGTTTCGTACTACGCGGCCATATCCAGCACCACGCGGCCCTCGATCTGTCCCTTCCGCATCTTGTCGAACACTGCGTTGATATTCTCCAGTTTGTCCGTTGAGACCGTCGCCTTCACCTTCCCCTCGCCGGCAAATTGCAGCGACTCCTGCAGATCCAGCCGCGTGCCGACGATCGAGCCGCGCACCGTGGTTCCGTTCAGCACCATGTCGAAGATCGGCAGTGGGAAACTGCCTGGGGGCAGGCCGTTCAGCGACACCGTGCCGCCGCGCCGCAGCATCCCCAGCGCTTGCTCGAACGCCTTGGGCGAGACCGCCGTCACCAGCACGCCATGCGCGCCCCCGATCTCCTTCTTCAATACCGCAGCGGGATCGGCATTGCGCGCGTTCACCGTGACGGCGGCGCCCAGCCGGCGGGCGAGATCCAGCTTGTCGTCAGCAACGTCCACTGCGGCGACGTTGAACCCCATCGCCTTGGCGTATTGCACCGCCATGTGGCCCAGGCCGCCGATGCCGGAGATCGCCACCCAGTCGCCGGGCTTCGCATCCGTCATCTTCAGGCCTTTGTACACGGTAACGCCGGCGCACAGCACCGGTGCGATCTCCACGAACCCGACATTGGCCGGGAGGTGACCGACATAGTCCGGGTCGCCGATGACATACTCGGCGAAACCGCCGTTCACGGAATAGCCCCCATTTTGCTGTTGCTCACACAGCGTTTCCCAGCCGGCGAGGCAATGCTCGCAATGGCCGCATGCGCTGTAGAGCCAGGGCACGCCGACGCGGTCGCCTTCCTTCACGTGCTTCACGCCCGCCCCGACGGCACAAACGTGGCCTACGCCTTCATGCCCGGGGATAAAGGGCGGGGTGGGCTTTACCGGCCAATCACCTTCGACCGCGTGCAGATCGGTGTGGCACACGCCGCAGGCGGCGACCTTGATCAGGATTTCGCCGGCCTTGGGTTCCGGGACCGGCAGTTCCCGGCACTCCAGCCTGGCGCCAAGCGCGGGAACCACGGCAGCACGCATCGTCCTGGGCATGGGTTGTTCCTCCATGATCGGGTGTTGGTGTTTCCGTATCTATATAGCAATGGTGGCATACCCGTTACTGCATCGCCCGCGCCGATCGATTGGCCGGCGCGAGGCATCTCGCGCTGGTCTTGTTGTAGAGCCTTGAGAATTAACAAGAAGTTAAGCGCTGGACGGCTTCGGCATCGCTTTCTTAGCAGCGCAAGCACCTGACGCATTGATGCAGATCATCGCGGGCGCGGGCCGGGCGGTGCCACGGGTGTTGCAGATTGCCTCAGTGTGCGGGCCAACGCCGATGCCGGCACGGAACGAGAGTACGGTTTCTCCGCCAAAATGAGTTGCAACTTCCGGCGCCATTGCCACGACCGATGCCATCCACGCGGGCCCGACGGCACGTGCTCGATGGTGGCGATTTCGTGCAGCCGATCGTCCCGGCACCGATCCTGCGCTGCTGGCAGCATTGCGCGAAACGGGGTTGATCGGCGCGGAATTGCCGGACCGCTGGTTGAGAGGGCGTTGCGCGATCTGCATGAGCGACGCGAAATGCTGCGCTGCGTCACGCGGCGAGGATTGGAAGCGCCGTAGGCTGCGGCCCTGCGTACCGATGGCGCGGTGATCTCGATGGAGACCGACTTCATCGGTCTGGACATGGCCGGCACATCCAGCTTGATAGCCGCCGGGGATTCGGTTGATCAGCTTGCCGTCGAGGTAGTTGAGCGCGGCGGAAGGCGCGCGAGAGGTGCGGCTTGAGTTAGGCAGCTCCAGCGGTCCAAGCGTCGCCGGTTTGACTGCCTTCTCCAGCACGCTGCACACCGCCGCCGTCGCCGGCCAGGGCTCGCGTCTGCGACCCGGTGGGTCATCCAGGCCGGTGAGGCCGTTCTCCCTTCGCGTGGTCTGAGGGAATTTCGCGTTATCAATCTCTTGCGCTGCGGCGATGAGGTTGATATAGAAAATACTGCGCTGTGAAACTGAGTTCCAGCTTGCCTGCCCGGCCTTAATATGGCCAAGATCGCGATGGCGAAGCTGTGCTGGTGGTTGATCGCATCCCGGTAGGGAAGGCGACCAAGACGTCTCAGCTGGATTCTGTAGACTCTGCCTTTTACAGGGAAGGGTGATTGCGGAAGCTCGGCTTTGTCCAGGAGACAACCGGAAATCCGTCTCGTAGGCAGGATCCAGGCATTTTAACGTCGGAGGACGGCGCCGCATTGGACCGTGTCCCGTGTGGGGAGCGGAGGGGCGGCATGACGCTCCTGGGCGAGGCTGCCGATCTTGCAGGTTGCCATTGCGGATAGCTTGACGAGAACGCTATCGAGCAAATTGGCGTGATGTCCCGCCGCATGCAGCGTGCGCGCTGTACCGGTCATCCGCCGCCCTAGGCAATACGAATGGCTCGAACCAAGCCTCGAATGGCTGCCTTATAGGGGAAGATACTCAGAGCGTCAGTGCGCCGCTTTACCTCGCCGCGGAGCCGTCCAAGCGGATTGAAGCAATGCAGTTTGGCGCGATGCAGCTCCTGAAAGTTCATGCAAGCGGGTACGGCTGCTGCGGAGTGGCCCATCATCGATGCAAGCTTTGGCAGCTGGGAAGGTGATTGGTCGGCGACCTCGCCCGCGATCCCTTGGCGGCGGCCGCGGTAACTTCTTCTGCAAAGCGCGGCGATGCACGTGGCGGCAAGACCGGTGCTCTGGTGGGCGCCCCTGCGCCAGCAGGTTGCCGATCGGTTGGACCCGGCAGCGCTGCGCGGGTTACGCCGAATAATCGTGTCACGGCGACCTTCAGACCCTCATGGGCATCGGCGACTACCAAGTTGATGCAAAATTGGCGCGCACCGGGCAAGCTCGCACAGGAATTCGACTTAGACGTTTCCAACCGTACGACGTAACGAACGACGACTCCGCTGTGGTTGCCAGAACGGGCATCTCAGGTGATTTATGAAACGAGCATACGCCTATGCGCGGCGGCGCCGTTTTGCCTCCTCTTCCAGCGAGCTCTTACGAGTATATTGCCGCTTCTAATGTATGCTGACATGCCTGGTTCGACCTGGCACGAAGATCATTGTCTGTTGATATCTTTAGAGGACTGTTTGAAACGCTTCTTGGTCGACGAAGTTGAGTCATGAAACGAGTACCCAGAATCAGAGAAGCGCAGCATAACCCGCAGCGCGTCATTCGGTCAGGGAGGGGCTGCTGATGTCCATGAGTTATACCGAGATAGGCCACCAACTGCGGGCCTATCGCCTTGAGTCGGGGCTGCGCGCAGAGGAAATTGCTGCCCGCCTGGGCGTGTCGCGCGCCGCGCTCTACCGCTACGAGAAGGGCGAGGTCATCAAGCTCGACACCCTCAAGCGCCTCGCCGAACTGCTGAAAATCTCTCCACTCTCCTTGCTCGGCATCGGCGTCACGTACTGCAACCGTCCGATCGGCTATTTCGAACGCGTCCGCCAGATCGAGGAAACCGCCGACCAGATCCTGCAATTGTTCGGGCCGGTCTGCTACCTGACCACATCGGCGTCATACGACGCTGCCCTGGCGGAGGCATTCGAGGAAGTTGCCGACCAGGCCGGCCACGAGCGTACGGCGATGCGCAGCATGGCAGAACAAGTGCTGAACATCCTGGCGGCGCGCAAGCGGATGTACGCGATGCGGCGGCCAGGGATCATCGCCATGGTCTCGCTGGCCTCGGTGCAGCGCATGCTGGAGACGGGGATCGCCGGCAGCGCCGCGGTGTCCGACCGCGTGCGCGCCATCTGCCGCGACGTTGCCGTCAGCGAGATCGAAAACATGGCGCATCTTATGGAGACCGAGCCGATGGGCCTGCAGTTCGGCTTGCTCGCCGGCGCGGAGCCAAGTTCGGCGTTCAAGATCCTGCGTGCGCGCGACCGGGTCAGCCTGGCGATCAACCCGTTCCGGACGGACACCCACCCCAGTGCGCATACTGGCGTCGCCATGATCACCGGGGCGGATGAGGCGATCGCCGCCCATCAGCGCGTGGCGGAGGCGGGCTGGCGCGAGGCTGTGAAGGGTGCGGCGGGGGCAGCCAAGCTGCGCCAATTGCTCCGCACACGGATAGCGGTCGCGTAGAGGCCGCAGTCCATCTGGTACCATTCTCGCAAATGACCCTCTCGCAAATGACCCGTGCCGGGATGCTGGGAGCAGGAAATTAACGACTGCTTAACGCGATGCCCCCAGTCTGGATAGCCCACCCAGGGGCGGACGACCCGCTTGCGTGCTACCGGTTTCGCCGATAAAACGCATTCCGCTTCGCTGGTTGGAACCAGCAAGAGAATTTGTCACTCCGCAAGTACGGCCATCTTGGTGGCAGCGCGATCTCAACCGTTGAGAATCAATACCGATCCGTGTACCTATGCGGTTGGGGGTGATTCGACATTTGCAGTGCCTGGGTGGTAACGCGCAGCGGCAGGGGTATTGGTGCCGGCCGGAGGCTTCCGTGTGAAACGGTTGTAAGGACAATAAGACACTCCTTGCGGCTCGTATTCTGATGCTGACGCATCGATCCCACCGCCGATGGCAATGTCGGTCCACGACGCTGGAGACTGGGATTGAATCGTTGCGATCACAACGCTAGGTGCCGTCTGCGCGAGGTTTGGCATGAGGGGAGGAGGGGTCATGGAGCAGCGCGTGCTTACGGCGGCGGAACGGGACAAATTGAGGCAACTCTACGAGGATCACTGGCGAGCCAGCACACACGCTGCTGCCCTTCTGACACGGTACGGATTGGAATCTAAGGCATTTCTAAGAGCCGACAAGGCGACTGGAGAAATATGGCGTCGCATCCGCGAACTTCGGGGCGATGCTGGCACACAACCGGATGCTACCGGACCCGAGGTGGAGACCAGGCAGCAATGGGCCTTGACCGAAGTCGGCAATTGTTGATAGCTGGCCTTACCAGGTAGCCTGGCGCCGGATTCGCAAATTGACGCCTCGATTCGTGCCGCCGGCGATGCCTCGATGGCGGCAAGCGATAGGCTGGATTCGCACCGTCATTCTGGTCGACGGTTCAGCTGGGGGCCGTCTCCAAACCCCATGTCATTGAGATGCAGGATCAAACCATTCCCGGCGTCGTGCATTGCAGGGCAAAGATTTGCGCCTGGCGATATAGCGGCAAACTATCGCAGAATATGTTGACCAGGACAGGCGCGAGTAGCGCCCGGATGATCAAGCTGCCGTAGGTCGGGCCGCGAAGCGGGCTGACGCCCCGGAAGCGATCAGCGGGCCTGGCCGCCCGGGGGCCGGTGCCAGCCATGCTCGCACGCCCGAGTCCTGCTTGACCGCGCCGAACGAGTTGTACCATGCCATCCGCTTGAGCGGTGTGGCGGGTGATCGTCCCCAGCTTGGAGATGATCGGAAAATTACGATTGTCCAGACTCTTCTTCTCGTGCAAGGGGGGTAACGGCGGAGGCTGTGGCTTGTTTGAAATCTAATTGCTTGTTCAAGCGGTCATGCTCGGCAATATTGAATCCGACATCGATAATGGGCTGCCGAACGGTGTGGTACCGAATTCAGACGGACACCAAGTACAGCGAGTCGCAATTACGCTGACGTAGTACGGCGCAAAAATTTTCTGGCATAAGCGCAAGGCTCTTTCAGCATGTTCAGCGTGATTTGGCAGCCCGCTGATAGCGCGCGTAGAATGCCATCGGAGCATGCTTCAGATGGGCCAGGCTGTCAAAGTCGCTTGGCGTGGGCACCTTTCGCTGGACGATAGAGAATTGCACCTCGAGTTGGTTGAGTCTACTACGCGTGGCGTAGACATCCACCCGATTAAGCGCCGCCAGCGCCGCTCCATCCATATCCGCATCACCGCGGACGATGGAGTTGCCCCGCCAAATTTCGATCGGCTTCTATGCGTGGAGCTTGGCCTTTCGTGGTTAGGGCCGCCGACGGCGAAGGGGGCGTTTAATCGGACCGGAGCCGTGATCCGGAAGCGCACCGATCGGCGCCAAATCGTTGCGCACATCAGGACGACGGCACCTCGCTTGAGTTAGCCGGCTTCGTTTAGAGGGGATTCGTATGTGTATCGGCTCAAGTGGGCGGTCTGCTCGCGCAGGCCGTCGGCACGGTCCTCAAACTACCGTGCAAACACCTATTCAAAACCCTCCAGCCCCATTGCCGCGGGGCGTCGTCGATGTGGCGACGGAAGCACGAGCCGCGCTGACCGCGTTGGAAGATACCGCGCGCCGTCGCTTCGTAGCCCTGCAAATGGCGATCGAACCGCTTCTGGCGGCCAAGGCCGATCCCAACGATTGCCAGAATTGCCTGCGTGCACTGCTTGCAGGAGCGATCGACCGTGCCGACAGTGGCGTGCTGATAACTGCAATGCGGCGCGGCGACAGTGTCGCTATCGAGATTCTCGATGACGGCAGCATTAAGTCGGTCGCGCACGACTTGCCGAAATTCGAAATTGTGCCCCCGGGATTGGCAGTGGCGGCCGAGTACCTGCCACAACATGGCGTAAAGGTGACATTACGGCTACCATACGCGCAGATTGATCCCATAGGCGATGCCGGGACCTGAAAGAGCGCGGCAACGCGTGACAGCGCGCTGAGACCCGCCGGATCTGGGTTCGGCACTTACGAGGGGCATGACTCGCGCTGCTCCAACAGTCGGCACTATGCGCCGCTGACGCGCCAGATCACGTTCCCCACATCGTCCGCCATCAGCACAGCCCCATCAGA
>Ga0335075_10004200_pt1 | contig 22584 bp, 18 predicted proteins | sample Lox_Sample_24_FD_206723 | JGI IMG/M metagenome (GOLD analysis project Ga0335075, IMG submission 206723) | Soil microbial communities from Loxahatchee National Wildlife Refuge, Florida, United States - Lox_Sample_2.4 | ecosystem: Environmental > Terrestrial > Soil > Wetlands | place: USA...
CGATCCTTGCTGGCCGGGTCGTAATAGACGTGGGCGTGATAATCGGCGATCGTGCCGACGTTTTTCGGTTGCTCAGCCATCGGCGTCCTCCAACCTGCGCTTGACTGCACGCTTCTCGACCTTGCCGTAGCCGGACTTCGGCAGTTCCGGCCAGAACACGAAACGCGCCGGCCACTTGTAGCGGGCCAGTCGTCCTTCCATCCGGCCGAGCAGCTCTGCCTCGGCAACCGGCGCCGTGGTCACCAGCACGGCGACGCCGCACTCGCCCCATTTCGGATGCGGCATACCGACGACACAGGCCTCGATGACCGCCGGATGGGTGAGCAGCGCCTCTTCGATCTCGCGCGGATATACGTTGGAGCCGCCCGAGATGTACATGTCGGAGGCGCGTCCGGTGATGAAGACGAAGCCCCGATCATCCATGTGGCCGAGGTCACCGGTGTGGAACCAACCGCCGGCAAAGGCCTTCGCGGTGGCTTCGGGATTGTTGTGATAGACGGCCAGCACCGCCGGTCCGCGCACGCAGATCTCGCCGGTCTCGCGGTCCGGCAGTCGCTGCCCCTCGGCACCGAAGACCGCGACGTCCATTCCGGTGCGCGGATAGCCGCAGCTCCCCACGGGCATCGCGGCATCATCGAGGCTGTGCATCGCCGCCGGCAACACGGTAATTGCGCCGGTTACTTCGCCCATCCCGTAATACTGCACCAGCACATTGCCCAGCTTCGCCAGTGCATGGCGCTGGTCGGCGCGGTACATCGGCGAGCCGGCATAGATCACGTAGCGCAGCGAGGCGTGGTCGTAGCGGTCCACCGCCTCGTGCCGCGTCAGCATGGTCAGGATCGTCGGCACGGTGAACATGTTGCTGACCTGGTGTTGCTCGACCAGGCGCCAGACTTCGTCGCAATCCAGGCGGTCGCCGGACAGGAGCACGCTGGCGGCGCCGCGCGGTACTTGGATCAGCGCGTGGACGCCCGCTCCGTGCGATAGCGGAGCTACTGCCAGTGAAACGTCGTGCTCCGTGGTGCCTGGGATCAGGTCGGCCAGGTGGTTGTTGACCACGAATTGCAACTGGCCGTGCGTCAGCGCTGCGGCTTTCGGCCGGCCGGTGGTGCCGGAGGTGTAGAAAAACCACGCGGGATCATCCCGATCGACGTCGGCTGGCACGGCGAAGGAGTTGGGATGCGAAGCGAGGTCGTCCCAGTCAACGGCTCTCCCTCCCCTTGCGCGAGTCGAAGCAGGGTCCAATGCAACTTCCAATCGCATCGACGGGTTGGCCGCGCGAGTCGCTGTGGCATGTTCGGGGAAAGCCTGGTCGACGATGTGCGCCGCGGCGCCAGAGGATGAGGCGAGGTATGCCACCTCGGGTGGGGTGAGGCGGAAATTGGTCGGCACCCAGACGGCGCCGATCATCCAGGTCGCCCACATCGTCTCCAGCATCGCGGTCGAGTTGCGCGAATGCACCAGCACGCGGTCGCCCTTGGCGATGCCATGCGCTGACAGGGCGGCGGCCGCCCGCTGCACGCGGCGGCCGAACTCGCGCCAAGTCCAGGTTCGCTCGCCGCGGATGACCGCGGAGCGGTCGGGGAAGCGGCGCGCCGTCTGTAGCAGGAGGCAGGCGAGGTTTGCTGTCGGGATCAGCGAGCCGCCTCCAGGATCGAGACGTAATTGGCCACGGCCGCGCCGCCCATGTTGAACACGCCGCCGAGATCGGCCTTGCCGAGCTGCATGCCGTCGGGCGCCTGGCCGGTGAGCTGCATCGCCACCAGTGCATGCATCGACACGCCGGTGGCACCGATCGGGTGGCCCTTGGCCTTCAGCCCACCGGACGGGTTCACCGGCAGCCGCCCGTCCTTGGCCGTCCAGCCCTCCAGTACGGCACGCGCGCCCTGGCCCGGCGGGGTCAGGCCCATCGCCTCGTATTCCAGCAGCTCGGCGATGGTGAAGCAGTCGTGCGATTCGACGAAGGACAGGTCGTTCAGCTTCACCCCGGCGGTGTCCAGCGCCTGGCGCCAAGCCTCGGCCGCACCTTCGAAGCGGGTGATGTCGCGCTGCGAGATCGGCAGGAAATCGTTGACCTGCGCCGCGGCGCGGAACCGCACCGCCTTGCCCATGCCGCGGGCCGTCTCCTCGTCGGTCAGGACCAGCGCGGCGGCGCCGTCCGAGACCAGCGAGCAGTCGGTGCGCTTCAAAGGCGGCGCGACATACGGATTCTTCTCGCTGACGGTGCGGCAGAACTCGTAGCCGAGGTCCTTGCGCATCTGTGCATAGGGGTTGGCGACACCGTTGCGGTGGTTCTTCGCCGCGATCGCCGCCAGCGCGTCGGATTGGTCGCCGTAGCGTTGGAAATACCGTTCGGCGATGCGGCCGAACACACCGGCAAAGCCGGCCGGGATGTCGGCCTCCTGTTTCTTGTAGCTGGCCTTCAGCAGGATGTCGCCGACCTCGGGGCCGGGCGTGGCGGTCATCTTCTCCACGCCGACCACCAGCGCGAACCGTCCGCGGCCGGCGGCCAGGAAGTCGCGTGCCCCGTACACCGCGGCCGAGCCCGTGGCGCACGCGTTCTCGAACCGGGTGGCTGGTTTGAAGCGCAGCTCCGGCAGGTGCTGGAGCACCAGCGAGGCGGGAAAGTCCTGCGCGGAGAAGCCGTTGTTGAACAGGCCGACGAAACTCGCGTCGATCTCGGCCGGCGCGATCCCCGCGTCCGCGATCGCCGCCCCGGCGACCCGCCCGATCAGGCTTTCGATGTCGGGGTCTTCGAGCTTGCCGAACGGCGAATGCGCCCAGCCGACAATGCAGGCTTCGCTCATGCTTCGCTCCTCTGGTGATCCGCGGCGCCTGTCTTACCGCAGGGTGAGCGTGAAGGCGACAGCGGCGCCTCATCGAGAAGGGGTCACACGCAGGCTCCGTCCCGCCTTCGGCCGAAGGCGAATGACCCGCGCCACTATGGCGCCCGGCAACTGTGGAGACCGCCACGGCTCTGCGTGTGACCCCTTCGCCCGACCACAAGCGCGTGCAGCCGCGGCCAGATGACGTAGCTGCCGTTGCCAAAGAAAGCCCCTTGCAAGAGATGTGGCTTAGGCTACATTCTGGTGTGAAGAGAGCGGGAGCCTGAGCTTTGAGCGCCACCGTCAGGCCTACATTGTCGGACCGCACTGCCTTCGCCGCGCACGAAGTGCTGGCGGGCCGTCGCCACGGGATCACTGCGCTGATGCCGTTTGCCGGGCCGGCGGTGATTGCCTCGATCGCCTACATGGACCCCGGCAATTTCGCCACCAACATCCAGGCCGGCGCGGCCTATGGTTATGTCCTGCTGTGGGTCGTGCTGGCCGCCAACGTCGTCGCGATGCTGTTCCAGGCGATGTCGGCCAAGCTGGGCATCGTCACCGGCCGCAACCTTCCCGAGCTCTGCCGGGACAATTTTCCGCGCCCGCTGGTGATCGGCATGTGGGTCGTCAGCGAGGTCGCGGCGATGGCGACCGACCTTGCGGAATTCCTCGGTGGCGCCATCGGCCTGTCGCTGCTGCTGCATCTGCCCTTGGTGTGGGGGATGCTGGCGACGGGGGTGATCACGTATGGGATTCTGATGGTCCAGCGGTCCGGTTTCCGCCCGATGGAGCTCATCATCGCTGCACTGGTGGGGCTGATCTGCGTCAGCTACCTGATCGAGTTGGTGATCGCGCCGCCAGACTGGGGCGCCGCCGCGCTGCACAGTGTGGTGCCCAGGCTTCCCGATGCCGGGGCGGTCACGCTCGCCGTCGGCATCATCGGCGCCACCGTCATGCCGCACGCAATCTATCTGCATTCCGGGCTGACCCAGGCGCGGTTGCCTGTCCGCAACGAGCGCGAGCGGCGGCGGGTGCTGAGCTTCTCCAACCGCGAAGTTGTGATCGCGCTCTCGGTCGCCGGGCTGGTGAACATGGCGATGGTCATGATGGCCTCTGCGGCATTCCATGCCGGCCACAGCGAAGTCGCTCAGATCGAGACCGCGTATCATACATTGACGCCGCTGCTCGGCGTGGGCGCCGCAGCTATCTTCCTGGTCGCGCTGATGGCATCCGGTATCTCCAGCTCGGCGGTCGGCACGATGGCCGGGCAGGTGATCATGCAAGGCTTCGTCGGCTTCCGCATTCCGCTCTGGGTGCGCCGGCTGGTGACCATGGTGCCGGCGTTCTTCGTGGTGGCGATGGGCTACAACGCGACGGAAGCGCTCGTGATCAGCCAGGTGGTGCTGAGCCTGGTGCTGCCCGTGCCGATGATTGCGCTGCTGGTACTTAGCTCCCGGCCACCGGTGATGGGACGTTTCGTTGCCAGCCGCACGACGATGCTGGCGGCCGGTGCAGCGACCGCGGTGGTGCTGGTGCTGAATGTGATCCTGCTGCTGCAGACGGTCGGCGTCTCCTGATAGGGTTCCGCCTCGCCTTCCGGGAAGGGGCGGTCCGCACAGAGCAACCATCGTCCATTGCTGGTGCGCACAGCGTTTCGGGTGGAACTGCTGACTCTCGCCTGGATGGCAATCGAGGCGATAGTTGCAATCGGTGCGGGAATTGCGGCCGGCAGCCTGATGGCGTGGTCGGGCGAGGCGTGCTGCTGAGGCCGCGTGCCCTCCCCTCCGTTTACATTTATGCCAGCGCCGGCTCCGCGACGGGGGCTCGCCGGAACGCCGGCATCACCTCGGTGGCGAAGCGTTCCAACTGTTCGAGCGCGACCGATTTTGGTACGCCTACGGACAGGCTGACCGAGATTCGGTCCAGTGCCGGATATTTCGTCTCCAGTGCCTTCAGGTGATCGACGATCTCGGCGGGCGAGCCGCACAGGAAGCCGCCAGCGGCAATGGCTTCCTCGATGCGCGGCAACTTCGCAGTGGGGGCAAGATGCCGATCGCGCATGATCTCGATCTGCTCCTCGGTCAGCGCGCGCACCAGACGTAGCTCGCCGAACATCTTCATGTTCTCTTCGTAGTATTTCGCCGCCTCGCGGGCGCCCTGCTCGCGGCTGTCGGCGATGAAGAAATGGAACCCGAAGCACAGCCGCTCGCCGAGGTCGATGTGTTTGCCGACGCGCGCATGCGCCTCCTGCCACGCCAGCACCACCTTGTGCATCGCGCCGCCCTCGGCCGAGCCGCCGCCCACCACGCCCTGGATGCCGTGTTTGGCCATGAACTCCAACGCACGCGCGGTGCCGCCCTGGATCGGCTGCCAGCACTCTACCGGCCGGCGCAACGGCCGCGGCACCAGCGTCAGTTCTTTGAGCTGGTAACCGCGATACGGGACCTCGGGCGGCAGCGTGTAGTGCTTGCCTTTGTGCGAGAACGATCCCTCGTTGAATGCCTTGAAGATGATATCGACCTGTTCCTCGAACAGCTCGCGGTTCGCCGGCTGGTCGAGCAGCGGAGCGCCGAATGTCTCAACCTCGCGCGTGTGGTAGCCGCGGCCGACGCCGAAAGTGACCCGCCCGCCGGTCAGGATGTCGGCCGTCGCGTAATCCTCGGCGAGGCGCAGCGGATGCCACATCGGCGTGATGTTGAAGCCGCAGCCGAGCTTGATGCGTCGCGTCACCTGCGCGAGGTGCACAGCAAACATCAGCACGTTCGGAATGCACTCGTAGCCTTCGCGCTGGAAATGGTGCTCGGCCATCCAGAACGTGTGATAGCCGAGCCGGTCCATCAGCACCGCCATCGCCTGCGCCTTGTCGAACACGGTGGCAAGGCGTTCGTTGCCGAACCGCCGCTCGTTCACCGGGACACCGCCATAGCCCACATCGTCCATGTCGATATGGCCGGCGAACAGGCTGTCGAACTTGGTGATCATGCTGCGATCTCCCCGCCTGCGCGGCAGTCTAGCCAGGTCGACATGGTTGGCAACCGGGGGTGTTTTGCGGACTGCGTCACGCCAGCACGATGCTGCGCTTCGACAGGATCCACTCGCGGAACGCTGCCACCTCGGGGACTGCGTGCGCGGCTTCGGCGCTCGCCAGATAGTACGCCTCGCCATTGCCGGCGGCGAACGGATGCGCCGGAACCAGCCGGCCAGAGGCGAGGTCGTCGCGCACCAGCTCCTTCTGCGCGATCACCACGCCAATGCCGTCGATCGCCGCCTGGTACGCGAGTGCCGAATTGCCGAACCGCAGCCCCTGACGGATCTCCCCGGTGACGACGCCGGCGTGCTCGAACCACAGCCGCCAGTCATGCGGCCGTTGGATCGAACTCAGCAACACGTGATGCAGCAAATCATCCGCCCGTTCCACCGGCGGCAGGCGCTCCAGATACGCCGCTGAGCCGACAGGCATCAGCTCGATGCTGATCAGTTTGTCATAGCACACGCCGAGCTGCGGCAGATTGCCGATCTGGATTGTGAAATCCTCCTCCGCCGGATCGAGCTCAACCCGGGTTGGCGTGGTGGTGATGCGCACGTCGATCTGGGGATGCAAGCCGTGGAATTCCGCCAACCTGGAGATCAGCCACTTGATTGCCACCGACGGGAACAGCTTGATGCGCAGCGGGCGCCGCTGCTGCATCGCGCGCATGCTGCGGGTTGCCTGCTCCACACCATCGAACGCACTGGCGATCGCCCGCGCGTACTCCGCTCCGGCAGTGGTCAATCGCGCCTTACTATGGTCGCGGCTGAACAGCGTGACGCCCAGAAATCCCTCAAGCTGCGCTATATGCCGGCTGACCGCACCCTGCGAGACGCTCAGCTCCCGCGCGGCTGCGGTGAAGCTGTTTGTCCGCGCTGCAATGTCGAAGGCGCGCAGTGCGTTGAGCGGCGGCAGCGAACGGCCCATGCCCCGATCCACGGCCTGTTGAGAAAACCTGATCGGAAGCATGAGAAAATTGGCATTCCGGCGCAAGCCGAGGCGGCGCTAGGCTGGGCCTTGGGAGAACGTCCGCAATGCATCGAGCGGTCAACGCGGCGGCCCGGCTCGACCGGTTGCCGATAGGCCCCTTTCACCGACGAGTGCTCTGGCTCGTTGGGCTTGGTATGTTCTTCGACAGTTTCGACAACTCCATGATGGCCGGCGTGCTGGCGGCGATGGTCGCCGGCGGCTGGTCCACGATGGGTCACAATGCCAGCTTCATCTCGGCCACCTTCCTCGGCCTGACCATCGGTGCCGGGGCGGCCGGAGTGCTGGGCGACCGCCTGGGCCGCCGCTTCGCGTACCAGTTCAACCTGCTGATCTTCGGACTGATGTGCCTGTTGGCCAGCGTCGCGCCATCGATGCGATGGCTGATCCCGATGCGTTGTGTAATGGGGATCGGGCTCGGCGCCGAGTTCGTCGTCGGCTACGGCATGATTTCGGAATTCGTGCCGCCGGGGCGGCGCGGACAATTCACCACTTTGCTCAACCTGATCTCCAGTTCCGGCGTGTTCGCCGTCTCGATGGTCGGGCTGATCGTGATCCCCGCGTTCGGTTGGCGGGCAATGTTCATTATCGGTGGGATCGGTGCCCTGTGGGTTTGGTGGTTGCGCCGCAGCCTTCCGGAATCGCCGCGCTGGCTGGAGAGCGTCGGCCGGACCGAAGAAGCGGAGCAGGTGCTGCGGCGGATCGAGCAGGAGGCTGCGCCGAGTGGTGCATTGCCGCCGATCCTTTCTACATCGACGCTCCCCTCGCGGCGGGTGCCGATCTCCGTGCTGTTCACTCGACCGGTGATACGGCGCACGCTGCTGGCGATCGCGGTCAACGTCACCTGTCTTGTGGGGGCTTACAGCTTTACCGCATGGATCCCGTCTTTCTTTGTCGAGCAGGGGCTCAGCGTTACCCGTTCGCTCGGCTTCACGGCGGCGATGACGGCCGGCACGATTGCCGGGCCTCTATTGGGTGTGTTCGTTGCCGATGGGATCGGACGGCGGCGCGGCATCATGGCCTCCGGCGTCGCTTGCGCGGCGATCGGCGCGGTCTATCCATTCCTGGCCGCGCCGGCACCGATCATGCTCTGCGGGTTCCTGCTGGTGTCTTCGATGTCGCTGTTCCTGGCGCTCGGACTTGGCGGCTACACGCCGGAGCTGTTTTCCACCGAGTACCGGTTCCGCGGCAGCGGGGTGGCGCAGATGGCCGGGCGCGCGGGCCTGATCGCGACGCCTTACGCAGTGGTCGCGCTGTTCGGCGCCTATGGCATTGGCGGTGTGATCGGGGCGATCGCCGCATTGTATCTCGCGCTGGTCGTCCTGGTCGCGCTGTTCGGGATCGAAACCAATCAGAAGTCGCTGGAGGCGCTGGCACCGGCTGACGAAGCGGACACCGCTGCGGCAGCAGTGCTGGAGGACGCAGGCTGATGCACCAGGATGTGCATCGTCCAGTCAATGCCGCCGCCCGGCTCGACCGATTGCCGATGGGTCCGTTTCACCGGCGCCTGCTGACGCTGGTCGCTCTCGGGATGTTCTTCGATACGTTCGACAACTCGATGATGGCTGGTGTCCTCGCCGCGCTGGTCGCGCACGGCGTGTCGAGCTTCGCGCTGAATGCGCAGTACATCTCGATATCCTTTCTTGGCCTCACTATCGGCGCTGCCCTGGCCGGCTTGATGGGGGACCGATGGGGCCGCCGCTTCGCCTATCAGTTCAACCTGCTGCTGTTCGGCGGCATGTGCCTGATCTCGGCGGTGGCGCCTTCCATGTCATGGCTCATCATGATTCGCGGCCTGATGGGCGTCGGCCTCGGCGCCGAATATGTCGTCGGCTACTCGATGATTACCGAGTTCATCCCGCCGGGCCGGCGAGGACGGTGCATCGCCTTGGTGAACATGGTGTGCAGCAGCGGTGGGTTTGTGGTGAGCCAGGTGGGGCTGCTGGTCATTCCGTGGCTCGGCTGGCGGGCGATGTTTGTGATCGGCGGGCTCGGCGCGCTGGTCGTCTGGTGGCTGCGCAAGGTGCTGCCGGAATCGCCGCGCTGGCTGGAGGCAATGGGGCGCAACACAGAAGCAGAGAGTATCGTTGCATCGATCGAACGGCAGACATCATCCGCCAGCGAACTGCCGCCTGTCGTGGTGCTGCCGCAAAAGCCGATCGGCAGGGTACCCATCGGCGTGCTGTTCACGCCGCCGGTTGTGCGCCGGACGTTGCTGGCGATTTCGGTCAACGTGGTCGCGCTGGTGTGTTCGTACAGTTTCACCTCCTGGATCCCCACATTCTTCGTGCGCGAGGGATTCAGTGTCACTCGCTCGCTCGCGTTCAACGCGATGATGAGCGGCGGTGCGATTGCCGGTCCGCTGCTGGGGATGCTGCTTGCCGACCGGATCGGACGCCGGCGCGGTATCATCCTGGTGGCCGCCGGCGCCGGTGTGGTTGGCGCGATCTATCCGTTCCTTGCCGCGGTGCCCGCAATCATTGTCTGCGGATTCCTGCTCGTCGCGGCGATGAACCTGATGATCACCTTCGGCCTGGCGTGCTACACTCCGGAGCTGTTTCCCACGGAGTACCGATTCCGCGGCAGCGGTCTTGGCCAGATGATGGGCCGCGCCGGGCTGATCGGCACGCCGTATGTGGTGGTGCTGCTGTACGGCAGCTATGGGATCGGCGGCGTCGTGTTCGTGCTTGCCGGCATGTATTTCGCACTGTCGGTCGGCATCGCGCTGTTTGGGATCGAGACCAATCAAAAATCGCTGGAAGCGCTGGCGCCCGTCGCCGTGCCTGATCTTTCCGCCGTAATCGCACCAGGAGACGCAGGCTGATGCCAAACACCCCCTTCGATCGCATCTGGGAAAGTCACGTCATCAAGGACTATGGCGACGGACGGGCGCTGATCCATATCGACCGCCATTTCGCGCAGGAAGGTACCAGCGGGCCCGCGTTCGACGGCCTGCGCCGCCGCGGCCTGAGGGTTCGCCGGCCCGACCTGACGTTGGGGACGATTGACCACGGCATCTCCACGCTGCCGGGCCGAACGCTCGATAGCTGGTCGCCGAGTGCGCCGCGCAATCGCGCGATGCAGCGCAACTGCGAGGAATTCGGCGTGCGGCTGTTCAGCATCGACGACCCGCGCCACGGAATTGTCCACGTGGTCGGGCCGTGGCTGGGCTTCGCGCTGCCGGGCTGCACTTATGTCTGTGGCGACAGCCACACCGCGAGCTGCGGCGGTGTGGGCGCCTGGGCCTGGGGCATTGGCACCACCGAAGTGATGCAGGTGTTCGCTGCTCAGGCGCTGGTGATGCGCAAACCACGCACGTTGCGGGCGGAGTTCAACGGCGCGCCCAACCGCGGCATCTATGCCAAGGATATGATCCTGGCGCTGATCGGCCGCTATGGCGTCGATGCAGGCGTGGGACATGTGGTGCAGTATGCCGGACCAGCGATCCGTGCACTGCCGATCGAGGGACGTCTGACCATCGCCAATATGTCGATCGAATTCGGCGCCCGGGGCGGGCTGATCGCGGCGGACGACACGACGTTCGAGTATCTGCACGGCCGGGAATTGGCGCCCGCAGGCGCCTTGTGGGATCAGGCAATGGCGGACTGGCGCACGCTGTTCGAGGAATCAGACGCCAAATACGATCGGGTCATCGACATCGATTGTTCGCAACTCGCGCCACAGGTCACCTGGGGGAACTCGCCGCAGGACGTGGTCGCGATCGATGCGGCGATACCGGACCCGTCATCGTTCTCCGATGCCGGCCGGCGCGAGATGGCTGCCCGTGCGCTCGGCTATATGGGGCTTGAACCCGGCCGGCCGATCGCCGGTACCCGGATCGACGTCGCCTTCATCGGCTCCTGCACCAATGCGCGGCTATCTGACCTGCAGGCAGCGGCCGAGGTGGTGCGCGGGCGCAAGGTGGCGGACGGCGTGAAGGCGCTGGTCGTGCCGGGCGCAGCGCATGTGAAGGCGGCGGCTGAGGCGGCCGGCCTGCACCGTGTGTTCCAGGCGGCTGGATTCGAGTGGCGCGAGGCAGGCTGCTCGATGTGCGTCGCCGCCGGGGGCGATATCGTCGGGCCGGAGCAGCGGTCAATCTCGACCTCCAATCGGAACTTCGAGGGCAGACAGGGGCCTGCCAGCCGCACCCATCTGGCGAGCCCGGCCATGGTCGCGGCGGCGGCGATTGCCGGGAGTATCACCGACGTGCGGAGGATGCTGTCGTAATGGAACCGTTCACCGTGCTGCGTGGCGTAGCGGCGCCGCTGTTGATGAACAACGTCAACACCGACCTGATCGCGCCGAGCCTGGTGCCAGGGCGGACACCCGACGAAGCCGCGAAGCTGCCGCTTAAGGTGAAGCTGTTCGCCAATCTGCGCTACGACCGGACCGGCGCGGAGCGAGCGGATTTCGTCCTGAACCAGCCACGCAGTCGAGGGGCACGCATCTTGCTGGCCGGGCCGAATTTCGGATGCGGCAGCTCGCGCGAGACCGCGGTGTGGTCATTGATGGAATATGGCATCCGCTGCGTCGTCGCACCGTCGTTTGGTGACATCTTCCATGACAACGCGTTCCAGAATGGACTGCTGCCGCTGCGGCTGCCGATGACCGAGATCGAGCGCATCGCGGCTGCACTCGAACGTGCGAATGCCACCGAGATGACGGTCGATCTCCAACGCTGCGTGCTGGAGGTGCCCGGCCTGGCGCCGGTCCGTTTCGAGCTGGCGGAGGACCGCCGGGGGCCGCTGCTGGCAGGGCTCGATCAACTTGGCTTTATCCTGCAAAGCGCGGCCGAGATCGCCGCATTCGAACACGCCGACGAAGTCAAGCGGCCGTGGGCGTATTGCCGCTGAACTCTATGGCCTGGTCATGGCCGGCCCAACGAATGTGATGGAGGTTTCGGGCGAGTCGAGACGTGGTTATCGAGTGGCGGAATGCGCTTCGCTTTTCCCCCTACGCTGCTCACTGACTTTCGTTCTTGAAGTCGATATCCTCATAGAATTCCGTGACCGGGATTTCGATACCGATTTCAGGCATGCGGAGGATGTCATCGGTGGTCAATGTGGTGGCCCTCCATGTCTCGTCCGATCGTTCCCGCTCCATGACGGTGAGGCCGATGCCGGTCGATTCGACTATGACATACCGGCGGATCGAGTGGACGGCGGCGTATTCGCGGACCTTGAGGATGCGATCGGTGCGGCTGGTGTTGGCGCTCAGGACTTCGAACACCACAACGACGCCGGGGATGGTCATCGCCTCGCGATCGAACGATGAGCAGGTCACCAGCGCATCTGGGTAGCGGATGGCCGCGCCGATGGTTGCGACCCCCGCATCCGGACCGAGGGGCTGGCACCGGCTGCCCCGAAGCCTGGTGTCGAGCGCGCGGTGAAGGTTTCGGATGATGACGGCATGGCCGGCCGTGCCACCAGTCATGGCGACGGGCTGGAAGCCGTCGAACTCGAAGCGGCCTTCTTGGGTCGTGGCCCAGGTGAAGAACTCCTCCTGGGTCCAGGACTTGCGGAATGCGACGTTCATGCGGCTGAGCTTAGCATGGGCGGGCGTGATTGGCTCCAGGTCCGCGCGGTGCGGCGGCCAGCAGGGCGGCCGCCAGGTCGGGCAGTTCCGTGAAGTCGCGGGCCACGGCGTCGGCGCCGGCGGCCATCTCTGGACGGCCATATCCCCACGCCGCGAATATCACCGGCAACCCGGCTCCGCGGGCCGCCACCACGTCGTTCGCATGGTCGCCTGCCATGACCGCCTGTTCGGGGACGCCGCCCGCTGCCCGCAACGTGGCCAGCAGGTGCGACGGATCGGGCTTGCGCACGGGGAAGCTGTCACCGCCCCCCATTGCGGCGAAGATGCCGGCAAGCCCCAGCGCATCCAGAAGCTCGCGCGCCGGTTGCTCCAGCTTGTTGGTGCACACCGCTAGCCGCCAGCCGGCCGCGCGCAGCGAAGCCAGAGTGGCAGCGACGCCCGGATACAGCCGGCTGGCCACCGCGTAATTCCGGCCGTAGTCAGCCACATAATGCTCGACGGCGGCCGCGTCGGCGGTCGCGCCACGGGCGGCAAAGGCACGCTCGACCAGACGCTGCACCCCGTCGCCCACCAGGCGCGCGGCGTCTGCGAGCGAGAACGGGGCCAGCCCGCGTTGCGCCATCAGCCGGTTGAGCGCCGCCGTCAGGTCGGGAAGCGAGTCCACGATTGTGCCGTCCAGGTCGAGCACCAGCGTCCTGGGCACGTTGTTAACCTCCGATACGGAAAGTGAAGGATGTCATACCGACGAGCTTTGACACCTGCTATGCTGCACCGCTAGGCGAAACAGGCACAGGAACAAGGAACCGGGATGCAGGCAACCGCCGTCGTCCTCGCCGCCGGCCTCGGGACCCGGATGCGCTCGGCGGTGCCGAAGGTGCTGCATCGGATCGCCGGGCGGCCGATGCTGGGGCACCTGCTGGCGAGCTGCGACGCCGTGTTCGACCGGGTGGTGGTCGTGGTCGGCCCGGACATGGCGGCAGTGCAGCAGGCAGCGGCACCGCATCGCTGCGTCGTGCAGGCCGAGCGGCTGGGCACTGCTCATGCGGCGTTGCAGGCGGCGGCGTGGTTCGGGGAGGGCGACGTTGCGGTACTCTACGCCGACAACGCGCTGATCCGGCCGGCGACCTTGCGGCGGCTTGGGGAGCGCCGAGCCGCCGGCGATGCTGGGCTGGTGCTGCTGGCGATGCGCCCGGCCGATCCCGCGCAGTACGGCCGCGTCTTGGGCCGCGCCGACGATGTGGAACGGATCGTCGAATGGGCGGACGCCTCGCCAGAGCAACGCGCCGGGGGATTATGCAATGCTGGGGCGTTGTGCGCCTCGGCCACCGACATGGAGCGTTGGCTGCGCGCGATCCGCGCCGATAACGCCAAGGGCGAGCATTACCTGACCGACGCGGTCGCTCTCGCGCGGCAGGACGGGCGGCGTGTCGTCGCGTTAGAAGCGCCGGCCGAGGAGCTGGAGGGGGTCAACTCGCGCGCCGAGCTCGCGGCGGCGGAGGCGGTGATGCAGGGCTGGCTGCGCACTGCCGCAATGGAGGCGGGCGTCACGATGACCGACCCGGCCTCGGTCTTTCTGTGCGCCGATACGATGCTGGCGCCGGATGTCGTGCTGGAGCCAAACGTCGTGTTCGGGCCGGGCGTCAGCGTCGAGCGGGGTACCGAGATCCACGCCTTCAGCCGCCTGGAAGGCTGCACAATCGGCGAGGACTGCGAGATCGGCCCGTTCGCCCGCATCCGCCCCGGCACCGTGCTGGGCAACCGCGCGCGTGTGGGTAATTTTGTCGAGCTGAAGGCGGCGACGCTCGGGGCCGGCGCGAAGGCCAGCCATCTGAGCTATTTGGGCGACGCCGAGGTGGGCGAGCACACGAATATCGGTGCCGGCACGATCACCTGCAACTATGACGGTTACGGGAAGTATCGCACGACCATCGGTGCAGGTGCTTTCATCGGCTCCGATACCGCGCTGGTGGCGCCGGTGCGCGTCGGCGACGGGGCAATCACCGCGGCCGGCAGCGTGATCACCGAGGACGTGGCGGCCGATGCGCTCGCCATCGCCCGCGGACGCCAGGTAGAGAAACCCGGCCGTGCTGCGGCGCTGCGCGAGCAACAGCGGGCGAAGGCGCGGAGGTGACGAGGTCGCCGCTCCCCTTATATGACCTCTCCCGCAGAAACGTGTTTTGGTTCTGGTTCGTGTTTTGGAGGCGTTAGGGCATGTGCGGCATCATCGGCGTGATCGGCTCCCGGCCCGCGGCGCCGTTGCTGTTGGATGCGCTGCGACGACTGGAGTATCGCGGTTACGACAGCGCCGGTCTGGCGACACTGGTGAACGGCCGCATCGATCGCCGCCGTGCCGAAGGCAAGCTCGGCAATCTCGGCGCCGTGCTGGAACCTTCGCCGCTGCCCGGCACCACCGGGATCGGACACACGCGCTGGGCCACGCACGGCGCACCCACCGAGAGCAACGCGCATCCGCACGGCACTACCCGTGTCTCGGTCGTGCACAACGGGATCATCGAAAACCACGCCGAGCTGCGGGCAGAGCTGGAGGCGGAGGGGCAGGAATTCCAAACCGAGACCGACACCGAAACGGTGGCGCAGCTTGTCGATCTCAACCTGAAGCGAGGAATGGAGCCGACGCTCGCCGCCGGCATGGCGTTCCGGCGACTTGAAGGCGCCTACGCGCTGGCCATGATTTTTGCCGGCCATCCCGAGCTGATCGTGGGCGCCCAGCATGGCGCGCCGCTGGCCGTCGGTTTCGGAGAAGACGAAATGTTCGTCGGCTCCGACGCGCTGGCGCTGGCGCCGCTGACCCGGCGCATCGCCTATCTGAAGGATGGCGACTGGACGGTGGTCGATCGCAAGGGCGCGCGCTTCTTCAACCAGGACGGCGAGGAGGTTCAACGCGAGGTGAAGCTGACCCGGCTCACCGGCGCGGCGATCGGCAAGGGCAATTTTCGTCACTTCATGGAAAAGGAGTTGCACGAGCACCCGGCGGTGATCGGCGACACCCTGCGCCGCATGGTGAACCCGGCGACCCGCGCGGTGATGCTGCCGGCGCTGCCGTTCGACCTGGCGCAGGTCACACGGCTGACGATCAGCGCCTGCGGCTCGGCGTTCTACGCCGGGCTGGTCGGACGGTGGTGGTTCGAGGCGGTTGCGCGCATCCCGACCGAGACGGACGTTGCGAGCGAGTTCCGTTACCGCACGCCGCCGCTGCAGGCGGGCGGCCTGGGCCTGCTGGTCAGCCAGTCGGGCGAGACAGCGGACACCATCGCGGCGCTGCGCTACATGCGCAGCGAGCACCAGCACGTGCTGTCGATCATCAACGTGCCGGAAAGCAGCATGGCCCGCGAATCGGACGCGGTGCTGGAGACGGTGGCCGGGCCCGAGATCGGCGTGGCGAGCACCAAGGCGTTCACCGCGCAGCTTGTTGTGTTGGCGTGCCTGGCGCTGGCGGCGGGGCGGGCGCGCGGGGCGATCTCGCCGGCGGAGGAGGCGGCGATGACCGACGCGCTGCTGGCAGTGCCGGGATGCGCGGCCCAGGTGTTGGAGAACGATGGACCGATCCAGGCGCTGGCGGCTCGCGTGGCGAAAGCGCGCGACGTGCTGTACCTCGGGCGCGGCAACTGTTTCCCCATCGCGCTGGAAGGAGCGCTGAAGCTGAAGGAGATCAGCTACATCCATGCCGAGGGCTACGCCGCCGGGGAGATGAAGCACGGGCCGATCGCGCTAATCGATCCGGCGGTACCGGTGATCGCGACCGTCCCGTCCGGACCGCTGTTCGAGAAGACAGCGTCGAATTTACAGGAAGCGGCGGCGCGGGGCGGCCAGGTTATCGTGTTCAGCGACGAGACGGGGGCGGCGAAGCTGCGAAGTATCTCTACTGAAACGATCGTGCTGCCGACTGTCGATCCGTTCGTGGCACCGATCCTGCACGCGATCCCGGTGCAGCTTTTGGCATATTACGTCGCCGTGCTGAAGGGAACCGACGTGGATCAGCCTCGCAACCTGGCGAAATCTGTGACGGTGGAGTGAGACGAACGCTCGGCAAAGAGGGAGCTGCGGCTCCGTTAGAGTTGGATCAGATTAACAGAGTCGGATCAAACCTGGTCGTACCATTTTTCGTGAAGCACGCGCTCTTAATCTCTATAAGGCCGTCCCATTCTAGACTAGCTCCAGGACCCTGCAACCAAGTGAAGCGTGGCCGGTATCCTGGGCTGCGCAGCAAGCGCAGCTGCAGTAGCTCCTTCGTTGCTCCTCAATTCAGCCGCTGCACGGCGCTTGCGCACTGGCCCGGGTTCGATGACTCGTGGTCAGGGCCCGTGCAGGAAACGTGGCTTGGGGTATTCGCCTTCCCGGAGCGCCACCTCGAAGAGCTGGAGCAAGCCGTTCATCAGCCGCTCGGGCGATGGTAATCGGAGCGCCATCACGTGGAGTGCCGCATATTCGAGGAGGACGGTCGGCATCTTGCAGCGCTGGGCGGCAGCGAGCACGGGCATACTGCATGCGCAATAATCGTCATCGAACATTTCGCGTACGACTACAAGACCGCAGACGAAGCGGTTGCCGACCGCGACGGCCTGCGAAGCATCCTCGTCGCGAATCATGATCGCTTCGCGCTTGAGGATATAGGTCATAGCACCCTGCAGCTGTGCAGCCGCCTTTTCGATCTGCCCGCGAATGGTCGCGCGTTTGCGCTCAATTGAGCGGCGAAGCGCTTGCTCAGTATTGGGGCTGTCCTTCGCTTGGACCACGAGGATAACGTCGTCGGTGACGCACAGGACATCGGCGAGTTCCTTGCCGGTGTCGTCGCGAATGGGGTTGAGAAAGATGCAGTCGCCGGGGAAGGCCCTGCGAAGCAGGCGCGCGATGTCCCGCTCCTGATAGCCGCCAGGCTTCTCGCGCTCGAGGCTATTGAATACGGCATCCGCGCTCGCGCCGCGATAGTCAGAGGCCTCCGGCCGGGCGTCAATGAACACGAGGTCGGGATGGTACAGTTCGTGCTCAAGGAGAAGGGTAAAAGCCGCTGCATCGTCCGAGGCGTTGCGGTGGGCGAACCAGTCTTGCATCGCGCTCAGAATCTCGGGCGCCTTGTCGATGTCAAACAAACTTAGGCTGCTCATGCTCCAGACCGCACGGAACCGGTCCACTTCGACAAGCCTTCCGCTCATCCCAAACATCTCGCGATCTAGCTCGTCGAAGAAATAGAGATTGAAGATACTCTGCCCAAGCAGCAGGCCGAGATCCGTTGTGAGCGCATCATCGGCGAAGAGCGGGGTATAGATGACCATCGGCTCATCATCATCATCGAAAAAGGCACTAATGACGCCATATGCCCGGCCTGGGGTATGCACATCTGGGATCAGATAGATCTTGATCTGCCGATTGAGGCGGGCTGTGAGGATCGACTCCTTGTTGGTCTTGATGATGAGGCAGAAGCGCCCATCGGGCGGAACTCGCACTGGCTGTAGCCCATGAGCCAGCTGGCTGAGATGGGCGATGATCTCGGGAAACTCGATCGAAAACATCATGTCGAGCCCAAGCTGCCATTCGGGCCGCCGCTGCTCGGAGCGCAATGCGTACGCTTACAGCCCATCGGGTAATCGGGCTGGTTGCTGCTGCGGGGACTCGGAACAGCCCCTCCGGTAGCGGCCCTTGGATGGCCGGAGCCGAAGGCGACGTCGGTCGCTATCCCCAACCGCAAGGTCCTTATCAGTAGCTCGCAGGACGTTTTCGCGGCCGTCGGGTCGGCTCCCCAAGCGTTGAAGTGCACGCTCAACGAGATCGTCTCGTCGTTGAAGCCGTCGAGGTTGAGCTGGACGATTTGCAGTAGAAAACCGGCGTCCCATTGCTCATCGTCCGCGGACTGCTCGACGTGAGCCCCGAGACTTTCAGCGAGCCGCTTGTAATAATCTTCCGACAGGCTGCGGTAATTCGTCCCGACCAGCTGGATGTAGCCGCCGGAGGCATACCGGTTCACCACGCCACGCTTGCTGCGTCTGAAGGTGCCGAGGTCGCATCCCAACGAGAACAAGGGCGATTCTCGTCCCGCCAATTCCACTAGCCACGCTGCGAACTCCGGAGAGTCGGCCACCTCCGCCACTGCTGCCGCTATCTCCGGTCGCCCTCGCAGGTCGGAGAATCCCCTGTTGTGTCGCCGACGGCTGTGCCCGTCCCGCTTCTCGAAGGACGGATAGGGCACGGTATTGCCCTCCCGGGCCCACCCGAAGCTGATGCGGCACGGCATCCTAACCACGCCCCAATGGGTTTCTTGTTCCCGGGTTCCACAAGCTGAAGAGCGAAGGCGCCTTCGGTCGCGCCAGCCTGTCGTCCCAATCGACCTTTGGTCCGCGCCTCGGCTTCCCGTTCGCGTCCACTATGTCGATCTCCCCTTCCGCCTTCATGGCGAGCAGCCGTTGCTCGAGCATGCGCCTGGTCACCGGCGTGTGGCTGCACAGTCCGGCGTGGAAGTCCTCGAACCGGATCGGGGCACCTTGGCGTTGAGCGGCGTCGAAGATCAATCTTGGCGCCTCGGCGTTCACGCGGCGCATGGACCGGTCCCGTGCATCGCGGTCGAACTCGAATGGCAAGGACGGTCCAAGGTGGGCGGCGTCAAACCCCAGGCTGATGAGACCCTCCCTCCCGTAGTGCAGGCTCGAGTTCTGCACCTCCCAGTGGATCTCGCCCATCACGTCCCGGGCGGTGTGGTGCTTGGACAAATGCACCAACCAATAGGCTCTGTTGCTGACGTGGCTACGGATGAAGAAGGGGGAGCTGTAAGGAGCGCCCGTCACCCGGCGTACGTGCCGGAACAGCGCGTTCTGGACGACGTACCGGCCGCCGGTCTCGTCCGATTCCCACAACCGCATCAACTCCAGTATCTGCGGCGGGGTGAGCTCAACCGGCTGAACCGCCTTGGCGAACCTTTCGGTATCAGACAGGTAGTTGATGAGCGCATCGATGGCGAAGGTCAGGATGACCTCGGCTCCCTCAAGGTTCGTGAGGATGCGTCGCACGAGCGCCAGAGGCACGTCGGAGTAGCCGTATTGGTCTAGGAAGAAGAGCGTGCGTCGCTTCCCCCGGCGTCCCTTGATGCCGGCCTCAATGCTCCCGTACGCCTCGGCGAATGTGCCGCGCGTGATGCTGACGGTCCGCCCAAGCTTGTCGGCGTGTGCGGACTTCGCGATCTGCTCGCTGAGTACGGCGCAGTGTGTTTCGTCGGCATCCACGAACACGAAGTCCACCGCGAACTCGAAGCCCTTCGTCCGTTCCGCCCTGACCGCCGCTTCTGCGGCCGCCGCCTCGTCCAGCAAGATCATGGGGGAGCCTGGCACAACCGCGCCCTTCGGGCCGGCATAGGCGCCGCCGCCGCAAAAGCCGTCCACGACTGTCAGGCGCAGGCGGTCCTGCTCTGGGCGCCTAGTGAGGCGGTTGACGTACGCGTTGAGATAGGCGCGGAACAGGTGGTGCTTGGCCTCGCTGTGCGGCTCCAAGGACGGCAGCGGCAGCCCAGGCAGCCAAAGATATTTCTTCCCAGAGTCCATTCCGTCAGCTCGGCATTTGTTGCCAGGTGCGCCCGTCCAGTTCCTGCCCGTTGCCGGTTTTCGATCGACGCACGCCATCTGCGCCCACGGTGCCCCACTGCTTGAAGAAGAAGGGGATGTTGGTCTCAATGCACTGGTCTCGCACATTCCGTGCCCACCGCGGCTCCATGCGCCGGGCCTTTGGGCCCGACTCGCCGCCCACGATGACCCAATGGATACCATTCAGGTCGAGTCGGCCAAGATCCTCTAGCAGGGGCTCCACCGACAGGAATCGGACTCGTGCCTGCACCGCCCGCAGCGTCGAGATCCGAGGAACGCCATGCCGCCTGTTCTCGACCGACACACCGAGCCATGCGTTCCGGGGCAGCTCGCGCACGGCAGCAAAGCCGGCGAGGCGATCCGGACGCTTCGTCAGGATCTGGAATCTGTGATGCGAAGCGCGGCCAATCACGTCGAAGACCCGGTCGACGAAATCGCCCGGCACCTCTTCGTGGAAGAGGTCGCTCATAGAGTTGACGAAGTAGATCGTCGGCTTCGACCGCCTCAGGGGCTCGTCGAGGCGGCGGGGGTGTATCGTCACCCCGAAACCCTTCTCGTAGCCGGGCACGCCCATCGCCTGGAGCCGCGCAGCGAACGCCTCAGCGTAGCAGAACGCGCAGCCGGGCGACAGCTTGGAGCATCCGGTGACCGGATTCCAGGTGTGCTCCGTCCATTCTATCTTTGATTGTGTGGTCATGAACATGAACCTCGCTTTGCTGGTTCTTTCGTGCAAGCGCCTTCTGCAGACGCCTTCCCCGAGAATAGACAACGAGGCCCGTGTATTCACTGTTGGGCGCGACGGGATCCTCGGATTTGGCGCCGCTAGTGGACTACAAGGCCTAGCGCTTACGCCGCCACCCCCTCCACCGGCCGCAGCGCCTCATTCCCACGAATCAAGTCCGCTGCCTTCTCCGCGATCATCATCGTCGAGGCATAGGTATTCGCCGACGGCATCACCGGCATGATCGACGCATCCACCACGCGCAGCCCCTGCATCCCGTGCACCCGCAGCTCGTCGTCGACGACTGCGGTCGGATCGCTTGCCGGACCCATGCGCGCGGTGCCGATCAGGTGATACGACGTCGAGCCGTAACGACGCGCAAAATCCAACAGCTCGTCATCTGATTGCACGCGATCGCCGGGCAATGACTCGTGATCGAACCATGCGGCCAGTGCCCGCGAGCGCAACAGCCGCCGCGCCAGCTTCATCCCGGCCAGCAGCACGGCCCGATCGGTCGGATGCGCGAGGTAATTGGGTTGGATCGCCGGATCCTCGAACGGATCGGCGGAACGGGCGTGGACGTACCCGGTGCTTTCAGGCCGGTGCGGCCAGACGCCGCAGGTCATGCCCGGATAGTCGTCAAGCAATCCGACGAAGCCTTCCTTGTAACTCGCCGGACTGAACACGCCTTGCAGGTCGGCGAAGTCCACCGCGTCGTCGGATTTCCAGAACCAGTGCACCAGCGACGGGCTGAGCGCCAGAATGCTTGGCCGCCCCGCCGCCCACCGCGCAATCTGTCCTGCCAGACTCAAGCCGCGCGACAACTCGTTCATCGTGCGGATGCCTTTCACCCGGGCGACGAAACGCACCGAGTAATGGTCGCGGAAATTCTCTCCGACGCCGGCCAGCTCGTGCACGACGGGCACGCCGATCGAGGTCAGCAGCGCCGCCGGTCCAACGCCCGAGATCTGCAACAGCTTCGCGGTGTTCGCGGTGCCGCAGCAGACAATAACCTCCCGCCGTGCGTGCACTTCGTGCTGTTCGGAGCGCTGCCGTTCGTTGACATAGCGGATCCCGATGGCGCGCTTGCCGTCGAAGAGGATCGCTGCGGCGCGCGCATCGGTGCGCACGACAAGCCCGCGTGCCCGCGCCGGATGCAGGAAAACGCGCGCGGCGGAGTGCCGCCAGCCGCGATGGATTGCGCGCTGGAAATAGCCGACGCCTTCCTGTGCTTCGCCATTGTAGTCCGCACAACGCGGGATCCCGAGCTGCACCGCGCCGTCGATGAAGGCTTCGCAGATCGGGTGGATCCAGTCGATGTCGGTAACCGGCAGACGGCCTTCGGTACCGTGATAGCGCGTATCGCATAAGCCCAGGCGCCGTTCGGTGCGTTTGAAATAGGGCAGCACATCGACATACGACCAGCCGCGATTGCCGCGTTGCGCCCAGGTGTTGAAATCGGCGCGCTGGCCGCGGTTGTACACCATCCCGTTGATCGAGCTCGATCCGCCGAGGGTGCGGCCCTGCGTTGTGGGGATCTGCCGGCCGGCGGTGCCGTCGCTGGGCTCGGTCTTGAACTGCCATGTGTACTGCGGATTGAATAACATTTTAATGAACCCGCCGGGCACGTGAATGTAAGGATGCCGATCGGGCGGCCCCGCTTCCAGCACGCAGACCGTGACACCAGGATCTTCGGTCAGCCGGTGTGCCAGCACTGAACCGGCGGCGCCGCTGCCGACGATCACGTAGTCGAAGACATCGTTGCTGCGGTTGCCCCGTTGCGCTGCCATGTTCCTCCCGATCCCGTGTGCGATTGATTGTCGGTGCCGGCCATCCTAAGCTTGGGTCCGACGGCATTCCAAGGCCGCCGGCAACACCAGGGAGGGAACGCATGGAGTACGTGTG
>Ga0335075_10004202_pt1 | contig 22579 bp, 19 predicted proteins | sample Lox_Sample_24_FD_206723 | JGI IMG/M metagenome (GOLD analysis project Ga0335075, IMG submission 206723) | Soil microbial communities from Loxahatchee National Wildlife Refuge, Florida, United States - Lox_Sample_2.4 | ecosystem: Environmental > Terrestrial > Soil > Wetlands | place: USA...
CAGCTTGGTGCAATTGACGCCGGTGAACTCGTATTTGATCCGCTCCTCACCCGGATCGAGGACCACGGTGGCGCGTTCGCCGAACACCAGCTCCTCCACTTCGATGAATCCGAACAAGCGACCCTGACCCACTTTGCGGGCGTAGATCTCGTAAACCTTGCCCTGGTTCACGAACATAATCTTGAAAATGTGACTGGATGCCATCGAGACGATTAGGGGAGCCTTAAGCTGCCCCTTCATACACGCATGGGCTGCGGGAAGCTAGGGCCCAGAGGGTACGCAAGGCATGGCGCTCAGGTTGCGCGTCATCAGTGAACATCGCTCTCGGATGGGCGACAAGAGCACGTTCGTCTTCGGTGTTTCGGGCGGCAGCATCGGCCGTTCCGCCGAGAACGACTGGGTGTTGCCCGATGACATGCGCTACGTCTCCGGCCGCCATGCGCGCATCGTCTTCCACAAGGGCCGCTGGATGCTGCAGGACACGAGCAGCAACGGCACCTACGTCAACGACAACGAGAAGCCGCTCGGCGGCCAGAATCCCCACGAGCTGAAGACCGGCGACATCCTGCGCATCGGCGAGTACCACGTGCAGGTGCAGATCGATTCGGCCACCGACTTCACGCTCGACGACAGCGCCCTCTACTCCACCGGTTCGACCAGCACCCGCCGCCGCAAACCGGCACCGTCCGATCTCGGCGCGAGCCTGCGTCTCGAAAACCTGCTCGAGGCGAGCAGCGACCTGTCCAGCGATGAATTGAAACCCGTCAACGCGTTCGGCCAGGCGGTCTCGTCGCGGACTCGCGCGTTGCAGTCCGGCGGCACGTTGAGCGACGAACCGCCGACCTCGCCCGAGCTCGACGTCACCTCGGAAGCCGTCGCGCGACGCATCGCCCGACTCGCTCGCGCCACGGAAAAAACCCACCGCGCGATTCAGCAACCCGTCCCGCCGCCAGCCCCGGCCGCGCCCGCGCCGGACAACACACCCGGCCTGCAGGCGTTCTGCCGTGGCGCCGGCATCGGCATCGAAACGCTGCCGGTCGAAGCGCATGCGCGCATGCTGCATCTCGCCGGCCAGCTGCTGCGCGAATGCCTGTCCGGCCTGAAGGAAAGCAATCGCTCGCAACAGGCGCAGCGCAATTCGCTGCGCGTGACCTATCAGAAGGAACCCAGCGACTTCGCGCCGTCGCTCGAACGCCAGAGCATCGAGGAGCTGATCCAGGAGCTGCTGAAGGCGCACGACAGCCGCCGCTTCGATGCCGTGCAGTTCCTGCGCGAGTCGTTCGCCGGCGCGCGCAAACACGACACCGCGATGAGCGACGCCATGCAGACGGCGTTCACCGATTTCGTCAGCCGCCTCGATCCGCGCGAGCTGTCGGCGCGATTCGATCGCAGCCCGCGCCGCAAGACGCTGGGCAACTGGGAGCTGTACGCCGAGTTCTATCGCAGCCTGTGCGAGACGGCGCCGAACACGCTGCCGCACATCTTCGTCGAGACGTTCGCGCAGCACTACGACCAGGCCGCGCGCGACGGCGACGACTCCGCCATCGACGCGGCCTGACCGCCGGCGCGTCAGCGCCTCGGGACGATCGTTCCGTTGCGGATCGATCTAGTGACGATCCCGATCTTCCTTCCCGTTCTCCTCTCCTTCGTCCTCGGCATCGTCGGCGTCCTCGGCGGGATTCGCCTCCAAATCCGCCTGCGCGTCCTGGCGCAGCGTTTCTTCGCTGGCGGCCGTCTCGTCGTCGTCCGGTGAGAACGTGCCGGCTTTCGGGTTCCGCCGTTTCGAGCCTTGACCCTGACCCTGACCCTGGCCCTGTCCCTGGTCCTGTCCGCGATTTGGCATGACTGTCTTCCTCGTGAGAATGCGTGTGGGGAATTCGTCCGCATTCACGCTAGCGCGCCGGCCGATCCGCGCATAAGTTCGCGAAGCGTGCAGTCCCGATAGTCGAAAACCGACACGGGGTAGGACCCCTGTCGAAAACGCCGCGCGCCGTTCGTTTCTGGACCATCACAGAGGAGAAACGGGATGAAGCAGTACTTGTTATCGGTGTGTTACCCGGCCAGCGGCGTGCAGCCACCGCCGGAAGCGCTGCGCAAGATCATGCAGGACGTGCACGCGGTCCAGAAGGAGATGCAGGACGCGGGCGCGTGGCTGTTTAGCGGTGGCCTGCATCCGCCGAACACGGCGACCGTCGTGCGCAACGCCGGCGGCGAGGTCGTCACGACGGACGGTCCGTTCATCGAGAGCAAGGAGCAGATCGGCGGCATCACCATCCTGAAGGCAGCGGATCTCGACGCGGCGCTGGCGTGGGCGCGCAAGTTGTCGCGCGCCACGACGACGCCGATCGAAGTGCGGCCGTTCTTCGAAAGCCACTAGTTAGACGCGTGAGCGACGTCGCGCGGATCTTCCGCCAGGAATACGGGCGCGCCGTCGCCGTGCTGACGCGCTCGCTCGGCGACCTGTCGCTGGCCGAGGAAGCCGTGCAGGACGCGTTTGCGACCGCGCTCGAACGCTGGCCGCGCGATGGCGTGCCACCGGCGCCGGCCGGCTGGATCATCACCACCGCGCGCAACCGCGCGATCGACCGGCTGCGTCGCGAGGTCTCGCGCGGCGATCGCGAGGAAGCGGCGATGCGGCTGCTGGAGAGCGATCCGCCGCCGGAGGAAGACGTGCAGGACGACCAACTTCGTCTCATGTTCACGTGCTGCCATCCGGCGCTCGCGCCCGAGGCGCAGCTCGCGCTGACGCTGCGCCTGATCGCCGGCCTCACCACCGCGGAGATCGCGCGCGCCTTCCTGGTGCCGGAACCGACGCTGGCGCAGCGGCTGTCGCGCGCCAAGGCGAAGATCCGCGCGGCCGGCATCCCGTACCGCGTGCCCGACACGACGGAGCTGCCGGCGCGGCTCGGGTCGGTGCTCGCCGTGATCTACCTCGTGTTCAACGAAGGCTACAGCGCGGCGGCTGGCGACGAACTGATCCGCGCCGAGCTGTGTGCCGAAGCCATCCGCCTCGGCCGCGGCCTGTTCGCGTTGCTGCCCGACGAACCCGAGGTCGCCGGCCTGCTGGCGCTGATGTTGTTCGTCGATGCGAGGCGCGACGCGCGCACCGACGCGGACGGCGACGTCGTGCGCCTCGCGGCGCAGGACCGCACGCGCTGGGACGGCGCGCGGCTAGACGAGGCCCGCGCGTTGCTGCGCGGCTGCCTGGCGCGCAACCAGCCGGGACCGTACCAGTTGCAGGCCGCCATCAACGCCGTGCACAGCGACGTCACCGACGCCGCGGATACGGACTGGCCGCAGATTCTCGCGTTGTACGACCAGCTGCTGGTGATCGGTCCGAACCCGGTGATCGCGCTGAATCGCGCCATCGTCGCCGCCGAGATCGACGGCCCCGCCGCGGCGCTGGTCGCGGTCGACGCGCTGGATCTCGGCACGTACCACCTGTTCCACGCCGTGCGCGCGGACCTGCTGCGGCGGCTGGACCGATTCGCGGAAGCGGCCGAGGCGTACCAGCACGCGATCGCGCGTTGCACGAACGCGCGCGAGCGACGCTTCCTCGAGCAGCGATTGCGATCGCTGCCGTCGAACTAGTCGCTCAGCTCGCGGCCAGCAGGTCGCGCTGCGGCGCCTCGTGCGCGAGCAGCCAGGCCTTGGCCTCGAGCCCGCCGCCGAACCCCGTCAGCGCGCCGCTCATGCCGATCACGCGATGGCACGGCGCGACGATCGACATTGGATTGCGACCATTCGCGGCGCCCACGGCGCGCACCGCGGCGGGTTTGCCGAGCGCGCGCGCGATGTCGGAATACGAACGCGTTTCGCCGAACGGGATCGTCAGCAACGCGGCCCAGACCTGGCGCTGGAAATCCGTGCCGCGGAATTCGAGCGGTAGTTCGAAGCGCGTGCGTTCGCGCGCGAAGTATTCCCCGAGCTGGCGCGTCGTCGCGCGCAGGATGGGATGGTCGGGCTCGTCGAGCGCGGTGGCGAAGGACAGCTGCGGCGTGGACTCGCGGCGCCAGACGATGGCGAGCAGCGCGGTATCCGTGGCGAGCAGATGGAGCGTGCCGACGGGGGTGGAATTTATTGTCGAAGCGAAAATTGGGGAGTCCGTCCTAGTTTCAGGCCAGGAGAAGAGACAGTCCGGCGAGAGTAAGCGATAACGTCCCGAGGGCGAGATTGCTCGCGGCGCGGGAGCGCTGCGCGTGAGTTCGAATCTCACCCTCGCGATGTCGTAAGGAGTAGCAGCGAATGGCGGAGAGGGTGAGATTCGAACTCACGTGCCGGAATTACCCGACCATCCGATTTCGAGTCGGCGCCGTTATGACCACTTCGGTACCTCTCCGCGCTGAGAACTCCGGGCGCCCTCCTGCTTCGTCTGCAGGACTCGAAATTAGGGCCGCCCTTCGCGGGGCGCGTATTCTAGCCGAGCGATGAGCAAAGCCAAGGGGCGAAACAACCTGGGCAGGCGCGGGTTCGTGGGGCTGGCGATGGCCGCCCTCGGAATGGCGCTTCCCGCCGCGGGCGCGACGCCGGGGACCTCGGATGGCCCCGATGCGCCGGCCTCCCGACCGCCGAATCAGCGCGCCCGGCTGCCGCGTCGCCTGGCCGCGGATTTCCACGGCCACATCGAAACCCGCCTCCCGACCCTGCGGGCGCCCTTCGAATCCGCCGCCCGCGACACAGGTCTGGACTGGCACACCCTCGCCGCCCTCGGTTACCAGGAGTCCCGCTGGCGGCCGGCGGCCGTCTCACCGCGCGGCGCGCAGGGCGTGATGATGCTGATGCCGCAGACGGCCCGGAAGATGGGCGTCGGCAACGTCTTTTCGCCCGACGAGAACATCCTCGGCGGCGCGCGCTACCTCGCCTATATGAAAGAGCGCATCCCGAAGCGGATCACGGACCCGGACCGCACCTGGCTGGCCATCGCCGCGTACAACATCGGCATCGGGCATCTCGAGGACGCGCGCGTCATCACGCAGATGCGCAAGAAGAATCCGGACCGCTGGTCGGACGTGCGCAACAACCTCGTGCGCCTGTCCGACCCGGCCTGGCACGGCCGTGTGAAACACGGCTATGCCAACGGGCGCGAAACGCTGCAGTTCGTCGAACGGGTCTCGCAGTTCGCCGCGATCCTGGAGACGCGGCTGCCCGATGCCGTCGTCGTCCAGGAGTCGACCGACTAGAGCGGCCGGATCTTGATGCTGCGATAAGCCACGGCGTCGCCGTGGTCCTGCAGCAGGATGCGACCCTTCGCGGCTTCGCCGAAACCCGGTGTGCCCTTGAACTTGCTGGTCGCGACGTGCGCCTTGTAGTCGTCCGACTTGCGGTTGTACTCCAGCACCTTCGTGCCGTTCAGCCAGTGCTCCACGCTGCCGTCGGCCAGCGCGACGATACGCGCGTGCTGCCACGCGTCGACCACCGGCTTGATGCCTACGTTCGTGCGCACGGTGCCGCGCGGATAGATGTCGTACAGCGACGCCAGCGTGCGGTTGCCGTTGATGCCGAGCTTCGCGTCCGGGTGCCGTTCGTCGTCGAGGATCTGGTACTCGAGGCCGAGCGGTGCGCCGCTGGCCGGATCGTGCGGCGACGTCAGGTAATAGAAGATGCCGCTGTTCGCGCCGGCGCTGACCTTGAACTCCATCTGCAGCTCGAACGCGCCGAATTCCTCGTCGGTCATGATGTCGCCGCCGCCGCCTTTGGAGACGACCGCGAGTTCGCCGTTCGCGAGGCTCCAGCCCTTGGCCGGGAACGCCGCCGAGTCCGCGCCGCGCCAGCCCTTGCCGGTCTTGCCGTCCCACAGCAGCCGCCAGCCCTGCGCCTTTTCCTCGGGGTCGAGATCGTTGGGCAGGTTGTTGCGGATGAGGATGCCCATCGGCGGCGCGCGCTTCAGGTCCTTCGTCTGCACGACGAGGTTCTTCCACGTCGTGGTGCGGCCGGCCTCCTCGGCCGTGCTGATCGAGTGCACCTGCAGACCGATGAAGCCCTGGTCGTGGCCGTCATCGATGACGTCCGACGACGGCTTCTCGTTGATCCACACGCGCATGCGCTTGCCGATCATCTCGATGCGGAAGTGGTTCCACTCGCCGAACTTGTACAGCGGCTTCGAGGCCGGGTTCATGTCGCCGGTGTAGAACCAGCCGCGCTGCGCCTCTTCGTAGATGCCGCCGCTCCAGGCCTTGTCGGACGGATCGATGTCGGCCTGGTAGCCGTGCACGCGACCGTTCTCGAAGTCCGGCGTGCTCAGGCTGCGGAACTGCACGCCCGAGTTCGTCGGGCCCACGTCCTGGCGCACGTCGAAGTCGAGGATGAAATCCCGGTAGCTCTGCTCGGTGACGAGGAAGCTGTTCACCTTGTCGGGTTTCGAGGTGCCGACAATAGTGCCGTTGACCACGGCGTAATCGGCATTGCCGCCGAGCTGTTTCCAGCCGGCCAGTGACTTGCCGTCGAACAGCGGCGTGCCCTTGTCGGCGGCCGCGGCCGCGCCCATCGAACCCAGCGCCAGCATGGCCAGCGCGCTAACTACCTGACGCATCCCCGCCCCCTCGTTCCGTTCGTTATTTCGAGACGTTCGCTTCGATCTGGATCGCGAGCTTGGTTTCCATCCGGAAACCGAAGCTCTCGCCCCACGCGATGCCGAAGTCCTTGCGGTTGATGTCGGCCGTCACGTCGGCGCCGCAGAACTCGGTCTTCTTCATCGGGTGCGGCATGCACTTGAAGGACTTGATGGTCAACGTCACCGGCTTCGTCACGCCGTGCAGCGTCAGGTCGCCCTTCACGGCGGTCGGCGCGCCGTCCTTGAAGTCGACCAGCTTGCCCTTGTACGTGGCGGTCGGGAATTCCTCGACGCCGAAGAATTCCTTCGACTTGAGGTGGTCGTTCAGCTTGGGGTTGCCGGTGTCGATCGACGCGGCGTCGATGGTCACCTCGACGGTGCCGGTCTTGCCTTCGCGATCGAGCAGCACGGTGCCGCTGGTCTTCGTGAACTTGCCGCGCCACACCGACATGCCGCCGAAGTGATCGGCTTCGAAGCTCGGGAAGGTGTGGTCGCCGTCGACGGTGTACTTGACGGGAGCGGCGAGCGCGGCGCCGGCAATCGAACCCAGCGCGATGACGATGAGCGGGCGAATCATGGATTTCTCCGGTGTCGGAAGCTGCCGGACGCTAACACAACGCCGCGGGTTTCTCCCACCCCGAACGGATGACGCGCGACGCCGCGATTTCCTACGTCGTGCCGCCCGGCGCGGACTCCCGCCGCGCGGCGAAGAACCCGCTCAGCAGGCGCGCGCTCTCGTCCATCAACACGCCGCCGAACACGTCGACGCGGTGATTGGCCGGCAACGCGAACACGTTCGTGATGCTACCGGCGGCACCGGCCTTCGGATCCCAGGCAGCGAACACGAGCCGTGACACGCGTGCGTGGATGATCGCCGACGCGCACATGACACACGGCTCGAGCGTCACGTACAGCGTGGTGCCGGTCAGCCGGTAGGAGCCGAGCGCGCGTCCGCCGGCGCGCAGGGCCTCGATCTCCGCGTGCGCGGTCGGATCGTGTCCGGCGATGGGACGGTTGGCACCGACGGCGAGCACGACGTCGCCGCGCACCAGCACGGCGCCCACGGGCACTTCGCCCGCCGCCTCCGCGCCGCGCGCCGCGTCGAGCGCGAGGCGCATGAAATCGATGTCGTTACGCATGTGCCCTGCCCCATGGGGGAAGTCCCTAGTGCCAAATACCTATCAAACTACTACCGTTGCGCATGCTCGTCACCCGCAAAGGAATCCCAGGGACCGGCATGCGCGAAGCCGAGAGGCGATCTAACAACCTTCACGAGGACCGCCACGCATGAACGCGGCGGAGCTCGGTCGCGACCACGCGCGCTGGGTGCTGTTCGCGCTCGACGCCGGACGTTTCGCCCTGCCGCTCGCCGCCGTCGAACGCGTGGTGCGCGCCGCCGAAGTCACGCCGTTGCCGAAGGCGCCGGACGTGGTGCTCGGTGCGCTCGACGTGGCGGGCGACATTCTGCCCGTGTTCAGCGTGCGGCGCCGCCTCGCCCTCGCCGACCGCGGGATCCGGCCCGCGGACCAGTTCGTCATCGCGCGGACCGGGCGGCGCCGCGTCGTGCTGGCCGTCGACACCGCGCTGGGCCTGGCCGACGATCCCGGCACACCCGTGCCCGGCGCGGCGCTGGCGCCGGGACTCGCCCACATCCGCGGCATCATGTCCGGCCCGGACGGCCTCGTGCTCATCCACGACCTCGAGCGGTTCCTGTCCGACGAGGAGGCCCGCGAGCTGGACGCGGCCCTGCGCGACGCGAGGCACCGCCGTGGGCGCTGAGGTCCTGCCCGCGCCGCTGTGGTCGCAGCTCGGCACGCTGATTTCCGAGCGCATCGGTCTCAATTTCCCGCCGGAGCGCCACGGCGATCTCGTGCGCGCGCTCGAATCCGCCGCCGGCGACTTCGGTCACGCCGACGCCATCGACTGCGCCCGCTGGCTGGTGCGCGCCGAGTTGAGCGGCGAGGACCTGCGCAAGCTCGCCGCGCACGTCACGATCGGAGAGACCTATTTCTTCCGCGAGCGGCCGAGCTTCAACGCGATGGCGACGGAGGTGCTGCCGCCGCTGATCCACCGGCGCCGCGAGACGTCGAAGCGCCTGCGCCTGTGGAGCGCGGCCTGCAGCACGGGCGAAGAAGCGTATTCGCTGGCGATCCTCCTGCAGCAGCTGATCCCCGACTGGCGCGACTGGAAGATCAGCATCCTCGCCACCGACATCAACCCGAAGGCGCTGCACCGCGCCGAGAGCGGCGTCTACAGCGACTGGTCGTTCCGCGAATCCGCGCCCGACTTCCGCGCGCGCTGGTTCGAGCCGGTCGGCGCGAAGCAGTACCGCGTACGTCGCGAGTTGCGCGAGCTCGTGACGTTCGCCGAGCTGAATCTCGCCGGCGCCGACTTCCCCTCGCTCGCGACCGACACCAACGCGATCGACCTGATCCTGTGCCGCAACCTGCTCATGTATTTCACGCCGGCACATGCGCGCGCACTGATCGCCCGGTTGCATCGCTGCCTGGCCGACGAAGGCTGGCTGATCGTGAGCCCGAGCGAATGTTCGCAGGCGCTGTTCACGGGTTTCGCACCGGTCAACTTCCCCGGCACGATCCTCTACCGCAAACGCGGCGCCGGCGATGCCGCGCCCGTCCCGCCACGGCCCGCGACGCCGATCGAGCCAGCCGTCGCGCTGGCGCTTCCAGACCCGCCGGAACCGCTGCCCGCGGCCGACGTCGCCCGCATCCTGACCGAATCCGTGACGCCGACGATCGCGCGCCACGATGCCGTCGCCGCCGCACTCGCCGACGCCGAGGCCAGCCACCAGCGCGGTGACTACGGGGACGCGATCGACCGGCTGCAGGCCGCGCTGGCCGAGTCCTCCGACGGCGATCCGCGGCTGCTCGCCGCGCTGGCGCATGCGCTCGCCAACCAGGGACGCCTCGCGGAAGCGCTGGCCGCCGGCGAGTTGTGGTGCGCGACGGACAAGCTCGACGCCGCGGCCCATCATCTCGTCGCGATGGTGCTTCAGGAGCTCGGACACCGCACCGAAGCAAGGGCCGCGCTGCAGCGCGCGCTCTATCTACAACCCGACTTGGCGATCGCGCACTTCTCGATGGGCAACCTCGCGCGCGCCGAGGCGCGTCCGGACGAGGCGCGGCGCCACTTCTCGAACGCGGCGCGGCTGCTGCGCGGCCACGATGCCGCCGAGATCGTGCCGGCGTCCGAAGGCATGAACGTCGGCCGCCTGCGCGAGATCACCGAGGCGCTGCTGCGCGGGGCGGATACGTGAGCGCATCCGCGGCCGACATTCTGCGCGAACGCGCGCGCCGCCTCGCCCGCGCCACCGCGACCGACGGCGCGTCGCTGGACGATCTCGAACTGCTCGAATTCAGGCTGGCCGACGAAACCTATGCCGTCGAAACGCGGCACGTGGTCGAGGTGCACGTGCTGCGCGACCTCACGCCGTTGCCCGGCACGCCCGAGTTCGTGCGCGGCATCGTCAACCTGCGCGGCCACATCCTGCCCGTGTTCGACCTCAAGAAATTCTTCGCGCTGCCCGAGCAGGGTCTCGGCGACCTGCACCGGATCATCGTCGTGCGCGGCGCCGACCTCGAGCTCGGGCTGCTGGCCGACACCGTCACCGGCGTGACGCGCGAACCGCGCGCCGGCCTGGCGGCGACCTTGCCGACGTTGACCGGCATCGGCGCGCAATACCTGCTGGGCGTGAACGAACGACGGCTCGTCGTGCTCGATCTCGACCGCATCCTGGCCGATCCGGCGATCGTCGTGCGCGACGAGGCCGAGGCCTGAGTCCTTCGTCGATGGGAGAGGAATGGATATGAAATGGAACGTCGGCACCAAGATCAGCGCGGGATTCGGCATCACGCTGCTGATCTTCGTCATCGTCGGGTTCGTGTCGTGGCGCAACGTGCAGCGCACGGTCGAGGATTCGCGCTGGGTCGCGCACACGCACGAGGTCATCGCGACGCTCGCGCGCGTGTATGCCGGCGTCCAGCAGGCGGAAACCAGCTCGCGCGGCTACGTGATCACGGGTGACGAGTCGCATCTCGTGACACATTCCTCGGGCATCGCACAGGCGACGGATCAACACCGGATGCTGTCGAAGCTCGTCGAGGACAACCCGCGCCAGTCCGCACGCGCCGACAACCTCGGCGCGTTGATCGGCGAGAAGGCCGGGCACATGCAGAACGCGATCGACACGCGCCGCAAGCAGGACTTCGCGGCCGCGCAGCAGGTCATCGCCGCGGGCACCGGCAAGCGCACCATGGACCAGATCCGCGAGCTGGTCGAAACGATGCGCCATGAAGAAGAGTCGCTGTTGACCGAACGCGCGGCGATGGCGGCCGACGCGTCCAATGCCGCGCAGTTGACCGTGCTGCTCGGCACGTTGTTCGCGATCATCCTGTCGTCGCTGCTCGGCATCCTCATCACGCGCAACGTCGCGGGACCCATGCGTCAGCTCACCGGTGCGGCCGAGCGCATCACCGTCGGTGATCTCTCGACGACCATCGACGTCGGCGACCGGCCCGACGAGGTCGGCGTGCTGGCGCGCGCCTTCCAGAAGATGACGACCTCGCTGCGCACCGTCAGCGGCGTCGCCGAACAGATCGCGGCCGGCGATCTCAAGGTGACGTTCACGCCGCAGGGACCCGAGGACGTCGTCGGCCACGCGCTGGTGAAGATGATCGAGAACCTGCGCCGCCAGATCAGCGGACTGGTCGAAGGCGCGACGGTGCTCGGCTCGGCGGCCAGCGAGATCGTCGCCTCGACGGCGCAGCTCGCCTCCGGCGCCAGCGAATCGGCGGCCGCGGTCAGCCAGACGACGACGACGGTCGAGGAGATCCGGCAGACCGCGCAGCTCGCGAGCCTGAAAGCGCGCGCCGTCTCCGAGACCGCGCAGAAGACCCTGCAGATCAGCGCCAGCGGCCGCAAGTCCACCGAGGAGAGCCTGGCCGGCATGGCGCGCATCCGCACGCAGATGGAGTCGATCGGCGAAAGCATGATGCGGCTCTCCGAACAGACACAGGCCGTGGGGCAGATCATCGCCAGCGTCGAGGACCTGGCAGCGCAATCCAACCTGCTGGCGGTCAACGCCGCGATCGAGGCCGCGAAGGCCGGCGAACAGGGCAAGGGTTTTGGCGTCGTCGCGCAGGAGGTGAAGAGCCTCGCCGAACAATCGCGCGCCGCGACCGACCGCGTGCGCTCGCTGCTGACCGACATCCAGAAGGCGACGACCGCCGCGGTGATGGCCACCGAACAGGGCAGCAAGGCCGTCGAGATCGGCCACCGGCAGACCGAGGCCGCGGGCGAATCGATCGCGGCGCTGGCCGGCAGCGTCACCGAAGCGGCGCAGGCCGCGACGCAGATCGCGGCGACCAGCCAGCAGCAGCTCGTCGGCATGGACCAGGTGGCCGGTGCGATGGAGAGCATCAAGCAGGCGAGCACGCAGAACGTCGCGAGCGCGCGGCAGCTCGAGGTGTCGGCCCGCGACCTGGGTGCGCTCGGCCTCAAGCTGAAGTCGCTGGTGGACAACTACACGGTGTGACATGAGTCCCGGCGACGAAGAATTCCTGCGGCAGCTGCGTGCGACGTTCCGCGTCGAGGCGGCCGAACACCTGCAGGCGATCGCCAGCGGACTGGTGTCGCTCGAGAAGAGCGGTGACGCCGGCGACCGCCCCGCGATCGTCGAGACGGTGTTCCGCGCCGCGCACAGCCTCAAGGGCGCGGCGCGCGCCGTCGACTTCAACGAGATCGAGACGTTGTGCCAGTCGCTCGAGAGCCTGTTCGCGCTGTGGAAGCGCGACCTCGCGACGTTGACGACCTCGTCGCTCGACGCCGCGCATCTCGCGCACGACCGCATGGCCGAGGCCATCAACGGACCCGCGGCCCGCGCCGCGCCACCGGCGCCGACACCCGCAGCAGCGCCGCTCTCGCCGGCGCGCAGCGCGACGCCGCCCGCACCGGTCGTCGTCTCCGCGGATCCGGAAACCGTGCGCGTCGCGGTGCGCGCGCTCGACGACCGCCTGCTCGAAGCCGAAGAACTGCTGAGCGCGAAGATCGCCGGGGCGCAACGCGCCGCCGAGCTCGATGCATTGAGCGAGACGTTCGACGACTGGCGGCAGGAATGGTCGCACGTGCAGGCCGAGGTGCGCGCCCTGCGCCGCGGTGGCGGCGCGCTGGCGGAATTCCTCGAGTGGAACCACGAGTGGCTGCGCGCGCTGGAGAGCCGTGTCATGCACCTGCGCCGCGGCGCCGAGCAGGACCGGCTCGCGGTCGGCAAGCTGGTCGACGACCTGCTCGCGAACTCGAAGAAATTGCTGATGCTGCCGGTCGCGACGTTGACCGCCGGATTCCCCAAGCTCGCGCGCGACCTGACGCGCGAGCTCGGCAAGGACGCGGAGCTGGTGATCCGCGGCGAGGACGTGCAGGTCGACAAGCGCATCCTCGAGGAGATGAAGGATCCGCTGGTGCACGTGCTGCGCAACGCGATCGATCACGGCCTCGAGGATCCCGAGACGCGGCGGCGCGCCGGCAAGCCGCCGCGCGCGACGATCACGCTCGCGGTGACGCCCGTGAACGGCAGCCACGTCGAGTTCTCCGTCAGCGACGACGGCGCAGGCATCGACCGCGCCGCCGTGAAGGCGCAGGCCGTGGCGCGCGGACTGCTCACACCCGAAGCCGCAGCGCAGCTCGACGACGCCGCGGTGCTCGCGCTCGTCTTCGAGACGGATCTATCTACCAGCGCGATGATCACGCAGGTCTCGGGGCGCGGCCTCGGCCTGGCCATCGTGCGCGAGAAGACCGAAAAGCTGGGCGGCCGGCTCGGTCTCGACAGCACGCCCGGCGTCGGCACCACGCTGCACATGACGTTGCCGCTGACGCTCGCGACGTTCCGCGGCGTGCTGGTCGAAGCCGCGCGCCGCACGTTCGTCGTGCCGACCGCGCAGGTCGAACGCGTGACGCGGTTCCGCTCCGCCGACGTGCGCACGGTCGAGGGCCGCGAAACGCTGTCGCACAACGGCCGCGCGCTGGCGCTGGCGAGTCTCGCCCAGGTGCTCGACCTGCCGCCCGCGCCGGCGGTGCGCACCGACAGCACCCCGGCGCTCATCCTCGGCACCGGCGCCGATCGCATCGCCTTCGCGGTCGACGCCGTGATCGACGAACGCGAGGTGCTGGTGAAACGGCTGACGAAGCCGCTGGTCCGCGTGCGCAACATCGCCGGCGCGACCGTGCTCGGCGACGGCGCCGTCGCGCCCATCCTCAGCGTGACCGACCTGCTGCGTTCGGCGCGGCGCGCGCCGGCGCTGCGACTGGTGCCGCGCGCGACGCAGACCGCGCCGGCCACGTCGCCATCCACCGCGAAGCGCGTGCTGGTCGCGGAGGATTCGATCACGTCGCGCATGCTGCTGAAAGGCATCCTCGAATCCGCCGGCTACGACGTGAAGACCGCGGTCGACGGCATCGACGCGTTCACGCAGCTGCGCAGCGGCCAGTTCGACGTGCTCGTGTCCGACGTCGAGATGCCGCGGCTGAACGGGTTCGATCTGACTTCGCGCGTGCGCGCGGACGCCGCGCTGCGCGAATTGCCCGTCGTGCTGGTCACCGCGCTCGCCTCGCGCGAGGACCGCGAACGCGGCATCGAGGTCGGCGCCAACGCCTATCTGGTCAAGAGCAATCTCGACCAGAGCAACCTGCTCGAAGCTCTGCAAAGGCTCGCATGAACCGCATCCGCGTGCTGATCGTCGACGATTCGCCCAGCGTCCGGATGCTGCTGACGCACGTCATGCAGCGCGACCCGCGCATCGAAGTCGTCGGCACCGCCGCCGACGGCCAGGGCGCCATCGACTTCCTCGCCGCCGGCCCGCCGCGGCCCGACGTCGTGCTGATGGACATCCACATGCCGAAGCTCGACGGCTTCGAAGCGACGCGGCAGATCATGGAGACGAACCCGCTGCCGATCGTCATCTGCACCGCCACCGCGGATCCGCAGGAACTCGCGGTCGCGTTCCGCTCGATGGAGGCCGGCGCGGTCGCCTGCGTCGAGAAGCCGGTCGGTCCGGGTGATGCCGAGTTCGAGTCGCGCTCGGAGAACCTGCGTCAGACGATCGTCCTCATGGCCGAGGTCAAGGTGGTGCGTCGCTGGGCGAAACCTCGCGCCGGGACACGGCCACGCATCGCCGTGCCCGCACCCGTCGAGCCCCGCACCAACCTGCCGCGCATCGTCGGCATCGGCGCGTCCACCGGCGGACCGCCGGTGCTGCAGACCATCCTGTCGGCACTGCCGCGCGACTTCGGCGCGCCGCTGTTGATCGTCCAGCACATCGCGCGCGGCTTCCTGCCGGGCATGGTCGAGTGGCTGAATCAGACGACCGGGCTGCACGTGCACATCGCGGCGCACGGCGCGATCCCCATCCAGGGTCACGCGTACATCGCGCCCGACGATTTCCATCTCGGCGTGAGCTCGTCGGGCCGCATGCTGCTGGCGCGCGAGGCGCCGCAGAACGGCTTGCGCCCATCGGTGGCCTGGTTGTTCCGCACGCTGGCGAACGACTGGGGGCCGAACGCGGTCGGCGTGTTGCTGACCGGCATGGGCAACGACGGCGCGGCCGAGCTGAAACTGATGCGCGATCGCGGCTCGCTGACGCTGGCGCAGGACCGCGAGACCTCGGTCGTGCACGGCATGCCCGGCGAAGCGATCAAGCTCGGCGCCGCCGTCCACGTATTGCCGGCCGATCGAATCGCGGGCGCCCTGATCACGGAGATCGCGCGCCCGGTCCCGCTCGCAGGAGGCGTCGAATCATGAGCATCTCGGACCCGAAGGAAGCCCCGGAGCGCGTGCTGATCGCCGAGGACAGCGCGACGCAGGCGCAGCGCCTCACGCACATCCTCGAGCAGCAGGGCTTCAAGGTGACCAGCGCCGCGAACGGCAAGCTCGCGCTCGACATGGCGCACCGGCAGAAGCCGCACCTCGTCATCAGCGACGTCGTCATGCCGGAGATGGACGGCTACCAGCTCTGCCAGCGCATCAAGTCCGATCCGAAGCTGTCGGACGTGCCGGTGATCCTCGTGACGACGCTGTCGGATCCGCAGGACGTGATCCGCGGCCTCGAGTGCCGCGCCGACAATTTCGTGCTGAAGCCCTACGACGCCGGCCAGCTGATCACGCGCATCCAGTTCGTGCTCGCGAACAGCCACGCGCGCCGCAACGACCAGCCCGGCATGGGTCTGGAGATCGTGTTCGGTGGCCAGCGGCACTTCATCACCGCCGACCGGCTGCAGATCCTGAACCTGCTGCTGTCGACCTACGAGGCGGCGATCCACCGCAACCGCGAGCTGACGACGACGCGCGACACGCTGCACGAGACCAACCGCGAACTGCAGGAGCTGACCGCGGAGCTCGAGGACCGCGTGCACCTGCGCACGCGCGAGCTCGAACATTCGAACGAAGCGCTGCGACAGGCGCAGCAGGCGCTGATCCAGCAGGAACGGCTGCGCGCGCTCGGCCAGATGGCCAGCGGCATCGCGCACGACATCAACAACGCGATCTCGCCGATCGCGCTGTACACCGAGGCGATGCTCGAGCGCGAGCAACTCTCGGACCGCGCGCGCGGATACCTGACCACCATCCAGCGCGCCATCGACGACGTCGCGCAGACCGTCGGCCGCATGCGCGAGTTCTACCGGCCGCGCGAGCGCGAGCTGCAGCTCGCCGACGTCGCGCTGAATCCGCTGATCCAGCAGGTCATCGACCTGACACGCGCGCGCTGGAGCGACCTCGCGCAGCAGCGCGGCGTGATGATCGAGCTGAAGACGGAGCTGGCCGTCGACCTGCTGTCGATCCGCGGCGCCGAGAACGAGATCCGCGACGCGTTGACCAACCTCATCTTCAACGCGGTCGACGCGCTGCCGAACGGCGGCACCATCGAGGTCCGCACGCGCGTCGGCACGTTGACCGGCCCGCACGGCTCGCTCGAGCCCTGCGTCATGCTCGAGGTCACGGACAACGGCGTCGGCATGGACGAGGAAACGCGGCGCCGCTGCCTCGAACCGTTCTTCACCACGAAGGGCGACCGCGGCACGGGCCTCGGCCTCGCGATGGTCTACGGCATGGCCAAGCGTCACAGCGCGGGCCTCGACATCGACAGCAAACCCGGCAAGGGCACGACGATCCGCCTGACGTTCCGCGCCGGCACGCCGCCCGGCGCGACCAGCTCGCGCATCCCGTCACCGCTGTTCGCGTCGCGCAGCCTGCGCGTGCTGCTGGTGGACGACGATCCGGCGCTGCTGGAGTCGTTGCGCTCCTCGCTGACCGACGAAGGCCACAAGGTCGCGACCGCGAACGGCGGCCAGGCCGGCATCGACGCGTTCCGCGACGCGCAGAAATCCGGCAAGCTGTTCGACATCGTGATCACCGACCTCGGCATGCCGTACGTCGACGGCCGCCAGGTGGTCGCCAGCGTGCGCGCGATGTCGCCGGGCACGCCGATCATCCTGTTGACGGGCTGGGGCCAGCACGTGCAGGGCGAAAGCGAATCGACGCTGCAGGTCGACCGCCTGCTGGGGAAGCCGCCGCGCGTGCGCGAACTGCGCGCCGCGCTGGCCGAGCTCACCGGCCGGCGCGCCACCGACCGGCTCGGCTGACGCCGGTCCGGTCGGCTAATAAACCAGCGACACCACGCCCGCGACGATCAGCGCGGCGCCGGCCACGCGCCACGGGCCCGCATCCTCGCGAAGCAGTCGCGAGCCGAACCACGCCCCCACCAGCGTCGACAGTTCCCGCGCCGGCGCCACGTGGCTGACCGGCGCGAGCCGCATCGCGAACAGCACCAGGATGTATCCCAGCGGACCGAGCACGCTGACGACGATCACCGGCTTGCGGAACACGCGCGCCTCCAGCACGAGCCGCTCGCGGTCGCGCCACGCGCGCGGCGCGAGCACGAGCATGCGGAAGCAGTTGCCGGTGAAGTCGACGATGAACGGCGAGATCAGCAGCATCTTCACGGCCCAGCCGTCGTTGATCGTGTACGCGGCGATGAACGCGCCGGTCAGCAGCCCGTACATCACGCCGACGAGTGGCGCGCGCCGGTGCGCGGCGCCGACCAGTCCCGCGACCAACAGGATGCCGCCGACGATGAGCACGAGGCCCACGATCGCCTGCGTCGTCGGCGCCTCGCCCAGCAGGAACACGGCCGCGATGAACGACAGCATCGGACCCGTGCCGCGCGCGATGGGATAGACCACCGACAGGTCGGAGTGCCGATACCCGGACTGCAGCGACAACGAATACGCCAGGTGCAGCACCGACGTCGCGGCCAGCGACAACCAGTGCCGCAGCTCGAACACCGGTTGCTCGACGTACACGACGGCCGCGACCACTGGTCCGTAGATCAACACCGAGCCGGCCGAGAACAGCCAGACGAAATGCTTCGACCGTGCCGCCGCCTTCGCGGAGAGATTCCAGCTCGCGTGTGTCAGTGCCGCGAGCAACACCAGTCCCAATGCCAAGGCGCTCATGCGGGGGCGGATGGTACGGAAATGAGAGCGCTCTCATGCCGGAATCGGCATTTCTCCCCTGCGATTTTGCAATTGACACCGGTGACAATCTCCGGCTCATAATCGATCAAATACGATCAACATTGGTCGTATTAGGAAAAAAACACGCAAAACATTGCACTCGGGGGAGGAGCAACAGATGTCGAAGCGTCCAGTCGCCCATTGGGTCGCCGTCATGGCACCCGCCGCCCTGATCGGTACCGCCACCGCGCAGACCGCCGATCAGGACAAGCCGAAGAATTCCGCCGCGCAGGAGATCGAGACCGTCGAGGTCGTCGGCACCCGCGCCAGCCTCAAGTCCGCCATCGAGCGCAAACGCAGCGCGGACACGGTGTCCGACTCGATCGTGGCCGAGGACATCGCGCAGTTCCCGGACAAGAACGTCGGCGAAGCGTTGTCGCGCGTGACCGGCGTGCAGCTGTCGCGCGACTTCGGTGAAGGCACGCAGGTGTCGATCCGCGGCGTCGAGCCGGCGCTCAACCGCGTCGAGATCAACGGCATGAGCGTGCTCAGCGCCAGCGGCGGCAGCGCGCGATCGAACGACTTCCGCGAGTTCGCGTCCGAGCTGATCAAGACGGTCGACGTCATCAAGGGCTCGACCGCGGACATCACCGAAGGCGGCATCGGCGGCACCGTGAAGATCGAGCTGCGCAAGCCGCTCGAGCTCGCCGGCCCCCTGCTCTCCGCGACCGCGTCCGCCGAGCAGATGTCGCTCGGCGGCGGCTGGGAACCGCGCGGCAACGTCACCGCGGCGACGCAGCTGTTCGACGACCACGTCGGCATCATGGCGAACGTCACGTACGACCACGTGCTCACGCGCCAGGACTACCTGCGCAACACGGAGTGGGTGCGCCTCGGCGACTGGGACGACTCGCCCGAGAAGACCATCGACAGCCTCAACCCGACCTACGACGCCGTCGCAACCGAAAGCGCCTGCGACGCGCTGCCGGCGGCCGACCGCGGCCCGTGCCGGCAGCAATGGTGGGACTACAGCCCGCGCATCCCGCGCTACGGCATCTGGCTGCGCGACGACAAGCGCACGTCGGCGCAGCTCACGTTGCAGTTCAAGATCAACGAGCAGAACAACCTGTGGGTCGAAGGCACGCGCGCCGAGCGCGAGCAGTTCCTGAACGACCACAACTTCGGCACGGACTTCACCGACGTGCGGCGCGTCGCGCTGAGCAGCGCGAACCTCAACGACGGCCTCGCCACCGGCGCGAACGTGCAGGTCGACGATCACCACGTCGTCGGCTACACGACGTCGCCGGTCAACAGCACCAACGCGGCGATCGGTACGCAGGCGGCGTTCGGCACGTCGGCGCGCGGCTTCGATCTGAAGAACACGACCGACTACCTGAGCGCCGGCTACGAGTTCAGGAGCGAACACCTGGACGCGAAAGTGCAGGCCTCCGAGGTCAGCAGCTTCCGCGACGACGACACGAACGCGGCGAACTTCACCGCGCGCATCACCGGCCTGCGTGTCGATCTCGACGACCAGGGCGTGCCGCGCTTCACGTTCCCGGCCGGCGCGTCGATGGACGACGACGCCATCTACTACACGGCGCAGCTGCAGTACCGCCCGTCCGAGAACAAGCTCGTCGAGCGCAACACGCAGGCGGACTTCGACTTCAAACCCGAGTGGAAGGTGATCTCGGGCTTCGAAGCCGGCATCCAGAAGCGCACGACGACGTCGAAACTGTGGAACGGCGGCGGCTACGTGAATCTCGACGCCGGCCCGGCGACCGGCGCCGGCGCGGTGATCATCCCGTCGCTGAACATCAACCTCACGGCGAACCGCGCGCCGGGCGCGGGCACGAACACAACGGTCGCCGGCACCGGCATCGATCCTTACAACCTCACGTACACCTGGAACGATGCGACGTTCAACAACATGCTGGGCTTCAGCTCGCGCAGCCCCGGCACGTTCTACGACGGCTACTCGGTCGCCGGCGGCAACATCCCGACCGACTGGCGCATCCCGGTATTCGCGGATCTCACCTCCGTGTTCGACACGACGCACTTCACGCACGACGAGCTGCGGCACGTCACGGTGAACGGCGTCGAATACGACCGCCTGCCGGCGCACGATCTCGAGGAGGCGGTGCTGGCCGAGTACTTCAAGATCAACATCGACACGGAGCTGTTCGGCATGAGCCTGCGCGGCAACGTCGGCGTGCGCGAGGTGAAGACGGACACGACCGGCGACGGCGCGTTGACGCAGCAGGAGCTGCGCACGGTGGGCTCGACGACGGCGACGACCGTCGGCGTGGTGCGCACGCACTACGACCGCTCGTACAGCGACACGCTGCCGAGCGCGAACCTGCAGCTCGGCATCAAGGAGAACTTCAGCGTGCGTCTCGGCTACGCCGAGGTGATGTCGCGCCCGCCGATCACCGAGCTCGCTCCCACCGGCACCTGCGTCGTCGACGTGCGACCGGGCGCGTCCACCGACAACATCCTCGACACCTGCAACGTCGGCAATCCGTCGCTGAAGCCGTACCGTGCCAAGTCGTACGACCTCGAGTTCGCGTGGTATCCGACCGACGAGGTGGAGACGCGCATCGGCGGGTTCTACAAGGACATCACGTCGTACATCCTGCAGCGCACGACCTTCCGCAACGTGCCGTTGTTCGGTGACGGCAGCCTGTACGACCTCACGATGCCGATCAACGGCAAGGGCGCGAAGACGCAGGGCGTGGAAGCGTCCATCCAGGCGCCGTTCTCGTTCCTGCCGGGCTGGGCATCGGGCTTCGGCGGCATCGCCAACTACACGTACAGCGAAGCGAAGGACGTGAACCTTTTCAGCCAGCTCGACGGCAGTCCGCTGCCGTTCCCGGGCCTGTCGAAGAACAGCTACAACCTCGTCCTCTACTACGACAAGGGGCCGATCAACGCGCGCGTCGCGTGGAACTCGCGCACCGACTGGCTGGTGTCCGCGGCCGATCGCAGCGGCAACCCGGTGTTCCGCGCCGGCGAGGACTATCTCGATGCGCGCGTACAGTGGCGCATCAAGGGCGACACCTTGTCCGTGTTCGTCGAAGGCAAGAACCTCACCGACCAGGCGTCGCTGTCGTATGCCGGCGAGAAGTTCCGGTTGTCCGAGCTGGGCTGGCCGGGGCGGCGGTACTTCGTGGGCGTGAGCTGGAAGCCTATTAGTTGAAAGAATTGGGCTGAGAAGAGTCGATCGGGTTGGCCACGACGCGGGCGCGCCGGGACGATGACCGGCGCGCCCGTGTCGTATGCGAACATCGCCGCGTGGCGCCCGACACCGCATCGACTTCCTGGCAATCCTGGCTGCGCGAGCAGGTGCGCAACGGCGCCGATCTCGGCGAAGCGACGCTTGCGCTCCGCCGCAACGGCATTCCCGTGCCGGAGATCGCCGCGGCCTTCGAGGCTCTGCGACCGCGCGACAGCGCACTCGCCTCCGGCCGGCTCGAACCACCACCACTGCTGACGAACCCGCCCGCCGCGTTGCGCCGCGCGGACGTCGCGGGATTCGATCTCTACACGCTCGATGGATTCCTGACGCCGGCGCATTGCGCGCGCCTGGCCGCGCTCGCCGACGACCACCTCGCGCCGTCGCCGCTGTCCGGCGCCTACGGCGACAACGCGTTCCGCACGAGCCGGACCTGCGTGCTCGCGCATCTGGATCATCCCGAGGCACGAGCGATCGACGATCTCGTGTGCCGCACGCTCGGCATCCGCGCCGATTATGGTGAAGCGATCCAGGCGCAGCGTTACGACGTGGGCCAGCAGTTCAAGGCACACGTCGACTACTTCATGCCCGGCAGCCAGGAATACCTGCGCTTCGCCGAGCTGCGCGGCAATCGCACGTGGACGTTCATGGTGTACCTCAACGAGGGCATGGTCGGCGGCGGCACTCACTTCACCGAGGTCGGCCACACCGTGACGCCGAAAACCGGCCTGGCCCTGCTCTGGAACAACCTGCATCCGGACGGCTCGCCCAACCCGCTGACGCGCCACGCCGGCGAGCCCGTGACGCGCGGACACAAGGTGATCCTCACCAAATGGTTCCGCGTGCGCGGAAACGGCCCCTTGTTCGTCGACTAGGGGTGTTTGCCGTCTGGCGGCGGCGCGCGCCGCCGTGATAAACCGGCGCGCATGAATACCGCGGTTTCCGACGTCGCTCCCCTCAATCCCGGCGTGCTGCAGTGGCTGCGCGAGGCGGTGCGCATCGGCAGCGACAACTCCGAGATCATCGCGTCGCTGCGCAAGCAGAACTACACGGATGCACAGATCGTCGCCGCGTTCGAGCAGGTGCGGCCCACCGGCGACGCGCTCGAACAGGGCGTGATGAATCCGCCGCTGATGCAGCGCATGCCCGCGACGCTGCGCAAGGTCGACACGGACAAGCTCGATCTCTACGTACTCGACAACTGCCTGAGCGCGAAGGAATGCGCGAAGGTCATCGCGTTGATCAATCACCACCTGCGCCCGTCGAACCTC
>Ga0335075_10004203_pt1 | contig 22574 bp, 18 predicted proteins | sample Lox_Sample_24_FD_206723 | JGI IMG/M metagenome (GOLD analysis project Ga0335075, IMG submission 206723) | Soil microbial communities from Loxahatchee National Wildlife Refuge, Florida, United States - Lox_Sample_2.4 | ecosystem: Environmental > Terrestrial > Soil > Wetlands | place: USA...
TCAAGCGAAAGGTGTCGGCCTTTAACTTCAACCCGGTCTTTCTTCAAGGCTTCCAAGCAGGACTAGTTTTTCTTTTGACCAAATGAAATACTGGAAGATAGTCTCCAGGACGAACGGGAGCTTGGCTAGCTAAAAGAGCCCCTACACTGTTGGGGCTCTTACCGCGAAGATGAGTTCCTGTGAGGCAACGACTATACCCCTCGAGACCATCAAAGCTTACCTCCTGTAGTGAAACAGTTTATTCGCAATGTGCGAGCGTCAAAGACAATTGCAGATGAGCGTGCAGTGGTTCAAAAGGAGAGCGCCGCCATCAGAGCCAGCTTCAGGGAAGAAAGTGGCGACTCAAATGTCAGGTCTGTGGACAATTGAGCGCAAATCCTGAAGCACGAACTGATACTTAATGGTGATACAGGCGAAATAATGTAGCCAAGTTGTTATACCTCTTCACTCTAGGTGAACGAACTCATTTCGGACAAATCGAATGCCTCAAGCTCCTAGCATCACCTCGCTTTGCTGACAAGCGTCTTGGATACCTGGGAACAATGCTGCTCCTGGATGAGAATCAAGAGGTTTTGACACTGGTTACGAACTCTCTTAAGAAGTATGCGAACTCAATATTTTACGTCTTGACTGTCATAGGACTGACTGTAACTTCTTAGTGATCTAAATCATTCAAATCAATACGTGGTCGGACTGGCATTATGCACACTGGGCAACATTGCATCTGTTGAGATGTCCCGAGACTTGTTTCCTGAAGTTGAGACTCTCATATCTACAGCAAACCCTTACATACGGCGTAAGGCTGCCTTATGTGCTATGCGAATATGTCGTAAGGTCCCAGATCTCCAGGAGCACTTTCTCGACAAAGCTGCGACACTACTATCAGATCGTAACCATGGCGTACTTCTTTGTGGCTTAACCCTGGTCACTAGTCTTTGTGAAGCTGATGAGGCTGAAGGGGGTGAAGAGGGAATAGTGGAAAAGTTTAGACCTTTCACTGGAGGCCTGGTCCGTACGCTGAAAGGCTTGGCAAGCTCTGGCTATGCTCCTGAACACGATGTCACCGGTGTTACGGACCCATTCCTCCAGGTCAAGATTCTACGATTACTGAGGGTACTTGGTCGAGGCGATGCCCAAACGAGTGAGCAGATCAATGATATCCTTGCTCAGGTGGCAACAAACACCGACTCATCGAAAAATGTTGGCAATTCTATCCTTTATGAAGCGGTCCTGACGATCCTAGACATAGAAGCAGACTCTGGACTTCGTGTCCTAGGTGTCAATATTCTCGGGAAATTCCTGTCGAACAGGGACAATAACATTCGCTATGTGGCCCTCAACACCTTGATCAAAGTCGTGGCAATAGAACCAAATGCGGTCCAGAGGCATCGAAATACTATCCTTGAATGTTTACGAGACCCGGATATTAGCATCCGGAGGCGGGCCCTAGATTTGAGCTTTACGCTTATCAACGAAAGCAATGTCAGAGTCCTGATCAGGGAACTCTTAGCGTTCCTTGAAGTCGCAGATAATGAATTCAAGCCGATTATGACCAGTCAGATTGGTGTAGCTGCAGACAGGTTCTCCCCTTCAAAACGATGGCATGTGGATACGATGTTGAGGGTTTTGTCGCTAGCAGGCAACTATGTGAAGGAACAAATTCTCTCATCATTTATCAGATTGGTTGCCACTACCCCTGAACTGCAGCAATATGTGGTGCAGAAGCTGTATACAAGCCTCCGGAAGGATATTACCCAAGAGAGTCTGACATTGGCTGCAGCTTGGTGCATCGGCGAGTTTGGTGAGGCACTTTTGCGAGGAGGGAACTATGAGGAAGAGGAACTCGTTCAAGCTGTTCACGAGGATGAGATTGTTGATTTGTTCTCAAGAATCCTCAACAGCAGCTATGCCACTCAAATCGCCACCGAGTACATCATCACGGCTCTCATGAAGCTTACGACGCGCTTTTCTGATCCTGCCCAAATTGAGCGAATTAGGCGGATATTGCAGAGCAACTCGGCAAGTCTCGACGTCGAAGTCCAGCAACGGGCCGTGGAATATGGCAACTTATTTGGATACGATCAAATACGACGAGGCGTACTAGAGAAGATGCCACCACCACAAATCAAAGAGGAGTCGAGGGTCTTGGGTGAAGCAGCTAAGAAGCCAAAGAAAGCCACGAATCGCAAATCTGGAATCGTCAAGCAGACTGAACAAGATCTTCTCATGGATCTTATGGGTGACTCAAATGCACCAGCTGGGGACCTCAGCGCCACCGCGAACGGTTCACAAAATAACGCAGACCTCTTAGCCGATATCCTCGGTGGTTCATCGGTCTCGTCGCCACCATCACATGTTGCTTCCCCGGCATCTCAGATATCGAACGTGAACAAGATCCTAGACCTCTTTGACAGCTCCTCAGCTGGTCAAATGCCATCCCGGCCTCCAGCCACCACATCCACGTCTTCCGACCTCTTCTCGTCCATGTCCTCGCCACCCCCACCGACGGTTACGCCAACCGGTGGCTCTGCCCATCCCTGCTACTCGAAAAACGAGCTCACAGTCACACTGCAACTGCAACGCAACGCCGAAGGTACCGTTCTCGTGCTCGCCCGCTTCACTAATACCTCCCTATCCTCTCCAAAATCGAACGTGGGTCTCCAGGCAGCAGTCCCAAAGACTCAGAAGCTGCAGTTGAATGCCATCTCGAGTGCGGAGCTGGGACCGGGAGCCGAGGCTACGCAAAGTATGAGGGTTAGCGGGAGCAAAGGAGTACGTATGCTATTATACCTAAAGTCTTTTCCATGCTCTTCTAGACATTTGCCACTTGCCACTTGAAGCCCACAGATCACGTGATGCTGACTCTCTGAAATTTAGCCTCCTTTACGATTACGTTTGAAAATATCGTATACGCACCCATCGCTGGGGAGCATCACGGATCAAGTGGATTGGTCGGAACCAAGGTAGTCATTAGCCGGGTACTTATCAAATGAAGCAGTCATTAAAAAGCGAATTTACGATCATCATCATTTCGTGGTGCAATGTGAACAAGACAATGAGTTTATGGGAGATGTCATTACTACCGTCATTCAAGCAGACCGACTTATAGATAAAATAGGAGCAACAGCGATGTAGACCCCCCATCAATCCTCGCAATGTCCAATTCCCATGTCTCCCATCCTACCATGCTGTTGTTGCTGCCGGTGTGTACTGTTGTCATATCGTTATGATGTCCTCATGATCTGTGTCGCAGGTAGCCTTGAAGCTATCCATCCACCCATCCTAAGGAAACCATCCGATCCCATCATATCCATCCGATCCGTCTCATCCCATCCCATCCCACCCACCCACAGCCCAGAACCCTTCCGCGAGAGTGAGTGAGCGAGTGAAAAAAAACACCGAGAAAAAAAAACCCCCACAATTGTAAATGTAAAAATTTCAATAAAGTAGGGCGCCAAAATACAAGAAATAACAACTGCATACGGAGGAAAGAGCTATTCCGAAAATAAACACCGATCCGATGTCGCCGATGTGTTTCGTTGTGAAATCTTTCGTTTTTCGTTCCTGTTCGTGGGATGTAGAAATTTAGATACGTAGTAAACCAAGACCGTGAAGGAAAATCGGCATGCCGACGCCCACCAATAGAGATTGCTCTCATGCATAGGCCGTTTCTCTACTAGGCCTTGGTGGGTAGCCAAAGCCGCGATGATGAGTTGGATCTGAGCCTCGTCGATAACCGTCTGGTGAGTAACGCACGTGTTCCGGACCATACTGAGGTGAATATTTGACTTCGCCGAAGAAATGACTTCGATTTGAGCCGCTTCCAGTAGATTCTCGTGCTGGCATTTTCGGCCGTGCCTCTTTGATAATTGGCTCGGGAGAGTGGCTCGAGTAGCTGCGGGAGTAGGAGGAAGAGTGGTGATTACCACTGCCGCCAGATCGCGCCAAGGGTGGCCGTTCTGCGCTTGCACGAGTGCCACCCCGAGGAGACTCACTACGATCACGTGGATTTTCGTAATTATCTTCTCGAAGAACTGAACGGTAACGATCCAAAGGCACCGTACGGCCCAAGGGCTTGTCATAGACGTACCGGCGGGTGGTTTCTACCGGCGGCTCCCGTCGTGTGCTTCGACGAGGAGAGTAACCATCAGAATCAGAGCCGTCGCCACCATAGTGCATTTGCGTTTTGAGATTGCTACCTCTGCCTGACGATTTGGGTTTGTCGCCCGCTTGAAATGTCGAAGCACGTGGTATTGGCGGGGGGGCTGTCGCAGAGTCTCTCCTGACATACTCCGATTGAAATGTCTTTGATCGATGTGGCTCTTTTCTGCTTACGCTTGGCAGGGTCGAAGGATCTGAGGAGTGACTTTGCAACGGCGGCTTTCGTCTTGGGGGGTCGGGCGGCGAGGGAGGGGATGCCTCAACGATGTATGCGTCGTATGGAGATGTCCTCCTTTCCTTTCCAGAAGATCTGGACTGGTCTGGCATTTGCTCCGAGGCACGGCGAGTGGGAGCAGCGCGTGCGGCAGACGAACGGCGAGGCGAATCGTCCTCCTCTGCATACGGAGAAGTCGGAGAGGCATATCGGACTGTGTATGGAGTTTCCTGGAATGTATCCGCTCTTCGCACCGGCTTGGGTCTTGGGTCCATTTCTGGTTCAGCCTTCTGGCGGCGCGAAGCTTGCATGTATTGGACTGCAACCTTGGTGTTGATATCAAGCTTCTTCGCCCTGTCCGTTAACACATCCATATCCGTCTCCTTTCCTAGCACTTTTGCAGTCGCTCGAGCCCACCTTTCGGATGCTCTTGTCCCCTCCTCTGGACCTCGACTCGACTTCGTCTCCGCTCTTGGTCGATAACCATCTTCCGAATCGTCATCCTCGACGTATGCTCGACTGAACTTCTCTTCAAATCCCTTCCTCCGCTCCTTATCACGGTTCTTCTTGGTCGCCTCGTGCACATTGCGCTTGAAATTCTTTTCCCAGCGCTCATGTTCTCTTTCCTCTTCCGACTTCCGCGATCTTTCACCGTCGCGAGTCGCTGGACGTCTTCGTTCTTCCTGGGTAGTCGTCTTCCTCGCTCTCGCTCGGAGAGGCTCCTCGAAGGAGCTCGGTCGTGGCTCTTCATCATAAGCCCGCGGCGAAGCCTGCCCGTAAGGTCTCTGCGGCTCTTTAGGCGAAGATCTAAAACTTGCAGTACGAGGCTCTGCAGTTCGAATTTCGTAGTCAAAGACACTGTGCCCAGGAGGAGGACCACCTCTGCCCATCTCCCTTCTCAATTCGTAGAGCTTCATCTGATCATCATACTTCATTCGCCGGGTGTCGTCGCTGAGCAACTCGTATGCTTGCTGAACCTTCTGAAACTCGTCCTGCTTGACCGCCTTTAAGGTGGGATCTTGGATCTTATCAGGATGGCACTTGAGTACCAGCTTTCTGTACGCGCTCTTGACAGTAGAAAGGTCTGCATCTTTGCTTATGCCCAAGGTCTGGTAAGGGTCTGGTTGAGGAGGCGAAGACATCCTGAGGGATGGCGCCGCTGGTGGATGCCAGTTGTCTTAGTGGGTTTTGACTGTTATGGATCCGTCATGCCAATTGAAAAAGTGATAGAGAGGTCAAGAGAGATGAAGAGAGCAATTAAAAGTTGTATATCGTGTATTTAAGAGTAGTATATGATCGTTGAGAGCCGGAATCGTGGCAGATCAGTCGGTACCAGGGCGTCACGTCATTGGTGAGAGGCCCCTTCGCTTAGCGCAATTTGAGTTTCGTAGAGACCGCCAGAAGCAATCTTCTGCTTAACTAAGCCGATTCCAGAGTAAATACGCAAGCTGGTGGCAATGGATAAATCGCCTTCGAAGTCGGATAATGCTTCAAGAGGAAAATGCGCCGTCGATATGGACTACGCCAGATGAGAATCGAAGTTTGTTGTTCGGGTCTCTCAGAGACCGGGACAATAACAAAAACAAGAGGCCGCGGCCAGGCGGTGAATAGTAAGAGTCTTTAGAATAGTATGCTGACGAGGGAATTTGCGAGGTGGCTTCCAGATGCAGCCAGGCCTTGGAAGCAGGGCAGGTCTGATGCGTTAATAACTTGCAGGCTGTGTGTGTCGATTATTAGGAATCGTGGGACCTCGAAGGGAAAGAAGTGGTCAATATGCAGTTGAGAAGAGGATGTGAGAGAGAAGTTTCGTTGTTGTAGGCGTGAGAAGAGGGATGGAAGTGGCGTGTAAGGCAGAGATACTATTTTCAAAGAATTGTGACGATAAATGACCATTACTACATCCGGGCGGCAGCACAGCACGACTATTGTCTGATTCCACCTCACAAAAATCCCTCCATCTTCCCAGCCTCCAGTCTGCACACGCCTCACCCATAAGTCAGCCTGCACTTCAGCAAAAGCGGCCATGGTCTACGCTATCTGCGAGGGGCGCCCGTTCCTCGTGGCAGCACAGCAACGCTTCCAGCTGTCTTAGTGCGCCCAGCTTTGGTCTAATCCGGCGCGGGCAGCATAGCGGGTGGGACCCACATTTTTGTCATGTAGGAGACGAGATCAGAGCACTCGCTCTAATCCTGCTGGGCGGCGGGCAAATCCCATGAGGCAGACCGTTGTGGTCACCTCATTGGCCTCGTTTTGCCCCATACAGCCTTGGCTCTTGGGGTGCATGTCGTCGGTCGTGCATACTGTCGTGCACTTATCACAGCGGTGTGTGGATGTAGTGGAGGGGTAAATGAAAGCGGTCGACGGTGACGAGAAATCGGCCCATTGAATTGACTGGATGGCGATGCGCGCTTGGTCTGCAACCTGCATATACTACACCGGTAAGGTATTGGGCGTAATGGTCGTGACCTACTGCGGGGAATATTCACCTTTGCCGCCCAATGAATAGGCGTAACATCCTGGAGAGACGGCCCCTGACCGAGATCCCCTGTGTTGATATGTATCTGCCTATTCTTGACCTCGACTCCTGAATTCTATTACTATGTCCTGCCTTCAATATCAGGTCTTCAAGCTTATTATGCCTAATATTATTTAGGTGTTGACAGAATAAATAATACTTCACAGAAGCATCCTATATGTTCGTGGTCACGTGGGTTCCTCGCTCAAATTTGAGATGCTTAAGCCTGTCTATTGTGTAGCCATCAAATATTGAATAAATCAAAAAGAAACAAGTTCACAAATATCAATCACGTTTTCGGTCCAGAATAGAAAACCTCAGCACGCTATATTTCCTACCAGTGTCAGTCCAATCGCCCTCGCCCTAAGCGTAGGTTTTCCTGAGCTTGGGTTAGACTATATACGTTACCAACTATCCCGCCCACCAAGTTTCCGAAAGTATTCTTCTTTGAATCTCCCCAACTTCTCTCTTGCAGCTATACCCTCTGATACTCGGAAGGTTCATTTACCCAAAAATCTAGCATATAGCCACAAATTTGTCTGAAGCCTCGTACGTTCAGAAAGTCGTAGAAATCCTTTTGTTTTCGTCCCAAAAGGTGCCATTTATAGTCCCCGACGCAGAACTCTCTGTTTGCATCCATATGGCTCATGTTTTGTGTGATGGATTGACATTACCGCAGTGTTTTGCTTTCCCTAATAGCGGCATCATTGATATTTTTTCTATTCTTATGCTACTGTGGGAATCGGATGCCATATTCGCAGTATGCGATGAACGAATTAAGCAGCCACTTAATTACGTCCCAGATTTCCTGCAAGCATTGTCAGTAAAGAAAATATAATGCAGGGTGACGGGAAAGCAGATATTAGGAATTCTTTTGAAATAAAGGTGGCCTAGAGCTCCTCGCCCAAATAGCGAAGTGGTATTGCTCAGTCCGATGAAGTCCATGAAATCCGGCACCCTTTCATCGCGCCATATCCCACACGAAACCGGGAAAGCCTATTCTGTTTTTCACCTTCACGTTTAAAATCGGTGACATCTACGTAGCCAGCATCTGAATCGCGGACAGGTAGCCTTAAAAGAGAAAGGTTACCGTCGGGTAGAACTTCCCAGTAATCGTTCACAGGATGGTTCCCAGCAATCTTATAACTCTCGCAAGCGTTATGCGTTATGTCGATTCGAAGAGGTGGTTTGTCCAACTGATCAACAGTTTATCTATCGGATACATCTCCTGTCTGAAGCATTGTAGCCGGCATACCTTATTTGGCCAAGGGCAAAATCGAACTTTGTTCAACTCATCACGCTGGTCGTTACGATTATATTTCTGCATCTGATTGTATGTAGCATTTCAGATAACAACTTGAAGATCGAGCGGCAATCGGCAATCGAAACGAGGTATTGAGAGAACTGTCTGGATAGAAGAAGTCAGCAGGGCTAAATATGCATGCGCGAACGACCATACTTCTCGATCGCAAAGGGATTTTTCAAGACTTCCAGAGCCCGATCTTCATTTGCCCATGCACTGTTGAATATCAGTTCTGAGAACTCTGATGGACCCCAATTTCTAACGAAAAAAAATCCATTATTGGTGCGCGCAGAATTATTGGCCAATATCTCCCCGTAATTCGCAACCACGACTGAGATCGCGACAAGGAGTTCTTGAATATGCCTCTCATTTTGTAGATCAAATTTACCCCCAAAGTGGCTGCAGAGGTCCATATTGTTATGATAGGACTTTGCAGTTTGTATCTTTGCAAGGTCGGTAGTCCGCTTCGCAATAAAATCAGGCCACCTCTTTCAAGCAACCTTTAGAACAGCTAATTCAGAGTATTTTCCCGCTATGGAGCTTTCAGTGATAAACGATAAACCGATCTCTATTGTCGTTTGAACAAGGGCAGCAACAGACGCTTTGCAATTTGCTTCTACGTTTGCATCCTTTTGCTGTGTGTAAGTCAGGACGGCCGTCCCGACTAGACTTTCAGAGTAAACCTGAGTAGCCAGTACAGAGTCCTATCTAGTGTTAGTTTGCAATTATAATGAAGACTAAGGACGAGTGTGATCCTTAGTTACAACGCATATTTGGTACTCACACATATGACCCTTGCCATCAAGTTCATAATGTTATGCTTCATGCCGAAATAGACCTAACTCTAGATACATTTTCATTTACTCACCCCACGAGGGCCGTCTGTTACATTCGTGGAAACCAAGGCTGCATTGGAAGCCCTCATCTCGCAGAAACTTTATGCCAAAGTAATTTATCTCACCACGTTTAACAGCGAGCTGTCTGCGTTGGCTTGTGTCCAATCGGCATACCAACTCTCAACGCCGGAAGCTCCAACGCCTTCAGGTGATATTTCAATGAAGGTATGGCCATACTCTCCACTGAGAAAATCTTCAGTATTACTGCTAGAAACGTTGAGGTTGGAGTGTAAGACATTTTCGGGAATGGCGCTGCTCTAGCTTTCACCGAGTAGTGATAGGACTAGGCTGAAATGCATGGTGAAATTATCACCAAGAATAATTGAAAATAGTAGGCAAGCAGGGGTTCAGACAGTCATGTATTAAAGTATTTTGAGGAGATATACGGAACCGGACGATTATAAGCAAAATATTAGCGCAACGAAGTATTGCGAAACTAGTCCCAGGATAGACTGCAAACGGACATTTAAATTTTATTTTATGATGCCATTGCTCTCAATTAGGAACCAGTTTGCCCATTAAAACAGTCAAGGAAGCTCTTCCAAAGTTTCCTCCAGCCGCTTATGAAAGCACATAACTTACTCGCGATAGAATTAGGTGCGCGATGATAACGCAAGTTTTCCCTCCTGCCAAGCTCAAAGCATGATTACCCTCAACCGCGGTTCAGGTATTAAATTACCATGTAAGATAAATTAAAACCGCACGAGAAGTCTGTGATAATTTTCGACCATAAGGATGACCCTTGAATTATATAGTTGCAAAGAGGAGAATCGCTGTAATAGCCGTCACTGTTGTCCAATCCAAGTCTGGTAGCAAAGAAATAGAGGCGACGTGCTCGTCTTGCAGCTAAAAGAACAGATTTTACTCTCTACATAGCCCATACCGGCAAGTCGATGTCAACAACTATGGGCTTGTTAAACTTCTTTCCCCCGCTCCCTTTGTGCGGATAACTTGACGCCGTGATTGCGGCATTAACGACACAAGTCTCCTTCCTACCGAGTTTGCCTGACAATGCCGCAAGGTCGCAGCTGTTTAATGGAGGCAAGCCGCCTTGGCCAAGCGTCGCTGGCGTTGAAGACCCTGTTGACACAGCCAAGAGACTCGTTGCCACATACGAGAGACCTTTGCGTATGCTCGGCCGACTATTAACAGAAGTAATGGCTGGGACGCTAACCGCGTTGGACTGTAGGAAGGAGACTGAAGATAGCTGAGTTTTTTCATTTTCAACGAGTTTAACGTCTTTAACATCGACAGAGCCATCACTCTCCGGTATCTCACATATATCACTGCCATAAGAACCATCGTTGGCGAGTGGCGTTGCCCCTTTAGCGGTAAGATTTATTATAGACATCTTTTTGTTGTCTTTGCCAGGATCAACCCACTCTCGCACTCCAGCCTCGTTGTATTTGATGTTTGACATTCCCAAATCCCATTTGATGACCTCGACGCCCCTGCCTTCGTGAACATGACCACAGATAACAAGCCGTGGTCTAACCCTCCATAACATACATCGAAGTGCTTCGCACCCTACGGCTCGACGATCGCTTCTCTCGTCACAGTGAAACTTCGGCGGCGTATGACAAACCACCACATCCGAGTCAAGGGGTATCTTGTCCCAGAGTTGTGTTGCCTCTTCAGGAGTATAGCCAAAGGCCCACATTCTCATAGCAGGAGAATAAGGAGAGCCGAAGACTTTAAAGGTAGTCTTAGGACCATCAGGCGCTGACAATTTAAGAACTGCAGCTTCGTGTTTGAGGTATGTTATTGATGATGACTCGTCAAATAGGTTTTGACACTTCGCCGTATCCTGGGGCTCCTGATTGTGGAAATATAATCCATATTGATTATAGAAGGTTGTGTCGAGGGTAATATCATGGTTTCCTACCGGAGTAAGAAGGATATCTTGTTCATTATAAGGTTGGCCTTACCAGCAACGACAATCTTGGCCTCAAAGTCTGCATCTTCGATCCATTTCACAGTCTTTTGTAGTTCAGCAAAACTCCCTTGGTTGGTCAAATCACCGGCATGAATCAACACATCGCCCTTTGGGAGTTTGAAAGACCCATTTGCGGTGGCATTATGGGTATCAGATACGCAAACGAAACGCGTCTTTTGCATTGTTGCCGCCATAGCTGCTGCATGTTGTGCGATTCGCACATGGTGACGAAAAAAGCCTTTTGAGTCATAGGTTAGCGATTTAGATTTTGTTGTAACAGGCATGATCGATGGGATCAATTGAGTTCACCTAGAGTAATTCTTCTGACAACAGACCCTGAAAAAAGCCTTTCAATGTAGGGGGAATAATATCTATTGATCTTGAGCTGTAGATCATGCCGTCTGTAGCTGGGCGATGATGTTACCTTATCTTATCCCCAGCCACTCACGATCCTTGGCTGAGTCGCATCGCTTGGAGCTCCCGACGAGGCTAATGATATCCCATCCCCTTTTACGCTGGACGACATCGAACCCATCTGGCGCGCCTGCAATTCGCTCCCAGACCGTCCAATATCACAGCATGTTACCTCCCGTTCTGTCTCTTCTGGAACTATAGGATGAGACGGCTCAATTGATTCGCCCAGCTCTCTCGCGATTACTGTCACTATTATCCCGCCGGTGCTCTATACTCCACCTTCCTTTGGGCCCTACTTGGACTACCAGCCACGACACACACCAACTACAGCACACAATCTTCAGACCCTTTCAAATCCAAGTCTTCTCTGAATACCATAACTTCGCCCAACCACGTCCGCGCTCAGTCACAAACGGCTGGCTGAAGTACCTACTCGATTTTAGACATTCATACTATTCTCAGAGACTACCTTTCTAAATAGTGTATACCCTGGCTCTTTGTGCATAAGGGCGACATCTACGTCGCTGTGGAGCCTCAAAACCTCAGCTAGCATGGCTGCGGTGTCCGCACCGCACGCCGCAAACGCTTTGACACCACCAAGTAGTTCGCACGGAGCCCAGAACTCCTGGGATTATTCGGTGCCAGCTTCAAATCAGGTATGAAACCATAGGACCTCTCTAGCTCATTGCAGATACTATACGCCTATTATTTGCACTTTGCAATATACCTAAGCCGCAAATTCTGGAACTGCGTTTTCCTTTCACGCGCTTACATAGCTGAAAACTAACACTTTTTGTCCTGCCAGCGTCCTACGCAAACATCTAAATTACCGCCCGACAGCGGGTACCAACATTCGAATGACCGTGGGACCGTAACAGTCCAATCCAATGGTACTTCGTATCAAAGCTCTCGCCCTGAGTTTTCCCAGCGACGGGTAGACACCTTCAATCCCTCACACTCCTCCAAGTCAAACCAAACGGCAGAAGGAGGTTACCTAGCACCAGCGCGTGTTAGTGCTTTAATTCGAAAAGACAGCAACATCAGTGATAGTGGTAGCGCGGGGGATAGTCTTCTAGACCTATATGGTTCTAATTCAGCAAATAGAAGTGGCATGAACAGCATGGATTTAGGCGAACGGAAAGAGTTAGATGAGGATGAAGATCCAGAGCATTCGAGATGGATACACAGGGACAAACTAGCACGTATTGAGAGCGAGGAACTCCAGGCTGCTGGTATACTTCTCCCGCGGCCGCTAGCTCAGAGCAAGTCCGGCAGAAGAGAGCGAAGTAGGGACCAACAAAACAATGGCCTTGGAAGAAGTGAGCAATCGGGACAGCACCAGAAACGGCAGCGCATAGGTTCGCTCCCATCTGAAGAAGTGGAAGATCAACAGGACATAGGCTGGGATTTACGCCTACCAGAAGAGGCGGCACAGGATACGAATGGTGGATATAGAGAGCACGGCAGCGGTCAAAAAGGCATGTCTCGCATACCCGTATTCAAGACGAGCCCCTTACCCATACCTATTGATTACCTCGAACGTGATACACCAATACCCCGAACTCGAACCAATGGGTTGACTGGTGAAGAGGATGGAATATTACACCCTAAATCGCGCGCTCGAAGTGACAGCAATAAGCAGGCTGAAGACTTAACAGCAACGCCAACGCCACTCAGAAAAGTCCAATCTGACAACTCCCCTTCAAAGAAGGCGGCAACTACTTCTGCTCGAAAGGGTTCGGTGCCTTCTACTCGCGCAGCTTCTGCGCAATCAAGACCGAAGACTCGCTCAGGTCCGAAAGAGACGCCCAACTCACGCCCACCTACGCGATCAGGCGAAACCTCGCAGAGCAGCGGCGTCAAAAGGCCGGAAGGTGATCCACCCTGGCTTACAAGCATGTATAAGCCTGACCCGCGGCTACCTCCTGACCAGCAACTGTTGCCCACCGTGGCAAAACGGTTACAACAAGAGCAATGGGAGAAGGAGGGCAAATTCGGGAATACATACGACAAGGAGTTCAGGCCACTAAATGACGAAGAATTCCAGCCACCAGAGATCGTCTCCCAAACTGTAGAGGTTCACGAGCAGAAGCCTGAGGAGAATTCAGAATGGCCTCTGAGAACGCCAAAGAGTGACACTTTGAGCACAGGGCGGCCTGGAACTGCAGGCGGCTATTCGACTGTGCCAAAGATCCAAGACATTCCGCCAAGTCCAATGTCACCAAATGTTTTGTCTACGCCGCAACCTTCGCCACTACAAATTGAGGAGCCACCAGAAGAAAAGAAGCAAAAGGAAGGGTGTGGATGTTGTATTGTCATGTGACAAAAACCAATAGTTTCGCTGTGGGCTTTATGCAGGAGGTTTCCACATGTCCATTTACCATTTACGGCGCTAGGCACATTTATTGGCAGGCGCGCTGTTGTCATCCACGCACAAAACATTTTGATTTCAGAGTTTTCCGTTCCGAGCCGGCTCACAAGGCGCCATTGTTACAATAAACCAACACATCAGCGGAAGTTTTTGTTGATTCTCTCCTGTTGTTTTTCCATATGACGACTGGACGAATTTCCTTGATTCATTTTTGGTTTTGATCTACCAGATTCCCCGGCCACCGAAAGCGCCACCATTTCCCATTAGCTGTCTGCATGTCCTTTTCTGTGAAATAGTGGGTGGAAGGCTCTTATTCATTCGTTGTGCAGAATTTTTTTTTTTTTTTTGCTTTGGAACCTGGCCTGGCGTCGTACCCCCCCACTGTATATACATGTTAGATAGGTGCCTTGAAGGCGGGTCTGAGAATTGAGAGTTTCAGAAATTCCGCGTTGCCCTTTTTCACAAAGATTAGTAGTCCATCTCAATGGATGGATGAGGCCGTAGCATCAAACCATGTTGAGGACCGTGTGTTGAGGAAATTGAAGATATACTCGGCCTCCATATCTCAAGGTTATATCCAACGACAGCCAGTCCTAAACAGATTCCATTCAAGGCTCACATATTCTTGCATGCTTTGCATTGGAAGGCAAGTAATACCATCCCTCCATATCCGCATTTTGTCGTTGTCGTCATGTTCGAGCTTGTGGTCTTGCACGGCCAGAGTCACGTTCATGGCCACGTGAAAGACTAAGGGAGATGCTTAGCTACTGGCATCTGCATGACATGATGCACATTGGGGAAAGATAGATGGCCCATGGAGATATTCCACTAAAGCACCGTGTAGTAAAGCTCGTTTGTTATTCATTATCTATACAGCATCACATGAAGTGTCATGTTGTGCCTGATATGCACGTGCTTGCGTGACTGACTACGAAGGTTTCTGTATTCTCACATTTGTGAAGCTTGAGCACGTTAGTCATGGAGATACCTACGATGCACTAAGCTTCTTTGAGGTGCAACTGCTGGCTTCCACCTGGCCTATTTATTGCGTCCTCCCAAGGTTCGGGGCTTCCTGGCTCCTGCTTAAGGAAAGTGCTTGCGACGAGCATATGTACGGTGTCGGAACTCGTACCCGTACTCTCGGCACAGACGGTCTGGAGACCACTGTCATTACTAAGGGAAAGATTAGGTGTCCTGAGTGGTCATGTGTAAAAGCAAGTATGCTCTGGTCCCTGCACAATGGATCAGGTGATTATTATTAGGGGTCTTGTGCTATCGTATCTGACTCCGAGTTGTCTTCATGTGGTTTAGGTTGATAGATTCCAAACGGCTCGGGAAAGAGTGCCAAGAATACATGTGATTCCATAATCACCTTCTCGTGCAGCAAGTTCCTTTGGTAATCAGCTAGCTGGCCCGTCAACAGAGTATCTTTCATGCAGCAGTCTAGATGCATCACATCCGACATATTTGGTGCGGACAATCCCTGCGAGGAATTTTCTAGAATAGTTCCGTTTTCAGACATATAATCGCTTCGAATGGCTCGGACAACGCCTTTTCGAACATGGATGCAGCGGAGGAATAGGCGTAAGAAGGCTTACGGCAGCTTTCTACGCGTCCACCGGGAGGCTTGCCACATGTAAGGCGAGGAATCTAAACATGCGCCGTGTGTAAGCAACAATGCCGAGGATCCGTCCATAATACCCGCAAAGTATGCAAAGGCAGTGGATGCGATAATCGATATCTACGTGTGTACTCAATATGTAGGTATGCGTCCATGATACGATATGAAAATATATCATAGACTGGTAGATTTGTGTTCTCTATAATCTTCAGAGAGGCAGATAGATACAGTATCTTGCACCGTGCAAAACATCAAGCTAGCGTTGGGGCCGATCTAACTTTAGTCGGGTATCGCAAGATCGTAGCAATCATGCAGCTGTGATTGGGAAGGGGGTTGTGGGAATGATATCTGACAGGCGCCAATCACGATGGCAACTGCCGGGTTGCATAACTTTTATCCCTAGCATTCACCATAATTTTGGACGGCCTGACCAGTCTTGAGGAGGAAGGAGGGAGGAAATTTAGAAAAGCAAAATGGTCCAGTCATCGGGCATTCACGATAGGCAACCACAGTCAGCAGTACGGGCGTCAAATATTGAGGGAATGAGGAAGAGTCGCCAATGGCTGCTCGCAGCGACCACCGATTTGGAGGAGGGTCCGCATGAGTGCGCCGTAACGCACACATATTGAAGCCCATGACTCACAACGAAAAACCGTATTGGTATGTTGCTGCCGTTTCAAAGACAGCACAGTATCGAATGAAATGCAGGCGCATATGCAACGCGACATATTCATCCTTTTCTTTCCGACGTGACGGGTTCCCCGGGCTTATTCTTAGTAGCAGCACCGACACGAGGAACACGCGGCCATGAAGTGCGGTGACTTGACTGAGAGAGAGAGATATAAAACACTACTGCCCCGGATCGACAGTGCATGAAGCTGAAAACGAACAAGAAACACAGGGACGCAACAGCATTCCTGTAATCGTATTCGATATTCGGTGCATTCCCATATGCAGTTGTTGTGCTCAAACTTGCATTCTCGATCGCGTCTTTTTGTGACGGCACAAGCACGGCATATACCGACCCACTGACGCAACTTGCATCATTTCGACGATCGCTCCTCATTCCCCAGCAGCTGCGATCGAGAAATTAGAAAGTCTATCGCGATTGCCGGCCTCAGGAGTTCAGCGTCATTGACATACTACCTTCTCCGCAAGTTCAGGAGACTAAATCCATCCCTGGTTTCGCAATTATATATCTGTGGCGTTTCCCTAGGCGCGTGAACGCGTACCCTTCTTTCACTTCATCTTTCACCGCATTCTATCACTGCGATACCAGCGTTGTCCTCTGGAACGCCTCTACTGATCGGCATCCTTCCTGGCTTTCAGCTCTAACGGTGCGGGCGTGCCTTATCGTTATCGAAAGTCACCGCCCAACGACGTCATACCCTATAATTATCGCCCCTTTTGAATCCTCCGAGATTCATCCACAAATCACGTTCTGGAACCGGACGCGTTGTGCAGCATAATGACTTCCCAGTTTCTCTATCGCAAAGGCGCACTTGCCTACGGCTCGGAAGCAGCATCAAGGTCTCAAGAAAATATAAAAATCCCCTCGGGAAGACCCTCCTACCCCTCGTCTTCATCCTCATCAACATCCTCACTCAGTTCCTCACCACGTTATGCAATGGAGAGAGGTCAGCAAGAAACCACTACGGTCGAGATCATGCGGTGCTCACGCTGTGCGAAGACGGTAGAGACCATTGCCAGGAGGTCTAGTGATGGGACCACTCGAGTCAGTTCATCAGATGCCAGTGCAAGTGGCATGGTTCGATTCGGACACAATCTTTACTACTGCGATCGATGCGCGCGACTTGTTGGATACAAGTGAATGAGAGCGCAGCCCTTCCAAACAATGGCAATGCCCTCTCTCATTTTCAGCCTCACTCTTGGACTAGTATCGATTGTTACACGAAACGAAACGGCACATTTCTCTCTCACTTGCTCCACAATCAATTCGCTACCTACGAACCAGATTTTGACGAGGATCAACTTCACTCATTTGCTATTATCGCTGAGGAATTACCTTCAGCGAAAAGGATCTCATCTGCGATATCTCGACTTCAATTTCAAAGTCGCCGCATTTCAAGCCCTCGGTTTTGGCACAGTGTGCGTGCGAAGGATTAGCGTTCTTTATCCCGAAACACCCGGTGCATGCACAATGCCCGTCTAACACGATTGTATCGACTCAAACCCCTACGCCATAAGGATTGTACCTCGAACTTGCATACGAAAGGGGTCGAGAAAACCTGATTTTTGTCTCGGCAGAGAGTTCGACCCCGCATTAGTGCGCCCGATCTGTGCGCCACGTCAGCTGTCCATGCATACCTACCTGCAATCTACTACCCACCCAGCAACCTTCATACCTGTCAAACAACGCCCGGCCGACACACCTTATTGCTGCCCTCAGCCCACGATAACGTCAGAGGCGTGCATCCATCATCTACAATACAACCTCAAAAATGCATGCACTTTGCCACAGATACCACTCATTTCGGCATCAGCCGAGCCCGTCTCCTAATGCCCGGCCCTATCCTGCTCTGCATCACCATCCAGATTTGGATAACTTGACCGAGCGACCGGGGGTTGCTGTGGATGGGAGATCTCCTGCAACCTGCAGCTCGTATTCATGACTATACCCATCCTGGTTCAACGCTCTTGCAGGATATCGACAGCTTCTTTCCTATTTTTAACGACTTCATGATTTATACGGATATGACGATTCTTTCAAAGCGCGGCGTCGGTGGCGATGATGATTATTAGGACATACCAACTAGATGGCGTTTTCCTTGCATACACGAGAATTATATACCATGTGCGGTTTTTTGCTTGAGCGATCAGGCTGGTCCTGTAAACGATGGAGAGGAGCCTTTGCTTTGAATTCTTTCATGTATCTATCTCTATATTTATTCATATATATATATATATCCTGTGCCATGTAGATTACTGGCATCAGCAAATCATCTCAACCACTCCCATCTGATTCAATCGAAGCGTGAATTGCCCAATGTGATCTCGGACGAAAGTCCATGCCAAAAGCGTATTGCGTAAATATTCGTGTTCGTCTAATTGTGTCGATATCCCAGGTCTCCGGGAGATCGGGCCAGGCCGCAAAACCTCCCGCTTTGCCCCACACACGCCCTTCCGAATCGTCCTCTATCCACAGCAACTGCGTCTCGACCCTGCGGTATTAGCCTTTCAGACTTATATGGTTCTTCAAACGTTGCCGTGCGGGGACGGGAACTAGCGGTGAGAAAGGCGGAAGAGCGTTGTTGATGGGAGGGATGAAGGAATGACCTGTGAGGGGATTGGGAACGATGAAGTTAGGTAAGATACGTCTATGCATGTGACCATGTACAGTATTATACGTAGGTATAGATATCTCTCATCTATTCCCTACTTACCAAGTGTGTATCTCCATCTGATATACTTTCGTCGTATAGAGGGAAAACCCATTATACCTGAACTACGGTGCGTGGAAAGAGATTTAAAAGCAATGTGAATGTGTCAGTAAATCCAAAGGAATATTGACTCGCTATCTCTGCATCTTCAACCTTATAATTCTACCAAAGCTATCGTTCACGTGCTTTTGCAAACATTAAATGGTGACAGACCAAAAGGGTTACATGCCTAAAAAGAACCCTTTTTAGGCACCCCTGCGGTAGTCCCCGAGGAGAATATCTCCAGTCAAACAAGTACTAAGTGTAGCAAACAGCAACAGCATTCCTATCTCTGTCGTACAACTCAAAATCCAGAATCAGAATGATAGGAGACGTCTCAAAATTAAAGTTTGCAGCTTCCGATGTGGGGCTCGCACATCACTTACTCAAGTGAGGCAAGGCGGCGTCGATCCGTCCGGGAGAGGTGTGGGCCGATCTCTCTCTGATCAGTGATCAGCATGATCTTCAGGGACTGAGATATGCGAGACAATTGGGATGGTGTTGTGCGGGCAGCAATTCTTTCTGCTTTCTTTAGGGGGAGGGAGGGAAGCGGTGGAGAGGTTAGCCTTTTAGGTTCAAGTATAGTTACCTTCAATTTCATTTTCTCATATCTTTAAGCATGGCATACCACGCTCTCTGGGGACGGTTGGCATGATTACTAAGTTGCGGGTGGAGACGCTGAGTGCATAAATTAACTGGACTGGGCTTCACTGCACTGTGACTGAGTGGAACGGCCTGATGTGGCCGCCCAGATTCCCCAAACTGGATTTAATTCGACAGACGTAGCTTCGAGTGGACTACCTTTGAATGCTGCCAGAAGTAGTTTGCAGGTATTTTATGACGATACGCTTCCATTTTCATAATAGCCTTTCCTCCAATGACGATTTAGGTTGGGTCTTACAGAACCGCTCCGTCCACCTTATTCCTAGCCCTCTATATCCCAAAGGAAGACAATGATGTGACGCACGAATGGCATATGATCTACACTGACACTGAATACTGCTTTAAAAAGCTACCCCATCCTCTGATTGCTCATCGTCCATCCTCTCCATTTTCCCGTACAGCCCTCCGATTCCCTCTCAAGAACCCTCTCCAACTCCATCTCATACAGAAGAACACACAACTCCTCCATAACCCCACTCCATCACAATTCCTACCTCCATAACAGTACCACCAAGCCCTCGCCTACATCCATAGCTCATATTCACAACATGTCACGGCTCGAATAGGATTCATCACGCCTCCCATCAGCCATCCTCGCCTCCAGCAGAGGAGCAGCAACCACAACAGCACCAGCTCCTCCGCCTTGGCGTAAGCTATTAATGCTGGGAAGAAGACCAAGAATCAGAAGAACAATAACAGGGAGGGTAAATCCCAGCTGGGCCAGGACACTCGCCTACAGGTACAGTACAGTCGAGCATCCGTTGCGAACGACAATAATACCTTTTTGAGTCCTAACCTGCCGCCACCACCAGCTCGACGACGACACCATATTTTCTGGAAGAACCATACTCGCTAAACGACCGCGAAGCGTGATGTTCGCCCCGGCACTGGACGACGATGAGGTGGAGTAACAGAAACAACAGAAGAGACTGAGTTGCGGGGGAAGGGGAGACTGTTGGGGAGAAGAAAGAGAATATCATAGCTGCGTTTGTCGGATTTTGGAGGAGTTGGGCTAGGATTAGGGAGGGGGTGGTGGGAGGAGCTAGATGACGAGGCCTGCATCTGAGTCGGAGGAGTAGATGTCGTTGAGACTCTGGGTGGGCAGGCAGGTCACTGTGTGGACCGGGTGGACGGTTGGATGTGAGGCAACGGAGTATGAAGGTGTATAATAGTGTCGTCGAAGAGTAGGTTAGAGAATTCACGATTAGTAAAAACATAGTAGTGAAAGACCACCTAAGACGATCAATGTTATATTGTCTATCTCACATTTAGAAATGCATAATACGTCACTTTTCATCCCATTGGCTGCTCCATCTCGAAACGTTGGGGACCGTAGCGGCAGCTGGGCTTTTAGGATCACTGGCACTCGACCCACTGCTACCACCTCCTTCGCTTTTCTGCCTCCCCTTTTCAATCGTCTCCTGCGGCTCTTCTACAGAGGATTGCGTGAAGCCGCTGACGTTGCTGAGCATGCTGCTACTGCGACCACGGGTTCGATATCCTTGCTGGGGATTGAGTGAGTTTAAGCTAGGATTCGAGTATGGTATCAGCGTGTTTGAGGGATTCCATGGATAAGAGGTGTTGAGTACGTTGCCTTCTGGGATATCGTATGGTATGAGGTTTGGTACAGATGATGTCGGTGACTGCTGCGCGTGAGCTTGTGCGGCGAGATACTCCGCCTGTTGCATCACGTTGATGCCAGCCCAAAGACCTGTAAGACTTTGCTGCATTTCTTGGATTTGCGGTCCAAGTGTGTCTAGACGCTCCATATACATCATCTCTGCTCTGGCGCGTTCAGCTTCCTTAGCAGCCCGCTCGCTGGCTTTCCGTTGTGCTTCGTCCAAGCCTCGAGCATTGGCGTCCGTAATGCGCTCATGTTCACCCTTCAGCTTATTGATACGGCTTAGCATCCTCTCACGCTTTTGTTGGAATGCAGTCACTTCCGCTGTCAGTGCTTGAATCTCACGGTCGGCATTTTGTTTGGCCTCATGAAACTCGTTGCGACATGCTTTATATATGTCCTTTTGAGACTGCCAAGCTGATTTAGCAGACTTCCACTCATTGCAGCCATCCTCAGGAAGGTTCTCAAGCAGATCTAGCTGCTCAGTCAAGGAGGCGACAGCATCCTCAGCTTGTTTAGCGTGAAGATTACTTTGCTGGACCTTCTGACGAAGACGATCATCATTCCCGCCTGCGGATGCAATGCTGCTGATAAGCCTGTCGATCTCTTTGCGTGTAGCATTCATCTTTGTCTTCTGGTCTTTACGCTCACGCTTCTGGCGATTCCGTTCTTCGGCGAGCTTAGCCTCAGCAGTAGCGATGGAAGTTCTGAGTGTAGTAGTGGGAGAATCAGGACGGGCGGAACGTTGAACACTAGATGAAAGTGTTGGAGCAGACGCAGTATCAGCTGTAGGAGCTTGCATAGTCCTGATACTTGTGGAAAAGATGACGGACTCATCGACGGTACTGACGAATTCGCACTCATAGCTTGACATTGGAGCAAGGCCAAAAATCTCCCCACCCCAACGCCAATCGCTGGTCGAGGGACAATCTGGATCTTTCAAAACATTGATTCTAGTTGGTTGCCAGACAGTTCTATTGACGCGCACGAAGAATGGTTTCGATTTGTCGATGCCTGGAGTCTCTTCTAATTCGACGTTTCGGTGGGAAGCGTCCGAGGTCATGTGGGAAGAAAAATAGCTTGTGTTGAAACACACCTCATCAAATCCAATATAAGTTATCCAGATGCGGTCCGCTTCAGTGTTGAAAGGTGCATTTCCAAGGTTGTTGACATCCGTCGCGTTAGTACCAGCTGACTCGGCCGCAGTACGAGACGTCTCATACTCTTTCGCCATGACAATTTTCGTGCTTGCCAATGCCGCCCAAAGAGGTTGGCGTATACGAACTTGAGCGCTCGCCTTTCGCTTCTTCTTTGGATTCAATGTCTTGTCTAACATGTTCGTTGTCGGCAAAGATCCCACGGAGTCCAGATCAGGTGTCATCACACTAGGTGTGTTCGGGACAGATTCGCTTGTAGTAT
>Ga0335075_10004204_pt1 | contig 22570 bp, 20 predicted proteins | sample Lox_Sample_24_FD_206723 | JGI IMG/M metagenome (GOLD analysis project Ga0335075, IMG submission 206723) | Soil microbial communities from Loxahatchee National Wildlife Refuge, Florida, United States - Lox_Sample_2.4 | ecosystem: Environmental > Terrestrial > Soil > Wetlands | place: USA...
GCTGCCCGAGGTGATGTCGGTGTTCGTGATAGGGGGCGGCGACGACTTCCTCCTCCACGTCGCCGTTCAGGACCTTGACCATCTGCACGCCTTCCTGCTCGATCGGCTGAGCAAGCGCGGCGAGATACTCGGCTTCCGCACCTCGGTGATCTTCGAGCGCGTCCATAACGCGGTCCTGGCCCGCCTGCCCGACGACAAGCACGCCGAGGGCGAACACCCGGGCAGCCACGCTGGAGGGCGTGGGCAGTTACCACGGTCCGTTCGGAATAAAGATCTTTTTTTTATCCGAACGTGCCGTGGTTCACCCAGTCTGCCTGCACATCCACGCCACCCCTGCCTGGTCGAGGGTGTCGAAGTAGACGAACCCGGTCCGGTTGGGCCTGCGGCCGGACATGAGCACGCCGAGGCCGAGGGACTGCGCCCGGGAGATCGCCGTGTCCAGGTTGGACTCGAACCCGATCTGGAAGACGCCCTCGCCCCGGGTGTCGAGGAAACGGCGCTGCGGGCAGTCGAGCTGCGGCGGCTCGCAGACCTGGATCTGGACGTTGTCCAGGTCGACGAAACGGTACTTCATCTGGCTGAATGCCTCTGGGTTCGGCATGTTGAGGTCGGTGTACTGGCTGAGCGGTGGGCAGTCCTGCCAGGGGCCGATGCCGAGGCTCTCGATCAGTCATGGCAGTAGCAGGCCGCTGGTCTGCGTGGTCATGATCGCGGCCGCGCGGGCCGGGCCGACTTTGCTCTCCAGGCAGCGCAGCCACGGCGGGACCGCGGCTGACGGCGGCGCGTGGTGCGCGTGCCCGAGATCGCTGCCGAACACCAGCAGGGACGCGGGATAGGTCGCGGTGAGCAGGAGGCTGGCGTGGTCCTCGTCGCCGAGAAGGTCGGGCAGGATGCCGAGTTCGAGGCGGGCTTCGAGCTCGGTGAGTGCCTGCGCCGCTTCGGCGTTCCAGTGCAGGAACGCCATCATCGGGTGGTTGACCATCAGCCGGTTCACGCCGTGCCGACGGGCCTGGCGGAACAACACGACGGTTTCTGTGGCCGACAGGTGGCCGCTGGCCAGCACCAGGTCGTGGGCGGCGATGACGTCGAGGACATCGTGCCATTCTGGGCGCAGCACGCCGTCGTCGATCACGTCGACCGGCCGCAGCTCGAAGCCGCGATGGACCGAGAGCTCAGGTGACGAGGCGCCCGCCCTATGGGTGCGTGACGAGACCGTGGGCATCCACACGATGCGCCCGCCCAGGCGGGCGGCGACCTCGACCGCGTCGGGGTTGGCGCCGCCGGTCACGCTGTTGAGGACGATGCCGCCGTACACGCCGGGGCCCGCGATCGCGGCGCGTTCGACCGTGCTGCCCTCGTGTGACTTCAGGACGACGGTGCCGAAGCCGAGCGCGCGCTGCGCCGCGACGGTCTGCGTGTCGTCGCCGTGCCGCGGCAGCAGGCTCGGGGAGGCATGGACGTGCAGGTCGGCCAGGCCGGACGCCCAGGACGGGAGTCCGGGCATGGTCAGTTCACGCCTTCGTGGCCCGGGTCCTTCAGGATCCGCCTGGCGATGTAGTTGCGCATGATCTCCGATGAGCCGCCGGCCACCTTGAGCACCTTGATGTCGTTGTCGATGTCGGTGTAGGGCTGGTCGAAGTAGAGGCCGTGGCCGCCGGTCAGGCTGTAGGCGGTCCTCGACGCGCTCTCCGCGCCGATGATGGCGAGTTGCTTGGCCGCGGTGGTGTCGAGCGCGGTGTCCTGGCCCTGGTCGTAGACCTGGGCCGCGAGGTCGCGGGCCAGCGACGCGGCGTGCAGCGCCGTCCAGGAGTCGGCGACCATCCACTGGATGCCCTGGAAGCCGGTGACCATGCCCTCGCCCACCTGGCGCTGCTGCGCGTAGCGCAGCGCCAGCTCAAGGGCGCGGCGTCCGAAGCCGATGAGCTCGGACGCGTTGCCCAGACGGCTTACGTTGAAGGTCGACAGGAAGGTCTGCATGCCGCCGCCGGCCGGGCCGAGCAGGTCGGCGTCGCGCACGCGGACGTGGTCGAAGTGCACGTCGGCGGTGCGGATGAGCCGGTAGCCGATGGCGTCGGTGACCTTGGCGGTGACGCCGGGCAGCGACGTGTCGACCAGGAAGCTGGTCAGGCCCTCGGGCGCGTAGCCGTAGAACAGGGTGACGTCACAGTCGGCCCCCATGTTCACGTGCGTCTTATGACCGTTGAGAATCCAGTCGGAGCCGTCGCGGGTGGCGGTGGCCTCCATGGCCTTGAACGACGAGCCCGCGTTCTGCTCGCTGATCGACTCGGAGAACACCAGGTCGCCGATTGCGATGCCGCGCAGCCACCGCTCCTTCTGTTCGTCCGTGCCCCAGTCGAGCAGCCAGCGCTGGCCCTGGATCGCGACCTGGCCGGTCACCATGCCGTGGCGCCCGGTCTCCTCGCCGATGACGACGTATTCGGCCACACCCCCGCCGAGGCCTCCCCATTGTTTCGGCACCAGCGGGCCGAGGTAGCCGCGGCGGCCGAGCTCGGCGTAGATCTCGCGCGGGAAGCGGTTCTCGCGGTTGGCCGCGTCCAGTTCGGCGCGGTTTTCCTCGGCCAGGGCGCCGATGTCGGCCGCGACCCGGTCGATCCAGGCGGCACGCTCGGGATCGAGGCGTAGCAGGGGGAACATCAGGACTCCTTCGGGTTACCCGGGTTACGTGCCAGTGACCACATCTGCCTGGCCCGTTCGATTTCCACGGCCTGGTCCCACGCGCCCTGGTGGTGGACCGTGCGGTGCAGGTCGGCGGCCAGCGCGCGGGCCAGAGCGGGGTCGGCGGCCAGGTGCGCCACGATTGAGCGGACCGTGCCGGGCAGTTCGGCGTCGGCGACGACGGCCGACACAAGGCCGAGGGAGAGCGCCTGGTCGCTGCCCATCCGCTGGCCGAACACGCCCAGGTACGCGGCGGCGCCCGCGCCCGCCGCCCGGGCAATCAGATGCAGGTGGCCGCCCCCCGGGTGGATGCCGAGCGGGGCGAAGCCTGAGATGAAGACCGCGCCGGTGCTGGCCACGCGCAGGTCGGCGGCCAGGGCGAGGTTGAGCCCGGCGCCGACCGCCGCGCCGTTGACCGCGGCCACGGTGGGAACCTGCAGCCCGGCGAAGCGGCGGAAGCCCGCGTACAGCTCGTCGAGCCCGTCGTAGGCCTGGTCAGGGGATGCGCTGCGGATGCGGTTGAGGGCGGCGGTGTCGGCACCCGAGCAGAAGGCACGGCCGGTGCCGGTGATGACCGCGACCCCGACGGCGAGATCGGCGTCGATGGCGTCGCAGATCGCGACCAGGTCTCGTGCGGCCTGGGCGTCGAGGGCGTTGCGGCGTTCCGGGCCGTCCAGCCTGATCCAGGCGGCGCCCTCTTCGACGGTGAGGCTGACCTTCGTGCCGGTCATCAGAACACCATTCCCACGGTCACGCCCCGGGGGGCCTGGCGGAACCGCTGGATGCGCAGCGGCGTCAGGTCCACGCCGGCGGCCTGGCCGGTGACCACTTCCTCGGCCACCAGCCGGCCGATCTCGGGGGACTGCATGAAGCCGTGGCCGGAGAAGCCGCAGGCGTTGAACCAGGCCGGGACGTCCGGGTGCGGGCCGAGGATGCCCTGGCTGTCCGGCGACATCTCGTAGGTGCCGGCCCACGAGGCGCCACGATCGAGGGGCAACTCGGCCAGCCACGGGAAGCGCGGCACGCCCAAGCGCAGCACCTCCTCCATCCACGGCCAGTCGACCTGTGTGGAGTAGCCGGCCGAGCGGGGAGGCGGCCGCCCGCCGAACAGCAGCCGGTCCCCTTCGCTGCGCAGGTAGGTCCCGCTGGCCAGGTCGATCGTCATCGGCAGCGGCCGGCCGAACGCGCCGGGCGCGCCCGCGTAGATGCTGCGGCGGGAGTGGGCCACCGGCACGTCGAGCCCGGCCAGCGCCGCGACCTGTCCGGCCCAGCCGCCGGCCGCGTTGACGACAAGACCCGCGGCGAACTCCCGCGGCCCGGCGCGTACGACCCATCCGGTTCCGGCTCGGTCCAGCGACGTGACCGCGTGCCGGAACCTGATATCGGCCGCGTGAGCGCGGGCGAGCTCCAGGTAGGCCACGGTCACCGCGTGCGGGTCGACGACGCCGTCGGCGGGTCCCCAGGTGGCACCGGCCAGGCCGGCCGGCTCGAACGGGGTGATCTCGGTCGCCGCGGCGACGTCAAGGACCTCGACGGGAACGCCATGGGCTCGCTGCCGCTCGACCGCCGCCAGGTGGGCGGGCCACGCCTCGTGCGGCACGGTGAACAGGTACCCGCTGGCCCGGTATCCGACGTCGAAGCCGTACCGCTCGGGGAAGGAACGGAACGCCTGGATGCTGCGCCAGGACAGCTCGATGTTCATGTCGTCGGCCCACTGCCCGCGCACCGAGGCGAAGCACCGGCCGGTACTGCCCTGCGCCGGGCCGCCGAACTGGTCGATGACCACGGTGCGCAGGCCGGCCCGCGCGAGGTGGAAAGCGCAGCTCGCGCCGATGGCGCCCGCCCCGATCACCAGGGCATCCGCAGATGTGACCATGTTGCTCACGGTAGGTCGCGCGCGGCCGGGTGGGGATCGGCGCCTGAGCGGAACTTCGGCCGGTTCTTCCGACAGATGTCGAAGGCAGCGGGCGCCAGTGCCAGGCGCCAGCGTTAGCCGCCGTCCCGGCGGTAGGCCGCCAGCCACAGGGCGAGCTGAAGGTCGGTCCGGCCGACTCCGGCGCGCAAGTCGACGCCGGTCAACTCGCGGATCCGGTCGAGCCGGTAGTACAGCGTGGTGCGGTGGACGCACAACTCCCCTGCTGCCGCCGCCACGTCGCCGCCGAGGTCGAGGACGACGCGGGCGGTGGCCAACAGGTCGGTGCGCGGGGCCGAGGCCAGCAACTCGGCCCCAGGGTGGAGCTCCGAGACGCTGAGCGATTCCGGTGCCTCGACGATGAGCCGCCACACGCCGAGCGCGTCCCACGAAGGGCGCTCGAGCCGGGCGCCGGCCGCCAGCGCCCGCCGGGTGCAGGCGGCCCGGTGGACCGCCTCGCGCAGCTCGGCCAGGGGCAGCGCCTGGCCGCTGGCGGCCGGCGCCGCCTGCGGCCGCCACACGTGCGCGCTCATCCCGCCCGGCAGCCGCCACCCGCCGGCCTGCGCGGGCACCCGCACCACCACCCGCACGTCATGCGCGAGGTGCTCGAGCGCCACAAGCTCGCGCGCCGCCGCATCGTCGGCGCCGTGAAGCAGCCGGTCGAGCAGCGCAGAGCGCTTGCGGGCCAGATCCTCATACGTCGACCTCTCCCTGGCCAGTGCCTCGGCGGCGAGATCGGCGCACTCCTGAAGCCGTGGCAGCCGGTCATCGCCGACGTGGCCGTCGCCGTCTTCGACCCACAGATAGCCGAGATGGGTTCCGCCCGAGCGGATCGGCACGCACCAGCGTTCGCGCATGCCGATCTCGGCGATCTCGGGGGTCCGCACGGGGTGGGTGGCGCGGGCCAGTTGCAGGCGGCTGACCATCGCCCTGGCCTCGGGCGCGACCAGGCGCCGCAGGATGGTGCGCATCCGGACCTCGTCCGGTGACTCCTGGGCGCTCCACCACAGCGGCTGGTGCTGGGCGTCCTCGACCAGCACGGGACAGCCCAGATCGGCGGCCAGCGCGTCGACCACGGCCTGGAGGCCAGACGGGTCGGTCATTTCTCCTCCTCGGGGCACGCGCCACCGGGTTCGACAAGTGTAGAAAATCGGCGGCCAACTTCCGCGCCGCGGCCGAAGCGGGCCGGGCGGCGGCCTGGCTACGGTCGATATGTTCGGCCTTCTCTCCAAGGAGTCACGCCATGACCGCACCCGCCGGGCGCACCGCGCTCTTCCCCGTGGGCCCCACGGCCCCGCACCAGTTCGCGCCCGGCTCGCCCGAACGAGAGGCGACCGCGACCGCGCTGGCCGAGGTGCGCGGTGCGGACTACGACGTGCCCAACCTGATCGGCTCCCGTGAGGCGCGCACCGGCCGGACCGTGCCCGTCGCCATCCCCCACGACCACGCCACCCACATCGGCCAGGTTCACTACGCGTCGCCGGCTGACGTGACCGCCGCGATCGACGCCGCGCTGGCGGCTTCCCGCTGGTGGTCGCGCCTGTCGTGGGAGGAGCGGGTCGCGCCGTTCCTTCGGGCGGCCGACATGCTGCAGTACGGACCGTGGCGCGCGCGGCTCAACGCCGCCACCATGCTCGAGCTGTCGAAGACGACTTACCAGGCCGACATCGACGCGGCGTGCGAGACGATCGACTTCATCCGGGCCAACGTCAAGAACATGCTTGACATGTACGACGTGCAGCCGGGGTCGCTGCCCGGCGTGTGGAACCAGGTCGAGTACCGGCCGCTCGAGGGCTTCGTCTTCGCGGTCACGCCGTTCAACTTCACCTGCATGAACAACCTCGCGTTCGGCCCCGCTGTGCTCGGCAACACCGTGGTGTGGAAGCCGGCCGAGAGCGCCTCGCTGGTGGCGCACCTGTCGGTGCAGTTGCTGCGCGAAGCCGGCCTGCCCGATGGCGTCATCAACGTGGTCTACGGCACCGGGCCCGAGGTCGGCCAGGTCGCCCTCACCCACCGCGACCTGGCCGCCGTGCACTTCACCGGGTCTACCGCGACGTTCAAGCACATCTGGCGGACGATCGGCCAGAACGTCGACGGCTACAAGAACTACCCGCGGCTGGTCGGCGAGACCGGCGGCAAGGACTTCATCCTCGCTCACCCAAGCGCCGACCTCGAGGCGCTGGCCGCCGCCTGCGTCCGCGGCTCGTACGAGTACCAGGGTCAGAAGTGCTCGGCGTCCTCCCGCCTGTACGCGCCGCGCAGCATGTGGCCCGCGCTGCGGGACAGGCTAGTGGACATCACCAAGTCGGTGGTGGTCGGCGACCCGACCGAGCCTGAGACGTTCGTCGGCGCCGTGATCAACGAGCGGCAGCACGCCAAGCACGTCGAGGCGCTGGCCCGCGCGCGGGCCGGGGGACTAGTTGTCGTCGGCGGCAGCACCGACGGCACGAAGGGCTGGTTCGTCGACCCGACCGTGCTCGAGGTCTCCGACCCGCACTCGCCGTTCATCACCGGGGAACTGTTCGCGCCGGTACTGACCACCTACGTCTATGACGACGGCGACTGGGAGGACACGCTGCGACTGGTGGACCAGAGCACCGCCTACGGCCTGACCGGCGCGGTGTTCGCCGCCGACTCCCGCGCCGTGGCCGACGCGGACGAGGGCCTGCGGTACGCGGCGGGCAACTTCTACGTCAACGACAAGCCGACCGGCTCGGTGGTCGGTCAGCAGCCGTTCGGCGGCGCCCGCGCGTCGGGCACCAACGACAAGGCGGGCACCGTGTGGAACCTGATCAGGTTCGCGAGCCCGCGGGCGGTCAAGCGCAACCACCTGGCCGTCCATGACTACCGTTACCCGCACATGGAACCCTGAGGTGCCGGCCTGTGCCGGACGCGTCCTAGCTCGCCACGGTGGATTCGAGCCACTTCAGGGCGGCGGCGACATCGGTCGCCGCGATGCCCGGCGGCGGCTTCGCGGCCGCGGACGTGATGGTTCGCGCGAACACCTCTTGGCTGGCCGACAGCATCGTGGCCGGCAGGCCAAGCGAGGTCAGCTGAGCCTGGGCACGCTGCACTTCGTGCCGTCGCCGTTCGGCGTGCTGGATATGGGTGCGTACCAGCATGTCGAGGAAGTTGGTAAAGCCGGTCGCGTCGACGTCGCTCATGGCGTCGTAGAGCTCCGTCCTGACCCCTTGCTTCTCGGCCGCGACCAGGCACTCGACGGCCAGTGCCTCAAGGCCCTTGGTAAGGATGGTCCGGAGGAGCTTGAGCGCCGCGGCATCACCGGCCCTGGCCTGCGGGAGCACGCGTACCGGCGCGCCGAAGCCGGCGAAATCGCGCAGGGCTTCCTCACCGGCCGGCCCGGCGGCCAGAAGCGGAGTAGCCGCCCCGGTGAGCGCGATCGCGCCGAGGATGACGGCGTCCACGTACCGAATGTGCCGAGGCCTTCGCGTACGTTCGGCCCACTTCTCCGGCACCGATGATGGCGATGTTCATGTGATTGGTCCTCTCGAACGTCAGCAGGGTAGCCACGGCGGCCGGCAAAATGCTTCGACGGCAGCGAGGAAACCAGCAGAGCGCGTCCCGACAAATGTCGAATTAGCCCCGAGGAACTGTCATGAACACGACGGCACATCCCGCGAACCTGGCCCGGGCGATCGTCGCGCAGGCCGCTGCGCGCCCCGAGCTGAGGCTGGGCACCACGGACGACCAGCTCAGCCTGGCCGACGCAGTCGGCTTCGCCGCCCGCCGGGCCCGCGACCTGCTCTCGTCGGGAGGGGGCGGGCTGCGACCCGGCCGGCCGGTGGCGATGGTCGAGGAGACCTCGACCGACTACCTGCTCACCTGGCTGGCATGCGTGCTGGCCGGCACGCCGGTCGCGCTGGTCAACCCGACGTATCCGGCCGACCTGACCGAGCGGATGCTCGCGCCGCTGAGTCCGGAGCGGATCCTGGGCCCGGAGGCCACCGCCCGGGCGCGCACGGGCGGAAAGGCCACCACGGACGGGCTGCCAGGGCTCGATGCCGGTCCGTTCGATGTCGTGTCCTACATGCATACCTCCGGTACGACCGGGCTGCCCAAGTTCTGCATCCAGACCCACGACTACTTCCGCCGGCTGGCCGCGGCGATGGCGGAAGCGCTCGACCTGACCCCGCGTGACCGGGTGCTCGCGCCGCTGCCGCTGTTCCACATCAACCCGATGGGCTACGGCATCGTCACCGCACTGCTCACCGGCGCTGACGCCCTCACCGTGGCCAAGTTCTCCGCCAGCGGATTCTGGCCGTCAGTGGTGTCCGAGCAGGTCACCGTGCTGATCCTGCACGCGCCGCCGGTGGCGATCCTCAAGCGGGCCGCCACCGGCGCCGACGCGGCCGGCCACCGGGTGCGCACCATGTTCTACGCCGACGCGGAGTTCCTGCGCCGGTTCGCGATCCCGGCCGCGGTATCCGGCTACGGCTCGACCGAGGCCGGCGGGGTCTCGCACCTGCGCCGCTGGCCGGCGACCGAGGACATCCCCGCCGACGCATGCCGGCACGGCGGCCCTGGCCGCGCCGACATCGAGTGGCGGGTCGACCCGGAGGGCACGATCTTGGTGCGGGAACGGGAGCACGCGGCGCTGTTCGGCGGCTACGTCACCGCGGGCGGGCACAACCGCGCCCGCGACGCCGACGGCTGGTTCGATACCGGCGACATCGGCCGCGCGGACGGACCTGACTACCTGGTGTTCCTCGAGCGCCGCGCCGAGTCGATCCGGGTGAAGGGCGAGTTCGTGCCGATCCCGTTCGTGGAGAACCACCTGGCCGGCGTTCCGGGCATCGCCGACCACGCGCTCTGGAGGCGACGCGGCGACCTGGTCGACGATGAGGTCGTGCTCTACGTCGTCGCCGACAGCGTGGGCGCCGACAGCCTCCCGCTTGACGAGCTCAAGCGGCGCATCGCCGAGCTTCCGCCGTTCATGCGGCCGACCGCGGTGGCCCGGGTCGCGGCGCTTCCCCGCGACGCCGCCGCAGGCAAGGTACAGCGCCGACTGCTCACCGAGCAGCCCGTCCTGAGCTGGAGCGAACTGGGATGACCAAGACGCGTACTTGATGATGGTTTCCGGGGAGGGCACCCGTGCTTCCTCCCGGGTGCCCTCCGTGTGCCTGCTGACCGACTGTCAGTCGCCGGTACCGAGGATCACTTCGGATGCCTTTATCACCGCGGTGACCTCGCTGCCCTCGGCCAGACCGAGGTCGCGGACCGCCTCGACCGTGATGGATGCGACGAGGCGCACCCCGTTCGCGTCGAGTTCGACGTTGGCGATTGCCTCGCCGGTCGTGATGCCGGTTACCCGGGCTGGGATCTGGTTGCGTGCACTTAGTCGCATTACTCACTCCTTTGATGGGTCGAGTCGGACTGCGCCGCTATCGCCGCCGGGCGGCGGTACCGGGTCTGGGTACGGCATGGCGGGCCGTAGGCAGGTGATCACGGAGGGTACACTGTGATCGCGGCCGGGCTGACGGAGGCCCACAGTTCGCCTCCGTCGTCGAGCTTCAGTTCGTCGACCGCGCTTGGGGGCACTTCGGCGGTGATCGTGGGCGTCCCGTCGATGCGAATCCGGACGCGGTCTCCCATGAGGTCCACTTCGCTCGGACCGGCGCAGGGTGGCACGCAGGAGACGGCGCACGTCAGCCTTGGTCGAGACATCAAGCGCGGCCAGCGGCTCGTCCAGGCGCAGCAGCTTCGGATCGGTCACCAGGGCGCGGGCCATCGCCACCCGCTGCTGCTGACCACCCGACATCGAGCCCGGCCTCTTCGCCGCCATGTCCTCCAGGCCCACGTTAGCCAGCGCCCGCGACGCCTTCTGCCGCGCCACGTTCTTGTCGGTTCCCCTGGCCCGCAGGCCGAACGCCACGTTCTCCAGCGCGCTCAAGTGCGGGAAGAGCAGATAGTCCTGAAACATCAAGGCATGGGCCGTGAAGGGTGAACAAGCCGTCGGCGCCCAGCGTCCGCGCTGGTAGCGGCTATACGGCGCCCGGTCGCGCGGCCGGCCTGCGGGCCGCGTAGGCGGGGATCTCGACGGCCACGTTGGTTGCCTTGACCGCGGCCACGGCGAGCATCCCCGGCTCGAGGCCGAGTTCGTCGGCAGCCTCGCGGCTGAGCAGTGACACGAAACGGTGCGGCCCGGCCTGGATCTCCACCTGGGCCATCACGGTGTCCTTGACCACCCGGGTGACGAGGCCGGTGAACCGGTTGCGGACCGACTGGGCGGCGACCGGCGCGCTCTCGGCGGACGCGGCGGGAACGGCCCGCTCGCGCGCGAACTCGGCCAGCGCAGCGCCGTCCACCGCCAGGCGGCCCGCGCCGTCGGTGATCTTCTCGATGCGGCCACTGTCAGCCCAGCGCAGCATCGTGTCATAGCTGACCCCGAGCAGGTCCGCGGCCTCCCTGATGCGGAAAACGGGCACGCTGCGACTGTAACGCAAGCACCGGCCGACCGCGGTGGCGTGATCGCGAATGCGGAAACTATCGTGCATATGGACCGCACATGCTGCTTCTTGCCGGGCCATCTCCGGAATCTGCATGATGGGTGCATGCCCTCGAGCGCCAGCCGGACACGGTGGAACGAACTACTGACCGGCCTCGTCGGCCTGCTCCCTGCCGGGCCCGCGTATGTGCTGGTCGACGGCGACGGCTCACAGCCGGGGATCCTCGCCGACCGTCTCGCGGCCGCGCTGAACGCCTGCGGGCGCCCGTGCCTTCGGCTGCCCGGCGCGATAGCCGACTGGAACACCGCGAAATCGGGGGATCCTTGCCTCCCAACGGCGACGATCAGGCTGGCCAGCGGCCCGGACTGGCACCATGACCAGCGATGGGACATGGTGATCTGGGTGCGTACGGCGCCGGACAGCCAGGGCTTTCGCGTTAGCGGCGGCGGGAATGGGTCCGGGCACGACGGTGAGTATGGGGCCGACATCGTGGTCGACATGCATGATCCGGACTGGCCAGTGATCCGCCGGGTGACCGCCCCGCTCGCGCCGCAGGGGCGGTGGTACCTCACAGAGACCCGGGCGTTCTTCGCCGTGCGGGCCGCCACCTGGGACGTCAAGTTCGGCGATGACATGCCTGCCTACGCCGCCGCCGTCGACCGGGCCGGCATCCGGCCCGGCGGCGCGGTCGTCGACGTCGGCTGCGGCACCGGCCGCGCGCTGCCCGCGCTGCGCCAGGTCGTCGGCCCTGGCGGCACGGTCATCGCGATCGACGTCACACCCGAGATGCTCGGCCAAGTGAAGGCAGCGGGCCGGTCGTCGCACGCCGCGCTCGTGCTCGCCGACGCCAGGCGACTGCCGCTCGCCGACAACAGCGCCGACGCGGTGTTCGCCGCCGGGCTGGTGACGCACCTGCCCGACGCCGAGGCCGGGCTGGGCGAACTCGCCCGCGTCACCCGCCCCGGCGGGCTGCTCGTGCTGTTCCACCCGTCCGGGCGCGCGGCGCTCGCGGCCCGCCACGGCCGTGCCCTGAGGCCGGACGAGCCTCTCGCCTACGGACCCCTGCGGCGTTCGACGCGGGCCGCTGGCTGGGACCTGACCAGGTACGACGACGCGGAGGACTGCTTCTTCGCGCTTGCCGTCCGCCGGTAGCGGCGCGGACTGAACCCCGCGGGCCGCTGGGGCACGGATCCTTGTCGGATCTGCCAACCGGGCCACCACCCGGCTTGTCGGGTGGCATCTTGGCCGCACGTCAGCGGCGGCTTAGGGTCGTAGTCACAGTGGGACTACAAGCGGAGGGCAGCGGAATGAGCCTGCCGAGCGAGATCAGCGCGCCGATCCGGCATGCGGATCACTTCTTCATCGGCGGGCAGTGGGTCACGCCGTCGTCCGACGCCACGATCAACGTGATCGACTCGCACACCGAACTTGTCTACCTCACCGTCGCCGAGGCGCAGGCCGCCGACGTGGACCGGGCCGCCGGCGCGGCGCGCGAGGCGTTCGACAACGGCCCCTGGCCGCGGCTGACGCACGCCCAGCGGGCGCGGTACCTGGGCGCACTCGGCGATGAGGTCGCCAGGCGCGGCGCGGACATCGCCCAGATGTGGCCGCGCGAGTCCGGCGTCCTGCACGCCATCGCCCAAGGCGCCGCGGCCGGCGCCAAGTACAACTTTGACTACTACGCGAACCTGGCGGACACGTTCGCCTGGGAGACGCCGGCGCAGCCGAGGCGCGGCGGCTTCGGGCTGGTGGTCAAGGAGCCGGTCGGCGTCGTCGGCGCGATCATCCCGTGGAACGCCCCGATGGGCTTGATCAGCATGAAGCTCGCCCCGGCGCTGATCGCGGGGTGCACGGTCATCCTCAAATCCTCCCCCGAGGCGCCCGGCGAGGGGTACGTCGTCTCCGAAGCCGCCGAAGCCATCGGCCTGCCGCCCGGCGTGCTCAACGTCATCACGGCCGACCGCGAAGTGTCCGAGCTGCTGGTCCGCGACCCGCGCGTCGACAAGATCACGTTCACTGGTTCCACCGCCGCCGGACGGCGCATCGCCTCCTTGTGCGGCGAGCGGATCGCCCGGTGCACCCTCGAGCTCGGCGGCAAGTCCGCCGCCGTCATCCTCGACGACGCCGACATCGAGGCCACCGCGCAGGCCCTGGCCATGGCCGAGTGCCTGCTGTCCGGCCAGGTCTGCGCCTCGCTTACCCGGATCGTCGTCACCCGGCCGCGGCACGACGAGATGGTCGAGGCCCTAGCCGCCGCGTTCTCCAAGGTCAAGGTCGGCGACCCGTTCGACCTCAGCAGCCAGATGGGACCGCTCGCCGCCCAGCGGCAGCGCACGCGGGTCGAGGGCTACATCGCGAAGGGCATCGAGACCGGCGCGACGCTCGCCACCGGCGGCGGGCGCCCGAAAGACCTAGACCACGGCTGGTACGTCGAGCCGACCGTGTTCGGCAACGTGGACAGCGGCTCAGTGATCGCGCAGGAGGAGGTCTTCGGCCCGGTGCTGTCCGTGATCCCGGCCCAGGACGAGGCCGACGCCGTGCGCATCGCCAACGACACGATCTACGGGCTGCACGGCGCCGTGTTCACCAGCGACGTGGAGCGCGCCCGAGAGGTCGCCGGGCAGATGCGGACCGGGGCCATCGGCCACAACGGCTTCAAGTCGGACTTCGACATGGGGCACGGCGGCTTTAAGCAGTCCGGGATCGGCCGTGAGGGCGGAGTGGAAGGACTCCTGCCGTTCCTCGAGTCCAAGGCGATCTTGCTGGACGGACCGACCGCCCGCTACCAGGGAACGGAGTTTTAACATCCGCTAAAGCCTTCTCGCCCAGGGTTCCCTCGCCCCCGGCGCCTTGCAGCCGGGAGGTCCACCTCTCCTCGATGCGGCCGAACCGCCAGATGGCCATGGCCGCCGCCCAGGTGACGATGAACAGGCCCACGATCACGAAGCCGGCCGTGTTGATGTTGAAGTTGTACATGAAGCCCCAGAAGCCGCTGGTCTGGCTGACTCCGTGCACCTCGGTCGGGATCAGGCTGAGGGTTTCGATGCCGCCGATGAAGAAGCAGATGGCCACGGACAGGCCGGTCATGGCCAGGTTGTAGTAGACCTTGCGCACCGGGTTGAAGAACGCCCAGCCGTAGGCCAGGTTCATGAACATGCCGTCGGTGGTGTCCATCACGGTCATCCCGGCGGTGAACAGGATGGGCAGGGCGATGATGGCCTGCCAGGGGATGTGCTCGGAGGCCAGCAGCGCGGTGGTCGTGAGCAGGGCGACCTCGGTCGCGGTGTCGAAGCCCATGCCGAACACCACCCCGACCGGGTACATCTGCCATTCCTTGTCGATTGCCCTCATCCAGCGGCCGAAGAACCGGTAGAAGAACCCGCGGTTCTCCAGTTGCCGCTCCAGCTCGGCCTCGTTGTACTCCCCGCGCCGCATGGCCCTGAAGACCCTGACGATCCCGGCCAGGATGACCAGGTTCAGCAGGCCGATCAGGAACAAGAAGGCCGCGGACACGATCGTGCCGAACGTGCCGCCGAACGACTCAAGCGACGAGTTGCTGTGCGTCACCGCGGGCAGCACCGTCTTCTCCGCGACGATGATCCCCACTCCGATTGCGACAACGATCGTGGAGTGGCCAAGGGAGAAGAAGTAGCCGAACGAGAACGGGCGTGGCTTGTCGGTGCCCTGCCGCTCGTTCATCACCTTCCGGGTGGTGTTGTCGATCGCCGAGATGTGGTCGGCGTCGAACGCGTGCCGCAGGCCCAGGGTGTACGCGGTGACGCTGAGCCCGACGCCGAACAGCTTGTAGTGTGCGGGCAGCACGTACACGATGAAGATGGCGAACCCCAGCACGTGCAGCAGCAGGATCGACGCGTACATCGCGGTCACCCGCAACCGCTCGGTCGGGCTCATCGTGCGGAAGGACTGCCGGAAGATCGTGCGCATGCTCAGGCTGGCCTGCGATGTCACGGCCTGTGCGGTCACGGCGTCACCCTTCGCTCGCCAGCGCAGCGGGTCCCGCGCCTGATCGCAGGCTAACTTAGTTGCAAATAGGTCGCAAGTACTCATTCCTTGCAACGGAATGCTGAGGACCACCGCGCCTCGACCCGGCCGAGGCGCCAGTAGAGGAGCGCCGCCGCCCAGACCGCGACGAACAGAGCGGCGATGCAGAAGCCTGCGACGTTGATGTTGAAGTTGGCCATGGTGTTCCAGAACGCGCCGTGCAGGTGCATCTCGGTGGTGAGGATGCCGAGGATCTCGATCGTGCCGATGATGAACGCCGCGCCGATCGACAGCGCGGTGATGACCAGGTTGTAGTAGACCTTGCGGACCGGCCGGGCGAAGGCCCAGCCGTAGGCGAAGTTCATGAAGGCCCCGTCGAGCGTGTCGAACAGCATCATGCCGCCGGAGAACAGGAATGGCAGCGCGAGCACGGCGAAGTAGGGCAGGCCCTGGATGGCCGCGTAGGCGGTCGCCGCGAGCAGCACCACCTCGGTGGCGGTGTCGAAGCCGATGCCGAAGACCAGGCCGACGAAGTACAGCTGCCAGGTGTGGTTGACCGACCGCATGAACCGGCCGAAGAACCTGTACATCAGCCCGCGGGCCTGCAACTGGGCCTCAAGCTGCTGCTCGTCGTAGGCGCCGTCGCGCATCTCGCGGAAGACCTTGAAGATGCCGGCCAGCACGATCAGGTTCAGCAGCGCGATCAGGTAGAGGAAGCCGGCTGACAGCAGGGTTCCGATGGCCCCGCCTGCGGTTTCGTAGGCCGAGCTGGGGTCGACCATGGCGCCGAAGACGGCGCGAGCCGCGATGGTGATGCCCACGCCGACCGCGACGATGACGGTGGAGTGGCCGAACGAGAAGAAGAACCCGGTGCCCAGGGGGCGCTTGCCGTCTGCCATCAGCTTGCGGGTGGTGTTGTCGATGCAGGAGATGTGGTCGGCGTCGAAGGCGTGCCTGAACCCGAGGAACCACGCCGTGATCGCCACCCCGATGCCTACGCCCAGGCCACGGCTGCCGCCTTCGCCCTTGTAGTCGAAGTGGTGAGGCATGACGTAGAGCACGAAGATGGCCCAGCCCGCGACGTTGACGGCCAGGATGAAGCCGAACATCGCGGCGAGCCTGCCCCACTCGCGTATCCTCAACGAACCGTCCTTCCTCCGAGGACTAGTGCTCGCCGGACAGGCCAGGCCAGGCGACCGGACTCGTCCCCCGGAGGGGCTTGACCGTTGCGGGACAGTGCCGGACTCTCACCGGACTTCGCTGGCTGGCTGCCACCCCAGATGTCCTGGGGTCATGGGCACGGTACCCGCGCGGGCGCGATATCGTCAAGGCTCAACAGATGATCAGATATCCATCTATACGCTGATCCGCGACCGGGCCCCGCGGCTACGGCTGCGCCGTTACGGTTGGCCCAGCAGCGCCGCTACCGGGCTGTCGGCGAGCCGGTAGCGGATCACCCTTCCGTCCCGCTCGGCGGTGACCACCTGCGCGGTACGCAGGTAGCGCAGCGTCTGGGATACGGTCGTGTCGTTCAGGCCGGTGGCCGCGGCCAGGTCGGACACGCTGATGGGCCCGGCCGCCTTGATCGCGATCAGCAGGGTGAGCCTGGTCGGGTCGCCGAGAATCGCGAAGGCGCTGGCGCGGGCCGAGATGGCCGCCGAGGGACAGGTGATGGCGGCGATCGCCTCGCACACACGTTCGCCGTCAATGATCCGGCGATCCGATCGTTCGGCAGGCAGCAGGTGCACGGTCCAACTATTCCACCTGACGTCCGCTCATGCGGACGGCAGCGGCACGTCACCATGCCGCTGCCGTCCAGGATGGGGAACTACTTTCCCTTCTTGCCCTTCTTCTTGCTCTTCTTGGCCACCCGTCTCACCCCGCCTTCGAACCCGATCGGTCAACAAAAGGTTGACCAGACGTCAACGTATCATTGACCGCTATCCGTTGTCGATTACGCTGTGATGGTGGCCGCCAAGAGTCCCGTCAAGCGCATCATTGCTGCGCTGGGCGCTCTCGACGCCGCCGAAGGACCAATCGGCCGGCTCGAGGCCGCCCGGCGCCTGCGAGAGGCGGCAGAGGAACTCGAGGCCGCCCAGGTTGAGGCCGCCCGCAAGGCCGGAGCGACGTGGATCGAGATCGGCGCGTGCTACGGACTCACCAAGCAAGGCGCCCAGCAACGCTTCCGGGCCGTCCGCAACCAGGACAAGATTCAGCGGCCCTCGAGGTCGCCCTCGGTCTCCAGGTAGGCCTGACGCAGCGCGGCCAGCGTTTCGGGATCGGGCGCGTCCCACAGCTTGCGGTCCGCCGCCTCGAGCAGCCGTTCGGCGATGCCGTGCAGGGCCCAGGGATTGGAGCGGTGGAAGAATTCGCGCATCTGCTCGTCGCGGACGTAGGTGTCGGTCAGCTTCTCGTACATCCAGTCCTCGACCACTCCCGCGGTCGCGTCGTAACCGAACAGGTAGTCGACGGTGGCGGCGAGTTCGAATGCGCCCTTGTAGCCATGGCGTTTCATGGCCTCGACCCAGCGCGGGTTGACGACCCGGGCGCGGAAGACGCGCGCGGTCTCCTCGGCCAGCGACCGGGTGCGGACGGTATCGGGGCGGGTCGAGTCGCCGATGTACGCGCGGGGCGCCTGGCCGGTGAGGGCCCGGACGGTGGCGATCATCCCCCCGTGGTACTGGAAGTAGTCGTCCGAGTCCGCGATGTCATGCTCGAGGGTGTCTGTGTTGTGCGCGGCCACCGCGATCCGCCGGTAGGCGCGCTCCATGTCGTCGCGCGCTTCGCGGCCGTCGAGGCCGCGGCCGTAGGCGAAACCGCCCCACACCGCGTACACCTCGGCTAGGTCGGCATCATCGCGCCAGTTCCGCGCGTCGATCACCGGCAGCAGCCCGGCTCCGTAGGCGCCGGGCCGGGAGCCGAAGATGCGCGTGGTGGCGCGGCGCTCGTCGCCGTGCGCGGCCAGGTCGGCCCGGGCGTGGGCGCGGACGTAGTTCAGGTCGGCGGGCTCGTCCAGCCCGGCGACGAGCCGGACGGCGTCATCAAGCGCCGTCACCACGTGCGGGAACGCATCGCGGAAGAACCCGCTGATCCGGACGGTCACGTCGATGCGCGGCCGGCCGAGTTCATCGAGCGCGATCGGCTCCACCGCGGTCAGCCTGCGGGAGGCCTCGTCCCACACCGGCCGAACCCCGAGCAGCGCGAGCACCTCGGCCACGTCATCGCCCGAGGTCCGCATGCTGGCCGTGCCCCAGACGGACAGGCCGACCGAGTCGGGGTAGGTTCCCGTGTCGGCCAGGTACCGCTCGACCAGCGAGTCCGCCATCGCCTGGCCCGTCTCCCAGGCCAGCCGGGACGGCACCGCGCGCGGGTCGACCGAGTAGAAGTTCCGCCCGGTCGGCAGCACGTTGACCAGCCCGCGCAGCGGCGATCCGCTCGGCCCGGCCGGGACGAACCCGCCGTCGAGCGCGTGCAGCGTGCGGCTGATCTCGTTGGTCGTTTCGGCCAGCCGGGGCACCACCTCGGTGGCGGCGAAGGTGAGCACGGCAGCGACCATGCTTTCGTCCGCGCTTCCCAGCGCGGTCGCGACGACGCCGGGGACAGCGGACGGGTCCCATCCGGCCGACTCCATGGCCTCGACCAGCGTCCGCGCCCGGGTCTCGGTGTCGTCGGCGTCCGCACGAACGCCGGACCGTTCGGCATAACCTAGTGCCTCCCGCAGGCCGGGCAGGGCCTGCGCCCGGCCAGCCCACATCTGCCTGGCCCGCAGGATGGCAAGCACCAGGTCGATCCGCGCGGCGCCCGCCGGGGCCGCGCCGAGCACGTGGAGCCCGTCGCGGATCTGGGCATCTTTGATCTCGCACAGCCAGCCGTCCACGTGCAACAGGAAGTCGTTGAACTCCGTGTCGTGCGGACGGGATTCCAGCCCGAGGTCGTGGTCGAGCTTGGCCGCCTGGATCAGTGTCCAGATCTGCGCGCGGATGGCGGGCAGCTTGGCCGGGTCCAGCGCCGCGATCTGCGCGTGCTCGTCCATCAGCTGTTCCAGCCGGGCGATGTCGCCGTAGCTGTCGGCGCGGGCCATGGGCGGGACGAGGTGACCGATCAGCGTGGCGTGGGCGCGGCGCTTGGCCTGCGTGCCCTCGCCTGGGTCGTTGATCAGGAACGGGTAGACGAGCGGGATGTCGCCGATGGCGGCGTCCGCGGCGCAGCCGGCCGAAAGCCCTGACGTCTTTCCCGGCAGCCATTCCAGGTTGCCGTGCTTGCCGACGTGCACCACCGCGTGCGCCGCGAACTGATCCCGCAGCCAGTTGTACGCGGCGAGGTAGTGGTGGCTCGGCGGAAGGTCCGGGTCGTGGTAGATCGCGACCGGGTTCGAGCCGAACCCCCGGGGCGGCTGCACCATCACCACGACGTTCCCGGCCCGCAGCGCGGCCAGCACGATCTCGCCGTCGGGATCCTGGCTGCGGTCCACGAACAGGTCGCCCGGCGGCGGGCCCCAGTGGCCGACGACGGCGTCTCGCAGGTCCGCGTCCAGGGTGGCGAACCAGGCCCGGTAGTCCGCGGCGCTGATCCGGACCGGGTTACCGGCCAGCTGTTCCTCGGTAAGCCAGGTCTCGTCCTGGCCGCCCGCGGCGATGATCGCGTGGATCAGGGCATCGCCGTCCCCTTCGGCCACGCCGGGGAGTTCGTCCCCGCCGATGTCGTAGCCGGCGTCGGCCATAGCGGCCAGCAGGCGGACGACAGAGGCCGGAGTATCGAGGCCGACGGCGTTGCCGATGCGGGCATGCTTGGTCGGGTAGGCCGAGAGCATGATCACGATGCGCTTTTGGGCCGGCTCGATGTGCCGCAGCCGAGCGTGCCTGACCGCGATGCCCGCCACCCGGGCGGTGCGCTCCTGATCGGGGACGTAGCTGGTCAGGCCGTCCGGACCGACCTCCTTGAACGAGAAAGGCACGGTGATCAGCCGGCCGTCGAACTCGGGGATCGCGACCTGGGTGGCGGCGTCAAGCGGGGTCAGCCCCTCGTCGCTTCCCGCCCACTGGGCGCGCGACGAGGTGAGGCACAGGCCCTGCAGGATCGGGACATCCAGGCTGGCCAGCGCGCCGATATCCCACTGCTCGTCGTCTCCCCCGGCCCCGGCCCCGGCCGGCACAAGCCCGCCGGCGGCCAGCACGGTGACCACGATCGCGTCCGCGGCTCTCAGGTTGTCGACGAGCTCGGGCTCAGCCGTGCGCAACGACGAGCAGAACACCGGCAGCGGCTGCCCGCCGGCCTCCTCGACGGCGTCGGCCAGAGCGTGCACGAAGCCGGTGTTCCCCGCGACGTGATGAGCGCGGTAGTACAAGATGGCCACGACGGGGCCGCCCTGTGTCTGCGCGGCCGGTGCCTGCGTGGCCGGTGCCTGCGTGGCCGGTGCCTGCGTGGCCGGTGCCTGCGTGGCCGGTGCCTGCGTGGCCGGCCTTTCGAGGATGCCCCAGGTGGGGGTGGCCGCGGGCGGCTCGAATCCCTCGCCGGTGAGCGCGATCGCGTCGGAAAGGAACCGGGCCAGCTGCCGCAGGTTCTCCGGGCCGCCGTGAGCGAGGTAGGAATGCGCCTCGGCGACAACGCCGCCGGCCACGGTCGACAGCTGCATGAGCTCGGCGTCGGGTGTCGCCTCGCCCCCGAGCACGATCATCGGCACACCCGAGGCCGCGACGGCATCCAGGCCGTCCTCCCAGGCCCGCCGCCCGCCCAGGATACGGACCACGACGGCGATCGCGCCCTCCAGCATCGGCGGCAGATCCCGGGCCGCGAGCCTGGCCGGATTGGCCAGCCGGTAGCCGGCACCGCTGGCCCGAGCCGACAGCAGATCGGTATCCGAGGTGGAGAGCAGGACGATCACAGTAGCTCCTGTCCAGGGCCGGGGCAGAATCGCGCAGTTGCCGGGTTCGGCCAGCGAGTAGCCGAACGGTCGCACGATACCGGCACCAGTGAACGTCCGGCGATCCCTACGGTGACCCGGGACCCGCTTGCCGTCACCAGGCCTGGTGACCGGGCGGCGTCGCGTCCTCCCCCGGCCGCACCGGGCGTGCCTCAAGCCGAGGGTGAGCCAGGAGCCGGGCTACCAGGCTGTCAGGCCCGCCGATGCAGGTCCAGTCGTCGTCCCACAGCGTCGAGGCCAGCCACGAGCGGTCGGCCGGGAACATCAGGCTGGGCAACTCCCAGGACACCCCCTGCTTGTTCTTCCCCCACGCCGCGGCCTGCTGGGGTCCCGCTTCGACCAGCACATACTCCCACCCCGGATACAAAGTGACGGTGGGCGCGGCCGGGAAGATGATCCCGGCCGAGTATCCCAGCCACCACCGCTGCGGCGGCGGTGACTGTTCGGTCAGCAGCGCCAGCAGCGCCGGGGCATGGTCCTCGTAGCTGTCCGGCACGACGACCGTGGCATAGGCGTCGAAGACTGGCGGGATGGCTGCCGCGATGGTCCTGCTCACCGACGTGCCCTCAGCGATCCACGCCACCTCAGCGGAGGTCCCGACCTGCCATTTCCTGCCGTCCTTCACGAGCATCGGTCGCAGGCCTCGGTCACCGCCCATACCGGAAGCATAGGCGGGCACGCCGGGCCGGGATATGGACGCGAGACCGGCCCATTCTCGGCATCTAACGCGGCCCCAAGACCAGTGATATGCCGTTCACTTTCTCCGGGACTGGCGACCGCGGCGTGTTGTGGTCTTGGGTTGTCGCCGACCGGGTTGCCCTTCCGCCTCGTCACCGCTAGGGCTCTGCTCAGCCTCGGCGTCATCCGCGCCGGCCGACTCGGCCGCATCCGGCCCGGCCGTATCCGGCCCGACCGTATCCGGCCCGACCCGGCCGGCCGAGGATTCGGCCCCGGCCGTCGAGGACTGCGCGCCAGCCGCCGGCTCGTCTCGCTTCTGCCGCGCCGTAGCCCTCCGCTCCTGCGCGGCCTGCGCCCGCCGCTCGGCGGCGGCCTTCTCCTCTCGCGCCTCGGCCAGCTGCGCCTCGGCCTGCCGCGCGGCCGTTCGCGCCTGCCACCTATCAGCCTCGGCCTGCTCGGCCCGGGCCTGAAGCCCGGCCCTGGCCTCCTCACCCGCCGCGACCTGCGCCTCCAGCCCGGCCCGCTGCCCAGCATGCTCCCGCTCGGCATCCTCGCGGGCCTGAAGCACCCGCTCCTCCAGCGCTCCGCGCAGCCGATCCAGCTCCGCCCGCGCCGACTCAGCCGCCGCCCGCGCCTCGACCAGCTCCGCGTCGGCCGATCCGGCCCCGGCAGCCCGTGCCTGCCGCGCATCAGCCTCGGCCCGCTCAGCCCGGGCCTGAAGGCCAGCCCTGGCCTCCTCACCCGCCGCGATCTGCGCCTCCAGCCGGACCCGCTGCCCAGCATGCTCCCGCTCGGCATCCCGGCGCGCCTGGGCCACCTGCTCCGCCGCGGCCGAGCTCACCCGGTCCAGCTCCGCCCGGGCCGACTCAGCCGCCGCCCGCGCCTCGACCAGCTGCCCCTCGGCCTCCGACGCCG
>Ga0335075_10004205_pt1 | contig 22566 bp, 22 predicted proteins | sample Lox_Sample_24_FD_206723 | JGI IMG/M metagenome (GOLD analysis project Ga0335075, IMG submission 206723) | Soil microbial communities from Loxahatchee National Wildlife Refuge, Florida, United States - Lox_Sample_2.4 | ecosystem: Environmental > Terrestrial > Soil > Wetlands | place: USA...
CAAATACAGCGGGCCGATGGTGATCGCTGGTGCGCCGTAGTTCTCCAGCCATTGATTCGACGGCTTTCCGAACAGGGTCACCGCGGCGACGTGGTTCGCTATCTCCGGCGGCAGCGGCTTGGGCAAAAACGAGACGTACTCGGCCGGTATCCCCGCTGGTATGGACGCCGACGTGACGAAACCGGCCACGGCCGCGCCCTGGGAGTATCCGCCGAGCACTATCCGGGTCTTCGGGCAGTTCGCCGCGGTGGCCTCGATATGGCTGCCCGCATCCTTGATCCCGTCGACCACGCTTTGAGCGAACTGGATGCGGTCGCCGAAATCGCTGCTGGCTTCGTAGTTGACTGGATAGACGTCGAGCGACTTGGGACTGATTGCCGTGCGCAGCTGGTCGACGAACGGCTCCCCGATCCCGCCGACACCGGGCGGCTCACCGGTGCCGCGCGCGAATACCGCCTCAACGTCGGGGCAGGGCTGCGCGGCCGCGATGGTTATCGGCGCGGTCAGCAACCCGCAGGCGGTCAGCAGTACGGCTGCAACGAGACGAGCGATTTGGCGGAAGCACATGGTCAACATTGTTGCCCTGTACCCCCGAGTGTGTCCTGTTATTCCGGTCGCATTGATGTTGGACCAGGCGCTACGGCGATTCCTCTGTTTCCTCTGAGCCTTGTGAGCCGTCCAGGACGCTGACGGCGATGCCATACGGCAGGAATCGGACTTTGCGGCCGACGTCGGTGTTGTTCTGGTTTGCACGCAGCGCATCGAGTTCGGTGGCGTACACCTCTTCGACGCGGGCACCGCCGTCGTCGCTGACGGTGTAGATCACCCAGACGCCGTCGCCGGCCTCGCCGGCGGTCTCCGGCCTGGTCCGCGTGCGCCGCGCCAGGTCTTCGAGCAGGCCGGACCATCCGGCCCGGTCACCGGGCATGGTGAAAAACCGGCTGATCCCGTCGAACGCCTCGCGCAGTCCCTCGCTGGCATCGCGGAACATTCGGTCGAAGTCCTCGGGATCGAACCCGAACCGTCCGTTGTCGTCCATTGCGGCCTCCTGGCAGCTCACGTCGATAACACCAGTGTGCGCATAACTGGCAACGAGCGCCACGCTCAGTAGCCGTACCCCCCGCCGCCGTACCCTCCGCCATACGGATACTGCGGCTGATACGGGCTCTGCGGCTGGTAGGGGCTCTGCGGCCCATAAGGGCTCTGGGGCTGGTACGGGCTCTGCGGCTGCTGCTGGGTCGCGCCGCCCTGCCCCTCCGGCACCTGAACCGGTATCGGGACCGGCACGAACGGGAGTTTCAAGTAAGTCGTCGTCATCACTTCCGACGGCGACGTGCTCACCGTCGTGCTGGGCGGCGGCGGTGCCGTCGTCGGGGTCGTGGTCGGGGTGGTGCTGGGTGGCGGGGGCTGTGTCGTCGTAGGAGTGCTCGTCGCCTGCTGCGTGGTGCGCGGCGGCGGCTGATACGTCGTTGTCACCGGTGGCGGCGGGGGAGGCGGCGGAGCCTCGCTGGTGACCGGCGGCGCAACAGCGGCCGACGGCTCGCTGCTCGGCGGCGGTGGCGGCAGCGGGCTTGGCGACGGGAGGCTGGGCGTTGAGAGGTTGGAGCTGGGTAGCGGCGGCGGCGCGGCCGGCGTGCTGGTGGGTGCCGGCGCCGGCGGCGCCGGGTGGCTGGTCGAGCTGGTCAGCGAAAAAGCCACCCCGCCGATGGCGATCATCGAGACCAGCGCGGCGACTCCTAAAAACAGTTGCGGCAAACGGCTTCCGCCGCGTGGCTCCTCGGGCGGCTCGATCTTCGGCAGCTGCAACAGCTGAGAAGGCGTCGAGCGGTCGTCGTCTTCATAAGGCTCACCGGTATAGACCACCGGTTCGTTGGCCGAGTCGTCGGCCTCTGACCAGGCCAATTGGTGCAGCGTCTCGGACGGGTCCTCGAACAACGCGCCGCCCGTGGGCACCCCGAACGTCCCGGTGGACGTACCCAGGGTGTCGGTCGATGCGTTGAAACCGCCGGTAGACGTTGAGAAGCTGCCGGTGGACGCACCCACCATCGCGGCCATCGTCGTCGATTCGAGACCGTCCCCCTGCTGCTCCTCGACCGGCTGTCGCGCTGAGAGCATCACCGCACCGACCGCCATGGCAAGGCCGGGCTGAACGGCGGTCACCACCGGCGCCTTGGTGTGAGCCGAAAGACGCTGGGCGACAACCGGAATCTTGGCGCAGCCACCGGCGATCGCGACCGCGGCGACATCTCTGCGGCGAACCCTGCTGCGCCGCAACATGTCATCGAAGGCCGAGAGCACGCCGCTGAGTCGGTCTTCGATCAGGCTCTCGAGTTCGGCTCGACTCATCTGGACGGTGGCACGCTGTCCCGACAGTTCAACGACCAGCTCGGTCTCCGCCTCGTCGGACAGCCGCTCCTTGGCCAGCCGGCATTCCTCTCGCAGATTGCCGAGTTGCCCTATGACGCCGGTGCTGGCGGGATCGATTCCTTTGCTGCGACCGACACTGTCCAACACATGAACCTGCAGAGCCTGATCGATGAGGTCACCCGAGAATTCCGGGTAGCGGACCGTGTCGGCAATGGGAGTAAAACCTGCCGCGGCGTCGGCCAGCGTGATGCTGGTGCCTGCTGCGCCGAAATCAAGAAGCGCGACCACACCGTCGACGGGCAGGCGGTCATCGGAGTTCAACGCCGTCAACGCGGTAATGGAGTCCGAAATCAGTCGGGGCGACAGCCCACCCCGGACGAAGTCGGCGTGCGTGCATAAGGCGTCCTGTAGTCGGCGCAGGGCTTTCGATTCCCAGTGCGCGGGAACGGCAATGGTGATGTTGGACGTCGACGCATCGCCACCGGCTTCGGTGATCAACGCATCGAGGGCCTCTACGAGCAACAGGGCAGGATCATGCTTGGACCCGTCGGCCGACATCAGAGTGGTTGACCCGCCGACCCGCTCGACGAAACCGGTCATCAATGTGCCGGTGTCGGACCCATCTGAGTCCTCCACAGGCACACCGAGTTCCGGTGCACGATCGGGAAACACAGTCAACACCGCGCGGCGCGAGACGGGCGAGTGCCCGCTGCGGACCGCGACTAAATTGGTGGTCCCGATCGATAACCCCAACGGGTCATACATAAAGCGAATACCTTCGTCGATAGCGGTCGGTGGCCAGGGTTAACCATAACCGCGGGGGCGCTATGACGGTCGGGCGCAATCTGATCGGTATAGGCTCGATGCGGTTGTGTCACCCAAGTGAGACAGCCGAGGTCTTGACAGATCGGATCGGCCTCACACCACCGTCAGCGGCAGCGATCGCCTCGGTTCGAACTGGAATGTCGACCCGCCGCTGACCTTGGCCACCGACACCTCCGGCAGCTCGGTTGTCGCGGTGTCGGTTTCGGAGAATTCAGCCGTCCAGTCGGTCTCTATGCCCGTGATCCGGACGGCGATATGCGGGTCCACGGCGGTCGCGATCGCCTGCAGCGGCTGCACCGAACCCGGCGAGCACAGCGAGATCCACGAAGCGTCGTCATGGGCCGGTGACTGGTGCACATGCAGCTGGCCCGAGGTCTGCGCGTTGACATAGCCCAGCGGGTTGAACAGCGGATGCAGCTCGAAAACGCTTAACACGCCGTCGATCCCGCCGGGTAGTGATAACGCTCGCTTGATGCGCTCGGCACCGAGCCCGGCCAGGCCGGTCAGCTGACGGGTCCCCACTGAGGCGGCGAGGCCGGCACGCGAACCGGCGCGCGCTCGCACTGCGACTGCGAAGGACAGGTACAGCAGGTGCATCTGCAGGCATACTTCGTCGGCCATGCGCACCAACGCGGAATGTGAAAACGCGCCGAAGTCGAGGTCGGAGACCAGCGGACCCGAATAGTCGGCCAATCCTTCGTCGGAGTGATCGATGGCGTCGAGTTCCCAGGTGGCAGCGCGGGTTTGCGCGACGATGTCGAGGGCCGGGATGCTTTTGGCCGGCGGATAAGACTCGTCGATGATGACGGTCCACGCACAGTGCGGCTGCCGATCGGACGGAACCCGCGGTGGCCGATGGATGGGACGCATCTGCGCGCGGGGGTTGGTCGCCACCGCGGTCGCGTCGAACGTCGGATCCTCGATGGTGTGGCACATGCTGAAGACGTACTCGTCGCCCATCGGCTCCACGTCGAGCAACGCGCCGCAGTGGTCGAGGCGGAACTCGCCGTGCCACCGGTCGTGGATGGTGTAGCGGAAGTCCATGAATTGCGGCGGCGCACCGATGTCGAGTTGGAGGCCCTTGAAGATCGTGGGCACGTCGTCGCCCTCGTAGTTCAGCGCTCGCTGCATCCGCTTTGTGTAGATCGGGCTCGCGCCGGCCCACTCCTCGATGGCGATCTGCACCATCTCCTCGCGGCCGAATTCCTGTATGCACCAGGCCATGCCGGAGCGGTCGATCATGTGCCCGATCAGCAGCAGCTCGGGAACCAACACCGCCAGTTCCTGGCGGGACAGCTGTGCGTAGCGGGAGTGGGTCACGGCTCCAAAAATAGTCGGGTTTATGTTATAAAGTCAACAATGTCTATCGTCGCAGGCCAGAAACCACGCGGGCCCGCCAGCCCCACTCGCCGGACCAATGCGCCACGCAAACGCGGCGATGACACCCGGGCGAAAATCATCGACGAGACGGTCCGCTGCATTGTGGAAGAGGGGTTCGCCGCCGCGACCGCCAAGCATGTCGCCGAACGCGCAGGCGTCACCTGGGGGGTGATCCAGTATCACTTCGGCGACCGCAACGGCTTGCTGATGGCCGTCGTCGACGAGGGTGTCGCCAAGCTGCTGGAAAGTCTGTCATCAGCCGACGTCAACGCACTTTCGCTGCGCGAGCGCATCGAGGTCGTCGTCGACACCGCGTGGAGTTGTTACAGCAGTCCGACGTCGATGGCGGCCTTTGAAATCCTGCGGGCCAACCGCGGCGGGCCGGGCGGGGCCTCACGACAGCACCTGCTGGAAATGAATTCGGCGATCGCCGACCTCGGCAGATTGATCACCGACGACCCATCGAAGGACGGTGTGGCCGAGGTGATTTGGGCGACGCTGCGGGGTGTGGTGTTGGCGCAGATGATCGTGGGCACCGCAGTCGACTGGGAACTCGAGCGACGCGCGTTGATCGACATGGTCACCCACTACCTCAATGCGGGATCTTCGCAGCGATCGCGTTGAGGATGTCGACGGCCTGGTTGGTGACGTCGTAGCGGCAGGCGGAAATGTCAATGGCGACGTTGCCCAGCACTCGCTCGATCCGGTAGCCGGCGAAGACCGAACCGGCGCTCAACATGCTGGCGTTGTCCTCCCCCCGATTCCCCCGAGTGCAAGTCCGACTCCCCGGGAGAATACCTGCCAGGGTGTGCTGAGATGACCTGATGGGCCATGACGAATACCTCGCCGACGTTGCAGCAATCGAACTGCTCAAATACCGCTATCTGCGTGGGCTGGACACCAAACACTGGGACATCTTCGCCGACACGCTCACCGAGGACGTCAAGGGCGACTACGGGTCGTCACTCGGCGAGGAACACCACTTCACCAACCGTGCCGACCTGGTCGAGTACATGCGCTCGTCGCTGGGGCCGGGCGTCATCACCGAGCACCGGGTGACGCATCCGGAGATCACCGTGACCGGTGATGAGGCGACCGGCATCTGGTATCTGCAGGACCGCGTGATCGTCGCTGAGTTCAACTTCATGCTGATCGGTGCCGGCTTCTACCACGACCGGTATCGCCGCACCGCCGACGGATGGCGGATCAGCGCGACGGGCTATGACCGCACCTACGATGCGACGATGTCGTTGGCGAACCTCGACTTCAAGGTGAGGCCCGGTAACGCTCTGGCCTGAATTTGTTTGCGGCTCCGGCTTATTGGGTGATCGCGATCACGGCGCCCGGTCGCAGCCACTGGATGATCTGCACCAGCTTGGCGTCGTCGATCGCCACGCAGCCCTCGGTCGGGCCGCCGTCGGTGGTGTGGAAGAAGAACGCAGCGCCTTTGCCCGGCTGACGATCTGGGTTGACGCCCATCACCACCGCGTGTTTGTACTGCGGGATTTGGAGGTTCTCGCTCGCGTTGGTGTCGAACGGGCATTGAGCTTTCTGGCAGACCTGCATGGTGTTGAAGGTCGGGCTGTTGTCGTCGCCGTTCCACCAGTGGTTGGAGTCGACTTGCACATACTGCAGGCCGCCGCCGGGATTGGGTGCGGTCCCGAATGCGAACGGCAAAGAGTAGATACCCATCGGGGTAGCCGGATAACCGCTCTTGGCTTGCGGCGCAAGGCCTGCCGATCCGATATGCGCAGGTATGCCGGCCGCGACCGGCTGCCAGCCCGCGGCACCGCGTTGGTAGACGTCCAGTTTTGCGTTCGAACCGCCAACTCCGACAACGGAAACCACCTGCGTCGCGTTCCCTACAGAGGGGGCAAACCAAGGTGCGCCGACTGCACCACCCGTTGGAGCTGTCGCCAGGGTGACGAAAGCGGTGCACACCATGGCGCACAGCGAACCCAGCAGTCGGCGCACCGTTTCATGGTCAATCCTGATCATCGGCAACGTCAAGTAAAGGTTTAGCTTCGAAACAATCACCGCGCGGGCGCGACTCAATGCCAAGCTCTTGTCGTTGCTGGCTGCGGCGATATGTTCGTAGGCGTCGCACACAGGCTCCCGGGGTATAGAAAGCAGTGAATGACACCGACAAATCCCAGCCGCACGCCGTCGGACGGCGGCAACACGACAAAGCTCGCCGTGGCGAGCGGTGTCCGCGTGCCGCCATTGACGGTCTGGGTGGGATCGGCGATGTACACGTTTCCGGTGGACCGGGACGTCATCGTGGGCCGCGACCGCGACTGCGACATCTGTTTCCACGACATCAACCCTGCCGATCTCACGCTGATATCGCGGGTGCACGCGATCCTGCGGTTCGACGGCTCGCAGTGGGTCGTGGTCGACAAAAGCCAAAACGGCGTCTACGTCACCGGCTCGCGGGCCGCCCTGGTGCCTGTCCAAGACCGCCTGACCATCACCCTGGGCAGCCCGAATGGGCCACCGCTGACATTCCGGGTCGCCGCGCCGGCGACGACTTCAGGACCCCGCAATCCGCAGGCGCTCGATGAGAAAACCACCGCGTTCCGGCCACTGCGCCCGCCGCCCCCGACACCAACCCAGACACGACCGCCGCTTCGTCCGACCGCACCGCAGCCACCGGTCAGCGACACGATGCGGGTGGCGACCCCGCCGCGGACAGGGAGTTCAGCGGGTTCGGCGACGGTCGGCCGCGCCAAGGCCAACACCGTCGTCGTCGACGACGCGCTGGCCTCCCGCGTGCACGCGGTGTTGGCAATCAGTCCGGCCGGTATGGAAATCCGCGACAACCACAGCAGCAACGGCACATTCGTCAACGGCACCCTGATCACGCGGGCGACGATGCTGCGCGAGGGCGACGTCGTCACCATCGGCAATACCGACCTGCTCGCGATCGGCAACACCCTGGTGCCGCAGCCCGCGGCGTCGCGCACCAGCGGGCTCACCGCGCAGGGGCTGGCGCTGACGATCGACGGCCGGCAACTGTTGGAGGACGTGTCGTTCACCGCGAAACCGGGGACGCTGACCGCGGTGATCGGGCCGTCCGGGGCCGGAAAATCCACGCTGGTCAAGCTGATTGGCGGGACGATGTCGCGCACCGCCGGCGTGGTCGCCTTCGACGGGCACGACGTGCATGCCGAATACGCCTCGATGCGCTCACGGATCGGGGTGGTGCCCCAGGACGACGTCGTGCACCGCCAGCTCACCGTCGAGCAGGCGCTCAGCTACGCCGCCGAACTGCGACTGCCGCCGGACACCTCGATCGAGGATCGCCGCCAGGTAGTCGAGCGGGTGCTTGACGAGCTGGAGTTGACGCCGCACAAGAAGACTCGCGTCGACAAGCTGTCGGGCGGGCAACGCAAACGCGCGTCGGTGGCCATGGAACTGCTGACCGGCCCGTCGCTGCTGATCCTCGACGAGCCGACGTCGGGGCTCGACCCGGCGTTGGACCGGCAGGTGATGACGATGCTGCGACGGCTCGCCGACGCCGGCCGCGTCGTCATCGTCGTCACGCATTCGCTCACCTACGTCAGCATGTGCGACCAGCTGCTGCTGTTGGCGCCCGGCGGCAAGACCGCCTTCGCCGACCCGCCCGCGCAGATCGCGGCGGCGATGGGCACCACCGACTGGGCCGACATCTTCGCCCGGGTCAGCACCGACCCCGACGGCGTGCACCGGGCGTTTCTCGCGCGCCACCCCGCTGCGCCGCGACGGCCATCGCCGACCGCCGGGGCGGCGCCGCTGGGTCGGCCGCCGCAGAGCAGCCGGTGGCGTCAGGTCGGGACGCTGGCCCGTCGTCAAGCCCGGCTGATCACCGCCGATCGCGGCTACTTCGCGTTTCTGGCGCTGCTGCCGTTCGTGCTCGGTGTGCTGTCGCTGGCGGTGCCGGGCAACACGGGGCTGGGAAACGCCAGCCCGGCGCAGCCCGAAGAGCCCATCGACATCCTGATCCTGCTCAACATCGGCGCGGTGTTCATGGGCACCGCGTTGACGGTGCGTGACTTGGTCGGCGAGCGGATGATTTTCCAGCGCGAGCGGGCTGTTGGTTTGTCGGCGTCGTCCTATTTGATGGCCAAGGTCCTTGTCTTCAGCGCCGCCGCGCTGATCGACACCGCGCTGATGGTCATCATCATGACGATCGGGAAAGGCGCGCCGTCGCACGGCGGGGTGTTGTTGGGCCGCGGCGTTTTTTCCGGCATCCTCGAGCTGTGGTTGACGCTGGCCTTGACGGCGATTGCGTCGGCAATGGTGGGGCTGGCGCTGTCGTCGCTGGCCCGCTCGACCGAACAGGTGCTGCCGTTGCTGGTGGTGACGATCATGGTGTCAATGGTGTTGGCGGGCGGCCTGATTCCGGTGACCGGGCGGCTGGTGCTCGATCAGATTTCGTGGCTGGTGCCAGCGCGTTGGGGTTTCGCCGCCGCGGCGTCGACCGTCGATCTCAACCACATCGAAGGTGCCCTACCCGTCGACCGGTTGTGGCGCCATGGTCCTGGCGCGTGGCTGCTCGACACGGGCATGCTCGTTTTGTTGGCCGCTGCGTTTGTCGGGATCGTGCGCTTCAAGCTGCGGCTGCGAGCGCGCAGTTAAGCTGTTGCGGGCCAAAGACGTGAATTGACCGCTCTGCCTGCGGTAGTAGCGTTACCGCCAGACCAGAGAAGGGTTAGCGATGTTCGTCGACACCGCAAGGCTGCACTCCGGGGCGTCCGAGTCGTACCGCGCGAGCGAGCACGCACACGACGGCGCGAACCACCTGTCAGCGGCGGCGCCGGTAGCCGGCATGTTCGGCAGCTTTGCCGACGCCGAAGCGTTCCACGACGACGTCAGCGCCGCACACGCCCGCCACGTTGAAGCGCTGCAAAGGCATCAGCAGAACCTCAACGACGTCGGCACCAAGACTCATCACGTGGCTTATTCATTCTCGGCGACTGAGGACAACAACGCGAAGGTGTTGCGGGCCGTCTTGTAGTGAATCTGCGCTACATGAGCCGGGGCTTGCTGGTTATGTTTGCCGGCGGCGATCCCTGGAAGATCAACGCCACCCTGCAAAGCGGCCGACCCGCGGATATTGCCGGACTCGGGCAGGCGTTTCATAACGCCGGCCAGTCCACCCAGCAAGCTGACGAGGCGTTCACCGAGGCACGCCGACGGGTCGAGGCCTGGGTCCGCGACAACGGGCAGCATCCGATCACTGACTCGGCCCAAGTGCAACGGACCGCCACCGCGTTGGGCCTGCAAGCCGCCCAGCTACCAAAGATCGGCGTTGATCTCGAAAACGTCGCCGCGGCGCTGGCCCAGGCGCAAGGTACCGCCGATAGCGACATCGCGGCATTGGAGGCGCGGCTGCAGACTCTTGATGATTGGATCGGCCAGGCCGACGACTTGATCAAGCAGGACGAAAAGCTTCTTGCCGAAGCAGACGACGAAGATGACATCTGCGACCTTGAAGACGACATCAATCGGCTCGAGCAATACATCAATGATTGCGAACGCGAAGCCGTCGACGACACCAAGGCAACACTGCAGCAGGTTCAGGAGGTACGCGACGACTATGCGGCCGAGCTAAACAAGGCCAAGGCTAACCTGCGCACCGACGGATACGATCCGGCCGCGATTCAAGCGCTCGACGGCGAAGATGCGAAAGACCAAGCCCCCGGGGACATTCCACCGTCCGGCCTCGAGGGCAGCGAGCTGGCGGACATTAACCGTGTCACCAACCAGGCCGTCGTCGATCAGATGGCCAAGGTGCGCGCCGCGCAGAAGGCCGTCGACGATGCTATGGCTACCGCCTACACCCATGGGCAGGGCTTGCCCGAGGGACAAGCCGCGCTGCAAAGCCTGCCCCAGCTCAAGAAAAATCTCGCCGACGCCCTCAACCGACTAGGGAAGCTGCCCGACTACAGCAACATCGATCCCACGAAGATGCGCAGCAGCCCGGATGGACATTTCTTGTTCGGCTACGTTGCCGACGGGCAGCGGGTACAGGTCACCGGCCAACTAAAGAACGGCACGGGCGAAATCTTCGACCAAGGCACTGGGACCTACTACACCTTCAAGGACGGCAAACTGGTCGGCACCCGGACGCCCGACCCCGGACGCGTCGAAGCCACCGACGAACCGCTACTGAGCGCCGTCACGCTGGCCGTCGGGGCGCCGGAACTCAAGGCTGGCGGCGAAGCCGCGGTGCAAGGCTTCAAGGCGCTCCTCGAACGGCGAGCCGTTGGCCTCGGCGCCGACATCACTTCGGACAACGTCCTTCCCCAGACCTTCGCCGCGGCCGAAAGCCGCGCCGAAGCGGCCGCCCACAATCTCGCCAACGAACAGGCCGAGCATGCCCCGGCGTCACTGCCCCCAGGCGCCAGTGCAGAGCACCCACCACCCGCCACCGCAACCGATCACCCAGCACCCGCGACGACATACGACCCACCGGCAGGCGGCGGCGCGCACCCCTCAGCCCCACCACCCGGTCTGGTTGCGCATCCGCTGCCAGCCGATTCGCCGTTGTTCGACGGATATCACCCCATCGCACCGGGCCCGGAGTTCACCGACGCTGACGGCAAGCTGATCTACCCCGACGACGCACTGCCGAGCAAGCCGTACGCAATACCCGGCACCATAGTTCCCGACGCGCACCTCCCCCCGGGCACCGTCATTGACCGGTTCGGTTCGTCCACCGGCGCCTACTTATCCCCCGAGGGAGTCCCGTTCGCCGAACGAGCTCTTCCCCCAGAGAGCGCGCTGAAGCCCTACTGTCAATACATCGTTGACGACCCCGCGAAACTCCCACCGGGCTACCACATCGAGCAATCCCAGGCCGCACCGTGGTTCCACCAACCCGGCGGCGGCACGCAATATCGAATTATTGGACCCGACGGAGAGAATGCCCCTGTGGACGCCTTGCTCGATTCCGGATACCTCAAAGACCAGAGTAAATGATGGTCGAATTCTCCCGCCTGTCGGCGAGCTGGATTGAATGGTCCAGCATCGCGCAGCTAGCTGACATAGCCGTATCTACGGACTGTGGTGACTGTCAGATCCTTTTTTCTTCTCGCGACTATTCTGTGCATCTCCGCTACGACGGGACCTGGTGGATAATCGATACAGTTGACGACCGCGGGCGACGGCACGACGGCGCAGCCAGATTATCCACCTTTGACCTGGCGGAAAAGTACCTCATCTGGACTTGGGCCTCTACGGCGAGAGGCGCGGTCGGTGCGGAGCGATTAGGCCCGCGATTGTATTCCCTAGGTTTCAGTCCAGAAGTTGAAGTAGTGCCGATCAAGGAAGGTATCGTTGAACTACGATCCCGCGCCGGAAACGCAATACTGATGGAACCCAATGCCACTATCTTCAGTCACCTGATGATGAAATCGGTAGACGAGATTGAGCAGATGGTAAGAGAGGGGATTGCGCGTACATGATCGCAAGGCCGTTGACATCATAAAAGACGCTGACAAGCGCTGACCAAACCAACTCCGGCGCGTAGAAATCGGCAGCCTTGTCGACCTTCGGGTGCGAAAGGTTGACCACCCGTCCGTACATTGAGGTCGCGAAGCAGGAATGTACACGGCAGCTGAAATCCGGTACCTCGAAGCCCACGGATATCGACATTCGGGCGACAAGACTTTGTTGCCGCAACGCACGACGGTCGGGCGGTCGTATTGTATGCAGCCGCGACAGTAATTAGCCATGTCATGTGCATGTCGGTAGGGCAATGCGAAAGCCTTCTCGTTGGAGAAATCGAATGACAGCGTCGTTTAGGAAATGACGGCGGCCCCGCCGCCGAAATCTCACTCGCCAGGTAGGAGTGGCTGTGAAGCCAGCGATTATTCGCTTAGGCCTTCTCGGCCTGCGCGACATTGGTGAATACCACGACCGGCGATCGGCGATATCATCGCTGTCATGTCGTCGGACATCCCACCTGGAGCAGTTCCTCCCAACCCAGGCCAGCACTGGGGCGCTCCCACAGCGGCCGGTTCGACCTCACCGCCTCCAACACCCGCACCGCCGTTAGCCTTCGGTCGACCCGCACGTTGGCCAACGTTTGCCGCGCTGGCGATTGCGCTCGTCGCCTTAGCCGTCGGCGTCGGCGCATGGTTTCGCCCAGTGCCGAACACCAATCAACCCCCACCCAAGCCCACCTACACCGCTCAACAGACGGCCGATGCCAAAGCAAAGGTTTGCGATGCAGTCGGGAAATTCAATCGTGCGGTGAGCGTGGGTAACGGCTTACCTCGAGGAAGCGACCCGGTCGTCGCAGCCATTAATTCTCGACAAATATTTGACGTATTCAGCCGACACCTGTTGGCGACGCTCGCCGCGGAGCCGGCGACTCCGTCTGACCTCGCGGCCGCTGTCCGTGAGGAAGCGAGCACGCTCGAAGAAGTTGTCATTGCTTATCAGGACGGACTTAGTAACTCTGATCCGGAGCTGAAGCCGGTCTTGGACGCCAGCAGCGCGGCGGCCGACACGATCCAAAAGTTGTGCAAATGACTGTGCCCGATTATCCACCAGGTGAATGGTCCATGCTGCTGGTTGGCGCGCAGTGGGTGAGTATCACCTCAGTTGCCGCTCTTAATAATGCTATCGCTAATCGCGGAACAATCCAGGCGAACTTCTCTCAACTTCACGACACACTGCAGCAAGCCATTACAACGACCCTGGCGGGACAGGAGGGTGAAACTGCCGACGCTATCCGAGATGCATTTCGTCAAGGCGCCGACCAGGCCGCCAAAGTTGCGGAAAAAAACGGTGCCTACAAAAAAGCATTACAAGACGCACTCGACAGCGTGCAACAACTTCGCGACAAGCTGACAAGCATCGCCAACGATGGCAACAAACAAATTAATGACGAACTGCAATCCAAAGACGAACTCCCGATCAAGATCAGTAAAATCGCCGAGATTATCGCCGACCATCAACGGCAAGCCAACCAAGCCGCCGCGGAGTGTGCGTTCAGCGTCATTGGCGCGGGCCAAAAAGTGGTGGATGCGCAGGGTAACGGTCAGTCGTTCTTTGGAATGGCCCGCGACGCAGGCATCGACGCAAACCAGCAGCCTAACCTGCAGGCTATCGAGGACCAGGTCCGCGGCAAGCTGAACCAAGCTGCGCCGACGGGTGCGCATCCCCCGAGCGCCGCAAGCATGCCCGAGGGCACAGCGCCGCCAGCGCCAGCGCCACCGGCCCCAGCGCCTGCCCAGCCTCCCACCAGCGGTGGAAGCATGCCCGAGGGCGCGGTGCCGCCAGCGCCAGCGGCCCCAGTGCCTGCCCAGCCTCTCGCCAACGCCGCAAGCATGCCCCAGGGCGCGGTCCCGATCAACACAACTCCTTTAGGAATGCAAACCGGAGGCGGCGGAGCGAAAATGGGGTCGATAGCGTCGTCGGGGGCACCTATGGGGACGCCATCGCTGCCCAACATGCAGTCGGGGGCGATGGGAGCGATGCCAACACCAGGGGGGTTCGGGGCTCCGCCCAGCGCGGCAGCCATCGGGGCGCCTCCGTCGGGCTTGAATTCCGGGGCGCCGATGAGTGCCCCACCGTCAATGGGCGGCGGGACGCCAGGCGGGCCCGTGCAAGCAATGGCATCTCAAGTACCGCCAACCGCGCCAACCTTCCCGACCGCCGGGACCGGCACGCCGGTCACGGCGGGGGAAACACCGGCTCCGACGCAGGCGCCGGCCGCAGCAGTCCCGTCGTCGCCAGCGCCGGCGACGTACACCTCGGAGCCGGCCTCGCCGATGGTGGCCGCGCCTGCCCCGGTCGCCGCGGCTCCGCCCCCGCCGGCGGGTCCGCTGCCCGCATACGGCTCCGACCTACGGCCACCCACCGTCGCGGCACCCCCGACGCCGCCTGTCATTCCTTCGGCGCCGTCGGCCCCGTCAGCGCCAATAAGCCAACCGTCGACGTCCGCCGTGCCGGGTTCGGCGGCGGTACATCCTTCGGCGGGGGGCACGCCAGGTGTCGGTCAGCCCGCCGCCACGGTGGTGCGTCAACCTGGTGGGCTGCCAACGCCTTCCCAGGCGCAGGCGCCACCCGGTGTCGGAACCGAAGGCGCCATCGCCTCCGCAGGCGGCGCGCTCGCGGGTGCGGTGTCTGCCGATGCGACGGCGCGCACTCGACTGCAACGCCTGGTGGCGGCGGTGGCCGCCCAACAACCGCGGCTGAGCTGGGCGGTCGGCGACCGCGCCGACGACACCACCGTCTTGGTGACCGATCTGGCCAGCGGCTGGATCCCGCCCGGCATCGAAATTCCCTCCGCTGTAACACTTCTCGAACCAGCACGCCGACGTGGTGACATCGAAGCGCTGCTGGGCGAAGTGAAGCTGGCGGCCGCCACTCAAGCTGGGCACTACCGGCCCGAGTCCGACACTGACGAGCCAGTGCCTACGTCGCCGCGACCACGACGCGCACCCGAAGTCGAAGACCTGAGCTGGGAACTCAACCGGGCCACCCTCTACCGCGATGGCCTGACCAGGCTCGCGCACACCCTGGCCACGGCCGCCTCGAGGAACACCGGAGTGCTCGAATCCGAAGCCGAGGAGCTGCACAACCAGCTGACCGCATTGGCCGACCGCGTACTGGACAGCTACCCCGATCATGTTGATGCAACCGACCTTGGCAACTGGCAACTGCTCGCGGCCATCGAAGCCTTGGTCAATGGAGACAAGTCGGCTGCCAATTACCATCTCGCCTGGTTTCTCGCTTACACGACCACTGCGGCGAAAAGCGCTGTGCAATGACGGATTTAGACCTAGCTGGCTTGCAGGCCGCGGCCGCCGCCGATCCTCGGCCAAAGGCCTCGATCCCCGACGAAATCCCAACGGGGACTTCTCCGGCCGACCAAGCCGTCGCTGGCTACGCGATGGCCGTCAATCTGGTCACCCGAGCCGCCGAGCTCGACTGCGATGCCGGTTGGCGTCGCCGTCACCGCATCTACGCCGCCGAGATCGCGCGGCTCCAAACCGACGGCGGCACCGTCGATCCCATGGTGATCGACAAGCTGAACACCGAACGCGTGCGGGCCACGCTCAACGCGCGCTACTGCGCGGAACTGCACAGCACCGCCCAAGCCGGCTATGAGCGCATCTTCGAGCTCACGGGCCCACGCGAAGTTGGCACCAGTCGAACCGAGATTCTCGAGCAGATGTCCGCCATGGTCGACGAAATCAATGCGCTGACCCAGCGTCTCATCGACGAGTACCGGCCGGGCGCTTCTGTCTACGAGTTCTTATCCGCCCGTACACTCGATACCACCGTCCCGCAGTATTAGACGACATCGCAAGGAACACCATGAATCCAAGACTGGTCGCGATAATCGAACACTACGCGCAGACGCACGGGTTGAATCTGCCGCCGCACCAAATCGTTTCCGACATGGTCGCCTCCGGCCCCTCGGGTGTCGAGCAGCTACTGGGACTGATGGGCGTAACCGTGAATTCCGGTGATCCGTTGGACAACCTTCAGGCGCAGACCGGGCAGAGCCAGCGGGAGGCCGGACTCGGTTACGCCACAACGCAATTCCCTGCCACTGAACAGAGTTCGGCCAGTAACCTCGCCGGTGTCGGCGCCGGCGGCAAAGACCCGATGGCTGAGTTCACCCAGCTTATGCAGGGAGCAACCGGCATCAGCCAGGGTCTCACCAGCTCGCTGACCGGTCTCATGCAGCCGTTTACCCAAATCGCACAACAGATTCCACAGCAGGGCATGCAGGCTATGCAGGCGGTAATGGGCGCAGCCGGGAAGGGCGCAGGAGGTGGCGCGGCAGCCGCTGGCGCCGTGCCTGAAGCTCTGGGTGCGGCCGGCGGAGCCGCCGGTGAGGCCGCCGGTTTGGCCGGCGCCGGGGGCGGTGCGGGCGCCGGTTTGGCCAGCACCGCTCCAGCCTCACAGCTCGGGCCGCCCCCGACTCCGTCAGCCGGTACCGTCCCGGCATCGTCTCCCACCCAGCCACCGGTACCAGCACCGCCACCCGAGGCGGCAGCGGGACCCCGAGGCGGAATAGGCGGGATGCCGATGATGCCGCCGGGTGCGATGGCCGGCGCGGGCGGCGCGGGTAGCGACGGCAAGACCGAGACCAAACGCATCGTGACGCCCTCGGTGAAGAACGGCGCGCCGGTGCAGGGACGTATCGTCGCTCCGCCCACCGCACCGGAGGTGGTGAAGCGGGTGGCGGGCAAGCCCGTCGCGTCCCGTCGAATTCTTGCGCCCGATCAGAAACCCGACGACGACGACACCAAGCTCTGATCGTCTAGCAGCCACTTTCGGGGCCGTGGTCATACTGGGCTGATGGCCGTCATCGTCCGCAGGCTTTTCGGTATCGGCAAGCTGCCGGCCGACGTGCGTGCCGAGGTCGAGGCCGAGGGGCTCCTCTATTTGGCCGATTACGTCGCGGTCACCCGACGGTTCAGCGGCGCGATCCCGGGCCAGCGTTCTGCGCATAGCGTCGCCAGCTATGTCGGGTCGGTGGCGCTCACCTCACAACGAGTGTTGGCGACCCTGTCGTCGCTGCCCAAACTGGCTGGCCCCACCGTCAACGTGCGTTGGGACGCGGCGCAGTCCGGCGCCGCGAGGGCGGAGATCGCGTCGTCGGGCCTGCAGGTCGATGTCGATGTGAGCAAGGTGGACGAGTCGTTCACCGGCGAGCTGTCGCTGCACTACAAGATCGCTATTCCCGGCGACGTTCTCGCCGGCTTGCCGCGCCGGTCGCTGAGCTTCGACATGCCGCCGGAATACGTCTTCCGCGCCGTCGGTGTCACCTACCGGCCGTAACGGGGGTCAGTGTCGCTGCCAGGCCGCCGAATTCGCCGACAAGTCCGGCCAGGGCGGGCGACGCACCATCGCCACACAAGCGAGCACCGCCGATATCAGGCCGGTGATGACCCCGATCAACGCGATCCGGTTGGCGTCAACCACCGGCACCCAGCGCGCCGTGCCGTTATGGACGACGAACACACCGACCGGCGTCGAATTGCCGGCGCGGACCTTGGCAACGGTGATCACCGTGCCGCCGTCCGCCATTCGATACGGCTCGCCGTAGACACGTCCCCGAGTGCCATTGGTGGGCAAATCCTCAAGTGATTCCGGAATCTTCATGGGACCGCTCCTTTTCGCCGATGGAACCCAGTCTGGCAGACACGTTGGGCATCGGTTCGCCCCTTCACCCACGACGGTTCCTACGATGGCTATGTGGGCGATCACGCGTTTAGTCCGCAGGAGCGGCGAGCGGTGTACCGCGTTATCTCCGAACGACGGGACATGCGCCGGTTCGTGCCGGACAGCAGCGTGCCCGAGGAAGTCTTGGCGCGTGTGCTGCAGGCCGCGCATGCCGCACCGAATGTGGGCTTGATGCAGCCGTGGCGGTTCATCCGGATCACTAACGACTCGCTGCGACGACGCATCCACGCCTTGGTCGACGAGGAGCGGCTGCTGACCGCTCATGCGCTGGGCCAACGAGCGCAGGAGTTCCTCGCGCTGAAGGTCGAAGGCATCCTCGATTGCGCCGAACTGCTGGTGGTGGCGCTGTGCGAGGGCAGAGACAGTTACGTTTTCGGCCGTCGCACCATGCCGCAGATGGATCTTGCGTCGGTGTCATGTGCGATCCAAAACCTGTGGCTGGCAGCACGATCCGAAGGCCTGGGCATGGGCTGGGTATCGCTGTTCGATCCGCCGAAACTGAGGGCGTTGTTGTCCATGCCGCCGGATGCCGAACCGGTGGCGATCCTGTGCCTTGGCCCGGTACCCGAATTTCCGGATCGACCCTCGCTGGAATTGGACGGCTGGGCGCTGGGTAGGCCGCTGGCCGAATTCGTTTCGGAGAACGGGTGGGGCAAAGAGCCGGGCGTCAGCTCATCGCCAGTTGCGCGATGAGCGTCTCGATTGCCGCCGCCGCATCCGGAGGAACGGGACGCTCCGACTCCGCGTCGTGAAGGACGGCGGCCGGGATGCCGGCGGCGTTGGCGGCCTCGTCGAGGCTCAGTTCGGCCGTATGGCGCACCCCGTAGAGCCGCTGGCCCAACGTGGCCGACGACGACCGCGCGGCGCGCAGCATCAAATCGTTGTAGGTCCGCCGCACCGAGCTCAGGGCCAGCACTACCGACGGCGCGCCCCTGGCATTGCGGGCAGCGTTGGCGGCCACCGCCTCGAGCTTGCCTAGGTCGGCGAGGATCGGACCGGCCTTCTGACTGAACTCCGGCTCGGCGGGTTTCGGTAGGGCGTCGATCGCCGTGGCGATGGTGTGCATGGCCAGCTCGACGGCCTCGGCCATCAGCGGCGCGTGGACCGTGTTGGTCAACACCTCAGTTGCCTCGCCGCTCTCCGCGACCGCAGACGACGAGGCGAAGGCGCTGTGCCGGGCATGCCCGGCGCGCTGGTTGTGCGCTCGCGACGCTTGGGAGACGCCTGGTGCCGAGGGGGCTGTGGGCGGGGGTTGTGATCCCCGCGGCGGGTCGCGGTCGCGACTTCGCCCTCCGCCAGTTGCGCTCCCTGGCCGCACACGGCGGTTATCCGGTTAGGCCGGGTTACCGTTCGCGCCGTCGCGTCGTCTTGCCGGGCGCATAGATCGGCAGCGCGCTACCGCTTCCTGATCGCAGGTTGCCGCGGCGGTTACGATGCCGGGATGCAACCTCCTCCACCAGGCTTCGCCTCGCAATGGGGTAGCTCGCCGGACGATCCTCGGGAGCACCCCGAGCCTGGCTCTGGTAGCCAGCCGGGCCCCGAGAGTTACGGCCAGCCCGGCCCTGGAGGATATGGCGTGCCGCCAGCTGGACTTGGCTACCCGCCGGCCGGTTACGGTCAGCAACCCGGATACGGTCCGCTCCCGTGGGGCGGCCAGGGCGCCCAGCCGACCGCCCCGACATCGCAGCAGACCATCAGCTTGATCACCTTCGCGGCCGTCGGCCTGCTCGGGCTGCTCGGCGCCACCCTCACGCTGACGCTGTGGATCAACATGAGTAGCGCCGTCGACCGAGCTACGGACATGTGCAAGCGGTTTGGCGGGGAGTTCTCCGCGCTGTGCGAGCAACAGATCGAAAGTACGGTTCCGAGTATGCCGGCGGCCCTGGTGACATGCCTGTTCCTGATCATGGCGGCCGGCCTCGCCGCCGCCGCGGGCGCGGTGATGCTGTTCCTCAAAAAGCAGCTAGGCCAGTTCCTCATCCTTGGTGGCGGCATCGTGATGCTGGTGCTGGCGATCGCCTGCGAAGCTCGCTATGGCGCCACCGGTCGCCTCACCTACGACCTGGTCGCGGGATTCGTCATCACCGCGGCCGGTAGCTTCATGTTGATCCCGGCATTCCGGATGACCATGGGCCTGCCGTCGAACCCGACCGGCGCGCCTGTGCCCGGTGGATTGCCGGCCGGCGGGCAATGGCCGTACGGCCAGCCGCCGCCCTCGCAACAAGGCCCGCCGGGCCCCGGCGGATCGATGCCGCCACATTGGTGAGCCGCTCGCGGCACGCGCGTCGCTCGTCGAGTGCCGTAACTCGCGAAACACCCCTGCCGATAACGTCGATGGGGGCTCAGCCAGCTCAGGAGGTGACGGTAATCGGCGACCACGAGGTAAAACACCAGCGCCGTGACAACGTGCTGTTCATACATTGGCACGATCTGGGCCGGTATCTCGGCGTCTACGGTCGCGCCGACGTTTCCAGCCCGCGACTGGACCAGCTGGCCGGTGAGGGCATCTTGTTCACCAGAGCACATGCCACGGCGCCGCTGTGCTCGCCGTCGCGCGGATCGCTGTTCACCGGCCGCTACCCGCAGAGTAACGGGCTGGTCGGACTGGCTCACCATGGTTGGGAATACCGCTCGGATGTCCGCACGTTGCCGCAGATCTTGTCCGAACATGGTTGGTATTCGGCTCTTTTCGGGATGCAACACGAGACGTCCTACCCGTCGAGACTGGGCTTTGACGAATTCGACGTGTCGAACTCCTACTGCGAATACGTCGTGGAGCGGGCTCAGCGATGGCTGCGCGACTATGAGGCGGACCGACCGTTTCTGTTGACGGCCGGCTTCTTCGAGACGCACCGGCCCTATCCGCGGGACCGCTACGAACCGGCCGACGCCGCGACGGTTGACACGCCCGACTATCTGCCCGATACCGCCCCGGTGCGCCAGGATCTGGCCGATTTCTACGGATCCATCGCGACCGCCGACGCAGCGGTCGGCCGGATACTGGACACGCTTGCAGAGACCGGGCTCGACGCCAGCACCTGGGTGGTCTTCGTGACCGACCATGGTGCGGCCTTCCCGCGGGCGAAGTCCACACTGTACGACGCCGGCACGGGAATCGCGATGATCATCCGCCCACCCACCGGAATGGCAATCGCCCCAACGGTTTACGATGATCTCTTCAGCGGTGTTGACCTGCTGCCGACGCTGCTGGATCTGCTCGGCATAGCCGAGCAGGACGACATCGAGGGCGTCTCACACGCGGAGGCGCTGCTTTCGCCGCACCACACCGCGCCGGTGCGCGACCATGTCTACACCACCAAGACCTACCACGATTCGTTTGATCCGATACGTGCGATCCGGACGAAGGACTTCAGCTATATCGAGAATTACGCACACCGGCGGCTATTGGATCTGCCGTGGGATATCGAGGAAAGCCCGTCCGGCCACGCCGTCGCGCCACTGGTGAAAGCCACACGCCCGGAACGCGAACTCTACGACCTCCGGGTAGATCCCACCGAGACCAACAACCTGCTCGCCGGAGACGGCCTCGACCATGCCGATGCGATCGCCACCGATCTCGCTGTCCGGCTGCATGATTGGCGCCAGCAGACCGGTGACGTCATACCGTCCGATTTCGCCGGTACCCGCATTGCGGCCCGCTACACCGAGACGTATTTGCAGATCCACGAGAAGACGCCGAGCAGTCGCTCGGCGATCGCCACCGATCGGGGCATCGAGGACGGAGTACGGCGCACCGAGCAATAGTTGTGTTCAGCGTGAACGTAATACGCGTGGATCCCAGGCCGAGACATGCGGTTAGGCTCAGCGGATGGCCGCGCATCCGACGTCGTATCTCGTGCTCGCTTCGCAGCGCTCTGGCAGCACGCTGCTGGTCGAGTCGTTGCGCGCAACCGGCAGTGCCGGCGAGCCGCAGGAGTTCTTCCAATACCTGCCGACGACCGGCATGGCACCGCAGCCGCGGGAGTGGTTCGCCGGAGTCGAGGACGAAACAATTCTGAAGCTGCTCGACCCGCTGGAACCGGGCACACCCGACACCGCTCCGTCCACTGCCTGGCGCGAGCACATCCTCAGCTCCGGTCGGACACCCAACGGCATCTGGGGCGGCAAGTTGATGTGGAACCAGACGCCGCTGCTGCAGCAGCGGGCGGCCGGGTTACCACATCGCTCCGGTGACAATCTGCGGGCGGCCATTCGGGACGTGATCGGAAGCGAACCCGTTTACGTGCACGTCTACCGACCGGACGTGATCTCGCAGGCGGTGTCGTTCTGGCGGGCGGTGCAGACTCGCGTGTGGCGGGGCCGCCCAGACCCTGAGCGCGACTCACAGGCCGCCTACCACGCCGGCGCCATCGCCCACATCGTCACGATGCTGCGGGACCAGGAGGCAGGCTGGCGAAACTGGTTCGCCGAAGAGCAGATCGACCCGATCGAGGTGTCCTATCCCGTGCTCTGGCGCAACCTGACGTCGATTGTCGCCGCCGTGCTCGAAGCGGTCGGCCAGGATCCGCGGTTGGCGCCCGCGCCGGTGCTGGAACGCCAGGCCGATCAACGCTCCGACGAATGGGTGGATCGTTACCGCGCCGATGCCGAGAAGTTGGGGCTGCCGCAGTAGCCTCAGCCGCGAACCTGGGCGACGACGAACACTCGGCGGAACGGGAAGAACGTCGTCCCGTCGGGCCGGGGTGGATAGGCGTCGGCGAGCAGCGGGATGAGTTCTTCGCGAAACTGTTGGTATTCCTGCTCGTTGAGCCGTTCGCTCACCGGCAACAGTGC
>Ga0335075_10004207_pt1 | contig 22564 bp, 20 predicted proteins | sample Lox_Sample_24_FD_206723 | JGI IMG/M metagenome (GOLD analysis project Ga0335075, IMG submission 206723) | Soil microbial communities from Loxahatchee National Wildlife Refuge, Florida, United States - Lox_Sample_2.4 | ecosystem: Environmental > Terrestrial > Soil > Wetlands | place: USA...
GCGAGCGCGCGGGCGAACGACACCCGCTGGCGCTGGCCGCCGGACAGCTCGTACGGGTACTTCCCGGTGAACTGGTCGGCCGGGATGAGGCGCACCTGGTCCAGCAGGGCCGTGACCTCCCGCGCCACCTCCGCCCGGGACTTCTGGCCCTGATGCAGCCGCACCGGGCGCTCCAGATGGTGGCGCACGGTATGCACCGGGTTCAGCGACGAGAACGGGTCCTGGAACACCAGCTGGACCTCGCTCTTGTACCGCCGGAACGCCCGCCGGGTCGACGGGTCGACCGGCGCGCCGTTTAGGCGGATCTGCCCGGAGGTGAGCCGTTCCTGCCCGGCCAGCAGCCGGGCGGCCGTCGACTTGCCGGAGCCGCTCTCTCCGACCAGGGCCACCACAGCGCCCCGGTACAGCGCGAACGACACATCGCGCACGGCGTGCAGCACCAGGCCGTGGCCGAGCCGGAAGTCCTTGCTGACCGAGACGGCCTCCATGGCGAGCGGGCCCCGCGCCGCCGCCGCCGACACCACCTCGCGGTTCACCGCGTGCTCGCCCGAGCCGTTCGTGGTCATGCCTGCAGCTCCTGCTCGGTGCGTGCCTGCGCGGGCGCCGGCGTTTCCGGCAGCACGAACGGGCAGGCCGTCACGTGCTCCGGATCAGCCGACGACGCCACCCGTTCCAGGTGCATGTCCACGGTGCGGCAGGCGTCGGTGCTGTACGTGCATCGCGGCACGAACGGGCAGCCTTCCGGCGGGTGGCGCAGGTCGGGCGGGCTCCCGGGGATCCCGGCCAGGTCGCGCCGCGGGCCATGCAGCGACGGGAACGAGTTGAGCAGGCCCCGCGAGTACGGGTGGGCCGGCTCGCGGTGGAGCTCGGCCGCGGTGCCGAACTCCATGAGCCGCCCGGCGTACATCACCGCGATCCGGTCCGCCAGCTCCAGCAGCAGCGACAGGTCGTGGGTGATGAACAGGATCGAGAAGCCGAGGGTCTCCTTCAGCTCCACGACCTGGGCCAGGATGTCGCGCTGCACCACCACGTCGAGCGCCGTGGTGGGCTCGTCCATGATCACGATCTCCGGGTCGGCGGCGAGCGCCATGGCGATCATGACCCGCTGGCGCATGCCGCCGGACAGCTCGTGCGGGTAGCTGCGCAGCCGGGAGCGTGGAATGCCGACCAGGTCGATCAGGGTCGCCGCCTTCTCCAGCTCGTCCGCCCTGGGCATTCGCAGGTGGGCATGGATCGCGTCAACGATCTGGTCGCGGACGTTCAGCACGGGGTTGAGCGCGTTCATCGCGCTCTGGAACACGATCGCGATCTCCCGCCAGCGCAGCTGCTGCAGCTCGTGGTTGCGGAGCTGCAGCACGTCGGTCGGGCCGCCCACGCGGCGCCCCTGGTAGAGGACGCTGCCGCCGGTGATCAGCGCGGGCGCCCGGAGCAGCCGGCACACCGCGTAAGCCAGCGTCGACTTGCCAGAGCCGCTCTCGCCGGCCAAACCGACCACCTCGCCCTTGTGCAGCGCCAGATTCACCTGGCTGACCGCACGGACGTCGCCTCCAGGCGTTCGGTAAACGACCGAGAAATCCGTGATGTCGAGGACGGGGGTGCCGGCGTTCATTGCTGTCCTCCCTCGTCGAGCAGCGAGCTTCGGGAGAACGAGTGCACGAAGCTGCCCAGCCGGGTGCGCTGGCCGCGCGACGCCGGGGCCGCGTGCAGCACCGGGGTCGGGTCGGCCGGCCGCTGCCGGTGCCCGCCGATCCGGGCGGCGTGGCTCGCGTCGCGCAGCCGCGGGTTGCCGAGCTCGTCGATGCCGGTGTTCAGCAGCACCAGCGCGGTGCCCATGAGCGCGACCGCCAGGCCCGGCGGGATGAACCACCACCACGCGCCGAGCTGCAGCGCCTGCTGGCTCTGCGCCCAGTAGAGCATCGTGCCCAGGCTCCAGCTGGACAGGTCGGCCAGGCCGATGAAGGCCAGGGCCACCGAGGCGCCGATCGCGTACAGCACGGTGTTCACGAAGTTCGCCGCGATCAGGCTTATCTCGTTCGGCACGATCTCGACCGCGAGGATCCGCCAGGTGCTCTCGCCGCTCTCCCGGGCCGCCGCCACGAAGTCGCGGCCGCGGATGGCCATGGTCTGCGCGCGGATCACCCGCGCCCCCCACGGCCAGCCGAGCACGCTGAGCACGAGGATCGTGGCCGCCTGGCCCTTCTGCGGCAGGTAGCCGAGCAGCAGGATCAGCAGCGGCAGCGACGGGATGACCAGGAAGACGTTGCTGGCCAGCGACAGCAGCTCGTCCCAGAAGCCGCCGAGGACCGCGGCGGTCACCCCGACGATCACGGCAAGCACCGTGGCCACCACGCCGACGATCACGGCCAGCTCCAGGGTCATCCGGATGCCGACCAGGAGCTGGGACAGCACGTCCTGGCCGCTCTGCGTGGTGCCGAGCAGGTGCGCGGCGTCCGGCGGGTTCAGTGCGAGACCGGGTGCGGGGTTCTGGTACGACGGGTTGTAGGGGCTGACCTCGGGGCCGATGATGCCGGCCAGCACGAAGACGCCGAGCAGGATCGCGCCGGACTTGGCCTTGAGCGGCAGCCGGCTCCACTGGCCGAGGCGCTGCACCTTGACGCCGGGCGCGGGCAGGGCCGGGGGTTCGGCGATGATCGGGGGTGCGGCGGTCATCGGGCTGGCTCCTCTGCCGTTCGGTGCGGTCCGCAAGTCATCACGCCGCCTCCCTCGCCCGGACGCGGGGATCGAACGCGACCAGCGCCAGGTCCACGATCAGGTTGGCGATCAGCACCGCGAAGGTGATCACGAGGAAGATCGCCTGCATCAGCGGGTAGTCGTCCGAGGTGACCGCGTTGAGGAGCAGCAGGCCGATGCCGGGGTAGGAGAAGACGATCTCCATGACCAGCGCGCCGGACACCACGAATCCGAGCGCCATGCCGAATCCCTGGAGCTGCGGGAGCAGGGCGTTCCTGGCGGCGTAGGTGAACACGACGCGGCGGCTGCGCAGCCCCTTGGCCTGCGCGGCGATCACGTAATCCTCGCCGATCGTGGTGATCATCACGTTGCGCATCTGCAGCATCCAGCCCGCGACCGAGGTGATGACGATCGTGAGCGCGGGCAGCAGCGCGTGATAGATCGCGCTGCCGATGAACGCCGCGTGCCAGCCGGGCACCAGCCCGCCGGCGTACCCCTGGCCGATGGGGAAGATGTGCGCCCGGACCGCGAGCAGCTCGATCAGGATCAACGCCAGGAAGAAGTAGGGCATCGCCTGCAGGAACATCAGGCCCGGCAGGCCCCGGTCGAGCCATCCCCCGTGCCGCCAGCCGGCCACGATCCCCAGCCCGGTGCCGATGAAGAACGCGATCACCGTCGCGGTGCCGACCAGGGTCAGCGTCCACGGGATCGTCTGCGCGAGCAGCGTGGACACCTGGGCCGGGTACTCGATCACGTCGGTGCCGAAGTTCAGGTGGAAGACGTCGTCGAGGTACGACACGTACTGGTGCCACAGCGAGCCGGGGTGGCCGACGCCGAGCATCGCCTCCAGGGCCCGGTACGCCGACGGCTGCAGGTTGGGGAACTTCGCCATGATCGCCTGAACGGCGTTGCCCGGCATCGCGCGCGGGATGAAGAAGTTGAGGGTCAGCGCCACCCACGCGGCGACCGCGTAGAAGGCCAGGCGGCGGAGGATGAACTTCACGTCGGCTCCTAGCTCTTCGGGGTGCGGGTTACGGCCGCGGCGCCGGGAAGGGCGGCGGCGTCGGCGGTCGCGCGGCGGGCCGGCCGCGGGGACCCGGCGGCCCAGGCCGGCTCCACCACGCGGCGGATCTCGGTGCCGGGCGGGCAGCCGCAGCTCGACCGCAGCACCAGCTCGGTCGGCAGCAGCTCGACCCTCGGCCGCATGCCCGGCTTCGCGATCCGGTCGAGCAGGCGGATGCAGGCACGCTCGCCGAGCAGCCGCATGGGCTGGTGCACCGTGGTCAGCGACGGCTTGAACAGGCTGCCCGGGTAGATGTCGTCGAAGCCGACCACGGCAACCTGCTCGGGAACGCGCACGCCGGCCCGGGTGATGACCTGCAGCACGCCGATGGCCGTCTGGTCGTTCGCGCAGACGATGGCGTCCGGCCAGTCCGCGGCCGGGGTGGCGAGCAGCGTCTCCCCGGCTTCCTCACCGCTCTGCACGGAGAACGATCCCTGGAAGGAGCCGACGAGCCGGGAGCCTGGGTGGGCCTTCAGCACATGGGCGAGCGCCAGGGTGCGCTCCCTGGCGTCGGGAGCGGTCGGCGGGCCTTCGACGTGGTAAAGCCGACGCCGGCCGTGGTCCTCGATGAGATGGGTGACCAGCGCGGTCGCGCCGGAGCGGTTGTCGGCCGTGACGACGTCCGCGGCCCGCTCGTTCGGGTTGCCGGAGATGACGACCACCGGAATCCGCCTGGCGAGGCGGGCCAGGATCTCGGAGGACACGACGCCCTCGCCGATGAGCAGGCCGTCGACCTTGCCGGACAGCGACAGCAGGCGCGGGATGTCGCCGGGGCTGTGCTCCTGCAGGTAAGTGATCAGCAGCGAGCAGCTGCTGTTGCGGATCAGCGATTCGACGCCGCGCAGGATCTCGTCGTAGAACAGCAGCGCCATGCTCTCCACGTCGTACTGCTTGGGCGCCTGGCGCTCCACGCAGACCAGGCCGATCACGTCCTTGCGGCGGCGGGACAGGCTCTGCGCCGCGCCGTCGGGGACGTAGCCGAGCTGGTCGATCACCTCGAGCACGCGCGCCCGGGTGGAGTCGCGCACCCGGTCCTTGCCGTGCACGACCCGGGACACGGTGGCGATGGACACCTCGGCCAGCCGCGCGACGTCGTACAGCGTTACCGGGCTGCCGGTCTCCAGCTCACCGCTGGCCGTGATCCCCCCGGTCTCGGGCTGCCCGTGGCCCGCCGCGCTGTCCGTGCTGCCTTCGGTCCCAGGCCGCCCCTGGCCTGCGGCATCGTCCGCGGTACCCGCGGCGCCGGCCGCGCGCCGCGGTTGTTGTATCTTCATGCCGCGACCCCACGGCTACACGCGGTGGCGCTGTGCGTCATCGCGTCACCCCCATCCGGCGCGGTAGTTATCGGCTGGCTTATCTTGATCTAAGCGCTTACATCTGCGGATCTAAGCGCTTACAATAAACCGCGGTAAAGGGGGGGTCAAGACTCCCGGCCCAGCGATACGGGCGCCCGCGACGGCGCAGAGGAGGCATCCATGACGACAGCCACGGCTAGCGGCGACGGCGCCCTGACCTTCCCCGGGGGGTTCACCTGGGGGACGGCCACAGCCGCCTACCAGATCGAGGGGGCAGCCACCGCGGATGGCCGGGGCCTGTCGGTGTGGGACACGTTCAGCCGCGCGCCGGGCAACGTGCGCGGCGGGGACACCGGCGACATCGCCTGTGACGCTTATCACCGCTACGCCGACGACATCGCGCTGATGGCCTCGTTCGGCGTGAACGCCTACCGGTTCTCCATCTCGTGGCCGCGCGTCCTCCCCGGCGGCCGGGGCCCGGTGAACCAGAAGGGCCTCGACTACTACAAGGCCGTGCTCGACAGTCTCGGCGAGCACGGCATCGCGGCCAGCGTCACGCTCTACCACTGGGACCTGCCGCAGGAGCTGCAGGACCAGGGCGGCTGGGCGACCCGGGACACTGCGCAGCGGTTCGCCGACTACGTGGCCGTGGTCGGCGAGGCACTGGGCGACCGGGTGGCGCAGTGGATCACCCTGAACGAGCCGCAGGTCGTGGCCAGCCACGGCTACCGCACCGGCGAGCACGCGCCAGGGGTCCGGGACGCCCGCGCGGCGGCGGCGGCCACGCATCACCTGCTGCTGGGCCACGGGCTCGCGGTCCAGGCGCTGCGGTCGGCGTCGCCGGCCGTGCCCGTCGGGATCACGCTGGACATGCACCCGCTGCGCGTGCCGGGGGGCACCTGGCCGGAGGCCGTGGAAAGGGCGCGGCTGATCAGGGACGCCGAGCTGAACCGGCTCTACCTCGAGCCGGTGCTGCACGGCCGGTACCCGGACCACGTCAGGGACGTCCTGCTTCCCCCGGAGTCGCTGGTCGCCGACGGTGACCTGGAGACGATCGGCCAGCCGATCGACTTCCTCGGCGTGAACTACTACTCGCCCGTCTTCCTCCGGCCCGGGGATCCTGATGATCTGCGGCGCGGCGAGAAGCGCGTGACCGGAGGCGACCTGCCCGGCGTGGTCGAGTACGCCCCGGACGGCCTGGAGCGCACCCCGATGGGCTGGCTGGTCGACCCGGAGGGCCTGTACGAGCTGCTGATGGGCCTGTCCAAGGACGCGCCGGGCCTGCCGCTGTTCATCACCGAGAACGGCCGTGCCGCCGAGGACTACGTCAACCCGGACGGCGAGGTCAACGACGCCGAGCGGGTCAGGTACCTGCACCTGCACCTGGAAGCCGCCGCCCGCGCGATCAGGGACGGGGCGAACCTGGCCGGGTACTTCCTCTGGTCGCTGCTGGACAACTTCGAGTGGGGCTGGGGTTACCAGAAGCGGTTCGGCATCGTGTTCGTCGACTTCGGCACCCAGCGCCGGATCCCGAAGGCGAGCGCCCGGTTCTATTCGGACGTTGTCCGCGCCAACGCCGTCCCCGCCATCCCCGCCGGCCTCCTCCCGCACGCCGACGGCCCGGCGCGCGCCTGACCGCACACCGCGTCGTTGCCAGGGCACTCAGGCTTCGCCGAGTTCGGCTGCGGACCCGGGCACCGGCGTGGCGTGACGTTCAGGAAAATGGCCAGGCAGCGCCGGGAGATGTGGCAGTGACCGCGGCCGGCGTAGGTTGCCTGCATGTCAGATGCGGCGGGGCGCGAGGTCGTGGAGATCTACACCGACGGCGCGTGCAGCGGCAACCCGGGCCCGGGAGGCTGGGGTGCCGTGCTGCGGTACCGCGGTCAGGTCAAGGAGCTGCACGGCGGGGACCCGGGGCCGACCACCAACAACCGCATGGAGCTCATGGCCGCGATCCAGGCGCTGGAGAGCCTGACCAGGCAGGTTCCGGTCCGGCTGCACACCGACAGCACCTACCTCCGCAACGGCGTCAGCAAGTGGCTGCCCGGCTGGAAGCGCAACGGCTGGCTGACGGCCGCCAGGCAGCCGGTCAAGAACGCAGACCTGTGGCAGCGGCTGGACGCCGTGGTGCGCCGGCACGACGTGGACTGGCGCTGGGTCAAGGGTCACGCAGGGAACCAGGGCAACGAGCGCGCCGACGCGCTCGCCAACCGGGGCATGGCGGAAGCCATGCGTTCCCGGTCGCGCCGCTAGCGCCGGTAGCGTCGGCAGAACCGGTCGCCCTGGCAGGGCCGGCCGCGCCCGGTAGGGCCGCGCGTCCACGTCATCGGCAGATAGCTGCCAAGCTGGAACCGTGGACTTGCTGATCGCCGCCAACCCCGACGCGGACTCGAAGCTGCCCTACCTGATGCGCCTTCCGGTCGCCGGCGGGATGGTCTTCCGCACGTCGGGGACGTGGCCGCGGACCAATGCGCTTTACTGCTACCCGGTCGATGTGGAGGAGTGGCCAGCGGAACCCGAGATCGTCGAGCGGGTGCCGCTGCGTTCCTGCGTCCGGAGAGGCGCGGCGATCGACCTGATTCTGGACCGCGCCCGGGAGAACCGGTCCCAGCTCGTCTTCACGAAGGCCCGCGGCCGGGACGCCGTCTTCTGGCAGTCCCCGCGGACCCGCAAGCAGTCCCGCCCGAACGTCCGCACCCCCACCGCCCGCGCGGCGGGCATCCCCGACCTGGAGATCGTCGCCGACAGTCACGAGCAGTACCCGTACCGCTTCGGCGGCCAGCAGGTCACGGTGGTGAAGCGGGCGCTGCCGTGCGGCGACTACGCCGTCGTGCACGCCGGCAGGCTCGTGGCCTCGGTGGAACGCAAGTCCGTCGCCGACCTGGCGGCCAGCCTGATCAGCGGGAAGTTCCGCTACGCCGTCGCCGACCTCGCGGCCCTGCCCCGGGCCGCGGTCGTCGTGGAGGACCGCTACTCGGCCATTTTCAAGCTTGAACGCCTCCGCCCGTCGCTGGTCGCCGATGGCCTCGCCGAGGTCCAGGTGCGCTGGCCGAACGTGCCGATCGTCTTCTGTGAGACCAGGCCGCTCGCCGAGGAGTGGACCTACCGGTTCCTGGCCGCCGCCCGTGCCTGGGCCGAGACCGAGGCGGCCGCGCTCGGCCGCATCACGGCCATTCGCAAGACGGACCTCGACGTCGCGCCCGCCGAGCCCGAGCCGACCACCGCGGAGGTTCGCGCCTGGGCCAGCGTCCAGGGCATCGCCGTGCCCGCTCGGGGCAAGCTTGGCCGCGAGGTATGGGAGGCGTGGCGAGCCGCCCACCACGACGCCGGCGTCGCGGTGGACGTCGGCTCTTAGCAGCCGTCGGACGCCGCGAACACTTGAGCGTTACGCCCTGGGCGCCCTCGCACGGGTTACTGCCCGGCCGCCAAACTTCCCGGTGATGGCGCCAGGGTCGGGTAAATCGCCCATACTCAATATGACTGACAACTCGTCCGTGATCGGCGGTCAGGTTTCGGGCGCTGGCATGAAGGGGCTGGCTGGTATGGGCCACGGTTTCTCGGTCAGGCCAGCGAAGCTGCAAGCCGGCAGCCTGCAGGTCTCCGGCTTACAAAACCGCTGCGAGCTCATCGCGGAAGACACGGGGGGCACGCTGGGCGGCATGGCTGGATCCGCGGGCCATGCCGGGCTGGCGTCGGCGTTAAGCAGGGCTGCTGGGCAAGGGGCTAAGGCGTTCTTCGTGATGCTCGCGGCCTACGGGCACGCCAGCAGCAGCCTGGCGGCCTCAGCAGCGAACTACTCCAGCACCGAGCGGTCGATCGCCGTCAAGGCCGGTTCGATCTTCGAGGGGCTGCGGTGAGCAGGGTAGCTATGCCGGGTGGTGACCCAGGCTTCCTTGAGCAACTGGCATCCCAGCTGCAGGCCATTGCCGAGGGCACCGGAGATCTCGGGGCTAACACCCGCCAAGTCGCTGCCTCTATCCGGTCGGACGCTGAATGGACGGGAGATGCCGCCGATGCGTACACCTCTTTTGCCGGAAACCTGGCTCAGGGCGTCACCGCTGTTCAGGCGCCGCTCGCGCGGATCGCCCTGGCAGTCCGGGACTACGCCGGAAGCCTGCGTGCGGCGCAAGAGAAGGTCTCCGCGTACGCGTCCGCCGCGGAGGCCGCGCAGGTCAGCGGGAACGACAGCGCGTATGTGAGCGTCGCGAACAGCGCGGCGCAGGAAGCGGAAACGGCCATCTCTGCATGGCAGGCTGCTGGGGACCGCGCGGCTGCCCAAGTCACTGCCGCCGCCGAGGAGCTCGGTGGCGTGTTCGCCTCGCAAGGCCCGGTGCAGAGCTGGTTCAGCCGCCAGCCCGTGGGCTGGGACACCCTCGCTGGATTCCCTGGTCTCGGCGAGCCAATGGGATCACAGATCCTGAAGACCCCCGGCGCGGAGCTGGGCCCGGTGATCCTTAAGACACCGCCTGGCGAGCCAGGCCCGCAAATTCTGATCAGACGGGGAAATCGCACGGGAACTTGGAACTGGGATTTGACACAACAAGTGAAAGGCTAACTTGACTAATTTCGGTATTGCCTTTACGGGCTTCGATGAGGAAGACCCGCTCGTAGTTAACGGCGAGCTTAAGCTCGGAGACGATCGCGAATACTTTCAGTCGATTCTCGGCTTCTGGGGAGTCGACGACTATCTGCAGAGCTGGACCGAAGGTCTTCAGCGGTTGCTTGCCGGCGCATCGATCTCTTGCCTGGCCACGTCTGTTATCGATCCGTCAAACGCTAATTTCGTCGAGGTGTGGCCGTTGTATCGCGAGCAAAGCGACGTCTATGTGCAAAATAGGCTGCTATTCCTTGATCAGCTTTCGCATGAATTCGACCCGTCCGAGCCATGGAACTCCGTTGACCCACGGTCCGTTGTCAATGAAGATGGCCAGCGCATCTCTGAATGGCGAGTAAGTTTGAGCGACGTCCGAGAGTTCCTGGAGTCGGATGGTAAGGTTCTCTAAGTTTACCGAGCCGCTTCCTCCAGAGGTTGATCCAGACCTGGAGTTCAGGTCCGCTCATTGCAGTGGCTGGCATTCCCTGGTAGGCAATCCGCACACGTTCACCGGGCGCATGGCGGCTTGGTGCCAGCAGCAGCAGCTTGAGATTACCGTGTCCCTCAGCGAAATGACATATATATCGCTAGGCGCAAGCTTTTGGATAAAGGGGTTCCTGTCAGGAAGTGAGCCGCCGCCCCCAGGGTCAGATGATCTCTCTAGCGAGGCCGCTTGGGAATCGGCCCGGCGAGAATATAGATCGACAGGAGAGTGGCCAAGAGAAGATGGAGGCAGCTAAATCGTGGCCTCCACGAGCGGCGTCGTCGATTAACCTGCCCGCGGCCCTGCCGGCCGACGATCGAGTTCTTCGAAGACGGGCGCATGGAGCTTGAACGATTCATCAGCAAGGGCGTCGTTGAAGCACCGGAAGCGCTGTCAGAATTGCTGGCCCGATTCGAGGATTAGCGGCGTACATCGCTGACTCGATGCACGTGGGGAGATGACTGCGCGCTTCCCCGGGCGGCCTAACCGCTGATGGCGTCCGCGAAAAGGAGATGGAGATGGCCGCGCAACCGGAGATGGCCGCGCAACCGGGAATCGTGCAGCGCGCCGAGCAGCCGTACGTCGCGATCAGGGCGCTCGTCACCATGCAGACGCTCGGCGAGGTACTGCCGCCGCTGCACCCGGAAGTGAACCGCTGGCTGCGCTCGCGGGCGCGCAGCCAGCCGGGCAGCCGTTCTTCAAGTACAACCCGCGCTGCTTGACTGGGCCGTGTAGCAGAGCCTGGCCTGGGATGTCGAGGAGACCAGGGACGGCCAGCGGTGGGCAGCCCGGCTCGAGATCTACCAGGACAACCCGCCGCCGGACATGAACGCCTGGGAGACCGAACTCGCGTTCAGGCTCGCCGGCCAGGGCTCCAGCGGCACCGTATGACTCCGGCGCACCGCTTCCTCGACGGCTGTCGCCTGCACCGGGAGGCACAGGTGGCCGTGATCGGGCAAGCCTGCTCCGCTGTCGGACGTCCTGACGAGTAGAGAAGATGATGTGATGAGCGGGACACGCGTCGTGGCTGACGGCCTGGGCTTTCCCGAATCGACCCGGTGGCGCGATGGACGCGTCTGGCTGTGCAACTGGGGTGCGGGCGAGGTGCTTGCTGTGAGCAATGATGGCGAGCGCGAGGTGGTGGCTCGGCTGGCGCCGCAGACCATTCCGTTGAGCATTGACTGGCTCCCGGACGGGCGCATGCTCGTCGTCGACGGCCCGCAGGGCAGGCTGCTGCGCCAGGAGCCGGACGGAACCCTTGGCACGGTGGCGGAACTCACCGCTCTCGGCCGCCCGCCGTTCAATGAGCTGGTGGTCGACTCAGCCGGGAACGCCTACGTCAACGGCGGCGCGGGAATCGTCTGCGTCCAGCCGGACGGCAGCATCCGCGAGGTCGCAGGCGGTCTGCGGTGGCCCAACGGCATGGCGTTGGTCGGCGATGGCCGCGTGCTCGTGGTCGCCGATTCGCACGCCGAGCAGCTCGTGGCGTTCGAGGTGGCAGGCGACGGGACTCTCGCCGGCCGCCGGGTCTGGGCCGACCTTGAGTACGCGCCCGACGGCATCTGCGCGGACGCCGACGGTGCGGTGTGGGTCGCGACCGTTCCAGGGCGGCGCTGCACGCGGGTGCGGGAGGGCGGCGAGGTGCTCAACACGGTCGCCGTCGATCGAGGGTGCTTTGCCTGCATGCTCGGCGGCGAGGACGGCAGGACGCTGTTCATCGGGGCCGCGGAATGGCACGGGATGCAGGCGGCGATGAGCGACGGGCCGGACTGGACCGGACAGCTGCTTGCGGCGCCCAACCAGCCCGCACCGCACGCCGGCCATCCCTAGACGCCGGTTCCACGGCTGGGAGTTAGTGCGCAGTTTCAGCGATGGCGAACAGTGAATGGCGGCGGTGATGGTGGCCAGGCCAAGCGAGCCGGGTCGACGGTCAGGCCCGTTCCTGCCGTGAATGGTCGCTGATGGCGGGCAGCGCACGCCGGAACGAGGCGAGGCTCTTGTACGGCTCACCCGTGAGGATGCGCCGGGCAGTGCCAAAGGGGAAGCCGGTGATCCCGAGGGCCGAGATCGCGGGTGCCCCGGGACCCCGTTCGTCGCTGACCCACTCGCCGCCATAGGCCCGGATGACGACCTCGCCGGTGTAGGCGCCGATCAGCGTCCACCACAGGTTGAGTCGCTGGCCGGACAGCGGCCCGTCCACCAGCAGCGCAGCGCAGATGTCGTCCAGTTCGGCGAGGCTGGCTAAGGACCAGTCCAGCTGTCGGCCGAACTGCTCGCCGACGAGCCGCACGCACTCTGCAGCGACGCCCCGCATCGCTTCCGGGTCGGGGGAGCCCACGCCGAGCAATTCTCCCATCGGCAGACGCCGCGAGCGCCTTGGTTTGCTTCCCGTCCCGGCGGGGAGCGCCAGCGTCGCAGTTCAGCTAGAGCCCGGTAAAGCAGGCCTGCAGGCGCCGTCAAGGCGATGCCGTCCGCGCGGGAGAACGCCGGGAGAACGTCTGCCATCCGGGCCAGCCCACGGGACCGCGGCCGATAATCCGGAACCCCATGCATGATCATGCGGTGGCATGCATATAATTGCAGTGTGTCCAAGGTGCTCACTTCCCTGCCTGTCGGCGAGCGTGTCGGGATCGCCTTCTCCGGAGGCCTCGATACCTCGGTAGCGGTCGCATGGATGCGCGAGAGAGGCGCGATCCCGTGCACCTACACCGCCGACATCGGCCAGTACGACGAGCTCGACGTCGCCTCCGTGCCCGGCCGCGCCAGCGCGTATGGCGCGGAGATTTCCCGCCTGGTCGACGGCAAGAACGCGCTCGTGGAAGAGGGGCTCGCGGCGCTGGCCTGCGGTGCGTTCCACATCCGCTCCGGCGGCCGCGCCTACTTCAACACCACGCCGCTCGGCCGGGCGGTGACCGGCACGCTGCTGGTGCGCGCCATGCTCGACGACGGGGTCCAGATCTGGGGCGACGGCTCAACGTTCAAGGGCAATGACATTGAGCGGTTCTACCGGTACGGCCTGCTCGCCAACCCCTCGCTGCGGGTCTACAAGCCATGGCTGGACGCCGACTTCGTCGGCGAGCTCGGCGGGCGCAAGGAGATGTCCGAATGGCTGGCCGCCCGCGGCTTGCCATACCGGGACAGCACCGAGAAGGCGTACTCGACCGATGCGAACATCTGGGGCGCGACCCACGAGGCCAAGGCGCTGGAACACCTCGACGAGGGCATCGAGACCGTCGACCCGATCATGGGCGTCCGGTTCTGGGACCCGGACGTCGCGATAGCCGCCGAGGACGTGACGATCGGGTTCGAGCAGGGCCGGCCGGTGACGATCAACGGCAAGGAGTTTTCATCCGCCGTCGACCTGGTGCTCGAGGCCAACGCGGTCGGCGGGCGGCACGGCATGGGCATGTCCGACCAGATCGAGAACCGGGTCATCGAGGCCAAGAGCCGCGGCATCTACGAGGCGCCGGGCATGGCGCTGCTGCACGCCGCGTACGAGCGGCTGGTCAACGCGATCCACAACGAGGACACCCTGGCCAGCTACCACATCGAGGGCCGGCGGCTGGGCCGGCTGCTGTACGAGGGCCGCTGGCTGGACCCGCAGGCGCTGATGCTGCGTGAGTCGCTGCAGCGCTGGGTGGCCACGGTGGTCACCGGCGAGGTGACCCTGCGGCTGCGCCGCGGCGAGGACTACTCGATCCTGGACACGTCCGGGCCCGCGTTCAGCTACCACCCGGACAAGCTGTCCATGGAGCGGATCGAGGACTCGGCGTTCGGCCCGGTCGACCGCATCGGCCAGCTGACCATGCGCAACCTGGACATCGCCGACTCCCGCGCCAAGCTGGAGCAGTACGCGAACCTGGGCATGGTCGGCAGCTCGCACCCGCAGCCGATCGGCGCGGCGCAGGCGGCCTCGACCGGCCTGATCGGCGCGATGCCCGAGGGCGGGGCCGAGGCGATCGCCTCGCGCGGCAGGATTCCCGGCGAGGAGAAGATGCTCGACCGCGCCGCCATGGAGTCCGGCACCGACTGACGCATTTTTCTTGAACGTCACGCCCGCCCAGCATGGCCCCGCCCGGCGAATGTGGCCCGGTCCGCGCCGCGTCCCGCTGCCCCAGCCCGCCCGCCCCGTCAACGTGCGGAGCACAGTCGGCCAAGCAAGGTGCATCCGGTGTGCGACCGCGCGCGCAATCGCACCGCCAGCCAGCCCGGAGCTGCGGGCTCGCACCGCCAATACGGTCGTGGGCACCGCGCTGGTTCTCCAGCAACAGCGTGGGCACCACGACCGTGTTCGGGCTGGCCCGCCAGCAACAGCGTGGGCACCACGACCGTGTTCGGGACGGGCCGGGAGCAACAGCGTGGGCACCACGACCGTGTTCGGGCTGGCCCGCCAGCAACAGCGTGGGCACCACGACCGTGTTCGGGACGGGCCGGGAGCAACAGCGTGGGCACCACGACCGTGTTCGGGCTGGTGTGGCTCGGCGAGCAGCTGCCGCCCCCCGCCGCGCGCTTCAGCCGAGCCCGGCCGGTGGTCGGCTGGTCCGCATGATGATCTCGATGTTGTCGCCATGCCCGGCTACTTCGGTCAGGCCAAGCCGCTGGTAGAGGCCAGGGCGCGGTGGTTCACGGCGAGCACGCCGAGGGCGAGGTCTTGGCCCTTGCGCGCGGCCTCCTCGATGAGCGCGGTGATGAGCCGGGTGCCGATCCCGCGGCCCTGGCAGCGGGGATCGAGTTCGATGCGGGCGAGGCAGATCTCGCCTGGGCGGTGCTCGACGTCGAGCATGCCGATGTCCTCGCCGTCGGCGGTGATGATCTGCCAGCGACCGGGGCTGAAAACGCGTGCGTGGAAGCCGCGCTGGACCTGTTCGTCCCAGCCCCAGATCGCGGTGACGTAGTCGCCCATGGCGGCCCTTATGCAGCTGGTAGCAGAACTCGCTGTCGGCGGCAGTGGCTGGCCGCATTCCGACGGCGGTCATGCCGCGTCCGGCTCGGGTGGTGTCGGCATCGTCACGCGTCGTCAGGTATCCGGGGGTCCTCAGGGGTCCTCAGGCATCTGGGGGTCCTCAGGCATCCGGGGAAGTTCCTCCGCACCGCGGAAAGGTAGTCGTCCAGCGCCCGCAGATAAGCGTAAAGCTCGCCCTCTCCGTGGCGCACGGCCGCTCGCCAGCGCCCGGGCAAGGGTTCTGCCGCCCGTCGGAGCACGGCATCACGGCATCGTTGGCGTTCTGCTGTCGCTCTGGCAGCATCGTTGGCGTTCTGCTGTTGTTAACCCCGGCACCGTCGGCGGCTGCGACCGGATCCTGTCCGGGCGACGGCGGAAGGCCGGGCGGCGGCTCCGACTCCGATCTCGTCTCGTTCCGGAATCGCCCAGGCCGCTCCCGCTCCCGCGCCCGCCGCACTCCCGCACTCCCGCACTCCCGCACTGCCGCCTGGCTCGGGCGACATCGATGGCGTTCTGCTGCTGCTGTAGCAGCAGCAAAGTGCCAACGATGCTGTCGGTGCTGGCCAGCGCCAGCCGAGGGGTGGGAACACCGCTCGCGTCTGCACGGAGGCTGCCGAGCGCCTGGTCGACCGGATCCGGGCCTTCGATAGGGTTCCTGGGCCGAGAGTCTTTCGAGTGACACCAGTGACACCGACGAGTTTCGCGAAGAATACAAGGAGGCAGGGGCTCATGCCCTCCCTGAACGACCGCGTGGTGCTCCTCACGGGCGGAGCGACAGGTATCGGGCGGGCCATCGCCCTCGACATGGCGGCGGCCGGAGCGACCGTCGCCATCGGCGACACGAACGTCGACGGCGGGCAGCGAACGGCTGAGGAGATCGTGAGCGCGGGCGGCAAGGCGTCCTTCAGGTCATGCGACGTGGCCGAAGCCGAACAGGTCGCCGCGCTGGTCGATGGCGCCGTCGCCGACTTCGGGCGACTCGACGTGCTGGTCAACGACGCCGGCATTTCCGGGGGGTCGCATCGCCTCCATGAGCTCGACATCGACGCCTGGGACCGGACGATCGCCGTCAACCTGCGCGGGACCTTTCTCTGTGCCAGGGCGGCGATCCCCCACCTCCTGCGGCGCCCGCGAAGCGCGATGATCAACATCGCCTCCACGTACGGCATCATCGGCGCGCCGCTGGCACCGTCCTACTGCGCCTCCAAGGGCGGGATCGTCAACCTCACCCGCCAGCTGGCCGTCGACTACAGCCCGGACGGTCTCCGCGTCAACGCCATCTGCCCCGGGTACATCGACACCGACATGGGCGGCCGCAGGGCAGCTCTCCCCCCGGCCGAGCGCGCCGCCGCTCAGGCGCGGCGCGAAGCGAACGCCGCCTTGCAGCCCATCGGCCGCCAGGCTCAGGCACAGGAAGTGGCCCGCGTCGCGACGTTCCTCGCATCCGACGACGCGTCGTTCATGACCGGTTCAATCGTGACCGTCGACGGCGGATGCACGTCCACGTTCCGCTACGGGGCCTGACGGCTTCCACGACTCCCGTCAGTCGGCTGCCGGTCAGCCGCTGCGGCCGCCCGTGACTCATCCTCTTGCGGGCCACTAGCTGAAGTGGATCGTCTCCGGGTTCTTCACGCCGCTGGCGGGGAGCGCGAGCAGGAACCCGGCGCCCTGGTTCACCTGAGCGGTGATGGTGTAGTCGTGGCTCTTGCCGGTCTTCGCCAACGGCGGGGTTTTGAAGGTGCAGGAGAAGTACTGGCGCTTGTTGCCGACCCAGCTGCAGGTCACCGTCTGGGTCCTGATCTTCGGCCCAGCCAGGATGGCCCGCACGTCGTGCCCGGAGGAGAGTGACCTCGCCGTCGCCCCGTGAACCGCGGCGCCTGTTGCCGGGTCTGTGAGCCGGAACTCGGCGCGGAAGCTGCGCGGCGACTTGCTGAGCGTGGCGCCGGACTTGGGCGTGACGAACGCGGACAGGTCGTACCGGCGTGCGCTGAAGCATCCGGACACGTACAGGTTCGAGTTCGTCGCGTCCGGGCAGATCGTGTTCGACCAGGTGTCCTCGTAGAAGTTGGCGGCGACGGCGTTGCTGCCCCAGAAGCTGGCGTCGGTGAGGTTGTCGTACTGGAACTCGGTGCTCGCGATGTTGGCGAAGTCCAGGTCCACCCCTTCCAGGTCAATGTTCTGCAGGGTCTCGCCGTATTCGAGGTTGGCCGTGGGACCGAGTAGGTAGCCGTCCGCGAACATCCAGTGGGCGGGCAGCACTGCGGGCCCGGCCGCGATGTCCGCGGTGATCACGCCGGTCAGGGTCGCGCCTGAGAGGTCGGCTCCCTGCAGCGTCAGTTCCCCGGGGCCGAACGCGGCGAAGGCGAGGCTGGCGTCGGTGAGGTTCGCGTCGGTCAGGTTGGCATCCTCCAGGTCGATGCCGGGGGCGCTGATGCCGGTGAGATTGGCCTCGCTGAGGTTGGCTCCCTCCAGGTCCGTCCCGTAGAACGACGCGTCCTCGAGGTCGGTGCCGGACAGGTCCACGCCGGACGCGTTATCGCTGTCAAAGTCGGCCCCGGGGCCGGCCAGGTAGCCGCTCATGAGCTGCCAGTTGGTCGGCAGCAGCGTGGTCTCGCCGGTGATGCCGCCGGATTCGACTCCCGCGAGCTCCGCGTTCGTGAAGTTCGCGGCGTTCAGGTCCGCGTCGGCCAGGTTGGTCTCATCCAGGTTCGCGCCGGAGAGGTCGGCATTGGCCAGGGTCGCGCCGGTCAGGTTGGCACCACCCAGGTAGGTGTCGGCGAGATCCGCGGAGGACAGGTCGGCGCCGCTAAGTGCCGCGTCGTTCAGATCGGCTCCGGGGCCGACCAGGTAACCATCGGTGAGCTGCCAGTCCGCTGGCAGCTCCGGGGCGGGGTCGGCGGTAACCAGGCCCGAAAACACTGACGTCATGGTGGCGCCGGTGAGGTCCGCCGACGACAGGTTCACCGACTCGAAGATGGCCGCGTAGAGGGTGGCGTCGGTCAGGCTCGCGCCGGACAGGTCAGCACCCGTCAAGATGGCGTAGTCAAGGTTGGCGCCGGACAGGTCGGCGCCGGACAAGTTCGCGTCCTTCAGGTCGCAGTGATCCCAGTCCACCCCTGGCGTAGGGGCGGGCGTCACCACTCCGCTCGCGCTAACGGTCGGGCAGGTCACGCCCTCGACCGCCTCGGCGGTGGAGCCGTTAAGGGCCATGGCCATCGCCGCGGCGAGGGCCGATGCGCCGAGGATCCCGAGAATGCGCACACCAGACTTGCGACCGGCCATTGCCGCTCCCCGCTGTGAAGTGGCCGAAAACCGGCACACGCCATACGCCTGTTCGGCAGGCCGAAATATATACCTTCGCCGGGATAAAAAACAATATGTAATGGGCTATCCCAGGCCGAAACGCTGTGAGGTGCTGCGGCCAGCTGGCGGGTCAGCGGGGCGGAGCGGGGCAGCGGGGGCGGTGCGGGTCCGCGGGGCGGGGCCGCCGAGGCGGTGGCCCGCGAGCACACCCTCGAAGCGCAGGCCCGGGCCGGCCTGCACGCCGGCTGGACGGCGGTCACCGAGGACCGCCGCAAGGCGCGGATCGTGGCGATCGAGGTGGTCGGCGTCAGCGAGCGCCTGGAGAAGCTGCGCCGCGAGACCAGGCACGCGCTCGCGCAGCTCACCGCCGACGAGGCGATGAAGCTCGCCGCCGGCCTGCCGCTGCGGCTCAGCCCGGTGATCGTCACCCGCTTCCTCATGGGCGGCGTGGTCGAGCTGCTCGCCGACTGCGACGAGGTCGTCGAGCACTTCACCGCGCTGTTCACCGCCTCGGCGTACGCCGCACTGCGGCCCGGCAGCGACTGACCATTTTTTTCTTGAACGTGTGTGCCGGCCCCGGCTCTGGCCGCCGTCCGGTGCCCTGGCCGCACCCGCGGATGGCACCGCGCTGCGCCCTGCGCTGGCCCCGGCGATCCTGTGTAAAAGCTCCAAACTTCCTGGATCGAGTGCCCTACGATGTCGCCGTGCGTCGTCTGCTTGCTGCAGCGCTGATCGGCAGCGCGGCACTGCTCATCGCCGGCTGCTCGGCCGGCAGCCAGAAGCCGGCCGCGGCGGCCGGCGCCACCAGCCCGGCCGGCGCGACCGTGTCCGCGTCCCCGGCTCCCAGTGCCAGCCCATCCGGGCTCAGTGCGCCCACCGTGCCGGCGCCGTCGACGTCCGGGCCGCTGCGCGTGCTGCTGCGTGATCCGCTGCCGGTGCAGAGCAGCGCCTTCCTGGGCGTGGTTGCGGCCGAAGCGCCGGACGGCGCCGTGTTCGCCGCCTTCGGCCCGCAGCAGACCGGGACGCCGGCGGCTCCGGCCGGGACGGCCGTCTACGTGGTCGACGGCGACGAGCCCGCGCAGGTCGCCGAGCACCCGGCGATCCCGCTCGCGGCGCTGGCCGCCGACAGCACCTACCTGTACGCCGGCGGCGGCAACCACATCATCGCGTACTCGCGGGCTACCGGGTCGGTGGCGCGGACGTGGACCGTGGCTTCGCCCGTCCGGCTGATGGCGGCCGGGGCGGGCAGGCTGTGGGCCGTTCTCGGCAGCGTCGGCGGCCCGGGGCAGGTGGTCGAGATCAGCCCGGGCTCGGCCGCGGTGACGACGGTCGGCACCGACACCGCGAACGTCACCAGCGTCGCCGCCGGGCCGCTCGGGCTCTACTACGTCGAATCGGGCGGCGCGACGATCGTGCGGATCAGCCCGAACGGCACCCGGCTGGAAGCCCCGACCCGTCAGACCGTCAACCAGCAGCTCTCCGGTCCCGCGGCGATCCAGGCGATCAGCGTCATCGGGAACCAGCTCTTCGTGGTCCACGACGCCGGGCAGGGCCTGGACTCCTCGTCACAGACCTACGACGCCTCGACGCTCGCCGGCCCGCAGGAGAACGCTCCGGGAACCGCGGGCAGCAACCACGCGATCGGCAGCCTCGCCGGAGCCGTCGACCGCAGCGGCCCGGACGCGATGGACTGCTCCGCGGCGGGCTGCGTCGGCCGCTACAACGTGGCGACCGGGGCGATCACCGACGCGGTCACGTTCCCGCAGAGCGACCGATTCGGCCCGCTGCTCGGCCCGTACCCGGCCCTGATCGTCTTTCCGCCGAGCGGCCGCGTGCACGTCGACCGCATCGGCTGACGCAGGCGCGAGCGTGTTCTGCCCGCACCAGGAGGCTATGTCTCCGGGCGTCGTCTCCGGGCGTCACGGCAGCTTCCAGTGCTCTGCCGCGGTGTCCTTGCAGGCGGCGATCTCGAGCTGGGTGCCGGTCCCTCCCGAGCCGGGATCGGTCAGGCACTTGCCGGAATGCTTGCCGATGAGGTGGCCTTCGCCCGCGACCGTCCATTCCTGCGATCTGTCGACGACACAGTTCCTCGCGACGACCTTCGTCCCGCTGGCGGTCCGGAGGTCCAGCACGCTGACGCACGTCCCGGTGGCCCGGGCCAGCGACACGGTCACGGTGCCGTTGCTTTCGGGGGTGAGCAGCCAGCGCTGTGATCTGGCGCACCGCGCTATCACGATCCGGCCGCTGCGGTCGGCGATGCAGCCGCCGGAGGACCGCCCGGACCTGATCGCACCCTTGCTTTCGACCCGCCACACGAACGTCGCCGAGCCGGAGGCTCCGGTGCTGTCGGTGGCCGTGACCTTGACCGTGGCGTACTGCAGGCCGGCTGGCGTGCCGGTGATCACTCCGGCCGGGCTGATCGACAGGCCGCGCGGCAGGCCGGAGGCGGTGTAGCTCAGCGTCTGGCCGGGGTCGGAGTCGGTGGCCGCGATCGCGACGGATGTGATCTTCGTGCCCTGCATAGCGGTCTGGGTGCCAGGGCTGGCGACGGTGACCGTGTTGTCCGCGGCGCTGAACGCGCCGGTGCCGTCCGGAGTGCCGTTACCGGCCGGCCCGTTATAGCCGGGCCCCCCGTTGCACAGGTAGCTGGGGCTGCACGTGCCGTTGCTGCCCGTGGCGACGTCGTAGAGCTCGCCGGTGTGCTCGTACGGGTACTCGGCCGGGTTGTCGCCGGCGCCGGGCGCGCCAGCCAGGGCGTAGGTTGCCGCGATGATCGGGGCCGCTTCGGAGGTGCCGCCGACCTCGAGCCAGCCGGACTGGTCGTAACTGTCGTAGATCGCCGCACCGGTGTCCGGGTCGGCGTCGGCGGCCACGTCGGCCACTGTCCGGCCGGCGCACCCGGTGTCGGTCTGCCAGGACGGCTTGGCCTCGTAGGCCGAGCAGCCAGAGCCGGTGCCGTCACCGTCGGTTCCCGACGCGCCGTCGCCCCAGACCTGCTCCGCCCAGCCGCGCGCGGCCGATGCGTCGGCGGTCAGCTCGGTGCCGCCGACCGCGGTCACGTACGGCGACGCGGCCGGGTACTCGACGCCGTACCCGCTGTCGCCGGCGGCGGCGGTCACGGCCACGCCCGGGTGGTCGTAGTACGCGTTGTACGCGCTGTCCCCGCTCGCCTCCGGTGCCGCGTATGAGTTGCTGACGAACCGCGCGCCGAGGGAGACGGCACTGTCCACCGCCGTGCCCAGGTCGTCGAGGTACGGGCTGTTCGCCTCGACCAGGAGGATGTGGCAATTCGGGCAGATCGCCGACACCACGTCCAGGTCGAGGGACTCCTCGGTGGCCCAGCCGGTCGTTCCCGCCGCTGCCGGGAGCGGGCTGGCCTCACCCTCCTCGTTGACCTTGGCGAAGCACCCGTTGGCGGTGGTGCAGGGCGGCAGGCCGTACTGGGCCCGGTACACCGCCAGGTCGCTCTCGGCGTCGGGATCGTCGTAGGCATCCACGAGCGCGACGGTCTGGCCGGTCCCGGCCGCAGCCGCGGCGAGCGTCAGGTTGTAGGCGGCCTGCAGGCTGGACGGCCCGTACCCGGCCGGGGTGACGTCAGGGGTCACGCCCTTGCGCGTGGCGAGCCCGGTGCGCACCAGCACCAGGCACTGCGCGTAGTCGGGCCCGGCCGGCGCGGAGCAGGCACGCTCGATCCCGGGCGTGCTGGCCGTGCTGGCGGCAGCCGCCGCAGCCGACCCGGCGGCCAGCGCCAGCACGGCCGCCCCGGCCGCCGAAACTTTCCACATGCTGCGCACAGCAGCGCCTCCGTAATCGGCCACCGAGTCAGGAAAGGGGGTTGGGCACCAGGCCGAAGTCACCGCGCATCTCAGCCTGTATCCAGATATTTAGGACGCGCACCGGGCCCGTGTGGTGTACGCCGCCCGGTTGCCCATGCGGCCGTGGGCACGGCGGTCGATGACACGCTGTCCGTCAGCCGCCGCCGCCCTTGACGCAATCGACCGGTTGCCATAATGTAGCAACCGATTGGTTGCTACAAGGCTGGAGGACACGATGGGCTTTCCTGATCGGATCGAGCGGACGGTCGAGCTCGCGCACCCGCCGGAGAAGGTGTGGACGGCGCTGACCACGGCAGAGGGGCTGGGCAGCTGGTTCGGCACCGCGGGGGCGGAGATCGACCTGCGGCCGGGCGGGT
>Ga0335075_10004208_pt1 | contig 22559 bp, 18 predicted proteins | sample Lox_Sample_24_FD_206723 | JGI IMG/M metagenome (GOLD analysis project Ga0335075, IMG submission 206723) | Soil microbial communities from Loxahatchee National Wildlife Refuge, Florida, United States - Lox_Sample_2.4 | ecosystem: Environmental > Terrestrial > Soil > Wetlands | place: USA...
ATCGTTGCCCACGACACGCTGCCTGCAGACGTCGTCGTCTCGGCCTGGACCGAGGACGGCATCGTGATGGCGCTCAGGCACCGCCTGCTTCCGGTGTTCGGGGTGCAGTTCCACCCGGAAAGCATCGCCAGCGAAGAAGGGCACGGGATTCTCGCCAACTTCCTCGCCATCGCCCGCGGCGCCAACGCTCCCGCCCGAGCGGCCTGAGCGCGTTCTTCCGTGTCTTCAGGGCTGAAGCCTGTGCTCGCCCGGTTGGCGAGCGGGGCCGCGCTGTCGGAAGCGGAGGCCGAAGAGGCGTTCGGCGTGATCATGGCGGGCGAGGCGACGCCGGCGCAGATTGCCGCCCTGTTGATGGCGATGCGGGTGCGCGGCGAGACAGTGCCTGAACTTGCCGGGGCGGTTCGGGCGATGCGGGCACGGATGGTGGCGGTGGAGGCGCCAGCGGATGCGATGGATGTCTGCGGCACCGGGGGAGACGGCGCCGGCAGCCTCAACGTTTCAACCGCCGTGACATTCGTGGTGGCCGGCGCCGGCGTGCCGGTGGCCAAGCACGGCAACCGTGCGCTTTCCTCGCGGACTGGCGGTGCTGACGTACTCGCGGCGCTCGGGGTCGCGATCGAGGTGCCGTTTGCAAGGGTGCAGGCCATCCTGAGGGCCGCCGGTTGCGCCTTCCTGTTTGCCCCGCGCCACCACAGCGCGCTCCATCACGCGGCAGGACCGCGCCAGGAAATCGGCACGCGCACGATCTTCAACCTACTCGGGCCGTTGGCCAATCCGGCGCGCGTGCGGCGCCAGCTCGTTGGCGTGTTTGCTCCCGAATGGACGCGGCCGATGGCCGAGACCCTTGGCCGGCTTGGCTCGGAACGGGCATGGGTGGTGCATGGGCAGGGACTCGACGAACTTTCGCTCGCGGGCGAGAATCGGGTGGTGGAACTCGCACCCTCCGGGCTTCGCGAATTCGTGCTGACCCCGGAAGAGGCCGGCCTTGCGCGCGCGCCGGCTGGCGCGATCCGAGGCGGAGACGCGGCCGCAAATGCGGCGGCGCTCCTAGCGATGCTCGAGGGCGCCCCGGGACCGTACCGTGACACGGTCCTGTTCAACGCCGCGGCAGCGCTGGTCATCGCCGGGCGCGCGGATTCGATCCGCACGGGCGTGCGCCAGGCAGCCGAAGCGGTGACCTCGGGAGCCGCGCTCGCCGCCCTCGAGAGGCTGAGACGGGAGAGCGCGAGGGTGGAGGAATGAGCCAGAGCGCCATGCCGGATGCGCTTGCGCGAATCTGCGCCGACACAAGGGCGGAGGTGGCGAAGGCCAAAGCCGAGACCAGTATCGATGCACTGAAACAGCGGATCGGCGCGGCCGAGGAGGGCCCGCGCGGTTTCGGCCGGGCACTCAAAGAGCGGGTGGCAGAGGCTGGCTCTGCGTTGATCGCGGAGATCAAGAAGGCCTCGCCCTCCTCCGGGCTGATCCGGCCCGACTATGATCCGGGCGCGCTGGCGCGCGCCTACGAGGCGGGCGGAGCCACCTGCCTTTCGGTGCTGACCAACCGACGCTACTTCCAGGGCAGCCCCGAGCACCTGATGGCGGCGCGTCGGGCGGTGCATCTGCCGGTGTTGCGCAAGGATTTCATCCTCGATCCCTGGCAGGTCTACGAGAGCCGTGCCATGGGAGCGGACGCCGTGCTGCTGATCATGGCCGCGCTCGAGGACACCAAGGCGCGCGAGCTGGAGGCTCTGGCCCGGGCGCTCGATATGGACGTGCTGGCGGAAGTGCATGATGCGCGGGAACTGGAGCGCGCGCTTGGCCTGGAGACGCCGTTGATCGGGATCAACAATCGTAATCTTAAAACATTCGAGACGGACATCAGGGCAACTCTGGAACTTGCGTCCCAGGTCCCGCCCGACCGGTTCCTGGTGAGCGAGAGCGGGATTGCGACGCACGAGGATGTGCACCGGCTGGTCTCGATCGGGGCGCATTGCTTCCTCGTGGGGGAAGGCCTTCTGCGCAAGCAGGACGTGGCCGCGGCGACCCGGCGGCTGCTTGGCGAGGGTTGAGCGAAACCCGATGAGCGACGGGCTTTCCCATCTCGATCGCGAGGGGCGGGCCGCCATGGTCGACGTGGGCGGCAAGAGCGAGAGCGAACGGACGGCGACGGCACGGGCGCGGGTCGTGATGCAGGCGCCGACGCTCGCGCTCATCGTCGGCGGAGCGGCGCCGAAGGGCGACGTGCTGGCGGCGGCCAGAATCGCCGGCATCATGGCGGCCAAGCGAACAGCGGAGTTGATCCCGCTCTGCCATCCGCTGCCGCTCAGCGCGGTGAGCGTGGAACTTGCCGCCGATCCCGCCGGGGCGGCCGTGGAGATCGCGGCGACGGCGAAGACTACGGCACGGACAGGCGTGGAAATGGAGGCGCTGACGGCGGCGGCGGTCGCCGCGCTCACGCTCTACGACATGCTGAAATCCGTGGACCGCGGCATGCGGATCGAGGCACTCAGGCTGACCCACAAGGCCGGCGGAAAGTCCGGCGAATTCCGGGCACCCTGAGAGGCGGCGGAATGCTGAGCGTCGAGGAGGCACGCAGTCGGATCCTGGCCCCGCTGGAGCCGACCTCGGCCGAAATGGTGGCACTCCCCGAGGCGTTCGGCCGGGTAGCCGCGGCTCCGATCGCGGCGCGGCGCACCCAGCCGCCGCTCGACGTCTCGGCGATGGACGGGTTCGCGCTCCGCGCCGATGACGGGGCAAAGGGGGCGCGGCTCGCCGTGATAGGGAGCGCCCCAGCCGGGCATCCGTTCGCCGGGCAGGTCGGGCCGGGCGAGGCTGTGCGCATTTTCACGGGCAGCGTGATCCCTGCCGGCACCGATGCCATCCTGCTGCAGGAGGATGCCTCGGAAGAGGGCGCGGTCGTCACGATCCGCGAGACGGTCACGGCCGGACAGCATATTCGACGTGCCGGTCAGGATTTCCGGGAAGACGAGACCCTGATCACGGCCGGCCGGAAGCTCTCGGCGCGGGATATCGGCCTTGCGGCGGCAGCGAACCACCCATGGATCGCCGTGCATCGCCGGCCTCGGGTTGCGATTCTGGCGACCGGGGACGAGATCGCGTTGCCCGGCGAAGCGCTGCCGCCCGGCGGGATCGTGAGTTCGAACGCGCACGCGCTCGCCGCCCTGGCGCGGGCCGCCGGGAGCGAGCCAACCGTGCTGCCGATCGCGCGCGACGACCCGGCGGCAATCGCCGAGGCAGCCGAGTCGGCACGCGCGATGGACTACCTGGTGACGACGGGCGGAGCGAGTGTGGGCGAATACGATCTGGTGCAGGCCGGACTCTCGCAGCGCGGGTTCGCGCTCGATTTCTGGAAAATCGCGATGCGGCCGGGAAAGCCGCTGATTGCCGGACATCTCGGCGAGGTGCCGACGCTCGGCCTGCCAGGCAATCCCGTCTCGGCGATGGTGTGTGCGATCCTCTTCCTCCTGCCGGCGCTGGCGCGGCTTTCAGGGCTTGCCGGCGAAGTGCTGCCGAACGAAGAGGCGCGGCTCGGCGCGCCGGTTCGGGCGAACGACGCGCGAGCCGATCATCTCCGGGCGAAGCTCGGGCGCGATGCAGCGGGCAGGCTGGTGGCGACACCGTTCGCGCGCCAGGATTCCTCGCTGCTCAGGCTCCTCGCCGAAGCAGATGCGCTGATCCTCCGCCCGCCGCACGCACCCGCCTTGGCGGCGGAGGCGGTCGTGCCGGTGCTTCGTCTTGATCGTCTCGGGATCTGAGGAAGTGGCGGGAATCGCTTGACGCGGCTTCGGGGCACACCCTAGAAAGCACCTTTCGTTGCCGGTTTGTTCCGACGGCGCAGGCTCCGAAGAGCCCGAGAAGGCCCGAGCCGGGCCGATCGGGTGTCGGGGAGGGTAGCCTCGGCAGGAAGGATCGCGGATGCTTACGCGCAAGCAGCATGAGCTTCTGACTTTCATCGACCGCCACCTCAAGACCTCCGGCTTCTCGCCGAGCTTCGAGGAAATGAAGGAGGCGCTACAGCTAAGGTCGAAGTCGGGAGTGCACCGATTGATCTCCGCGCTGGAGGAGCGGGGATTCATCCGTCGGCGCCGCCATCGTGCGCGCGCGCTGGAAGTGCTGCGGCTGCCGGCCGAGACGGCGCAGCGCTCCGCAATCGCGCTCAGGACCGAAGGCAAAGGTGAAATGAGCGGATTCGCTCCGAACGTGATCAGGGGCGATTTCACCGGCCGGCTGCCGGGGGTCAGGGCCGCGAGCGAGGCGGGGGCGGTCCAGATCCCGCTCTACGGGCGGATTGCGGCCGGCCTGCCGATCGAGGCACTGCGCGATTCCGGGGTTCAGGTCGAAGTGCCGATGGCAATGCTCGGCGGCGGCGAGCATTATGCCCTCGAGGTAGCCGGCGATTCGATGATCGAGGCGGGGATTCTCGACGGCGATACGGCGGTCATCCGCAAGGCCGAGACTGCGGAGAACGGACAGATTGTCGTGGCGCTGGTGGACGAGGCCGAGGTGACGTTGAAGCGGCTCAGGCGGCGCGGCCAGTCGATCGCGCTCGAGCCGGCAAATCCGCGCTACGAGGTGCGGCTGCTGCCGGCGGAACGGGTGAAGGTGCAGGGACGGCTGGTGGCGCTGCTCAGACGCTACTGAGCGAGCGGAATGGGGGCTCCATTGCCGCGGGAGCCGGCGGCGGGAGATGGCTGCGCGGCGGGCGGACCGGCCGATGGCGGGGCGCTGTTCGCCGACTGAGAATTGCCCCACGGCGGATTGCCGAGATTGACGTTGTCGGGGTTCGTGTTGACGGCGGTCAGCGCGCCGGCGCCGCCGCCGATGGCCGCGCCGATCACGACGCCGACCGGCCCGCCGATGATGCCGATGGCGCCGCCGGTGGCAGCACCCGCGGCCATGCCCCCTTCGGTGCGCCCAGGCTGGCTCGACCCGCAACCTGCGAGCAGCGCGACGAGACCGAACAAAGCGATGAGACGCATGCGGCGGCTCCCCGACTCGGCCAAGCGAATCATGGCGTCATAGTGATGGCTAGTCGGCCACTGACGCAAGGAAAACCGGGCGGACCCGCTCAGAACAGCGGCGGAGCAGCGGCAGTGCAGCCGGCTTGAACCGGCCCTCGGGCCACGCGACAATCGCCCGGCAAGGCACGAGGTACTGCGATGAACAACCCACCCCGCCATCCCGAGACGCTCGCGCTGCACGCCGGATGGCGCGCCGATCCCACCACGGGGTCGGTGGCGGTCCCGATCCACCAGACCACCTCCTATCAGTTCCGGAGCCCGGAGCATGCGGCGAACCTGTTCGCGCTCAAGGAATTCGGAAACATCTACACGCGGATCATGAATCCGACGACGGCGGTGCTGGAGGAGCGGCTGGCCGCGATCGAAGGCGGAGTTGCCGCGCTTGCCACCGCCTCGGGCCAGGCGGCGACCGCCTTCTCGGTGCAGAATCTCGCGCGTGCGGGGGACAACATCGTCTCCTCGACCGACCTCTATGGCGGCACCTGGAACATGTTCGCCAACACGTTCAAGGACCAGGGGATCGAAGTGCGCTTCGTCGATCCGGCCGAGCCCGCCAATTTCCGCCGCGCGACCGACGCGAAAACGCGCGCCTACTACGCCGAGACGCTGCCCAACCCAAAACTCACGGTGTTCCCGATCGCCGAAGTCGCGGCGATCGGCCGCCCGCTCGGCATTCCGCTGATCATGGACAATACCGCCGCGCCGATTCTCTGCCGGCCGCTCGATCACGGCGCGGCCGTGGTGATGTATTCGACGACGAAATATATCGGCGGGCACGGCAATTCGATCGGCGGCGCCGTGGTCGACGGCGGGAATTTCGACTGGGGCGCGCACCCGGAGCGCCAGCCGCTCTTGAACACGCCCGATCCGAGCTATCACGGCGCGGTATGGAGCGAGGCGGTGAAGCCGCTCGGGCCGATCGCCTATATCGTGCGCATGCGCGTGGTGCTGCTGCGCGACCTTGGCGCAGCGCTCTCACCGTTCAACGCCTTTCTCATGCTCCAGGGGCTCGAGACGCTGCCGCTGCGCATCGAGCGGCATTGCGAGAACACCGACAAGGTTGCCGCGTTCCTGGCAAAGCGCAAGGGCGTCACGCACGTCATCCATCCGCGGTTCAACGGCAAGGCGGCAGAGGAGCGGGCGACGCGCTACATGCGCGGCGGCTATGGCGGGCTGGTCGGATTCGAGCTCGCCGGCGGGATCGAGGCCGGCAAGCGATTCATCTCGGCACTGAAGATGTTTTATCACGTTGCCAATATCGGCGACGCGAGGAGCCTCGCGATCCATCCGGCCTCGACCACGCACTCGCAACTGGCGCCGGAAGAGCAGGCCTTGACCGGCGTTTCCGAGGGCTATGTGCGGCTTTCCATCGGCATCGAGCATATCGACGACATTATTGCCGATCTCGACCAGGCACTCGACCAGGCGCTCGCGCCGGCGAGCTGATCGAGGGCGAGGTCAGGCCTCACGTGACTGCCGAGCCGCCTATCCTCGAGGCCAAAGAGTACGCCGCGCCTTCGATTTTTCAGGCCCGCAACCTGCTGCGCGAGGCGCGGCGGCAAAAGCGGCTGGCGGATGCGCCGGTCCCGGCGATCTGCCTGCTCGATCCCGACGGCGACGTGGCACGCGTCCTTGCGGAGGCGGGCCGTGGCGTGCGCAGCGACAACTGGGCCTGCTATCACACCGAGCTGGTCGAGTTCATGCACGCCGGAACGCGTGTCGGCGTGATCGGCCGCGCGGTGGGCGGTGCGTTCGCGGTCCTGGTTGCCGAACAACTCTTCGCTACCGGCTGCGAGCTGCTGGTCAGCGTGACGTCGGCCGGACGCCTGGCGCCCGCCGAGCCGGGCCCCGCCTTCATGCTGATCGAGCGGGCGCTCCGCGACGAGGGCACGAGCTACCACTATCTGCCGCCGGCGCGGTTCGTCGAAGCGGATCAACCGCTTGCCGCCGCCATAGAAGATGCGCTCGGAGCGGCACCGTTGCCGGTTGTTCGCGGCGGCAGCTGGAGCACCGATGCGCCGTTCCGGGAAACCGCAGCCGCCATTGCCCGGGCGCGTGAGCTCGGTCTGCTCGCCGTTGAAATGGAAGCAGCCTCACTCTATGCCTTTGCTGCGGCGTGCCGCTGCCCGGTGATTTGTTTTGCCCATCTGACCAACGAGCTGGCGCAGGTCGCGGGGGATTTCGAGAAGGGCGAAGACGAAGGCCTCAGCGAAGTGCTGGGAATTCTCGCCGCCTGTGCGTCGGCGTGGGCGAAAATCGGCGGCACCGGGCGAGCCCGAGCCGGCGAGCCCGGGCCGGCCGAGGAGGATTGAGCGATGCCGCCGAATCCGCTGACCGATGCGATCGTTTTTCTCACCAAGGGCGATTATCTGGCCGCGAGCCATGCCAGGTTTGTCAGTCTCTATTGGCTGCTTCTGGCGGGCGCGCTGCTGGCCGCCCTGCTCGTCTGGTGGCGGGAGCCCGCGCAACGGAGCGGAGGGGCGCTGGGAATTCTTTGCCTCCGCGTGCTGACCGGCACCATGTGGTGGCAGCAATCGCTCTGGAAAATTCCGCCCCACTACGCCGGCCTGGTCTACTGGATGAAGCAGGAAGCGGCGCACGCCGCGGTTCCCTTGCAGGGCGCGCTGGTGCGCAACTTCGTGCTGCCACACATCGCCGGCTTCGGCCCGCTCGTCTATGCGTTCGAGGTCGCAATCGGCGTCTCGCTGATTTTGGGGCTGTTCACACGGCTCGGGGCGTTCATGGGAATCCTGATGGCGGTCAATCTCTGGCTCGGCCTTTATTCGGCCCCCGGGGAATGGCCATGGACGTATTTTTTCCTGGTCATCATCATGATGCTGTTTTTCATCGATCCGCCCGGCCGCGTGCTCGGCTTCGATGGGCTGTGGCACCGCGCAGGCGCGCGCGGTGCGAGCCTCCTTGCCTGATGGAGCGCGCGCCGCGCACGAGCGTTGTCATCCCGACGCTGAACGAGGCAGAGACGATCGCAGCCGTGATCGCCGAGATTCCGAGCGCGGTGGCCGGCGAGATCATCGTCGCGGACGGCGGCAGCCAGGATGCGACGGCAGCGTCCGCGCGGGCTGCCGGGGCACGCGTCATTGCAGCCGAAGGAGGCGGTTACGGGCGGGCCTGCGCGGCGGGCGTGGCGGCGGCCGATCCGAGCGCGGACATCATCGCCTTCCTCGACGGCGACGGTGCGGACCGCGGCGATCTTCTCGGGCGCCTTGTTGGGCCGATCGCGGCCGGGACGCATGACCTGGTGCTTGCCTCGCGCACGCTCGGGGAACGCGATCCGGGCGCGATGCTCTGGCACCAGGTGCTGGCAGGGCGGCTGATCGGCCGCGTCATCGCCGCGCGCACGGGCGTGCTCTACACCGATATGTGCGCGTTCCGCGCGATCCGCCGCGAGGCGCTGGCGCAGCTTGGCATGCGAGAGATGACCTATGGCTGGAACGTGGAGATGCAGATTCGCGCCGCGCGCACGGGCTTGCGCGTGATCGAGGTGCCGATGCCCTATCGGTGCCGCGCGGGGGGGCGCTCGAAGGTTGGCGGCTCGATCACGGGCACGCTCAGGGCGAGTGTCCGCATTCTCGCCGTCGTCTGGAGATTGGCGGGGAAGCTCGGCCGCGAATAACACGCCCGCCGCGAAGCCGCACGCCCCCGATCACTTCGACGTGTGCAGCGGGGAGCCGAAGAAAAGCCGGCCGCACGCCGCGGCGAGCGAGCTCCGGCGTGCAATCTGACGCAATCTCCGAAGCGTTATCAGCCGATTTCGCCTGGGGCCAAGCGGAGGCGGCCGACACAAGTTGCAACCGGTGGGACAGAGGACGCGCACCGCAATGGACTGTGGGTTGCATATCCGGCCCCATATTCTCGTTTTGTTCCGTAATAGGTCATGATCCATGGATTTTCCCACGAATTCTTTCGCAACCGGGCGTTATGCTCCGTGATCCGGCGGCTATGCGGATGCTGTCTCTATGTCTCTCTCTAAACGCGAAGGAGCCCCGACCAATGACGTCCCTGCCCAAGAATCTCGAAGCACTCGAGACGCGCGATCCCGTCTTCTGCTCCGAGCCATCGCAGCTCGGAGACGAAAAATCCTTTATCAACGGATTGTTGAAAGACGATCTTGCGGCTCGCAATTACGAAAATCTGCAACTTCGCCTGGATGCGCAGGCCGAAACGCTTTGGTGCTTTATGGATCCGGTCGGCCGGCCGAGCTTTACGCCGCCCGTGCTGCGGGACATCACCCGGATGCAGCACGCAGTGAAGCGGATGTTTGAGACGTCGGACCGCGCGAACCAGCCGCCCTTCCGCTACTTCGTTTTCGCATCTCGGACGCCCGGCATCTACAACCTCGGCGGTGACCTCGGCCTCTTCATCGATTGCATTCGCAAGGGTGATCGCGCGGGCATGACGCGCTATGCGCACTACGCGATCGAGGCAGTCTACCGCAACTCGGCGGCTTTTCATGTCCCAGTTGTAACAATTGCCCTCGTGCAGGGCGACGCTCTTGGCGGTGGGTTCGAGTGCGCAATGTCCCTCAACATGATTGTCGCGGAAAAGAGCGCGAAGATGGGGTTGCCTGAAATTCTCTTCAACCTGTTCCCAGGGATGGGCGCCTACAGTTTCCTGTCCCGCCGCCTGGATGTGCAGCGCGCCGAGAAGCTGATCACGAGCGGGCGAACCTATACGGCCGTCGAGCTGCACGAGATGGGTATCGTCGATGTACTGGCCGAGGATGGCTGCGGTGAATCCGCGGTCCAGGATTACGTCGCCAGTCATCGGCGCAAATGGAACGCGCATTACGCCATGTTCCAGGCCCGCCAGCGGGTTCGACCGGTCACGCTTGATGAACTGCGCGACGTGGTTGACATCTGGGCGGACGCGGCGCTGCGCCTGCCGGAGTCTGATCTCAGAAAGATGCAGCGGCTGGTTGCTTCGCAGGACCGTCGCATGGCGGCGCTGCGCCACGTTCCTGAGGCGGCGGTTGCGTGAATCGCGGAGTGGCGGAGGCGGACAAAAACTGCCCGTCATCTGCTTCCCGCCGTCTGCCGGCCCCGCTATCGGGCCGGTCACGCTTGGGGGCTGCCAGCCGCAGCCATCCGGGCGAGGCCGCGTTGCCTGCGATTCACTTCGTCGGCAAGCCTGGCGAGGCGGACGGCGGCGCACCAATCGCAGAACGAAAGGCAGGCCACCGAGTCGCTCGAGCGACTTCCCGATCATCGACGAGCGTGCAGGCGTGCCCGCCGCGCTCGAGGATCCTGGCGACCGCTCAAGGCGGCGCAATCCGGCGCTGATGGACGAATTTTGCTCCGAGAGACAGTCGCTCCGCTGCCGGCTTTTCCCGGCGACCGGACATGCACCGCGGCTCATCGGTCGGCATTGCCCAAGACCGCGATCAGGGGCGCGCCGTCTCGGACGTCCTCCGCGCGCGGCGCCGCAGGCAAGGCTGGACGCAGCAGGGCGGCGATACCATCCGCCGGCAGCGGCCGGGACAGGTAGTATCCCTGCACCTCGTCGCAATCTTCGGCCGCAAGATGACAGAGCTGTTCGGCGCTCTCGACGCCCTCGGCAAGGGCCCGAGCGCCGAGGCTATGGGCCAGATTGATGATCGCCCGCACGATCGCCGCATCCGCGCGGCTGGTGATCAAAGGCGAGACAAAACTCTGGTCGATCTTCAGGCGATGCACCGGAAACATCTTCAGGTAGGTGAGGGACGAGTAGCCCGTTCCGAAATCGTCAATCGCAAACCGCACGCCGAGATCGTGCAGCTCGCGCAGCTCGCGGGCCATGGTTTCGACGTTGGCCATGACTACCCGTTCCGTAAGCTCGAGCTCGAGATTGCCGGGATCGAGACCCGATTCTTCCAGCGCCGACAGGATCAGATCGCGGACATTCTGCTTGCGGAACTGTTCCGCCGACAGGTTCACGGCGACCCTGAGCTGGCTGGTTCCGGCACCGAACCATCGGTGTGCCTGACGGCAGGATTCCCGGAGCACCCATTCGTTGATGGGAACGATCAGCGCGGATTCCTCGGCCAGCGGAAGAAACTCGCCGGGCAGCGCAACGCCATGGCCCGGCCGGTTCCAACGCAGCAACGACTCCACCCCGACGATCCGGCGTGTCGTGGTCTCGAACTGCGGCTGATAATAGAGTTCGAATTCCTGTCTTTGCAGGGCGAGATGCAGCTCGGACTCGAGCGCCATCATGCCGCGGGCGCGCCGGCGCATTTCGTCGACGAAGCAGCAATAATCGTCCCGACCGGCACCTTTAGCGCGATACATCGCAAGGTCGGCATTGCGCAACAGGTCATCCGCGGTGGTGGCGTCACGCGGGCAGATCGTAATGCCGACGCTTGCCGTTGCCTTGAGCTCGTGGCGCTCGAAGAAGAACGGCTGGCGCATTGCTTCGATCACGCGGCGTGCCAATGCAATCGCATCTTCTTCGCCGGCGATATCCGGTTGCACGATCGCGAATTCGTCTCCGCCAAGGCGAGCGACGATGTCGCTGGTCCTGACCGACGCGCTGAGACGCGTGGCGACGACTTTCAGGAACTGGTCCCCGACATGGTGGCCGAAGGCGTCGTTCACCGCCTTGAAGCGGTCGAGGTCGATAAAGTGCAGCGCGAGCACGCCGCCCTCGGCCGCTATGCGCCTGAGTTCGGCGTCGAGGCGCTCGGCCAGAAGGGTCCGATTGGGAAGATTGATCAGCGTGTCGTAGTGCGCCAGATGGTGCAGGCGCTCCTCGGCCCGCTTGCGATCCGTGATATCGAGCGAGGTGGTGAGCACACCGCTCACGCTGCCGTCAGGGTTGCGTAGCGGCGATTTCGAGGTGACGAAGAAGCGCCGCCTGCCGTCTTGATCCACAAGCTCGTCCTCGAACTCGGGGATGGGTTCGCCGCTTGAACGCACCACCGCGTCGAGCTCGCGGCTCTTTGCTGCATGTGCCTCGCCGAACAGCGAGGAGAGCTCCCGGCCGGCGACGGTCGCGGGATCGGAGCCGGCAAAGCGCGCCAGGCAGACATTCGTGAAGATCAGCCGGCCTTCCATGTCCGAGGCGCTGATCATGGCCGGCACGGTGTCGATGACCTGGATCAATCGTTCGTGATTGTCACGCAGCATCTGCACTTTGGCCTGCTCGCTCGACTGCAGGCGCCGCTCGAGCGCGCGCGCCCAGCGGCGAAGCACCACCTGCTGGCGGCGCATCTTGAGCAGGTTTTTTGCCCGGGTCAGGAACTCGACATGATCGACCGGGCTGAGCAGGAAGTCTGTGGCCCCGGAGCGGAGTGCGAGGATGCGGAACTCGTAATCGTCGTGGACCGTAATGATGACGACCGGTACCTCGCCGCCTTCAGGAAGCAGACGCAGCGCGCGGGTCATTTCCGCGCCGTCCATCAGCGGCATTTTGAAGTCGGCAATCACGAGATCCGGCATCGTCTTCTCGGCTTCCGCGAGTGCCTTCGCGGGATCGGAAAACGATACGACCTTGCAATTTGCGCCTATCGACTGGGCAAGGCGCGAATAGATCCGTCGATTGGTGGAGAGGTCATCGACAATGAAGATCAGCGGCATCAGCCTTCTCATCGGATCGAGCGACGGCGCCCGCCCAGCGCCGCGGGAGGGCCTAACCAACCCTCTGATACCTTTACGGGCAGTAAATTTCTATCACGGGTTGCCGGGACCGATGCCGGGTTGTCAGATTCGGACCACGCGGCCATGCCGCCGCAGAGGCCCTCGGGGACGGCGGGACCAGCCCTTGTTGCCCCGGCCCCAGATAAAGGGGCCAATCTGCCGCCGTGCCTGCTGTTCGGGGTGGGCCGGGGCCGCCTTCTGCCGAGGGCGGGAGAGCCGGTACCGGGCAGGCGGGTTGCCGGGCGGCAGGGCAGAGAGGGAGACCAGAGCCCTGCGGGAGGCAGGGGGGCCGTCCGCCGATGGTCGCAAGTGGTGGATCGAGGCGAGGCCCTTGTGTATGTTTTTGGCCGAGATTCGTCCAAGGGCACGCTCTGATGTCAGCAACGGCCGCCAACGCTTCGGGTGCTGCGCTTGTTCGCTCGGCCATGGCCTACGTGCTGGCCGGCGGCCGCGGATCGCGGCTGCTGGAGCTGACCGATAAACGCGCCAAGCCGGCGGTCTTTTTCGGCGGCAAGAGCCGGATCATAGATTTTGCACTGTCGAATGCGGTCAACTCGGGAATCCGGCGCATCGGCGTTGCCACCCAATACAAAGCGCACAGCCTGATCCGGCATTTGCAACGCGGCTGGAACTTCTTCCGCCCGGAGCGCAACGAGGGCTTCGACATCCTGCCCGCCTCGCAACGTGTCGGCGCGGATTGGTACGCCGGCACGGCTGATGCCGTGTTCCAGAACATCGACATCATCGAAAGCTATGCCCCGGATCATATCCTGGTGCTGGCGGGGGACCATATCTACAAGATGGACTACGGGTCGATGCTGGTCCAGCATGTCGAGCAGGACGCCGACGTCACTGTCGGCTGCCTTGAGGTGCCACGCGAAGATGCGACCGCCTTCGGTGTGATGGCGGTCGACTCGACCGATCGCATCACGGACTTCGTCGAAAAGCCCGCCGATCCGCCGGCGATGCCTGGGCGGCCGGATACGGCGCTCGGCTCGATGGGCATCTACGTGTTCGCCACGCGCCTGCTGATCGACCAGCTCCGTCGCGATGCCGCCGACACATCTTCGAGCCGCGATTTCGGCAAGGACCTGATCCCTTACCTGGTGCGGAACGGCAAGGCGGTCGCGCATACCTTTTCCCGCTCCTGCGTACGGTCAGGACAGGAACGGGAGGCCTATTGGCGCGACGTCGGCACGGTGGATGCCTATTTTGAAGCCAACATGGACCTGACGAAGGTCGTGCCGGCGCTTGATCTCTATGACCGCGACTGGCCGATCTGGACTTACGCCGAGATCACCCCGCCGGCCAAGTTCGTGCACGACGATGGCGAGAGGCGGGGCGAGGCGCTGTCCTCGCTGGTCTCCGGGGGTTGCATCATTTCCGGAGCATCGCTCCGCAACGCGCTGCTGTTCAGCAACGTGCACGTGCACTCCTATGCGCAGATCGAGAACGCGCTGATCCTGCCCAATGCCGATATCGGCCGCGGGGCACGTCTTGCCAACGTGATCGTCGAAAAGGGGGTGCGGATTCCAGCGGGCCTGGTCGTTGGCAGCGATCCCATTGCTGACCAGAAGCGGTTTCGCCGTACTGAAAAGGGCGTCTCACTGATCACCCAACCGATGATCGACCGGCTCACTGCGTGAAGCCGGTCCGGGTCCTGGCCTTAGCCTCCGAGATCTATCCGCTCATAAAAACCGGAGGCCTGGCGGACGTGGCCGGCGCCTTGCCGCTCGCGCTCACGAGCGAAGATGTTGAAACCGTTACGCTGCTCCCGGGCTATCCGGCCGTCCTGGGCGCGCTCGAGGAGGCAACGGTGGCCGGCACCCTGCCCGATCTTTATGGCGGGCCGGCACGGCTGCTGCGTGGCCGGGCGGCGGAGCTCGGCCTTCTGGCGATCGACGCCCCGCATCTCTATGCGCGCCCCGGCAACCCGTATCTCGGCCCGGACGGCCAGGACTGGCCGGACAACGCCTGGCGCTTTGCCGCGCTGGCACGGGTGGCAGCGGACCTTGCCGCCGGAAAAATCGGCGGCTTCGCGCCCGACATCGTGCATGGGCACGACTGGCAGGCAGGCCTCGCGCCAGCCTTTCTTCACTACGCCGGAAAGCCGCATCCGCCGACTGTCATGACGGTGCACAATCTCGCGTTCCAGGGGCTGTTTCCCGCCGCTCTGCTGGGCTCTCTCGGCCTGCCCGCGGAGGCATTCAGCATCGACGGCGTCGAGTTCTACGGCGGGATCGGGTACCTGAAAGCGGGCCTTGCGTTCGCCGACCGGATTACCACGGTCTCCCCCACCTATGCGGCGGAGATGCGAACCCCCGACAGCGGGATCGGCCTCGACGGCCTGCTGCGGGCGCGGGGCGATGCCGTCCATGGCATCCTGAACGGGATCGACGAGGCGGTGTGGAACCCGGCCACCGATCCGATGATCGCCAAGCGTTACTCGGTGCGCGAGCCTGGCAATCGCCGCATCAACAAGCTGGCGCTCCAGGAGCGCTTTGGCTTGGCCGCCTCGCGCGACGTCCTGCTGTTCGGCGTGATCAGCCGGCTCACCTGGCAGAAAGGGCTCGATCTGCTGCTCGATGCCTTGGATGGCCTGCTCGGGCTCGGCTCAGAGCTCGTGCTTCTCGGAACCGGCGATCGGGCCCTCGAAGAGCGCTTCGCCGCCGCCGCCGCCGCACATTCCGGAAGGGTCGGATGCGTGATCGGCTATGACGAGGCGCTGGCTCACCAGATCCAGGCCGGTGTCGACGCGCTCCTCGTGCCGTCCCGTTTCGAACCCTGCGGCCTGACCCAGCTCTGCGCTTTGCGCTATGGGGCGTTGCCGGTGGTGGCCCGGGTGGGCGGACTGGCCGACACCGTCATCGACGCCAACGAGGCAGCGCTCGCAGAAGGCGCCGCCACCGGCGTGCAATTTGCGCCGGTGACAGCCTGGATGCTCCGGCAGGCGCTTGAACGGGTCGCTGCATTGTGGCGGCGGCCGGCCTTGTGGCGGCGCGTGCAGCGCAACGCGATGCGCTCTGACGTGTCCTGGCGCCGCCCGGCCGCGCTCTACGCCGCGCTCTATCGGGAGCTAATCGCCGGACGGTCGCGCTAGAGCAGATCGCGATCAGACGGAACCGGCTGATCGCGTGAAGATGCTCGCCAAAACAAAAAACGAGAGCAGCTTCCGTGAGCCATTGCGAGCGGAAACTGCTCTAGTCCCCGGCCACTCTAAAGCGTCCCGCCGCGGCGGCCGGCCATGGCGCCAAGGCGGAGGCGCAGCGCATTGAGCCTGATGAACCCTTGCGCATCGGCCTGGTCGTAGGCGCCCTGGTCCTCCTCGAACGTCACCACCTTGAGCGAATAGAGGCTGTTCGGGCTTTCCCGGCCGATCACGCTGACATTGCCCTTGTAGAGCTTGAGCCGCACCCGTCCGCTGACGGATTTTTGGCTTTCGTCAATCAGGGCCTGCAGCATTCGCCGCTCCGGACTGAACCAGAAGCCGTTGTAGATGAGCTCGGCATAGCGCGGCATCAGGCCGTCCTTGAGATGCGCCGCCTCGCGATCGAGCGTGATCGATTCGATGCCGCGGTGCGCCGCGTGCAGGATGGTCCCGCCGGGCGTTTCATAGATGCCCCGCGATTTCATGCCGACGAACCGGTTCTCGACCAGGTCGAGACGGCCGATGCCGTTCACCCGTCCGAGCTCGTTGAGCCGGGCCAGGAGCAGGGCGGGTGAGAGAAGCTCGCCGTCGATCGCAGTCGGATCGCCGCGGACGAAATCGATGCTGATCACGGTCGCGCGGTCAGGTGCGTCCTCGGGCCTGAGCGTGCGCTGGTAGACGATTTCGTCGGCCGGGAGCGCAGGATCCTCAAGCAGCTTTCCCTCGGAGGAGGAATGCAGGAGATTGGCGTCGACCGAAAACGGCGCCTCGCCGCGCGCATCACGGGCGATCGGGATCTGGTTCGCCTCGGCGAATGCGAGCAGCCGGCTGCGGCTGGTCAGATCCCACTCCCGCCACGGCGCGATCACCTTCACGTCGGGCTTGAGAGCATAGTACGAAAGCTCGAAGCGCACCTGATCGTTGCCCTTGCCGGTCGCGCCGTGGGCAACCGCATCGGCGCCCACCTCCTCGGCGATCTCGATCTGGCGCTCGGCAATCAGAGGACGCGCGATCGAGGTGCCGAGCAGATACAGTCCCTCGTACAGCGCGTTGCCGCGGAACATCGGAAAAACAAAGTCGGAAACAAACTTTTCCCGCAGGTCCTCGATGTAGATCCGGCTCACGCCAAAGAGCTCGGCCTTGCGCCGCGCCGACTCAAGCTCCTCACCCTGGCCAAGATCCGCGGTAAAGGTAACGACCTCGCAGCGATATGTCTGTTGCAGCCAGCGCAGGATCACACTGGTGTCGAGCCCGCCGGAATAGGCGAGCACCACCTTCTTCACATCCTTGACGCGCATCGCAAGCCCCTGAAGCCGATCCGCGAGCGGAGTAACAAGCTGAACCTCCGGCGGCAAGCGCCTGACGGCCCGCTGCACCATCGCAGGCATGCCGAGGAGAAGGTTGCGGGCGACGCGAAAATCGGCTTTCTGCGCGCGACCCCTAGCCGCGGAAAGCCGCCGCCGCATGACGCTTGCCTTCCTGCTCACCCGACTGGTCGATCGATGTCGCCGCTACGCGATTCTCGTCTTCGTCGTCGGGCTGGCGGGCGGCGCGCTTGGCAGCCTCTATGCGGCAAGGAATCTCGGCATCATCACCAATACCGACGAGATGTTTCCGGCGAGCCTGCCGTGGCGGCGGCAACAGATCGCGCTCGATCGCGCCTTCCCGCAGTTCCAGGGCCTGCTGGTGGTCGCGATCCGCTCGAAGATCCCCGAGGCTGCGGAGGCGACTGCGAAGGAACTGGTTGCACGACTGGCGGCAGACCACGCGCATTTCCGGAGCGCGAGAGAGCCTGCTCCGCTCGGCTTTTTCGAGAGGGAGGGGCTGCTTTTTCTTTCCGATGCGGAGCTTCGCTCGGTACTCAACCGGCTGATTTCCGCCCAACCGCTGATCGGCCAGCTGGTCAGTGATCCGACCGGACGAGGCCTGTTTGCGGCGTTCTCGCTGATGGCGCTCGGCCTCACGCATGGCGGGGTCGATCTCTCGCCGTACAATTCTGCCTTCGCGGCGTTCGATCGCACGATTGCCGCGGCACTGGCCGGCCATCCCCGGCCGCTCTCGTGGGTTTCCCTGCTGTCCGGCCCGGTCGCGGCCCAGGCAGGCAACACCATGATCGTGCTGGTGCAGCCGAGGGTCGATTTTTCCGCGCTCGAACCGGGCGGCGCGGCGACCGAAGCGGTGCGCCGGACCGCCGATTCCCTGCCCTTCGTGCGCCAGGGACTGGTTAGCTTCGGCATCACCGGCCAGGTCGCGCTCGCGGACCAGCAATTCGCAAGCGTGGCGCAGGGTGCGGCGGTCGGCATCGCCGGCACGCTGCTTCTGGTGACGCTCTGGCTCTTTTTCGCGGTTCGCTCGTGGCGGATCGTCGTGCCGATTGCGCTCACCCTCCTGCTCGGCCTCGCGCTCACCACCGCCTTCGCGGCCGCTGCCATCGGTACGCTCAACCTGGTCTCGGTTGGCTTCGGGATTCTCTTCGTCGGGTTGGCGGTCGATTTTTCGATCCAGTTCAGCGTCCGCTACCGCGAGCTGCGTCACAGGATGGGGGCGAACGGCCCGGCGCTCGGCGCGACTGCGGCAACTGCGGGCGGGCAGATCCTGCTTGCGGCGCTCGGCACCGCGGCCGGCTTCCTCGCCTTCGTCCCGACGGACTTCCGAGGCGTGGCCGAACTCGGCCTGATCGCCGGGGTCGGAATGCTGATCGCCTTCGCCTGCACGATCGTGTTTCTGCCGGCGGCGCTGACGCTGTTTCAGCCGCGCGGGGAGCCGGGTGAGGTTGGCTTCCGGGCGCTCGGGAGGCTCGAATCGAGGCTTGCCCCGCACTCGCGGGGGCTGCTCGGCGGCTTCGCCGCACTGGCCGTGCTCGGACTGGCCGTGCTGCCGCGCCTGGCCTTCGACAGCAATCCGCTGGACACAATGAATCCCCGTTCGGAGGCGGTGACCGAGCTGCGCCGGCTCATCAGCAATCCGATCACCAACCCGTACAGCGCCGAGGTTCTGGCGCCGAACGTTGCCGCCGCAGGCCGCATCGCCGCGGCACTTCGCCGCCGGCCGGAGGTGGATGCGGCGCTTTCCGTTCAGACCTTCGTGCCGTCCGGGCAGAGCCCGAAGCTCGCGATGATCGCCGATACCTCCGACATCCTGGCCCCCACGCTCTCGGCCAGCAGCCGGACCACGGCAGTCACTCCGGCTGAACTCAGGCTCGCGCTCAAGACGGCGCTCGGTTCCTTGGCGCAAGCGGCGCCGGAGGTCGCGAAGGATCCGACGTTCGCCGCGCTGGTGGGCGATCTGAAGCTGCTCGAGGCCGCGCCCGATCGGGTTCTGATGGCGGCGAACGAGTCCCTGACCCGTTTCCTGCCCGGGCAGCTCGCGCATATGCGCCTCGCCCTTTCGGCCCAGCCGGTGACCCTCGCCACCCTGCCCCGGGCGATCACCCGCGACTGGGTGCTGTCCGACGGGCAGGCAAAGGTCCAGGCGCTCCCGAAGCCGGGGGCGGACACCAGCCAGGGGCTCAGCCGGTTCGTGGCCGCGGTGCGCAAGATCGCCCCGAACGCCGGGGGGCCGGCGGTGAACGTGGTCGGCAGCGCGGCGGTCATCGTCGGCGCGTTTCGCACCGCAGCGGTCGGCGCGCTAATCGCCATTGCCGCCATCCTGGGGCTGATGCTGCGCCGGCCGCGCGATGTGGCGCTGGTGATGGCGCCGCTGCTCCTCTCGGCCCTGCTCACCGCCCTCGTGATCGTGCGGCTGCCGCTGCCGCTCAATTTCGCCAACATCATCGCGCTGCCGCTGCTGCTCGGCGTCGGGGTGTCGTTCAATGTGTATTTCGTGATGAACTGGCGCGCCGGCGCGCGCCGTTTCCTTGGCTCTGCGACGGCGCGGGCCATTCTTTTTTCTGCGCTTACGACCGGCACAGCGTTCGGCTCGCTGGCGCTTTCGCAAGATCGCGGCACGGCAAGCATGGGTGAGCTGCTGCTATTCAGCCTCGCCGCCACCCTGGTCGCGACGCTGATCTTCGTCCCGGCCTTGTTGTTGACCCTCACTCCGATTGAAGCTGCAGCCCGGTCGAAGCAGAAATCCGTCGTCGGATCCGAGGTGCGAGACTGAAGGCGGAGGAAGGGGCGTCGTTTCTCCGTAGCCGGGTACGATCTCGGCTGCGGCACGAAGCGCCCGCGCAACCTCAGGATCGAGCAGCGCGGCAAATTCCGCCTGCTGGCGATAGCCGGGCATCAGCCTAGTCAGAAGCGGATCCGGGCGGACCGCAGGGTGAAAGTAGATCTCGGAGAGGCCCTCCGGCAGGTGCGGCGCGAGCAAACCGAGGCGCGCCGCGGTCATCCGGCCCGACCACGCCAGGCCGAACACGGCATCGGGCGCGCGCATGCCGGCCCGGCGAACCCGCCGGCGCAACAGGCCCGTCCAGGCGGCAAGCGCGCGTGCGCCGCTGCCGATCTTTTCGCCGCAGGCCTTGAGGACCGCCGGCGGTTCCGCCGGCACACGGAGCGCCATCAAGCCGAATTCGCGGCCGATTTCCAGCATCAGCCGCCCGACGGTCGGATGCAGGTGCATGTGCTTGTGGGCGTCCGCGTGCTCGAGTGGGAGACCGGTCGCCGCGAAGGCGGCGAACTGGGCGCGAATTTCCAGAGCAAGCTGGTGGCGGAGGGCCGGACGGAAGAAGTAGCCAAAGCCGAGCCGAAGCTGCGCGGCCGGGAACCAGCCAAGCTCGTCCACCAGGTCCGGAATCCGCGCCTGCGGCAGCACCGCCGGCCCCTCGACAAGCACCAGATGGAGGCCTACCCGGAGGCGTGGGAGGCGGCGGGCGCGGGCAACGGCGTCGGCAGCGGCGGGACCCGCCACCATCAGGCTTGCCGCGCCGAGGATGCCCTCGCGATGCGCCCGTTCGACCGCTTCGTTCACCGCCTCGGAGAGGCCGAAATCGTCGGCGGTCAGCACGACCTGCCGCGCCGCGGCCGGTGGCGGGAGCACCCGGTTCAGGCGGCCTTGTGCCGTTCGCGAAGGAAATGGAAGAACTCGACACCCTCACGCAGGCGGCGCACCATCATCTCCGGGCTCTTCACCATTTCACCGACGATCGACGCGATCTTCGGCGCGCGGAAATAAAACCTCCGATAGAAGGTCTCGACGCTCTCGAAAATCTCGGTGTGCGAGAGGTGAGCATACGAGAGCGGCGCGATCTGGATTCCGTGCTCGTCGACGAGCTCGGCATGCGCGGCGTCGAGCCAGCCGTTCTGCAGCGCCTGCTGGTGCAAGAAGGTGCCGGGATACGGTGCGGCCAGCGAAACCTGAAGCGTGTGCGGGTTGATTTCGGTGGCGAAGCGGATTGTCTCCTCGATCGTCTCGCGGGTTTCGCCGGGCAGGCCGAGGATGAAGGTACCGTGGATGCGGATGCCGAGTTCGTGGCAATCGCGCGTGAAGCGCTTCGCGACATCGATCCGCATACCCTTCTTGATGTTGTGCAGGATCTGCTGGTTGCCGCTTTCGTAGCCGACGAGCAGCAGCCGGAGCCCGTTATCCTTGAGGATCTTCAGGGTTTCGCGGGGTACGTTGGCCTTGGCGTTGCACGACCAGGTAACGCCAAGACGGCCGAGCTCCCGCGCGATCGCTTCGGCACGCGGAAGGTTGTCGGTGAACGTGTCATCGTCGAAGAAGAACTCCCGGACCTGCGGGAAAGAGTGCATCGCAAGGCGGATTTCCTCGACGACATGGCCGGGGCTGCGCACGCGGTAGCGATGCCCGCCCACGGTCTGCGGCCACAGGCAGAAAGTGCAGCGTGATTTGCAGCCGCGTCCGGTATAGAGCGACAGATACGGATGCAGCAGATAGCCGATGAAGTAGTTCTCAATCGCGAGATCGCGCTTGTAGACCTCGGTGACGAACGGCAGCCGGTCCATATCCTCGAGCGTTGCGCGATCGGGGTTATGAGCGATGGCGCCGTCGGGCTTACGCCATGAAAGCCCGTCGATTTCCGCGAGCCGGCGTCCTTCGGCGACTTCCTTGATGGTGAAGTCGAATTCGTTGCGCGCGACAAAGTCGATCGCCCGGCTGGCGTTGAGGCTTTCTTCCGGCTGCACGGCGACCTTGGCGCCGACGAAGCCGATCAGCAGGTCCGGACGCGCTTCTTTCAGCGCCGCCGCCACTTTGACGTCGGCGGCAAAGGAGGGGGTTGAGGTGTGAATCACGCAAAGCTCGTAGGCTGCGGCTTCGCGCAGCACCTCGGGCAAGCGGATCCGCGCCGGCGGCGCGTCGATCAGCCGGCTGCCTGCAACGAGCGCAGCGGGCTGGGCGAGCCAGGTCGGGTACCAGAACGAGCGGATCTCGCGCCGCGCCTGATAGCGGGAGCCGGCACCGCCATCGAAGCCGTCGAATGAGGGCGGATGCAGAAAGAGTGTCTTCATCATCGGCCGGGGGATCCTCTTTCGTGCACGTCGGCGAGGCGCCCGCCCCCGGGACGGCCGGCGCGCAAGACCAGACCCCGCCATTCTACGCGGTTGCCGGCATAGCTGGCCAGAAGTACCCAGCACGAAAAAAGATCCCGGAACGGAATGAGCCAGGCGGGCAGCACCGGCGCAAGGCCGAGCACCCGGTCGATCCCCCGCGCGGCCGCGGCGCGGCCGGCCCAGGCGAGCAGGAACAGCCCGGCCGACCAGGATGCGACGCCGGAGGCAGCCAGCGCGGCGAGCGCCCAGGGAAGCGGATAGCGGAGCGCCGAGGCGGCGAACCCGGCGGGGGCGAGCGTGCGGA
>Ga0335075_10004209_pt1 | contig 22558 bp, 23 predicted proteins | sample Lox_Sample_24_FD_206723 | JGI IMG/M metagenome (GOLD analysis project Ga0335075, IMG submission 206723) | Soil microbial communities from Loxahatchee National Wildlife Refuge, Florida, United States - Lox_Sample_2.4 | ecosystem: Environmental > Terrestrial > Soil > Wetlands | place: USA...
ATATAAGTACCAGCGTCGGGACCAGCGTGACAGCCATGCACGTCTTCGCCGTCAGCCTGGGCGGCTGAGCGGCCTGGGCGGCCTTCAAGGAGGGCTACGTTGCCACCCCCTGACGCCCGCGCGGATCGTCACAACAACCAACGGTCGCCGACGGGCAGGTGAGAGGTCATCACCTGATCTCGGTGATTCGCCAGACCTACCGGCAGATCCGCCTCGCTCGGGCTGGAGCGCGCCCCGCATTACGGATGACCTGCAGTCGACGCTCGACACGATGGCACGCCAGGGCGGTCCTGGGACGCGCCCTGGCCGGGGGCACCCCGTACGTCATCAGTGGCCCGACTGCCAGGCGGCCTCCTCGCCGGCGACGTCGTGGAGCAGGTTGCCCAGGGTGAGGCCGTACTCGTAGCCGTGGTAGCCCCATGCCGGGCCGGTACCGCCGCCATAGCTGCCCACGATGTCCTCGTTCACGACGGGGCGGGCCTGGCTTGTCCCGGCGAGGCTGGTGACCTGGAGCCAGGTGGCCCCGTCCCCCTGTTTGCAGCTCGCTGAGTAGAGGCCCGGGTAGGTGACCCACGGGGTGGAAACCGGCTCCTTCAGCTGTGCTTGGCCCGGGAGCTTGGCGGTCTGGGTGAGGGTGAGCATGTAGGGGTCGAGGTCGCCGGTGCCGCCGTTAAGGGCTGCCGGGTTGACGCAGGCGACCTGCTGGCCTGCCTTGGCCGTTTGCCCGGACTGCAGGCTCGTGCCCTGGCCCGGCCTGCCGAACACCGAGTCGGCCGGCGGCTGGGAGGGATAGGAGGAAAAGGCGATCGCGCAGCCCGTCTGGGTGCCGGAGGTGCACAGCGGGACCCTGGTGAAGGTGGCGCCGACCGTCTTACCCACAGGGACCTGGAGGTTCCCGCCGACGAGGATCGCGACCAGCAGGCGGCGCAGTACGGACGGCTGGTGGTCGAGCCGGGCGGAGATGAGGTGGATGAGGACCGCCGAGCCCTGGGAATCCCCGACCAGGATGATCGGCTTGCCGCCGGTGTGGGCGAGGAACCACTGCCAGGCGGGGAGCACGCTGTCGTAGGCGGTGGTGAAGGTCGCGTTCATGACGTTCTCGTCGCCGTCGAGCCCTTTGAGCACGCTCGGGAAGGTCTGCGAGTTGTACAGCGGCATCCACACGTCACAGACCTGGGACAAGGGAGCGGCTTGCTCCATCGCGGCGTATGTCAGCCCCGGTCCCACGGCCAGGCCGGTGTTGCTGGTCTTGGCCAGGCTCCACGTCGGATAGACGTAGAAGCAGTCGAACTTCGATGCCGCCGCCGACCGCGGCCAGGTAGCCGGCTTCAGGGTGCCGCCCGCGGTGACCGCCGTGGCGGCCAGGCCATAGGCGCACGGGTCCGCCTTCTGGCCGGGCCGGCACAGCCAGGCCGGGCCCGCAGCCGCGCCCGGCCTGCTGGTCGGCGCGCTCGCAGGCCGGGCCGCCGAGGAGCAGCCCGCTGCCGCGAGCACTAGGACAAGCGCGCCGCAGAAAGCGCCTGCCAGGAGCCGGCACCGTGGCCGGACCTCGCCCGGAGCACTGCTCCGCGCGGGCTGGCCGGTCAGCTGCCGGTCGCCGGCGGTCCCGGCGAATGCTGGCGAGTCCACGGCCAGCGGCGGGCTAGCGGGCCGGGCCTGCTCGTTGCCATCTGGCGGGGGTGTCTGCCCGGGCGCGGGCCGCCGGGGCACGAACAAGGTCACGGCGGCGACGAGGGCCACGATCTTGGACAGCGTGTTCAGCGTGATCGGGCCTGGAGCAGACGGATAGCCGAAGCCGAACAGGCCCCAGACACCGAAAAGCGCCAGCATTCCCGCCAGGCACCACAGTGTTGCCCGTTGCACCCGCACAGCCGGTGACATCGACACCAATGCCAGCGTCGTGATCTCGACCAGGATCAGCGTCCCGTACAGCAGCAGCCGGTACAGCCCGGGATCAACCAGGGGATAGGTCCTCGGCATGATGATGAGGTCGAACGGGAGCTCGAAGATCATTGGCGCGGCCGCGGCGCCTGCCAGCGCGCTGCCGACAGCGACACGCCAGCCACTCGCCCTTTGCGTAACGGCGATGACGATGAAGACAACGCCCGTCCCGGTCAGCGTGACGGGCGTGATGGGATCTGCAGGCGGGGTGTGCGCGAGGCCAGCCTTGGCAACCTGAACTATGTACACCGCCACGCACACCAGCAGCGCCGCGATGGCCAGCACCCAGGCCGCGAGCATCATGATCTTTGCTGCCCTGCCAGGCCTCGGTAGCCGCGCGGGCAGCGGCAGCCTGGCGCCCGCCCAGGCAACAGCCGCGGCTGCCGCCGCCAAGACAACGACCAGCACGATCTCGGCGGTGCCGCTATAGCTAATCCAGGTCCCAGATCTAGTCATGATGGCCTCCCTCATCGATATGTCGGGTACTCCGGGCGTGATCAGCTACTTCATGCCGGATCGCGGGGGGAGCGGTGCTGTCATTTCGGCGCGTGCATCGGTATGCCCTGGTGCCGGGATGATCTGGCGCCCGTCCCTTACCAGCAGCGGCCGGGTGATCAGCCCTCGGTATGCCTCTGACACTAGGAGCCGGCACCGGCCGACTGCTTCTGTCACGATGACCAGGCTTGCCCGGCGGCCCGGCCCGGCGGTTAGGTCATGGCGCGTGGCACCGGTACGCGCCATGACCCAGGCGCGTTGCCATCCCCGGCCGCAAACCCATCACGGCCGCCCGCCGCGGGTCAGCGGCTGGGGCCAGCGAGCTGCCACCCGCCCGTTCGGGATGGGAAATCAGGATTATCCAGAACGGAGGCGTGTTTCACAGGTTCCGTTACGTTTCTCACCGAGTAGCGGTTTGCCCGCGGCCGGGCGTATCAGTGGCGGGAGTCCCATGCGGCCTCCTCGGCATAGCTGAGCCTTGTTCCGAGGATGCGGTTAAGCAGGGCTGCGCGGGTCCGGCGACCGCACGGAATTCAGGACCGTGGGCGCTTAGCTCGGGGGGTACGGGGGCTTAGACCGCCCGCCACAGCGGCCGCCCGGACCGCCACAGGCCGATCACCCAGACCCAATCATCTTTCGGCCGCCGCTGAGCAGCGCGCCGATGACCACCGCAATGGCGAAGAAGCTCATGCTGTGGTCGTCAGCCACACCGAGGCCCGCTACCAGGCCCCCGGCCAGCCACGGGAAGGTCCAGCCGTTGAGTCGGCACCTTATGCGAAGATGGTCCGATGGCGATTCGGGATGACGCTGCTGGGCTGGCGGGGGAACTCGCGGAGCTGAGGCATGAGATCCACGCCGAGCCGGAGATCGGGCTCGACCTGCCGAAAACGCAGGCCAAGGTGGTACGGGCACTGGATAGCCTGCCGCTTGAGGTCGCCACCGGCGGCAAGCTCACCTCGGTCACCGCGGTGCTGCGCGGCGGGGGTGGTTCCGGTCGCTCCGTGCTGTTGCGTGGCGACATGGACGCGCTGCCGGTACGGGAGGCGACCGGGCTGCCATGGGCGTCCCGGCACGACGGGGTGATGCACGCCTGCGGCCACGACCTGCACACGGCGATGCTGACCGGCGCGGCCAGGCTGCTCGCGGCGCGGCGTTCTGAACTCCCCGGAGACGTGATCTTCATGTTCCAGCCGGGCGAGGAAGGCTACGCCGGGGCGCGTTACATGATCGAGGAGGGCGTGCTCGACGCGGCGGGTACCCGGCCGCTCGCCGCGTATGCGCTGCATGTCAGCTCCAACAACCTGCCGCTCGCCACGTTCTCCACCAGGCCGGGCCCGATGCTCGCGGCTGCCGACATTCTCAAGGTCACCGTCCGTGGCCGCGGCGGGCACGCCTCACAGCCGCACCGGTCCCTGGACCCGATCCCGGCCGCGTGCGAGATGGTGACCGCGCTGCAGACGCTGGTCACCCGCAGGTTCAATGTGTTCGACCCGGTGGTGATCACGGTCGGCAGCTTCCACGCCGGGACGGCCGACAACATCATCGGCGACGAGGCGACATTCCTGGCCACCTGCCGGTCCTACAGCGTGGAATCCCGCGACCGGCTCCGTTCAGAGACGGTGCGCCTGGTTCAGGACATCGCCGCCGGTCACGGGCTCACGGTGGACGCCGAATACGTCGACGAGTACCCGGTGACGGTCAACGACACCGATGAGGCCGCGTTCGCCACACGGGCCGTGATCGAGTTGTTCGGCGACGGGCGGGCCGAGCGCGCCGAGCATCCGATCACCGGGGCGGAGGATTTCTCATTCGTAGCGGAACAGGTGCCCGGAGCGTTCCTCATGTACGGCGCGTGCCCGCCGGACCGCGACCCGGCTACGGCTCCATCGAACCACTCGGCGTCCGCCATGTTCGACGACGCGGTCCTCAGCGACGGCGCCGCGCTGCTGGCCGAGCTAGCCATCCGTCGGCTGGCCGTGTTACGAACGGCATCGTGGCCATGACGCTGATCGTGCTGAGCAACTGACCCGCCGACGAGCCGTCAGCAGTAACGGGCGGTGACGGCGATCCCTAGCTCATCCTCGCCGACCGGCATCGCGAAATCGAAGCGGTCGGTGGCGAGTGCCAAGGGGTAGTCGGTGCCCGGGGATCCGGGGTGAGCGCCAGTAGCTAGATAGCGGTAGCGCTCACTAGCCAATAGCTCAGCTAGCAAGTCGTGCGGCGGTGTGGCCCCGCGCAGGTACGCCTCGAGAAGCCGCGCGCAGGCGACATCCTCCAAATGATCTGGCCGCGAGGCCACCAGGGTTACCAGGCTGGTCCCGCTAGCGACCAGCGCCCGCGCGGTCGCGGCCGCAACGACGAGGCTTGCGGCAAAGCGCTGGTCTGCGCATATCGCTGCGGCCATTGCCTGTGTGCCTGCCGATGAGCGCTGCACGAGCACCCGGCCGGCCAGGTCAGCTTGGGTGATCTGCGTGGGGGAATTGCTGATCTCGATCCCATCGACGGGCAGCCCGTCGACTTCAGCGGAGATAACGGCCCCGGGCAGCTTGTCCGCGAGGTTGCGTGCCTGCCCGACCTCGCGGACAAGCCGACACGCGCAAGCGCCGCCGGCCAGCGCGTAGGCGCTGACGCTGAACGCCCGAAACACGTCGATGACAACGACCGCACCCTTCGCCGTCGCTGCGCCTTCCACCCCGCCTGCGTGCCGTATCTCCACATTTGTCAGTATATCTTTACCTTTGTCAGTCTCCCCGCTCGCTACCCAGGCCCGATGAGAACCCCAGCAAACACGGCACGGCGACTCTTCGCGGCCATAGCGTCCGAACCGGCTTCTCCTGCCTGCAGTAATCCGCCTCGGATAGTAGTGAATCGAGCGGATCTTGCTCCGGAGGGCCTTCTTATCGGGCTGATAACCCCACCCTCCCTGCCTGGCCCACACCTCGGTCTCGGTGATCTCCAGCCGTATCGGGTGCGTCATAATCCAGGACACCAAGAACATGCACAACAGGCCTTGGACTCCACTCGGCCTAGCACCCCAGCCGTTACCCACCGTCGGGCTGCCTGAGGGGCTTTCGTTCGCATCGTCCCTGACCTGCGTGGCGAACTGAAACTTTCAGCCAGATCAACCTATCCGGCCGGTCCTCACAACGCCGCGGCATAGCGGACTCGCGTGCATAAGACGGATCCGGAGCGTGGAACAGTACCCAGCAGCAGTACGGAGATAGCCAACGGTATGAGCTGTTTCGGAATGCTTCTTCTGTGCCATGCTCCGGCACGCCCGGCCGACCCGTGGGCCGCAGTGCGGACGATCAGGAAACCGCCGGTCGTGTACGTTCGTTCATCTCGCTCTCAGCCTTTGTCCCTAAGGTGGGCGCCTATGACGGATAACACTACGAACGAGGGCGACGCGGACGCCGGGTCCGGGTCCACGCTCATCGCCTTCGGCTCTCCGGACGAACAAGCCGATCTTTCGGAAGAGCTCACCGAGATCGACGACGATGACTCGGGCGGGGACGGCGTTCTGGGCACTGGCGCAGTGAGCGGAGGCTTCGGCTTCGCTGGCCTGGCCCTGGCGATCGTCTCCCTGACGACGAACTGGACCAGCGGCGTCGTGGTCAGCCACGGCCAGTACAGCGAAGAAATCCATGCCCCGAGCTCTGGTCTGACGCCCCAGCAGCAGCTGAACATGTATACAAACGGCTGGCACACCCAAGGCTGGTGGGCGCTCGTCTTCGCCGCCGCGGCGGTGCTGTCTGGCACCGGTGCGCTGCTCTGGCCGAGGGGCGGCACCCCGGGCTGGGCCAAGGCCGCCGCGACCAGCGCGATCATCGTGGGTCTGGTCGGCGCGCTCCTCGCGATCCTCACCATTGTCGGAGTGATCGGCGGGCACCTGACCGCCCCTGGCGGCGCGAGCTGAGCCGGGGTTCGCTCCTTACGGCACACGGCCTGTCGAGCTTGTTCTGGATGCTGACCGGGTGGGACCTGGCGGTACGTGGGCGAGACGAACAGGCCGTATGCCGATTATTTTCATGGCGGCCCGCTTGCAGATTCCGGGACCCGGACGCGCAGAATATCTGTTTGCGTGCACCCGACCCGCTCCAACGACGACCTCAAGGACGAGGACGACTCCGGCGAGTGAGGCGGCCTTGTGCGTAGGCTGGGGCCGTCGACGCGGGAACGCAGAGACTGGCCAGGAGTGACGCTGGCGAGCTCTCTGAACTTGTCGGACAGATGCGGCTGGTCGGCATAGCCGAGCCTGGTGGCTACCTCGGCCCAGTCCGCCTCGGTCTTGCCGTCGAGGTTCCTGACCACTCGCTGCATTCACGGCACCCTGCCAAACCGCTTGGGAGACAGGCCGACCTGGGCGTGAACGGCCATATGGGTATCGTCCAGGTGTCCGTGTATATACCGGCCAGATGTCCATCACACCTGCGGCCAGATGTCCACGAGTACGTCCTGACCGGTTCTGGAAACTCCGGACGGCCGGGTGATTGCCATCGAGGTAAAGGCAGGCGCCACCGTCCGTTCCGAGGATCTAGCGGATCTGCGCCACCTCGCCCAACGGGCAGGCCAACGGCTGGTCGCCGGATACGTGCTATACACCGGGCAGCAAACCCTTCCCTTCGGGACCGCCTCCGAGCTCTCCAGCCACGGCATAGACAGCAAGCGCAGGGTTGCGATCCGCTGAAGAGGGGGAATGACAGAACGTGACCGCGGCGTCGACGTGATCGTGATCGACATGGGCTCCGGGGGGAACGACCAGGCTGCACGCCAAAAGGACGCGACTCGGCCGCTGTGTCGCTGGCGGGTGGCATCGCCGTCATCGTCGGCCGGGTCAGGCCAAAGTCAATGAAGCAGTGGCAGGGGGATGAGGACACATGGCTTCAGAAGGTGCCGTAGGTGGCCCGCGTGGACTGCCCTGGTGACCGGAGGGACCGGTGGTATGGGCCGGGTTATCGCCTCGGGGCTGGCAGCGGACGGGTTCGACGCCGCTGTGGCGTACGTCGGCAACTCCGACCTGGCTGACACGGCAGTGAAGGAGATCGAGTCGCATGGGCGCATCGGCAAGGCGGCGGCCCCGCCGCTGCATGACGGACGCGCACCAAGTGAATGGCGCGACGCCGACGGTACCGGCCCCTTCCTCGGCATCGATCACACCGCCATCGCAGTTGGCGACCCGGCCGTCAACACCGGGTTCTTTAGGTCCGTGTTCGGGTTCGGCCTCGGAGCTAGCACTAGTAACCGCGGGCCCGAGCAAGCCGACCTCGACGACGTGGACGACGTCGACGTCAGCGGCCGAGACGCACACAGCACCCCACTCCCCATAGCTACAGGAGGGTTACGGCGGTGTTTCCCAGCAGCACGGCAGGTGCGATGCAGGCGCCTCGTCGAGTTGGATGAGCCACAGCACGGCCGGCAGAGCACCGACGGTGCCCGAGAGATGGCCCTTGCGGCCGTTCACCTCGTGCGTGCCCTGATCGGCCCCGAAGGAGAGCTCGCCAGGTCCCATCTCGATGCGCTGGCCGTCCATCGACTCGACGAACCAGCGGCCGGAAAGCGGAATGATCCACTGCGGATGAGGGTTCTCGTGCCACTCGCCGGTCCAGTCGACGGGCAGCACCGTCACGAGCGTCGAGACCGCTCCGCGGGTGCGGCGTCCGATCCACTGCGGGCTTGCGGGCTCGCTGATCGAGCGGCGCTCGAAGTCCGTGAAGGCGCAGCGCCTCTGGCGGCTCACGCCCTGATCGTCCGTGTATAGATGCCAGTAATCCACCCGGGGCTTGCCGGAATCGGCCATGGCTTAATCCTCTCGATGCGGTCGACTGGGATGTGTCGAGAGCACCGGCTCCCCAGTGCTCCAGCCGCCCGGCCCGCGGCGCAGCGCCTACCTGCTGGGCCGGCCCAAGCACGCCAAGCATGTGCTGGCCGCCAACCAAGACAACTACGTCAAGGCGTTCACCTACCGGCCGCTGCGCGCCCTAATCGGAACGGGCTGACCAGTGGAGAGTGGTGTGGGCTCATGGAGACGGGGAAGGGGTGATGCGCTATGGATGGTGCCCGCCGCTGTCTGGCAACTCGTCGGGAGCAAAGCATGAGGAAGACCGTCCTCACGGCCGCGCTCATCGGAGCGGCCGCTTCGATCCCGGCATCGAAGTTCAAAAAGATCACTGAGGGCCCGCTACAGCGCGCCGCCGAGGCTCTTTGGCCGCCCACGGAGCAGGAGAAGCAGCTCGTAGGAGCCGATCCCACCGGTCACCCGGATAACCTGCCGCCTGCCGTACTGGCCAACCGCGTGGCCGGGCACCTCGGCCGAGGACCGCTCGACACGCCCACGAAGCTCCGGGTACAGAACGTCGTCCATTACACCTTCGGGGCCCTGTCTGGCGCCGCGTACGGAGCACTCGCGGAAGCGTTCCCGGCCGCGACCGCCGGAGCGGGGACGGTCGCGGGTGCGGGTGTGTATGCGGCAAGCCACGGGACGGCGCTTCCGCTGCTGCGGATCCAGGAGCATCCGTGGCGACTGCCGCGCGCCGCGTTCGCGTGGGAGTTCTTGAGTCACCTGCTGTTCGGCTTGGCTCTGGAATTGGGACGTCGGAGCGCTTCGCGAGTTCTCGCCGTGCGGTCCTCAGCTCCGAGTTCCGCCGAGGACGGGCGTAATCATGCATCGATTGTTCCCGTACCCGCTACATACCCGATCCGAGTTCAAAGGTCGGGTGCTCGACATCGAATTGACGGGCGAGACACTCCCTCGGTCGGCGAAGGACGTCTGTGCCTCCTGTGCCGTGCTCGAGTACCGCGTGCACCAAGATGACATTTATTGCGCTGGTAATCGTCCACACATGGCATCCGCCTTCGGTTTCCAGGATGTGGCGGCAAAGGTCCTCCAAGTCCAGGCCTGCGGCGTGGCTCCGAGCAGGACGTTGACCGTTGTTCCGAGCAGGCATCACGTCCGTGACGCGATCAGCAGTGCGATAGCCATGAAGGCGAGGGCGCCGGACCGGAAGATCCCCACGGCCACCGTGTCCGCTGCGTATTCCCCTGCCACCGCCATGGCCAGTACTCGCTCAGGCGAGGGCGCTACCCCGTTGCGCCGCTCGGATTTCTGCTTATCTCGATGGAAGGAAAGACATGGACCACTATGACGTGATTGTGATTGGGACCGGCGCGGGAGGAGGGACGCTGGCGCATCGCCTGGCACCGTCGGGGAAGCGGATCTTGATCCTCGAGCGCGGCGAGTGGCTGCCGAGAGAGCTCGACAACTGGGACTCTCACGCCGTGTTCGTTGAGCTCAAATACCAGGCCAGCGAAACCTGGTACGGCCCCGCGGGCCGGGTGTTCCACCCCGGAATCAACTACTACGTGGGCGGCAACACCAAGGTGTACGGGGGGGCGCTTTTCCGGTTCCGGCGGGAGGATTTCGGCGAAGTGAAACACCATGGCGGGATCTCCCCTGCCTGGCCGCTCTCCTACGAGGACTTCGAACCTTACTACACGCAGGCCGAGCATCTGTACCAGGTTCATGGTCGCCACGGGGTCGACCCCACGGAACCAGAGGCGAGCGCCGAGTATTCGTTCCCGCCCGTCAGCCATGAACCCCGGATCCAGGAGATATCTGACGGCCTGACACGAGCCGGTTATCATCCCTTCCATCTTCCACTTGGGATCTTGCTGGAGGAGGAGTACGGCAAGGCGAGCCGGCAAAGCCGCTGCATCCGCTGCAGCAAGTTCGACGGCTTCCCCTGCCTGGTGAGTGCAAAGGCTGACTCCCAGGCGATCTGTGTGGAGCCGCTGCTGGAGCGGCCCAATGTTGAGCTGCTCACGCGGGCGTACGTGTCCCGGCTGGAGACCGATGCCTCAGGACGGGAAGTGGTCAGGGTCGTCGTGGAACGGGACGGGGAGACACTGGGCCTGTCCGCGGACATGGTGGTCGCCTCGTGCGGCGCCATCAACTCCGCGCTGCTGCTGCTTCGCTCCGTTAGCGACATACACCCGAACGGCCTGGCAAACGCCTCAGGCGTGGTGGGTCGCCACTACATGCGGCACAACAACACCGCCATGCTCGCCATCTCCCGCGAGCCCAACCCCTCTATGTTCGAGAAAACCATGGGAGTGAACGACTTCTATTTCGGAGCGGAGGACTTCGACTATCCCCTGGGGCACATCCAGATGCTCAACAAATCCGACGAGGAAATGATCAGGGGCGAGGCTCCTGACTGGGTCACCTGGAAGCCGAAGATGGCCCTGGACGTGATGGCGCGCCACGCCGCGGACTTCTGGCTCACCTCCGAAGATCTCCCGGACCCCGAGAACCGCGTCACCCTCGGCGCGGGAGGGAGGGTCGAGCTGCACCTTCGGGAAAACAACATGGAGAGTCACCGGCGCCTCAAGGGAAAGCTGAGGCAGATGCTGCGTCACATGGGGTGTCATGAAGATTATCTCCTGCCACGGATGCTGTACCTCGGCAAGCGAATCCCAATCGGCGGAACGGCCCACCAGTGCGGCACGGTCCGGTTCGGCACCGACCCTGCATCCTCCGCGCTCGACACCAACTGCAAGGCCCACGACCTGGACAATCTCTACGTGGTGGACGGGGGCTTCTTCGTTTCCGCCGCTGCGGTGAACCCGGGGCTCACGATCATGGCCAACGCGCTTCGCGTGGGGGACCACCTCCTGGAACGGCTGGGCTGAAATACCCGAGGACGACAGCGAGCAAGCCCACGGTTACCAAGGAGGGCGCCATGGGCGCAGCCCGATCTCGGAGCGGCGTTCCAGGACGGAGATGACCATGATGTTGGCGATGCCGACGCCGCCGACCAGCAAGGCGACGGCGCCCAAGGCGAGGAACAGGCTGTTGTAGGCGCCGGCGGCGGTTACCTCGGCCTGGAGAGCGCTGGCGGGCTCGTTGACCGTCACGGTTGAGGGGTCTTCCGGGATCTGGGTCACGCTGGTGACCGGGCCGATGCGGGAGACCATGCCCTCGGCGGTGGTCGGCGGTTCGGCCTGCTGGCCGCCCAGCTCACCACCGGACAGCTGGTTCGGCCGATGGCCCAGGCGGTGGCCCAGCCCGACCCGCTCCAGGGCTTCCCGAGCGAGCCGACGGCGGCCGACTGCCCGTCCGCCCCGGTACAGCAGCCCATCGGCCACGTTGTCCAGCACGGACAGCCCGTCCAGCAGGAAGAACTGCTGGAACACGAACCCCAGCCGTCGCGCCCGCAGCCCAGACAGCTGCTTATCCGACATGGCCGAGGTGTCTTCCCCGGCGATCCGGACCGTCCCGCGCGTTGGCCGCTCCAGGGTGCCCATCACGTGCAGCAGGGTGCTCTTGCCCGATCCGGACGGGCCGACGATCGCGGCCAGCTCCAGCACCGGCGGCGGGCCGACAGCTGACCGGGCCGGGGAGGGGATCGCCTGGGTCACGACGACGGCACCTCCACGCGGGTGTGCCGACGGTGATGCCGGGTCCGCTGACCTGGACCAGGGTGCTGGAGTACAGGCCGGTGGTGACCCCGGTCAGCTTGACCGCGCCGCTGCCGGCTATCACGTCCACCCCGAACCCGCCGCTGGCCAGTGCCAACAGCGCGTTCACCGGCGCCGCCAGCACGTTGTCGGCGCTCTGCGCGGTGATGTTCACGTTCACCGGCGCCTGGTCCAGGGACGCCCCTGGCGGGGCGCCGTCCAGGCCGATGGTGACGGTCACTGTTGGGGAGGAGCAGCCTCACGCTGAGCAACGCGCCTGGTCCGCAATGACCTGCGGCTACGTCACCGCGGCGCTCGGCGGCCCGGGCGCGTTGCTGATCAGCGACGACACCGGGCTCGTCATATGGGTCATCCTCAGCCGGGCAGCAGCGGCAGTACACCGGCCACCGCAGGGAAGATCACGAACTGCCAGCTCGGTGTGTTCTCGACCTACACCGGCCCGAAGGACCGCGCGCTCATCGACCGGGAGCTGTACCTGCCCCGCTCCCGGACAAGCGACCAGGAGCGGTTCGCCGCCGTGAAAAAGCCGGAAAAGACGGCCGTTCCAGCGGCGCGCCGAGCGACGGCCGACGCGGCGGCCCCGGTATCAGGCCTGGTATTAGGCTTCGGCGACCGGAGTGTCGGTGAACCGGCCGTCGGCGAGCTGCCAGTGGCGCGAGACCCCGACCCGGTCTGCGAAGTATCGGTCGTGGGTGACCATCAGCAGGGTGCCGCGGTAGGCCCGCAGCGCCTCCTCGACCACGTCGAGCGCGTCGAAGTCGAGGTAGTTGGTCGGCTCGTCGAGCACGAGGATCCGCGACGGGCTGTTGACCAGCACGGCGAGCAGCAGCCTGCGCAGCTCCCCGGCGGACAGGTCGCGCAGCCGCGCGGTCCACTGGTCCGGGCTGAACAGGTGGGCGTCGAGCAGGCGCTCGGCGTCCTCGGCGTAGATGGGCACCCGGCTGCGGAAGAAGTCGAGCACCGTCGCCCCGGTGCGCAAGGTGTCGTGGGTCTGCGGCAACACGCCCGCCTCGCCACAGAAAGCGATCGCACCGGCGTCCGGGTCCGCCTGGCCGGCGAGCATGCCGAGCAGCGTGGTCTTGCCCGCGCCGTTGGGCCCGGAGACGAGGATCCGCTCGCCCGCGCGCACGTCGAGGTCGAGGCCGTCGAACAGCATGCGGCCGCCGCGCTTGGCGGACAGCCCGCGCGCGCTCAGGACCGTGCGAGCGCGCGGGGCACCGTCGACGGCCCTGTTTCCGTCGGCGGCCGTGTCTCCGCCGGCGGCTACGTCGTCGGGGAAGGCGAGCGTCAGGGCCGGCCTCGTCTGCGGCTCCGCAATCCACCGGATCGACTGGATCTGCCGTTCCAGCCGCCGCTCGCGGGCCTTGGCCTTCTTCGCCACCTTCTTCGCGTAGCGCCGCAGCTTGTCGTTCCTCGTGGCCTGCTCGGTGCCTCTAGCGTGGCCCTTCGTGCTCTCGATGTCGGCCTCCAGGCGTCGGCGGTACTTTTCCTGCGCCTTGTAGTCGAGCAGGAGCGTCTGCCAGCGCCGCGCCTTCTCCGTCCGGTACGCGGTGTATCCGCCCTCGTAGTGCTGCGGCTCTTCGTGGATGCCGTCGAGCTCGATGATCCGGGTCACCGCGCGGTCCAGCAGCGCCCTGTCGTGCGTGACCAGCAGCACCGCACCCGGGAAACGGCTCAGGTATTCGCCGAGCCAGGCGGAGCCGTCCGCGTCGAGGTGGTTGGTCGGCTCGTCGAGGATGAGGATGTCCGGGGCGGCGAGCAACAGCCGGGCGAGGGTGAGCCGGGCCTGTTCGCCGCCGCTGACCCGGAAGAGGGGCGTGTCCGGGGCGAGGTGGCCGAGGCCGAGCCGGTCGCGGACTTCGTCGAGGCGGGCCTGCGCGGTCCAGCCATGCAGCGCGGCCCACCGGTCCTGGGCGGCTCCGTACTCCGAGAGGAGCCGCTCGGTTCCGTCCGCGGGCGCGTGCTCGAGGGCGCGTTCGAGCTCGCGCATCCGCAGGCCGAGCGCGGCCACCTCGCCGAGTCCGCCCGCGAGGTAGTCGCCGACGGTGGCCCCGGGCTCGGGGACCTGCTGCTCGAACCAGCCGACCGCGGCGCCCGGCGCCCGGGTGATGTGCCCGGACACCGGCTTCAGGCGTCCGGCCAGCAAGGCGAGCAGGGTGGACTTGCCGACGCCGTTGGGCCCGACGAGGCCGACCCGATCGCCGGGGTTGAGCACTAGGTCCACGCCGGAGAAGAGGGTCTCGCCGTCGTAGTGGTGCGTGAGGGACTGGGCTTTGAGATAAGTCTGGGGCACGGTGCGTCCTTCACCGGAAGTAGGGGACGGACGGGACGCCGGAGCGCGCAGCGGGACCGAAGCGCTCGCCGCCGCGAAAAGGACGGGGATGCGCGGGGATCCGGGCTGGGATCGCGTGCCTGAGGATCGAGGACCGGCGCGGTTCGCGGGCCGACAGCGCGCGACGGCGCGGCGGGTGGAACGGCGGGGGCGTCGAGGTCGGGCTGGACGCTCGGCGTGGTCCTCAGCTCAGCACGGGGGCGGATCACTCCATCGACCGGGCCGCGGCGCGGCCGTACCGGACCAGGATCACACGCGGTTGAACCGGGCGCAACGGATTTCCGTGGATGCGGGTTACGAGTGCGGCGGTGGTGACCGAATGTTCTGACACAGTCCACACGGCGGGCGCGGGGACGGGCAAGGACGGCTTCGCGAGGCGATGGAGTGCCTGTTTCCCGGCTCGTCAGCCGTGTCCCGCTCGGCACTGAGATCACCGAACTGGGTATGTAGTTTCCGATATGCCGGCGATATGCACCGGCTCGTAACCTTGAGGGCATGCGTGTGCTGGTCGTCGAGGATGAGCCCTACATGGCGGAGGCCATCCGCGACGGGCTGCGCCTGGAGGCGATCGCGGCCGACATCGCTGGTGACGGCGACGCGGCGCTGGAGCTGCTAAGCATCAACGCCTACGACATCGCCGTGCTCGACCGCGACATTCCCGGGCCCTCCGGTGACGAGATCGCCGAGAGCATCGTTGCCTCCGGCAGCGGCATGCCGATCCTGATGCTCACCGCCGCGGGCCGGCTTGACGACAAGGCCTCCGGGTTCAGGCTTGGCGCCGACGACTACCTCACCAAGCCGTTCGAGTTCCAAGAGCTGGTGCTCAGGCTCAGAGCGCTCGACCGCAGGCGCGCGCACAGCAGGCCGCCGGTGCGGGAGATCGCGGGCCTGCGCCTGGATCCGTTCCGCCGCGAGGTCTACCGGGACGGCCGCTACGTCGCGCTGACCAGGAAGCAGTTCGCTGTGCTTGAAGTTCTCGTCGCCGCCGAGGGTGGTGTCATCAGCGCCGAAGAGCTCCTGGAACGGGCATGGGACGAGAACGCCGACCCGTTCACCAACGCCGTGCGCATCACGGTCTCAGCCCTGCGTAAACGCCTCGGCGAACCGTGGATCATCACCACCGTGGCTGGCGCCGGCTACCGCATCGACACTCAGCCAGGCATCGGGCGTGAGGCAGGGGACCGTTGGGTAGAGCGCCTGGGCTGAGTGTTCGCCTCAAACTGACCCTCAGCTACGCCGGGTTCCTCATGCTCGCCGGCGTCTTGATGCTCGCCGCCGTATGGGAGTTCTACCTGCGACGCCCACCCATGAACCCCAATAGAGTCACAATACTGCCCAGCAACTACCTCGTAATGCGCCATTTCGCGCCGACTGCGGCCATCGTGCTGGCGCTCCTGCTGGTGTTCGGTCTTGTCGGCGGATGGATCCTCGCCAGCCGTATGCTCGCCCCCCTGACTCGCATCACGGACGCCACCCGCATGGCCGCGAAGGGATCGCTCTCCCACCGGATCGAGCTGGAAGGCCGCAGAGACGAGTTCCGTGAACTCGCCGACGCCTTCGACACCATGCTTGCGCAGCTGGAGGCGCACATTGCTGAACAGCAGAGGTTCGCGGCCAACGCCTCCCACGAATTGCGCACCCCGCTGGCGATCACGCAGACCCTTCTCGATGTCGCCCGCAACGATCCGAACCGCGACAGCGGCGCGCTCGACGAACGCCTCCGCGCCGTCAACGCCCGGGCGATCGACCTCACCGAAGCATTGCTGCTGCTCAGCCGCGCCGGCCAGCGGTCCTTCACCCGAGAACACGTCGACTTGTCCCTCATCGCAGAAGAGGCCACCGAAACGCTCCTCCCCCTCGCAGAAAAGCACGGCGTCACCATCCATACCTCCGGGGAGATCACCCCCGCCGTCGGCTCACGCGCTCTCCTGCTGCAGATGACCACGAACCTCCTGCACAACGCGATCGTCCACAACCTCGCCGGACACGGCACCGTGCAGGTCAGCACCGCCATCCGCCCCAAGTCCGTCATGCTCACCGTCGAGAACACCGGCGACAAGCTCACCCCGCAGCTGGTCTCGACACTCACCGAACCGTTTCAGCGCGGCGCCGAGCGTGCACGCGGTGATCATGGAGGTGTCGGCCTCGGCCTGGCCATCGTCAAGAGCATCACCCAGGCACACGACGGAACCCTCGCCCTCGCCCCCCGGGCCGCTGGCGGGCTCTGTGTCACGGTGCAGCTGCCCGTCGCCGCCGTCCGCTGGCAGTGACGATCAGCGGAATTGCCGCCCGGCCCCGAGAGGAATAGCCTGCGGCGCGACTTTCCGGGCGGTCGGCGGGTGGTCCTCATGAGGCGAGCCTGCGTCGCTCGGCGACCGCGGTGAGCACGTGCCGGGCGAGGATGACGCCCGCGTCGGGCGCGCCGGCCGCGACGGCCGGCTCGGCGTTCAGCCGCTGCTCACCGCCGCGCAGCGGCAGCGGGACGTACGCAGCCGGCAGGCCCACAGCGGCCAGTTCGGCGCACGTCATCGCCCGAACGACAGATCACGAAGTCGGCCGCGGCGTAGGCGTACTACATCTTCTCGACATAGGGGATGACAACGTGAGGCGGGCCGGCGGGGTGACCGTCCGGCACCTGGGCCGCGTGCCGTGGCCCGGTGATGTGCAGCACCTGTACGCCGACCGCCCGGCGCGGCGGTGAACACGTGGGTCGTCATCTGGCCGCCAGCCGGTAGGCCGGCCCGGCCACGTAGCCGCCGAAGCCCACCAAGGCTTCGGCCAGCACGCGGTCGAGCACCGTCGCCCGGCCGCCAGCACCGACACCGAGTCGCGCAGCCTGCTCGGCGTCTGCAGCAGGGCCCGGTTCAGCTTGCGGGGCAGCGGCACCGGCGGGGATGAGCGGCTCATCTATGCGACGGGAAAATCAAAATAGGTGTCTGGGTAAGGTTCGTCTTTCAGCGTATAATGCCACCACTCGCAATCGTATGAGCTGAAACCGCAGGTCTTCATGATGGAACGGAGGTGCTGCCGGTTTATCGATTCGATTAGAGTGATTCCTTTTGCGCCGTGATGCGAGATCGGGTCCATCAGGTCATGGTCGCCGCCCATGAGGGCAAGCTCGCCGGTAGCCAGGTGATAGAGCGTCAGGTCAACGGTGCTGCCCCGGCTGTGACCCGACTTGACGGCCACGTATCCTTCTTCGAGCATTTCGGTTCTGCCGATATTCGGGTAGTGCCGTGGCTTCGTCCGGCCGTCCTCCGGCTGTTTTGACCAGCGCAGGAAGCACTCTACAGCGCGCCGCGGGCGGTAACCGTCCCAGAGGAGCAGGCCGAAGCCAAGGGATGCGGCCTTTTCCCGTGCTCTTCCCAGGGCCGCGCACAAAGCCCTCGTGCCGACAATTCGGTTTGCCAGGTACCCGTCCACCGGCTTGCCGGTGAAGTTATCCCATGTGGCATACTTGGCATCCCAGCGTATTCCGGGTACCAGCTCGTCTACAAAGACAAAGTCACTTTTCACCGGCTTTTCCTGTCAGTGCCAGCGACACCATCCGATCGATCACTTCGGCGAGCGGCAACCCTGCGGCCTCCATCATTCTCGGGTAACGGCTGTATGAGGTCATGCCGGGCAGGGTATTAACCTCGTTGATGACCACGGTTCCGTCTTCCTTCAGGAACATGTCCACCCGTGATAGTCCCCGGCATCCCAGGGCACGGTATACGGCCTTTGCTGTCTCCTGGACGAGCGAGCGTGACTCTGCCGGGATGTCGGCGGGAACGATGAATGTTGAGTTTTCGGAGCCGCTTTCGGGCTCACTCTCCTGATGGATCTTGAAGAAGCCGTGAGATAGGGCGATCCGGTCTACCTCGCCTGCGATCAGGCCCGTATCGTTCCCCAGGATGGCGCATCCGACCTCGCTGCCGGCAACAGCCTCTTCGATCAGCACCTTCGTGTCGTACTGTCTCGCGGTCTCCACCGCGCTCGGCAGTTCTTCCTCTCGGGATACCTTGCTGACGCCGAAGGATGACCCCGAGCGGGCCGGCTTTACGAAGACCGGATAGGTAAGCCGGCCGGAATCGATATCCTCGTCCGCCGTGACGGCCCAGAAGCTCGGCGTGGCGATTCCCGCGCTTCTGGCGACGATGTAAGTAAGGGACTTGTCCATGCACAGGGCGGAACTTTGGACATCACAGCCTGCGTAGGGGATGCCGGAGAGTTCCAGCAGGCCTTGCATCGCGCCGTCCTCGCCGAGTTTGCCGTGCAGAACGGGCAGCACCAGGTCCAGGCTGATCGTTTCGTATTGTCCCCCCTCCAGGACGAGCAGTCCGTGTGCGCTTCGGTCCGGTGACAGCACGGCCGGGCGGCAGCTGCCGTTCTCCCAGTTTGCGCCAGGGCCGTCACAGAGCTTCCAGGCACCGCTCTTCGTAATCCCGATCCAGAACGGCTCGTACCTTTCGGTATCGAGGTTCTTTGCGACCTGTTGCGCAGACTTGACGGAGATGGGATGTTCTTCGGAAGAGCCCCCGAATATGATCCCGACCTTCAGCCTATCCATGTCGATTTCTCCCTTCAAATTTCAGGCAGTTGATGATAGAGTTTTCAACCATGTCGCTCAGGGCACGGTCTGTGTAGTAGGCGGTGTGCGGGCTGATAAGCACATTCGGCAGTTCATGCAGCCGCAGCAGCGTCTTGCTTTCGATGGGCCTGCTTCTGCAGTCGGCGTAGAATATTCCTTCCTCTCCTTCGAGGACATCCAGCGCCGCCCCGCCCAGCCGGCCGCTTTCCAATACCGGGACAAGGGCCTCAGTATCGAGAAGTGAGCCGCGTCCGGTATTGATGATGTACGCGCCGCGCTTCATCTGCCCGATACGCCGACGATCCAGGAGATGGTACGTGTCCGCGTTGAGCGGCGTGTGGAGCGTTACAATGTCGCTCAGCTGCAGCAATTCATCGAGGGGAACGTAATCGGCAGCGGTCTTGGGACGCCTGTCATAGGCCAGTATCCGGCAGCCGAAACCCCGCAGCCTGTCCATGACCGCGGCGCCAATGCGCCCTGTTCCGATTACTCCGATAGTCAGGTCGCGCAGTTCTTTCCCGCGTACATCACCCAGTCTGTAGTCATGAGTATCCACACGGAGGATGATGGATTTCGCATTGCGCACCGCCATCAGCATCAGCATCAGCGTGTAGTCGGCCACGCTGTCGGGCGAATAGGAGACGTTTCCGACAGTAAGGCCGACGCTCTCCGCGTATTCCACATTGATATGGTTATACCCAATGCTCCTCGTGGAGATATACTCCACGCCGGCCTGGCTAAGCGCGAGAAGAGCGGAGTTTGTGATCCGAATCTTGTGGCCGACGCTGATGCACCGGTTCCCGGACGCCAGCTCAGTATTGGCTTCAGATACCGCTGCCTCTGTGATGGCTGGCAGTACGCCAAAGCGAGGCGCCATCTCCCGGAACAAAACCGCCTCGTCCTGTCCGCACCCGTAAATCGTGATCCCCGTTGCCGGGACGGCCAGGGAGGACGGGGGTGCCAGCGACCGGGTGCGGCGGGCCACTGCTCGTGCCGGTTCGCTGTAGGTCATGCCTCCAGTCAAGGCAGCGTGGTGTTGCCAGCACGTATGCGGTTTCCGATATGCCGACGATATGCTGCCGGCCGGTAGCGGCGGGAGGATGCGCGTGCTGGTCGTCGAGGACGAGCCCGGTGCTCAGAACCGCACCGCCCTCGCCCGCCAGGACTCGTGCGATGTCTGCCAGGTCGTCAACGGTGGACCTGATCCCTGCCTCGGTGATGTGCTGACGAGCGGCGGTGGTGACCCTACGCCGACCGACCTCTTACCTGGCCCGCTCGGCTTCGGTCCCGGCGATCCATGCGGTGACCGTGGCCGGGCTAGCCCGGAGTCGAGAGCGGCGCGGTACTGGACCAGCCCGGGCCACCGGAGGCCGCGGCCATGGGCCGTCTGCCGGACGACGAGCGGCCCGCGATTGACCTGCGGCTTGCTGCTTGGCTATCTTCGCTAATGTCATGCGGACCGCCCGATTGCGCTACTCCGGACTGGGCCTACTCTTGCTAGGGGTCATAGCGGCTTTGGTGACGGCCTGGCTGCTGCTGGACCACGCGATGTTCGCGGTCGTCGTATGCGTAGTTATCATCTTGCTGATCCTTTTGGCGGTCATCTGGGACGGATTGCGCCAGTCCAGCTCGGCAAGTCTCACCTCACGCGGTATCTTTCCGGACTCTGGCCAAGGTCTGAACGTGATGGACCCGGGCCTGCGCCGGGAATGGGCGCCCATCATTCCACCCGCTGTCGGCAGGCGGATGTCCGGTACCCGCGCCCGGCGCCAGACGGTCCCTTCGGCTACCCGCACCCAGCCCCGGGTAGCCCCGGCAGTCGCCAGGACAAGATCCGCCCGGGGCGGCCAGACTCGCCGACGGAACGGGGCACTCCAGCCCGACGCCACTATCAGCCTCACCGGTGAACGGCAGGCAGCAGGCATCGACGATATGTCCGCCGCCCTGGACAGCGAGCTGATCGGGCTCGTCCCAGTGAAGAAGAAGACGGAGGAAATCGGTTCGCTGCTGCTAGTCGACCGGGCGCGACAGCGGTTCGGACTCACCGCAAGCCGGCCGAACCTGCACATGTGCTTCACCGGGCCGCCTGGAACCGGGAAGACTACGGTTGCATTGAAGATGGCCGACCTACTTCACCGGCTTGGCTACCTGGAGAAAGCCCGTGTCGTGCATGCCATGCGCGATGACCTTGTGGGTGAGTACATCGGACATACCGCGCCGAAAACCAAGCACGTTCTCGACCGCGCGATGGGCGGCGTGCTGTTCATTGACGAGGCCTACACCCTGTACCGGGGCGGGGACTCGAAAGACTACGGCCAAGAGTGCATCGATATTCTCATGCAGGTTATGGAGAACGAGCGGGACAGGCTCGTAGTGATCCTGGCCGGATACAAGGACCGGATGGACCAGTTCTTCGAGTCCAACCCTGGCATGAGCTCGCGCATTGCGCATCACCTCGACTTCGCCGCGTACGAGCTTGATGAACTGCTCGCGATCGGGGAACTGATGCTTGACCAGTCGTCCTACTACTTGTCGGTCGAGGCAGTGGCAGCATTTCGCGATTATCTGGCGCTGCAGATGAAGGAGCCCAGGTTCGCAAACGCCCGCAGCGTCCGAAACGCGCTGGAAGGCGCCAGGCTCCGGCACGCATATCGCCTCGCCGCTGAGCCGGAGCGGGACTGGAGTAAGGACGACCTGATGCGCCTTGAGCCGCGAGATATCCTGCCTAACCGTGATTAAATTAGCCGCTGCGTTCGCATCCAGGCCGTGCCTCAAAGTCAGCTTCCCTACTACATGGCCAGTGACCATGCCCGGCTGCCCGGACCGGGCGGCCCCGAAATCATTCGGACGAGACCGGGGCGATGATATCGATGGTCGGGAAGTACGTCCGGTACCGCCGGACATCCCGGGTCAGCAGCCGGTAGCCCGCCACGGCGGCGTGCGCGCCGATGTAAAAGTCCGGCATCGGCGATCGCTTATCGCCTCCATCACGCCGGTACCGGACGAACGCCTTCCCGACGGCGAAACCTGCCAGGTAGGGCAGCGGCTCGCGTTCGTAATCACTGGCCGGGAGCAACTCTTCCAATTCTTCGACGGTCTGGTAGCCGACCGAGACCTCGGCGTAGATAAGCGGGTTGATCACCACCCGGCCGGCGTCCATGGCTGCCGCGATCTGGTTCGCTGACCAGTTAGCCCATTGTTTGTCGCCGGTGATGACATCAAGGAGCACGCAAGAATCGATGAGGATCGCAGGGCGGATCGCCGCAGGATCACTCGCCACGCAGCAGCGCCATGATCTGGTCGGTGCTCATGCCTGCCACGTCCCGGCCGGTGGCCGTGTTGCGCAGTCGCCGGACCAGACGCTGCCCCCTGCTCTCGGCTCCCTCTGCGCGGACGATCTGAAGCGTGCCATCAGCCTCCACGACCTCGACCTCATCCCCGGCATGCAGGCCGTACTTGGCCCGCAGATGCGCCGGGATGGTCACCTGGCCTTTACTGTTCAGCACCATGAGGCCTCGCCATGGGAAGGTATCTTGTACTACGTCTACCACGTAATAGTAGCATGCAGGCGCGCGTCCCCCGTAAGTCAGGCTTCCGGACCGTCCACTGCCGCATCCCGATACATCCCGGCGGTCGACACCAACGCGCTGAGCGTGGATGCCGCCACCTTGGGCCTGCCCGCGGTGGCGGGCACCAGCATCGCCCAGGGCGAGTTCCTCAACGCCGCCACCGCCCGCCTG
>Ga0335075_10004210_pt1 | contig 22558 bp, 22 predicted proteins | sample Lox_Sample_24_FD_206723 | JGI IMG/M metagenome (GOLD analysis project Ga0335075, IMG submission 206723) | Soil microbial communities from Loxahatchee National Wildlife Refuge, Florida, United States - Lox_Sample_2.4 | ecosystem: Environmental > Terrestrial > Soil > Wetlands | place: USA...
CTTCTCGGCAAGATCGCGGCGCTCACGCACCAACTCGAATTTCCGGTGATCGCAAAGAGCGTGGGGTCAGGAATCTCCGTCTCCACGGCGCGCCGCCTGCTCGAGGCCGGCGTCGCGGCAATCGACGTTGCGGGGGCGGGCGGCACCTCGTGGGCACGCGTGGAAGGCCGGCGTTCGGAGGATCCGCGCCGCTTGGCACTCGCGGAGAGCTTTGCCGGCTGGGGCGTTCCCACGGCCGAACTCACACGACGCCTGCGCGCGGCGTTTGCGCAGACACCACTCATTGCCAGCGGCGGTGTGCGCAGCGGCGTCGACATCGCGCGCGCACTCGCGCTCGGCGCGAACCTTGCGGGCATCGGACTACCGCTCTTGGAACCCGCGACGCGTTCGGCGGCTGCGGTAGCCGAGCATCTCTTCTTGCTCGTCGACGGCTTGCGCATTGCGATGTTCGCCAGCGGCTGCACGCAGACGCGCGACCTGCGCTATGCGCTCGATTCGCGCGGCTCCGATGAGACCGAGATCGTCGATCCGTCCACCTGAACGTCGAACGTTGCAATCGTCGCGTAGTCGCCCAAGGTCATCTTTCCCGAGTCGAGCGCGAACGTCCACGCGTGCCAGGGACACGTCACGCAGCCGTTGGCGACCCAGCCTTCGTGCAGCGGACCGCCCTGGTGCGGACACGTGTCTTCAACGGCGTAGATGCGACCGTCGACGTTGAACAACGCGACCTCGTACGGGCCGAGCGTGACGGTCTTCCGAGCGTTCGGTGGTAACTCCTCAGTGCGAGCGACCGGAACGAATTTCGACAGGAGCGGTTCCTCGTAGCGGTACAGGATAGGCGCACAGACCCGCGCTCGGGCCGGTAGGCCGTTGTGCGTGGCCATCCCTTCCCGCTTGGGGGCGCCGACGATGCTTTCCGACTACCGCAACTGGCTCGTGTCCGAGCTCAAGCTCCTGGGAAACGCGAGCCATCATGCCTACTCGTTCGGTCAGGCGAACATGGCCAAACGCGCAATTGAGCGTCTTGACGCCGAAACCGCCGACAAGGCGCTGGTGGAGCTTCCCCGCGAGCGCATTGCGAGCATGCTCGCGGCACTGGAGGCACTCCGAGACCGCGTAGGCTCCGAGGGGACGGCGCCACTGCAAGACCTGCGCGAGGCCCTCCAGACCGCTTTCCACGGTGTGACAAGTTAAACGATCCAGTTTTCACAGTTCGAATTAAAAAGACGCTCGCCGATCGCAACGGCGTTACAACGCATGCGATAAACGTAAAGATCAAATTTCAATCGAAGGATATATCTTTCGAGCAATCGATATAAGATTGCGGAGTAAACTGGCGTTTCTTGGGGGGATTCGGCAAGGTGGCACAGGCGCGTTTAGCGTGGCTGCGCGCAATCGCAGTCGCGTTCATACCTATTATTGCGGCTCTCGCAGCTTGCAGCGGCATAAGCGGTCCGGTCCCGCCGGGGTCGAAACCGACGCCGGTCTCCTCGGCTGCGGCGACGGCCGCACCGAGTTCATCTGCGACGCCGGCACCCGGCGCAAGCGGGACGATGTCTACCACGTGGATCGTCTCGTCACAAGCGACTGCATTTCCGATTCCAACGGTCTCCGGCTTTAGCGGCACGGTAAGCGTTCCGGGGTCGACCGGCTCGGGGACGGTGAACGTGGGCATCTCAACGCAGCTGCCGTTCGGCCCGTTCACTATTCAGTCGCATCTGCGTTCAATGCTGCAGCGCCAGAGTGCCTCGTCAAGCACCGTTCGAAGCGCCGCGTCGAGCGCTGCAGCGCGACGTATCGCCGCATTGAGCAAGGTGCTCGACGAAACGGGCGGGAGCGGAAACGTCCCGCTGCTCTTCCTTACGCTGGAATCCCCGCAGTGGATCGTCTTCAACAGCACGCCGACGATCACGATTTCGCTTCCGAGCACGGTGCCGCTCGTCGGGCAAGACTTCTATCTCGTCGTCTACGAAACCGGCTCGGGCGGCCCAACCGATACCGACCCAACGTCTGTGTACTCGCCGGTTCCGATCGCGCAGACACCGGTCGACACGTGGGTTCCCTTTGCAGGCCCCGCGACGCCGACCAGTCAGACGCTCGTCTTCACCGGTGCGCAGAGCACGTTCAACCTTCCGGCAAATCAGCCCGTCTATCTCGCGTTGATGCAAAGCAGCATCGCGACACTCAATATGAGTCTCTCCGCGCCGCTCACCATGGGTACGTCTTCGTCGCCGACGCTCGGCTTCAGCGCGTACGACCAGCTCGGAGGCATCATGCAGGGCGCTCCGGCGACGCCGATCACGATTTCGAACAACGAGACCTCCGGACGCACGACGCTCGGCAACGCGACGATCACCGATCTTTCCCAAACGGTACCGCTGACCTACGACGGGAAGGGCGATCAATTCACGATCACAGCAGCGGGCCCGGTCACCAGTACGCTCAACGTCACGACGACGCTCCCGCAAGAGGCGCTGCTCGCAACGCCGATACCGGGATTCGAACAAAATGTCGTCTCCGCGCCGATCGTGCTCGACGGCGGAACGGTGTGGTCGACGATATTTGGCTCGCCGGCCTATGAAGTATCGGCCTACGAAGTCGCGGATATCACGACAGGCGGCGTGGTGACGTTGATCAGCGATCCGAATGCACAAAACCAGGTGGGTCAGTATGCCGTTGCCAAGGGCGGCGACGGAAACATCTGGGTCTCCTACAACGGTGCCGGGCCCGGGCTCGATCGCGTGACGACCAGTGGCGTGCTAACGAGTTTTCCCTTCACCGGTACCTTGAGCACGGGGACGGTGGGTGCGAGCGCGACGGCGCCTGACGGGTCGATCTGGTCCGTCGTCGGCTTCGGTACGTACCCGTCGTACACGGGGTACGCCGTCGCGCGCACGGATATGACCGGAAACACGACGGAGATCGGCGCGCTTCCGACCGCTGCAAGCAATCTCGTCTTCGGACCTGACGGGAACCTCTGGTTCGCGACGAGTACCGGCGTCGGAAAGATCACGGCGAGTGGGACGGCGACGACGTATGCGCTGCCGGGGGCGAGCGCGAATGCACCGCTCATGTTCGTCGTCGGATCCGACGGCAATTTCTGGGCGCCGTACGCCTACGGAACGTCGAATCTGCTGAAGTTCTCGACCAGCGGCGTCGTCGTCTCGAAGACTGCTCTCCCGTACTCGACGCCTTGGAACCTCTACCCGACCGGCGCGACCGTGCCGACGATCTCGAGCTTAGCGGTCGATTCGAGCGGGAACGTCTACGCCGCGGACGCCGCGGCGCAAGGACTGATACGCATAACGCCTGCTGGCAGCGTCGCGGAGTATCCGACCTACTCCGGACAAGACGCCCCTGCCAACGGCGCGTCTCTCTACGTCACGACCGACTCGAACAATAACGCGTATGTCGTCGACGTCGTGCAGACGTTCTCGGGAAGCATGGTCGGCGGCTTGAGCATCGTGGGAGCATCATCATGGTGAGAACATTTCGATTCGCATGGCTCGTCATCGCTGGCTCCGCCGCAGTTGCGCTTGCGGCTTGCGGACAAGTCGGCCATATGGTTCCTCCATCGGCGGGGACGTCTCCGACGGCAACTCTCTCGCCGTCGCCGGCACCCTCGTCTTCGGCCGGCGCACTCGGGACGGGTACGGCGCATTTCACGATCACCGATCCCTACGAGACGGCGGCTCCCTATCCGTATTCCTTGAGCAAGGCGCGTACCATGGGCACGGTGCGCCCGCAATACTTCTCGCCTGCTACGCAGGCGATCGAAATCGTCATTAACGGCACGTCGAATTTGCTCACGCTCTCGGCGACGTCCCCGGGCTGCACGGTGACGGCAGGCAACATCTCCTGCGCCGTCGACATCCCCGAACCCAACGGACCGATCACGTTCACGGCACGCACGCTCGCTGAAAACGCCGACCTGACGTTCACGACGTTGTCGCAAACGAGCGGCACGGCGACGATCAACGGAGTGACAACCATTCCGCTCTCGCTCGATGGGGTGTGGGCAACCGCAGTCGCGACCATCGCGAGCCCGAATCCGGTGATGGGCACGCCTTCGACCCTCACGGTGAACGTTGCGGCCTACGATGCGCGCGGCGCGTTGATCATCGGGCCCGAGGCGTACGCGTCACCCATTCCGCTTTACGATTCGGACACGTCGGGGGCGACGAAACTCTCGGCCTCCTCGGTAACCAGTCCGTCCCAGACGGTAACGCTATCGTACGACGGCACGTCGTTCGTCAACGCCGTCGTCTCGGGGGGTGCGACGCCTGCGCCGCAATCGAACGCGGGCCCCTCAATGCTGGTTCCAACGCTCAATGCGGTGGAGTACCCGATTCCTTCAGGGAATTCCGCCGTCACCGTGACGGGTGCGAGCGATCTCTTCGTCAATCCCGACGGGTCGATGACGTTTCTCGAAAATGCCGCTGTCGGTCACGTCACGACGGCCGGCGCGATCACCGAGACGGCGTTATCGCAAGCGCCGTACGAAATGGCCGAGGGAGCCGATCAACACCCGTGGTTACTCACGGCGGATCCGGATGGTTCAGATATCGACCTCACCCGCGACAACGAGGACGGGACGTTCACGTCGACGCGGCTCGCGAACTTTGCTCCGCTCCTCTCGTATCTGACCGGCTTCATGGTGCTCGGATCAGACGGAAACTTCTGGGTGCCATCCTCGGGCTCACCTGCGACTCCGGCACCCAGCGCATCGCCGAGTGCGGCTCCAAGCAGCGCACCGGCGGTCTCCACGCTCTACCGGATCCAACCGACCGGCGCGGTGACGGGATACGCGGTCGATTACCTCGATCTTACCGACTCACTTGCCGGACCGGACGGCAACCTGTGGTTCACCTCCTCTTCATCCTCGTCCGGACCCGGCGTCGTAGCGGACATCCTGAAAGTTACGACGGCGGGCGCGGCGACGGCGTATCCGCTTCCCGCGAGCGTAACGTCGTGCTGCGGTGCCTTCGGCCCCGTTTTTGGTCCGAGCGGAAGCCTCTACCTGACGACGACCAACGGGCAGCCCAACACGCAAGTTCAAAGCATGACGACCGCCGGAGCCTTCTCGGTCACGGCAACGCTCCCGTATCTAGGCAACTATTCGAATACAGCGGCATTTGGGCCTGACGGGGCGCTCTGGATTCCCATTGCCGAGTACGGCACGTGCGAGCCGCTCTTCGAACACGTCACGACGACCGGACAGACGGCGCTCGTCGAGCTTCCCTTTTGCACTGCAAACTCGGCGCTGCCGGCGCTTCCAGGGGCAATGGTCATCGGATCGGACCACAATCTCTGGTACACCCGCGGGGGCGCCGTCGGAAAGATCACGCTTTAAACAAAGATCACGCTTCAAGCCCGGTGGCTTCCTACCTGGGCGGCCTGCCCCGGCTAGACGACGCTTTACACCCTGCCCGCCGCCTGGTATGATCCGTCAGTGTTTGCCGCGACCCCAGGGCTTCGGCGCACCGAGACGCCGCTGCGGCCCCGGGAGGCTGAGGCGTGCGAGACTTTCCTGAAGAAGGAGTACCGATTTCCCCATGCCGTTGACGAAAGAACAAAAGTCGGAGATCGCCCGCACCTTCGCCCGCTCGCAGGGCGATACCGGGTCGGCCGACGTCCAAATCGCCGTCCTTACCGCCTCGATCAACCAGCTCACCGAGCACCTCAAGGTCCACAAAAAGGACCATCACAGCCGCCGCGGCCTGCTCATGCAGGTCGGTCAGCGCCGGCGCCTGCTCGGGTATTTGCAGAACAAAGATCTCGAGCGATACCGTAAATTGATCGCCGACCTCGGCTTGCGTCGCTAGGAATCGAAGCGCCCGCAAACATGCGGGCGTCTTTCTTGGTTATAACAGAAGCGATGTTCCGCACCATGCTCAAGTCCAAGATCCACCGCGCGACGGTCACGCAGGCGGATCTGCACTATGTCGGCTCGATCACGATCGACGCCGATCTCATGGACGCAGCCGACCTCTTGCCGGGCGAGCAAGTCGTGATCGCCGACATCAACAACGGTGCGCGCTTGGAGACGTACGTCATCGCCGGCCCGCGCGGAAGCGGGATGATCGGCATCAACGGGGCTGCTGCGCGCCTGGTGCACGAGGGCGACCTCGTCATCATCATCTCGTATGTCGTCGTCACCGACGAGCAGGCACGTGCGATGCACCCCCGCATCGTGCACGTCGACGAACACAACGCGATCACCAAGGTTGATAGCGATCCCGCAGAAGCCCTCGAAGGCGGCTGCTTCACCCTCCGTGGGGATTTCGATTACAACGATCTGCTGAGGCCGTAAACGTGCTACTTGCCATCTTGGTCGGCGCGCTGTCGCTGTTTACCGGAGTCGCCGGCGGAGTAACCCTCCACGCCGGCGCCATCCTGCACACGACGCTCGCGCACACGGTCGACGCAGCGACGGCACAGGTGGATCAGCCGATCGTCTTCGTGGTGACGGCACCCTATCCCAATGGCGACGCCGGACTCGCCGGCGCAAAGGTGATTGCTCATATCACCGACATCACGCGCCCGGGTCACGGCGCGCGCATCGGCTTCGTCTTCTCTCACATCCATTTTGCCGACGGTGAGACCGAACCAATCGCGGCGTACGTGGACGACGCCGCCTTCACGCGGCGCGAGCCGGCAGATTTCGCGCCGTCCGGTGTCCGCGCGCAGATGCCCGGCATTCCAACCCTCGGCGGCGCTCAGTCGCAGACGCTGGTGCAAGTCGATCTCGGGCCAAAGCCTTTCCGGCCAACCGGCGGATGGGTCTACGCCTCGCACGCCGGCGGCGACATCGTCCTCCAAGCAGGGACGGCATACTCCTTGGAACTCGCGCGCGAAATCACGGTCCCAACGACCACCGTCCGGCCGCAATCGCAGTCGCGTTGATCTCCGTCGTTCGTCAGTTTTTCGGCTGGTAGATCATCTCGTTCGCGCGTGCGACGAAGCCAACGCGTTCGTACAGCGCGCGGCCGTAGACGCTGGCGCTGAGCGTCAAGCGGTCGACAGACTCACGCCGCGCCTCTTCGATCGCCGCCTCCAAGAGGCGCGTCGCGATGCCGCGCCGGCGATACGCCGGATCGACGTAGACGCTGCGAATGCGGCCGTCGAGCGCACGCGGTGCGCCGATGCGTGGAAACGTCTCGAAGAGATGTAAGGTCGCCGCACCAATTCCGCGCCCTCCATCGACGGCGAGCCACGAGCGAAACGTCGTGCCGCCCGCTTCCCGAGCGAAAAATGCTTCGCACATCTGCGGGTACCCCACCGGAACTTCCAAGCCTGGCGTGAGGTCGAGATACATCCGCACGCGGAGTGCCGCAAGCACGTGCGCATCTTGGGCAGTCGCTCGACGAACTATGGCGCTACTTGACACGCAGATCGCTACTCTCCAAGCCGCGCCGGGAATTGACCACGTTTCAGAATCGGTTTATGAGATGACGTCATAGGAGGTTGCCTTCACGGCGCGGGCGAGGACGAGTGGCGCGAATCGCATCTATCAACTGGGGCTGCCCTTCTGAAAGTTTGAAGAGAAGCTCTCGGAGCGCCCCGGATGCATAAAAGCGAGGGTTGAGCGTAACCCGCCGCTCCACGCCTAAGAGACGGGTTGCCAATACGCCTTCCCGCTCCAACGCTCGAACTGCAAGTTGTACAGCGGACAAGGACATCTTGAGAAGACGGGCTAGCTCCCGCGGGTAGCTCTCCTCTAGAAGAGCCAGCGCGATGAGGATGCCCGTCCGCGTCGGATTTCCAAAGATTTTGAGAGGAGCCCGAAGCGCCGGCGCGGCTCGACCTTGTTTATCGGTCATACGACCTATTATACGGTTCAGCTGACCGACGATCAAGGTCGAGCCCCATCGAACGGCGAGAGGCTTCCCAGGTCCGTGGGACGCAGCCAAAGAAGCGCCGCGGGTCAAAACAAAACGAAAGTATGTAGGAGTTATTGTGCCTGAATCCGTCTCCCTCGAGATCGGCGGGCGCACGATGGTCATCGAAACCGGCGAACTCGCGAAGCAAGCAAACGGCTCCGCGCTGGTTCGGTACGGAGATGCCAATGTCGTGCTTGCAGCCGTCACGATCTCGGACAAACCGCGCGAAGGAATCGACTTCTTCCCGCTGACCTGTGAATTCGAAGAGAAGATGTACGCAGCGGGCAAGATCCCGGGCGGATACATCAAGCGCGAGGGCCGGCCCACCGAACACGGTGTACTCTCGGCGCGGCAGATCGATCGGCCGATCCGTCCGCTCTTCCCCGACGGGTTTCGCAACGACGTGCAGATCGTCACGACCGTCCTCTCGATCGATCGCGAACTCGACGCCGACGTGCTCGCCGTCTGCGCCGCCGGCGCAGCCCTCGCCGTCTCCGACGTCCCCTTCGACAAAACGGTTGCTGCCGTGCGCGTTGGCCGCGATGACGACCATCAGCTGATCTGCAATCCCACCTTGCCACAGTATGAGAGCGGCGGGATGGATATCGTGGTTGCGGGGACTGCCGAGGCCGTGATGATGGTCGAAGGCGGCGGCAACGAGATCAGCGAGGAAGACTTCCTCGCGGCCGTTGCGTTTGCGCACGAACAGATCAAGAAGATCGTAGCCGCCATCGACGAGCTCGCCAAGAAGGCCGCAAAGCCCAAGCGCGAGTTCCCCGTCGCCCAGCCCAACGCCGAGCTCCAAGCGTGGGTGCACAAGAAGTTCAAGGACGACGTTGCCAAGGCGATGCGCATCCTCGACAAAGGCGAGCGCAACGCTGCCTTTGCCAAGCTCACCGTCGAAGAAGCGATTGCGCGTCTCGGCAAAAAAGACGACGACATCCGCGAGATCCTCGAAGATCCCAAGAATCACGATTTCGAGAAGATCATCAAGGCGATGGAAGAGGAAGAGCTGCGCATCATGGTCGTCGACGAAAAACTTCGTCCCGACGGCCGCAAGCTCGACGAGATCCGCCCGATCTGGTGCAAAACGAACTATCTTCCCCGCGTGCACGGCACCGGCGTCTTCACCCGCGGACAGACACAAGTGCTCACCGCAGCGACGCTGGGTTCGATCTCCGACGAACAGCGCGTCGATTGGATCCTCGACGTTCCCAACAAGCGCTACATGCACTACTACAACTTCCCGCCGTTCTCGGTCGGGGAGACGCGCCCGATGCGCGGACCCGGCCGCCGTGAGATCGGCCACGGCCACCTCGCCGAACGCGCGCTGGTGCCGGTGCTGCCGAAGGAAGAAGACTTCCCGTACACGCTACGCCTCGTGAGCGAGACGCTCGAATCGAACGGCTCGTCGTCGATGGCGTCGGTATGCGGAAGCACCCTTGCGCTCATGGATGCCGGTGTGCCGATCAAAAAGCACGTCGCCGGCGTCGCGATGGGCTTGGTCTTGCACGGCAAGAAGCACGCGATCCTCACCGACATCCAGGGCCTCGAAGATGCGCTGGGCGAGATGGACTTCAAAGTCGCCGGGACCGTCGACGGCATCACCGCGATTCAGATGGACATCAAGGTGCAGGGCATCACGATCGAGATCATGCGTGAAGCCTTGGTTCAGGCGAAGGCGAGCCGCCTCTTCATCATCGACAAACTCAAAGAGACGATCGCAGCGCCCAAGGCCGAACTCTCGCCGTTTGCGCCACGCATGATCGTGCTCACGATCAACCCCGACAAGATCAAAGACGTGATCGGCCCCGGCGGCAAGATCATCAACAAGATCATCGCCGACACCGGCGTCAAGATCGACATCGAGAACGACGGCCGCGTCTTCATCGCCTCGCCCGACGGCGCGGGCGCACAGAAGGCCAAAGGTATGGTCGAGGCGTTGACCCGCGATGTGCGCGTCGGCGAGACGTACCTCGGCACCGTCACGCGCCTGATGAACTTCGGTGCGTTCGTGGCAGTCCTTCCCGGCAAAGAAGGCCTCGTCCACATCAGCCAATTGGCACCGCAACGCGTGGAGCGCGTGGAAGACGTGGTCAAAGTCGGCGACGAGATCATGGTGAAGGTCACCGAGATCGATTCGCAAGGCCGCATCAACCTCTCGCGCAAGGCCGTCCTCGCGGGCGCCGATCCCGACGCCGACTACACCGTGAGCAATCGCGGTGGCGGCGGTGATGGAAACGGCGCACCGCGCGAGCGCAGCGGTGGTGGCGGACGCCGCCGGCGCGAATAAGCGGCGACCCAGAGACCAGAGGCGGCTCGCAGCGATGCGGGCCGCCTTCGTCTGCGGTCAGCCGCGCGGCGCGAAGCCGCGGTACGGGCGCAACTCGACGATCTCGACGTCCATGAGGCCTTTGCGCGCAAAGGGCATCGCACTCATCACGCGTTCCGCCTCGGCATAATCGCCGGCTTCGATCAGGATGACGGCACCTGGTACGTCGCCCCGGCTGTAGACCGCGCGAAAGACCCCTTGCGTGTAGAAGGTGCGCGCTTGCTCGGCCTCCGGTTCGAGCTCCGCGGCGAACTGGGCCTCCGAGAATTTTTCGGTGCGACGGCGCGTGATGGCGAGAAACTGCATACCGTGAACTCCGCACGCCGCCCACGGAATCCTTGAGTTCTTCACGAGGCTGCCGGCCGTATCTCGTCCAAAGCTGGGCGACTGATGGCCACGGATTCACTGGGCGAGTTCGTCCGCGCCCTGCGGCGCGCGGGGGAGCTGGTCGAGATCAGCGCACAGGTCGACCCGTATCTCGAGATCAGCGAGATAACCGATCGCGTGGTCAAGGCGGGCGGTCCCGCGCTGCTCTTCACGCGCGTCACCGGCTCCGCGTACCCGGTGCTCACCAACCAATTCGGCTCGGAGCGGCGGATGGCGATGGCCTTCGGTGCCACCTCACTCGACGACGTCGAACAGCGCCTCCGGCGTACTCTCGACCCGCGCATGCCGGCGACCGTGGAAGGGAAGCTCGGCAGGCTCTTCTCGCTCTCGGACTTTGCGAGCGCCATCCCGCGCACGGTCACTCGCGCTGCGGTTCAAGACGTCGTCGAGAACGAGCCCGACTTGCGCAAACTGCCGGTGCTCACCACGTGGCCGATGGACGGCGGCCCCTTCATCACGTTACCGCTGGTGATCACCAAAGACCCGCAGACCGGGGCGCAAAACGTCGGCATGTACCGGGTGCAGGTCTACGACGAGCGCACGACCGGCATGCATTGGCAGCGCCACAAGCAGGGGCGCGCACAGGCACAGAAGTGGGGGCGCAGGGTTCCGGTCGCCATCGTGATCGGCGCCGACCCGGCGGTAACCTACGCGGCGACGGCGCCCCTCCCGCCGATCATCGACGAGATCGCCTTCGCCGGTTTCTTGCGGGGGCGTCCGGTGCGCATGGTGCGCTGCAAGACGATCGATCTCAAAGTCCCCGCCGACGCCGAATTCGTCCTCGAAGGCTACGTCGACAACGAGGAGATGCGGCTCGAGGGTCCGTTCGGCGATCACACCGGTGTCTACAGTTTAGCTGATTACTATCCGACCTTTCACTTGCAGTGTCTCACGCGGCGGCGCAACCCCATCTACGCCGCGACCGTGGTAGGCAAACCGCCGATGGAAGACGCGTGGCTCGGAAAGGCGACCGAACGGCTTTTCTTGCCGTTGTTGCAGATGGTCGTCCCGGAGATCGTCGACTACAACTTGCCCGTCGAGGGCGGCTTTCACAATCTCGCGATCGTCTCGATTCGCAAGTCCTATCCGGGCCAAGCGAAGAAGGTGATGAACGCGCTGTGGGGCCTGGGCCACATGATGATGCTCACGCGCTGCCTCGTGGTCGTCGATGCGGATGTCGACGTGCAAGACGCACGCTCCGTCTCGTGGTACGTGCTCAACAACCTCGACGCATCACGCGACCTCGTGGTCATGCCCGGGCCGGTCGACGACCTCGATCATAGTGGCTCGTACCGGCCGGCGCTCGGTCACAAGCTCGGCATCGACGCGACGCGCAAAGGCGCCGACGAAGGTTACGAACGAGTCTGGCCCGCGGAGATCGAGATGGACCGGGCGACCCGCGAGCTCGTCACCGCGCGATGGCACGAGTATGGCCTCTCCCTCGCTCCCAAGGAGACGAACGCGTGGTCGGGCCAGGGTCCCGCCGCCTTGCGGCGCCTCCTCGCAACGCCAGGTGTTCCCGCAGAATTCTTAGACGCCGCCGCCCTCGTCGCGAGCGATCCGCCTGCGCTGCGGAACGGCGCGCCTGCGCCGCACGTTACGCAGTCGTGATGCTCGAGCGCACCGCCTCGCCGCTCTTGACGGTCCGTCTCTTTCTGACGGAGATCCGTATCGAGCACACCTTGTTTGCCCTCCCCTTCGCCTACGTCGGCGCGCTGCTCGCGGCGCACGGTGTCCCGGCGCTCCGGCAACTCGTCTGGATCACCCTCGCCGTCTTGGGGGCGCGTACGGCGGCGATGTCGGCCAACCGCTACTTCGACCGCGAGATCGATGCACGCAATCCGCGCACGGCGCGGCGTGCGCTGGTGCGTGGAGCATTGCCGCCGGCCGTTATGCTATGGGGCATCGCGCTCGGGCTCGTGCTGCTCGTCGTTGCGGCAGCAGAGCTCGGGCCGCTCTGTCTGGCGCTCCTTCCGCTCGCGGCGGTAGGAATCGTCGTCTACCCGTTCTGTAAGCGCTTCACATGGGCGACGCATTTCGTGCTCGGCGCCGTCGACGGCTTTGCCCCGCTTGGGGCATACATCGCGGTGAGCGGCACCATCACTGCCGCCTCGCTTGCGCTCTTCCTTGCGGTGACGCTCTGGGTGGCAGGCTTCGATATCATCTATGCACTGATGGATCGTGACGTCGACGTCGCGCAACGCATCCGTTCGATTCCGGCACGCTTTGGCGAACGCAGTGGACGCCTGCTCCCGATCGGCCTACACGGTGCGATGCTGCTCTTGCTCGCCTCTGCCGGTCTTCTTTCGGAGGCGCATCCGTTGTACTATCTCGGCGTGGGTCTGGTTGCGCTCTTGATTTGGTACGAGCATCGGCTCTTGGGCCGCTCGTCCGACGTCTTCTCGCTCAACGAGCGTGTCTTCAATGCGAACATGCTCTTCTCGCTGGCGTTTCTCGTAACGACGGCGGCGGCGGCCGTGCAGCCATGATCACACGACGGCGCTTTCTCGGCGGGGCTGCAGCAACGGCGACGGCGCTGCAGGCGAGCGCCGCACGTGCCGACATCAGCGGCATCCCGAGCACGACGGTGACGATCGGTGTGGCCGGGCCGCTCACCGGAGAAGATCATCAGCTTGGCGAGCAGCTGGCCAACGGCGTACGCCAGGCGGTTGCGGAAGCAAACCAAATTCACGGCACCTTCGACGTGCTCTTCGATACGCGCACGTTCGATGATCAGAATTTGCTCGCGCAGGCGACCGTGACTTCGCAACTCGTCATCGACGACGGCACCGTCGACGCCTTGGTCGGACATCTCAGCGGTCGCGTGACCGAGGGAGCCCTGCGCAACTACGTCGAGGCGCACTTGGCGGTGATCGTGCCGACCTCGGGGTACGACCGGCTCACGGAATACGGCTATGGCGGCGTCTTGCGTCTGTTGACCAAAGATTCAACCGAAGGCAACCTCGGAGCAAAGTACTGCGAAGACTGGTTCAAACCCAAGAGCGTCGCCGTGCTCTACCAAGACGGAGACTACGGCTTCGACGTCGCCAACGGCTTCTCGATGCGCCTCGGGGCCGACAAGATCACCTACACGCCGATCAAAATCAGCTGGGAGAAGCCCGACTTCGTGGCTGCAGCGCAGCAGACGATGGCGGCCAAGCCGGATCTGGTCTATCTGGCGGGCACCGTCGGCGACATGGGACCAGTGCTCGACGAATTGGCCGACGTGAAATACGACGGGGCACTCGCGGCCTCACAAGGTTTTTTTGCGCAGGCGACGCTCGACAAGTACGCCACCAGCGCAGAAGGACTGGTCGCCTCGTCGTCGATACCGCCGTTTCAGTTCGCCCCGGCCGATACGCAGCTCATTGAAGACTATCAGCAGGCGTACGGCCCGCTCACCTCGATCGCGGCCTTCGGCTACGCCGGCGCGCAGATCGTCATCGACGCGGTGCGGCGCACCGGCCTCGTCGAACGTGCCGCTATCTGGCAGACCCTTCAGCAATTCGGGTCGTACGATACGATCATCGGGACGCTCAGCTTCCTGACCACCGGCGACCAGATGAACCCGAACGTGTATTTTTACGAAGTCAAGAACGGCAAGTGGGTGTACCAGCGCGCGGCTCATGCCGCTGGTTTCCTGGTCAAATAACGGGCGCCGCTCGTTCCCAGGTCGCTATCGCGAGCGCAATGAGCGCGATCGCCGAGCACCAGACGAGCAGGATAAGCGAGGGCGCAATCGATCCAAGCGTGAGCGTAGGGATAGTGTGGACGTGATGGCCATGATGGCGAACGACGTTTTTTCTGGCCATCAGATCGACGGCGACAACGGTGGAAGAAAGTAAGACGACGCTGAAAAGGATGCCTCGGACGCGCATCATCGGGTTGCCGCCCAACGTCGTCAGAACTTGCGCAAGCGCATACACGAAGAGCGTCGCCCCCTGGTCAGCGCTGCTTCGCTTGGGTTCATCATCCCAGGAACGACGGTTGCAACGACCATCGCGGGGATGCCGATAACCACAATGAGAAACATCGCGTCCACGAGGACAAAGCTCAGGGCGATACGCCAGCGTGGCAGAGGTTGCGTCCACAGTACATCGCGATTGAGGCTGGCTTGCCGCAAGCTCCCCGCAAGCACGAGTGCGATGACGGCGGCCATAGGTAGGAATCTCTGGAACACCGGGGATCCCCAATGCAGCGCGAGAGGAATGACGAGAAGGACGATTAGTCCTACGATCGCACCGAGGAACACTTGTTTGGCCAACAAGAGCTCCGGATACGCGAGCAGATTACGCATCACTGCGCTGCCAAACCGCAACCGCGCAAGCCGCGATGCACACGACGAAGAGGCCCGTCACTAACGTCCGAAGCTGCAGATTCCAATCAAGGAAGCCCGGGCCGCCGACTCCGTACAGGACGTATCCTGTTCGAACGACGGTGCGGCCAAGATACGCGAGCGGGTTCAAGACATTCAGGTAGCCTACCAACTCCCGGACGATCGGTGGACCTGTCGTATTGAGCAGCGGTTGCGTTAGCAAGCCTGAGTACGTCCATAGCTGAGGCGCGAGTTTTCCTTTACCCCTGTACCGCACGGTAACTAACTGCGAGAGCGCGTAGAATATCAGCGAGACATTGATCCCCAGCAGGAGCGAAAGGAGAAAATGTGGTCGCCATATCGCAGCGAACGAGACGCCGAATACGCGGAGCGCACAGATTTCGGTGAGCACACTGATCGAGTAGGCAAGCACAGCAACAACCACGTCAACGCCGAAATACGCCAAGGCGATACGCACGCGAGAAGCGGGTTGTGTCCAAATGACATCCTCATTCCGACGGGCTTCTCCCAAACTGGCGCCGAGAAACGTCATGCCGACCGAGCAGAAGAAAGACGCGCCCACGAAGAGCGCCCCAAGCGTCAAAGAAGGCCACATTTGCGGCACAACGTCCCGTAGGCTGGTCAACAAAAGGCAGACGGCGAGAAGCACAAAAGCCGCATGCGCGAGCGCGTAGTTGCGCAAAAAGCGCCGCGCACGCAAGTACTCGATGTATGCCATGCCGGCTATCCCGACGGATGCGGCGCGCCGACGGCTATCGCATCCATGAAGATATCCTCGAGATTGCAATCGATGACGGTGATGCTCGTCGGGCTCATCCTTTCGAGCTCGTGAACGATTTCGTGCACCCTGTCGTGGACGTGGAGGCGCAGGACCTTCCCCATCCGGTCGACGCGGGCGATCCGCGGGTCGCGCGCCACGCCGTTTAGCGGCGGCACCTCCCGCTCGAAGGTGGCTTCGATCACCTTCTGCCGCTCCTTGAGCGAGTCGACCGACTCGTTGAGAAGCAGACGTCCGTTCTTGAGGATCGAGACGCGATCGGCGGCCCGCTCGATATGCGTGATCTGGTGCGAAGAAAAGAGCACCGTAGCACCGGTTGCGGCTGATTCGACGACCAGATCGAGAACGTGCCGCTGATGAATCGGATCGAGACCCGAGGTCGGTTCATCCAGAATCAACAAACGAGGATGTCTTGCAAACGCCATCACCACCATCAGGGCCGTCCTTTCGCCCTTGGAGAGTTCGCGAACGCGCTTGTTCGGATCGAGATCGAAACGGTCGAGCAAGGTTCGTGCCAAGCTCGAATCATATGACGGGTGCGCGCGCCGCGTGAACTCGAGATACTCTCGGCCTCGCATCCATTCGTAGAGCGTGCTCTGCTCGGGGACGTAAGCGACGTCGGTAAATATCCTGTAGCTATAAGACCGTCCCCAGAACGTGATCTCGCCCGCGTTGGGCTGTACGAGGCCGAGCAGACAGCGAAAGGTCGTCGTCTTCCCCGCGCCGTTCGGCCCGAGCAGACCCCAAATCGCGCCGTCAGGGATGGCGAGCGTGAGATCCGCGACGGCGACGCTCTTCCCGTAGCGTTTGACCAGGCCCGTAACCGCGACCGCCTCCGTTTTCACTACCGCTTCTCCAATGCCGGTGCATACCAGCGCGCGATCTCGTCGTCGACGATTTCGCGAATCAGTGCGCGCTCAAGGCCGAGCGCCCGAACGTGCCGGATCGCATCGGCGATCACTGCGCGCGCTACGTCCCCGCAGGCCTCGACGGCGCTCTGACGGCCCTGTCCGCGGGCAACGAACGATCCACGTCCTGGGCTGGTCTCGATGACGCCCTCGTTTTCGAGCTCGCGATAGACCCGCGCCACCGTATTGGGATTGATCGTCAACTCGAGCGCGAGCGCCTTGACGGTGGGTAGCCGTTCTCCGGGGGACAATACGCCAAGCGCGACCGCACGTTTCATTTGATCGCGCAGTTGCACGTAGAGGGGGACGCCACTGCGGGGATCGACCGTGAAGATCGTGGCCACGCCGCTAGCTCTGCTGCCCGCCAGCCGGGGCGCACCAAGCACCAAGCCACGGCCGCACTAGAACGGGAAACTACCGCCTACGCGAACGGACTTCGTTCTTGCGCGAACCTGACCGATGTCTGTCATAAGGCCCTACTTTCAAGATTGTACTAATACACTAGTATAACGGTTCAATTTTTGTCAAGGGTCTTTCGCGGGAGCCACTAAAATCTCAAGGCACGACAATGCAGCTACGACTCGCCTATAAGCGAGCGGTCGTAGGCCTATACGGATGACGGATACGTTTCGCGAGATCTTCGAACGGAATCCGCACCCAATGTGGGTTTACGCGCTCGATACGTTGCGCATTCTGGCGGTCAACCAAGCCGCAATAGTGCAGTATGGGTATTCGCGCGAGCAGTTCCTCGCAATGACGATCGAGCAACTGCGTCCCGATGCCGATCAGGTGCGTCTAAGTGCGTACGTCGCCTCACTAGGCAGCACCCCGGACATCGCGACCAGCACTTGGCATCACAAGCGCGCTGACGGAAGCGAATTCATCTGCGACGTCTCGTCGACGGCACTCACCTTTGCGGGCGTGGCGGCGCGTATCGCCGTCTGTGTCGACGCCACCGACCGCGCGGCGATGGAGACGGCACTGCGGCGCAGCCGGGCCTCGCTGGCCGAGGCACAACAGCTCGCCCACCTCGGAAGCTGGGAGATCGATCTCGTGACCCGCCAGATCACCTGGTCCGCCGAACTCTATCGCATCCTCGGCGCCGACTATGCAAGCGATGCGGTAAGCACCCTGTACGAGTTCGATCATCCCGAAGACCGCGAATTGGTCCGTGCCGCGATCGAGCGCGCCGAACGCGAACGGCGCCCGTACAAAGTCGATCACCGGATCATCACCCGCGACGGACGCGAGCGTTACGTCCAGGAGCAAGGCGAATTCTTCTACGACGAGAGCGGGAAGCCGTACCGCTGCGTCGGCGCCATCCTCGACATCACCGAGCGCAAACTGGCCGAGGAGCGGCTCGTCTATCTCGCGCACCACGATTCGCTCACCGATCTTCCGAACCGCTCGCTGCTCACCGATCGCCTCGTGCAATCGTTGGGCCGTGCGCGGCGCCGCGGACGGTCGGTTGCAGTTCTTTTCATCGACGTCGATCGCTTCAAGTCGGTCAACGATACGCTCGGACACGAAGGCGGAGACGCCGTGCTGCGGACGGTCGGTCAGCGACTGCGTGACTTGTTGCGCCCGGGCGATACGATCGCGCGCCCCGGCGGCGACGAGTTCATCATCGTGCTCGACGATTTGGCCAGTACCTCCGATGCACAGACGATCGCCGAACGTGTGCTGGCTGCCATCGCCGAACCGATCCGTGTAGCCGAGGCGGAGCTCTTCGTCACCGGAAGCATCGGGATCGCGCTCTCGCCCGACGACGGCAACGACCCGGACGAATTGCTGCGCAATGCCGACGCCGCCATGTACGTCTCGAAAACACGCGGTGGAGATGCCATCGAACTCTTCACGCCGGCAATTCGCCAGTCGACGATCGAGCAGCTCGCAATTGAGTCCGCGCTGCGCCTGGCACTCGACCGTGAACAGATATGTGTCGCGTACCAACCGATCGTCGATGCGCGCACGGGCTTGGTGGTAGCGCTCGAGGCGCTGGCGCGCTGGACCGATCCCGAGCACGGCGTCGTGAATCCCGAGCAGTTCATCCGGGTCGCCGAAGAAGCGGGGCTCACCTTACGCCTCGGGGAGCAAGTCCTCATGCGGGCATGCCGGCGGATGCGCTCGCTCATCGACCGCGGCCATCACGACCTCAGCGTTGCGGTCAACATCTCACCTCGCCAGTTCCGCGAGCCGGATTTCGCAGCCGACGTCCGCCGGATTTTGGAGACCTGCGACTTGGCTCCGCGCCACTTGCAGCTCGAGATCACCGAGAACGCCTACATCAGCGGGGTGGACGCGAGCATCCGCAATATCGTTGCGCTCAAGCGCATGGGCGTGCACATGAGCATCGACGACTTCGGCACCGGCTTCTCGGCGCTCGGCTATCTCAAACGCCTCCCCGTGCACAGCCTCAAGATCGACCGCTCGTTCATCTCCGACATCCTGCACGACGCCGCCGACCAGGCGATCGTCCGCGCGATCATCGCCGTGGCGGAGAACCTTGGTCTGCGCGTCGTCGCCGAAGGCGTCGAGAATCAGCGCCAAGCGGAGTTGCTGCGCGAACTCGGTTGCCATCAACTGCAAGGATTTTATTTCGGGCGCCCCGTCTCCGAAGACGCCATTCAGGAACGGTTGGAAGAAGCGACGGCCGTCTAGAGACCGGCCAAGCGATGGCGCGCGTCTGCAGCCGTGCGCGCATCGCACGTGTTCGTGGCCTGTATGAAGGCAATTCTGGTCGATCAGCTCGGCGGTCCCGAGGTGATGCGCTACGGCGATATCGAGACGCCGCATCCGCACCAGGGCCACGTACTCGTGCGCACGGCGGCGATCGGGGTCAATTTCGTCGACGTGTACCAACGCTCCGGCGTCTATAAGACGACACGGCGGCCGTTGATCCCCGGCTCCGAAGCGGCGGGGCGAATCGAGGAGGTGGGCGCCGGCGTGACGGCCTTCGCGGTCGGCGACCGCGTCGCGTATGCGGGTGTCCCCGGAAGCTACGCCGAGTTCGTCGTCGCACCAGCGGCACAAATCGTGCGTATTCCTGACGTGGTCTCCTTTGAGATGGCAGCGGCACTCATGTTGCAGGGAATGACCGCGCACTATCTGGCCGAGAGCACCTTTCCACTCCATTCCGGGGACGTCGCATTGGTCCACGCTGGGGCCGGCGGCGTCGGCCTTCTTCTTACGCAGCTGGCGAAAGCGCGCGGCGCCACGGTCATTACGACGGTCTCCACCGACGAGAAAGCCGTGCTTTCCAAAGAGGCCGGAGCCGATCACGTAATTCGTTACACCGATCAAGACTTTGCCGCGTTGGCCCGCGACTTTACCAATGGTGCCGGTGTGCATGTCGTGTACGATTCGGTTGGCAAGACGACGTTCGACAAAAGCCTTGACTCGCTACGCCCACGCGGTATGATGGTGCTCTTCGGCGGCTCGAGTGGTCAGGTTCCACCGTTCGATGTGCAGACACTCAACCAGAAGGGCTCGCTCTTCCTCACACGTCCCTCGCTCGCTAGCTATATCGCCGATCGCGCCGAGTTGGAATGGCGCGCCGGCGACATCCTCGGCAGCGCTGCGCGCGGCGCGCTCAAGGTGCGCATCGGTCACACCTATCCGCTGGCCGAGGCCGCGCAAGCGCACCGCGACCTCGAAAGCCGCAAGACCACCGGGAAAATCCTGCTGATCCCCTGAGGCGATGATGACGAAGATCTTACTGCAAACAACGATTCAGGCAACCCCGGACGATTGGCATATCGGCCGGTTCGATCTACTGCGCCGCCATCTCGCGGAGTTGCGCTGGAACGACGGCACCCCGCACTTCGAGATACTTGCGCGCGACCGGGAGCCGGACGCGCAGGGCGACGACCCGCTCTTGAGCACGCTGGGCGACTCCGACATCGACCAACTCTGGCTCTTCGCCGTCGACGTCGGCGACGGGCTTTCGGCGGCCGACAGCGCGGGGATTCGTGCCTTCCGCAGGCGTGGCGGTGGTCTGGTGACGGCGCGGGACCATCAAGACCTGGGCCTGTGCCTCTGTGAACTCGGCACGATCGGGCGTGTGAACTTCTTCCATTCCAAGAATCCCGAAAGCGATCCGCAGCGCCGGACGCGCGACGATACGTCGGCGAACATCGACTATCCCAACTATCACGCCGGGCTCAACGGAAATTATCAGACCATCAGCGTGCAAGACCCCGTGCACGAGCTGTTGCGTTCATCTCAAGCGCCGGACGGCGTGATCCACCGGTTTCCCGCGCATCCGCACGAGGGCGCCATCGGCTGTACGGACTTGCCTTTCGCACGCGTGATTGCAACGAGCACGAGCAAGATCACCGGACGGGCGTTCAACAGCGTCATCGTCTTCGATGGGGAACGGGACCACGACGGGACCCCCTTAGGACGGGCCGTCGCCGAGTCGACGTTTCACCACTTTTGCGATTACAATTGGGATACGCGTGCGGGCTGCCCGAGTTTTGTAACTGACCCGCCGGGCGACGAAATCGCGCGAGATCCCGCCCCGCTTGCAATTTTCAAGGAATACGTCAACAACATCGCAGCCTGGTTAGCCGACGCTCCCGCGCTCAGACGGTCAGCACCAGCTTTCCACTGACGTTCCCGCTCTTGCTCAGGTTCAGGGCCTCGTCCGCGTCGGCGAGCGGTTTGACATCGGCAAGGTCGACGCGCAATTGACCATCCAGCACCATCTGCGCAAGGAGTTCGAGCGATTCCCGTGACGACTGCGGCGTCCGGGCCACAACGATGTTGTGCGCGACGATACCACGTTTGCTGAACCAGTCTTCGTCGAGCGCGCCGATCGTCGAGACGATGCGGCCGCCGGAGCGAATCACATCGACAAAGGCACGAATCTGATCGCGATTGCTCACCAAATCGATCACCGCATCGACCCCGTCGGGGTGCATCGCCCTGATCGCCGAGACGGTATCGGCATGATCGTACGGGATGATCTCTTGCGCACCGAGCGAACGCGCGAGTTCTTCCTTCCCGGAGTGTACCGTTGCGATGACGCGGATGCCGCGCTGGTGCGCGATCTGTGTAGCGAAGCCGCCGACACCGCCGGTAGCTCCAAGGATGACGAGCTTGGCGTCATGCATCAGGGAAGCCGCCGCGAGCGCTGCAAGCGCGGTGAGCCCAGCGGTTGGAAGCGCGGCAGCTTGTTCATCGCTCAAACCGGCGGGGATCGGTGCAACCGGCTCCTCCTGCGAATGCTCGGGGACGACGGTGTATTCGGAATAGGCGCCATACGTTCTGGCGACGCCAAAGACGCGATCGCCGGGCTTGAAACTCTGTACGCTCTCGCCGAGACGTTCCGCGATGCCGGCGAAGTCTTGTCCCAGGATCAAGGGGAAGTGCCGTTGCTCCCCCGCCTTGCCTTCGGCGACTTTCCAATCGACCGGGTTCACGCCGGCGACGGTGACGTGAACGAGAATCTCTTCTCTCTGCGGTGCGGGCACCGGCAGGTCGTGCAGGGAACCCTGGGTGCCGAACTGATCAATAGCAAAAGCTCGCATTCGCTCCACGCTTTCAAAGCGACAACGCTCGTGCTTCTCTGGTAACCCCGCGGCGCCGATCGAAACCCGCTCGCCCACTCTAGAAACAACCGCGCTTACAGGCGCACCGCTTCCACGTAGCCGGTGAGTTCAACGTATCCTACGCCACACGGCGCGCCGCCATGGGTGACGTCAGCGACGTTCACGGCGCCTTCCCAATACGAGGATGACGGATCGGCGAGCTCTTGATCTGCAACGGTCGGGGTCAGCAGTATATCGAGATGTTCTGCCGGTAGACGCACGTGCCAGCGATCCGGGTAAGCGGCGGCGGTATGCGGACTATGCCAGAGGCCATGCGACTCGACCAAGAAATCCGCCAAGGTCAGCGGGTGCACGGCCCCCCTGCGGTCGATCAGACTTC
>Ga0335075_10004211_pt1 | contig 22556 bp, 21 predicted proteins | sample Lox_Sample_24_FD_206723 | JGI IMG/M metagenome (GOLD analysis project Ga0335075, IMG submission 206723) | Soil microbial communities from Loxahatchee National Wildlife Refuge, Florida, United States - Lox_Sample_2.4 | ecosystem: Environmental > Terrestrial > Soil > Wetlands | place: USA...
TGAACTCGAAGGCGGTGCGGGTGTAGTAGTCGAGTCCGCGAACGAGGCGCGGGTTGACGTGATAGGGCACGCCGCAGGCATCAAGCGCGGCGAGGACGGCGGCGAAGTGCGTCTTTGAGTCCTCGTCGAGGTAGTCGGCGATGCAGGGAAGCGCTTCGATGATTTCCTGGTCCTGCGGGTCTTTGGAGTCGAGGACGCGGAGAGGGTTGGTTTCGGCGCGGCGCTGGTTGTCCTCGCTCATCTTGTGCTTGACCGGAGCGAGGGCCTTGCGCAGAGCGGCGAGGTAGCGAGGGCGATCGGTGGCGGAGCCGACGGAATTGATCTCAAGCTTCCAGCCGGTGATGCCGAGTTCGTTGAGCAGAGTGGCGAGCATTTCCAGGACTTCGGCGTCGCGCAGGGGCGACTCCGAGCCGGCGCTGGGCGGGCCGATGACTTCGGCGCCGATCTGCCAGAACTGGCGGTAGCGGCCTTTCTGCGGGCGCTCGCGGCGGAACTGCGGGCCGATGTAATAGAGCTTTTGGATGAGTCCGGTTTCGCCAAGCTTGTGCTCGATGTAGGCGCGAACGACTCCGGCTGTGTTTTCAGGGCGGAGGGTGAGGGACTGCGCTTTTTCGGATTGGGCGCGGGCGCGGTCCTCCCAGGTGTACATCTCTTTGGAGACGATGTCGGTTTCCTCGCCGACTCCGCGGGCGAAGAGCTGGGTGTCTTCGAAGACGGGAGTGCGGATTTCGCCGAAGTCGTAGCGGGCGAAGACGGCGCGGGCGGTGGACTCGACGCGGTTCCAGAGTTCGGTTTCAGGCGGCAGGAGATCGCGTGTGCCGCGGACTGCTTTCAGGGTGCTCATTGCTGATTTCGTTTGAATTTTCAGGATAGCAGGGAGCGTGGTTCGGCATGGCTGCAGGAGGTTTCTTTACACTGCTTCTATGCTGGTTCCTTTTGCGATTGGCGGGGCTGCCCTGCTTGGCGCGGGCGGGTATATGTATGCGGGGATGGCTCCGGGGTCGCAGATTTTTGGGCGGACGCTGGTGGCGGGGAATGATCCCGATAAGTTCGCGCTGACCTATGACGACGGGCCGAATGACGCCTGCACGGAGGCGCTGCTGGAGGTGCTGGCACGGCATGAGGTGAAGGCAACGTTCTTCATGATCGGGCGGTTTGTGCGTGAGCGGGCGGAGCTGGTACGGCGGGTACGCGCGGCGGGGCATGTGGTGGGAAACCATACGTGGACGCATCCGGTGCTGCTGCTCAAGTCTCCGGCGCGGGTGCGCGAGGAGCTGACGGCGACGAGCAAGGCGATCGAGGACATTCTGGGTGAGCGGGTGGAGTACTTTCGGCCTCCGTTTGGGGCGCGAAGGCCGGATGTGCTGCGGACGGCGCGGGAGCTGGGGATGATTCCGGTGATGTGGAACGCGATGGGCTTTGACTGGAAGCCGACGACGGCGGAGAAGGTGCGCATGAAGCTTGCGCGTGGGATTGCGCGGAACCGGGGGCGCGGCGTGGGGTCGAATCTGCTGATGCATGACGGCGGGCAGGCGGGGATTGGCCAGGACCGCTGGCACACGGTGAAGGCGACAGAAAATCTGTTGCATGAGTGGCGCGGGCGGGTGAGATTTGTGACGGTGGCGGGACTGGCTGATCAGGCGACTGCGCTTCGCGCTATTGATAAGCCGAAATAGGTGGTCCTCCCGTTGGTCGAGCGGAGCTGCGCTATCTGAGAAAACTCTCTGGACTCATTCCTTCGAGCTTAGTCGGGCATGTCGTACTTTTTGGCCTTAGTTTTGCGGATGACATAGTACCCAAGCAGGGCGAAGATGATGACGAGGCCTACGATCAGCAGGACAAGATGCCGGTGGGCCAGGACGCTGAGCTCGTGGATGATCTGCGGGCCGTAGCGGATGACGAGCAGGCCTTCGACGCCGAAACGGATGATGCGGCCGGTGAAGACAGCGAGCAGATAGTTCACTGTGCCCACTTCGAAGACGCCGGCGCCGAAGACGAAGAGCTTCCAGGGAGTGGGCGGCGGCAGCATTGAGGGGACCATGAGAGCGAGGAACTCCTGCCGCTCGAACTTGTGCAGGAGGGCCTCATAACGGGCGCGGTCGATGCGCTTGAGGAGGAAGATTTCGCCGCCGGCGCGGCCAATGAAATAGGGTATGAGACCTCCGAAAGCAGAGCCCAGAGCGGCCATAATGACAGGGAGGTAGAAGTGGTGCGAGTCTCGCCAGGCGTAGAAGGCGACGAAGGCGTCAATGGGGACGGGAATGGAACTGGAGTCGAGGGCGGAGAGCAGGAAGATTCCCCAGAGTCCGAGGGGAGCGAGCAGCTTAAGGAGCAGGCCGCTGTACTTCTTGTAGAAAGCGAGGACGTGTTTCACGCGGAGCCTCCGCGATATGGGCCGCGCGATTCGGGATGTTCGGTGTTGCCGGCGAGGAGGTCAAGAGCATGGCGCAGGAGCGGCAGGACTGCTTCGAGCGAGGCGGCGGCTCCGCGGGGGCTGCCGGGCAGGTTGAGGATGAGGGATTGGCCGAGGGTCCCGCAGAGAGCACGGCTGAGAGCGGCGTAGGGTGTCTGGGCGAAGCCTTCGGCGCGCATACGCTCCGGGATGCCGTCGATAAGGCGATCGCAGACAGCACGGGTGGCCTCAGGGGTAACGTCGCGGAGGGCGATTCCGGTTCCTCCGGTGGTGATGACGAGGCGCGAGCGCGAAGCAGCGGCGCGAAGTGCGTCTTCGATGGCTTCACGTTCGTCTGGTACTAAAACCGGTGTGAGCGCGTCCAACCCTTGCGCTTTGAGTACTCTAACGACGGCAGGTCCGGAGAGATCTTCGCGGCTGCCGGCGAAGCAGGAGTCACTTACAGTGAGAATGGAAACAAGCGTCATCTGGATCGATTGTAAGGGTTGCAGGAACAGGAAATCTGCGGTAGGGAAAGACCGTAAAGGATGAGAGAATAAGGGAGTCGGCTGCGAGCTCACGGGACTTTGCCGTTTACTGCGCCGCTCACTCCGTTTCCGACGTTTCTTAGAATGCCGATCACTGAGGTCCCAACCAGTCCAGCGGGCGCGCCGCCAGAGCCACCACGCTTCAACAGGCCCAGCCGCTACGAAGATTACAGCACGCACGACCTGCTGTCGATTATCGACGAGCTGGAGGGCAGCAAGAACTGGGCCAGCCTGAGGGAGAAGCTGTGGATCGCGGTCATTTTGCACATGATCCTGCTCTGGTTCCTGGTGTATGGACCGAAGTACATCTTCCATCAGCGGGTGCGGGTGATCGACCAGTCGGCGCTGTTGCGCGAGCATCCGAAGCAACTGACGTATCTGGAGACGCCGAACAACATCAAGCCGTTGACGCCGAAGAAGCCGACGAATGTGATCTCGAATGAGAATCACCAGGCTGAGACGCCGCATCCGTCGCAGAAATTGCTAAGAGAGCTGGAAGCGATGCGGCGGGCAGGTCCGCCCGCGCCGCGGCCTGCTCCTGAGAGAGCGGCACCGAAGGCAGCGCCGACGCCGATGCAGGAGCAGCATGAGATTGCGAGGGCGGCACAGCCGAAGCCTCCTGCACGGCCACTGCCGGCGAATGTGAAGAGCGAGATTCAGGCTCCTACGCCTGCTCCGACGAAGCCGAACTTTAATCTGGGATCAGCCACGCCGGGGCAGGAGATCCAGCAATTGGCGCGGAATGCGGCGCGTCCAGGGCAGTTCGGCGGCGACTATGGCGCGAACGCTCCGCTGGACCATCCCGGGAATGAGGGCGCGGTAAACATCCTGAGCGATACGATGGGCGTGGACTTTGGCCCGTATATCGAGCGTGTGATTTACGACACGAAGCGCGCGTGGTACCCGATTATCCCGGAAGAGGCGCAGCCTCCGCTGCTGAAACAGGGGCGCGTGGCTATCCGCTTCAAGATTCTGCCGGACGGGTCGGTGGCGCCGGGCTCGATGCGTCTGGATGGACCCTCGGGCGACGTGGCGCTGGACAAGGCAGCGTGGGCGGCGATTACGTACGCGGGTTATCCGCCGCTGCCGAAGGAATTCAAAGGCCCATATCTGGAACTACAGTTCTATTTCCTCTACAACATTCGACCGGGAGAATAGCAAGGTGGACGCCCGCGAACGGCTGCGCAGAAGGCAGGTGTATGGGCTGCTGCTGATTGCCGCAGTGATCCTGGTGGTTGCGTTGATGCGGGCGGACCTGCGTGCGGTGTTTCCCCGAGGATGGTGGCGGGCGTGGTAAAAGCGGATGTTGAGCCTCTGCTGGTGGTGATGCTGGGGCCAACGGCGAGCGGAAAGACGGCGCTTTCGATTCGACTGGCAGAACGATTTGCCGGCGAGATCGTAAACTGCGACTCGGTGGCGGTGTATCGCGGAATGGAGATCGGCACGGCAAAGCCCTCACGCGAGAAACGGGCACGTCTTCCGCACCACCTGATTGATGTTTACGAGCCGAACGAGCAGTCGACGGCGGGCGATTACGCGCGGCGAGCCCGCAAGGCGATTGCGGAGATTACGGCGCGCGGGCATCTGCCGATTGTGACGGGCGGGACAGGGCTGTATTTGCGGGCGTTGCTGGAGGGATTGTTCTCGGGACCGCAACGATCAGAGGAATTGAGAGCGCGACTCGAGAGGAGCCACGCTCGTCATGGACCGGGATGGCTGCATGACCTGCTGGGGCGATTGGATGCAACGGCCGCGGAACGCATTCACGCGAATGATGTGCCGAAGCTGATTCGGGCGATAGAGGTTTCGCTCGCGGCGCAGCGGCCGATGTCGGAGGCGTGGAAAGAGGGACGCGAGCCGCTGACTGGTTACAGGGTGCTCCGGATTGGGCTAGAGCCGGAGAGGCACGCGCTGTATGCACGCATCAATGAGCGGGCGAAGCGGATGTTTGATGACGATCTGGTGGATGAAACGCGGGCGCTGATTGCGAAGTATGGCGAGGGACAGCGGGCGCTGGACTCGCTGGGCTACCGGCAGGCGCGGGCCGTGCTGCGCGGAGAGATGACGCGCGAGGCGGCGATTACGGCGGCGCAGCAAGGGCATCGCAATTATGCGAAGCGGCAGCAGACGTGGTTCCGGCGGGAGCCGGAGGTGCACTGGCTAAAGGGCTTTGGCGACGATGCGGCGATTGCGACAGAGGCCGAGGAACTGGTGGAGCAGGCGCTGGGCGGGTCGACGCAGTGATGATCGGCGCAACTGAAGGCGGGCGTGCGATCGGGCTTCAGTTCTCACTCAATTCTGAAACTTAACGCTGGCACTCAATCTTGTGCTTAATCCTGCATGGGGAAGAGCTGCTGCACGGTGTTGTTTTCGACGCTGTAGATGGCGTAGGTGCGGCTGGTCTGGGATTCGAGTGCGAAGATGAGCTCGGCGCGATTGTTGGCGTTGGTGTCGACGGCGTCGATGAGCTTCATGCGGGGGATGAAGTTGAGCTCGGGCCACGACGTGATGGATTTGAAGAGGACAATGGGGGTTCCGCTGAAGTCGGGCTCCGCGATGATGGTGATGTAACGGGCGGAGTCTCCCTGACCGGTGGCGGCAGAGAAGACGAGCGTGGCTCCGCCGCCGTAACTGAGCTGGTAGGCCTTGAACTGCTCGCTGGTAAGCTCGGGCAGCGCGGGCTTCACAGGCTTTTTACTTGCGGTGCGGTGCGCGCTATGATGGACCGCGGTTTTGACTGCCCGCGGCGCGGATGGGGGCTGAGCCGATTGGGCAAGAAGGTGCTGGGCGATGGATTCAAGCGCGGACTTTATTTTGGCCTCCTCATCGGAATCGGGCCAGGAATAGACGTAGGAGTGCACCGGGCGATTGACGGCGTCAGAGACGGCGACGATTTGCTCAAGGTGCTGGGGGTGCCCGGAGAGCTTGGCGATTTCAATTTTGGTTTCTTTGTCGAGCGTCTGCAGGTCCTGGGTTGCTCCATATTCAAAGTGCGGACGGTTGGGATCGGTGGCGGTGGTGGCGGTTTCGGGCGATTCGCTGGCGGATGCACTAGCGGTATTGCCGGCGGGTGAAGGGGCAGAAGGCTCACGCATAATGGGCCGGTCGGGGTCGATGGGAGGAGCATTGGAGGGAGCGTCGGCGGTGTTTTGCGAGCCTGAATCCCCAGAGCTGGAGTCACCGGTGCGGCGGTGGAGTGTGGGCCCGCCGGAGTTGGAAGACGGAGCGCCGTTCTGCGCGGTGGTTGTGGTTTTGGCGGCGCCCTGGCTGGTGTCGCCGGTGGGAACGTGGGCGAAGTGGGGCGTGGTGTCTCCGCCGCTGCCGAACATGATAGGCGCGATGCGCGAGCGGCGCAGTTTGGCGTAATGCGGCGGATTGGGCTTCTGGTAGTCGCCGATGGCGATCCAGGAACCGTTGGCGTTGGAGGCAGCCTTGACGTCAAAGAAGCCCTTGGGGTCTCCCGCGACCTGAAGGACGTACTGGGTCCCCGTCTGTACAGTGAGCGGAATGGGTTGCGCGAGGTATTGTCCGCCAGGCTGGTAGTTTTCGCCGTCCCAAACGGCGATGGGCACGAGACGGCTAGCGGTCGGATGATCGAGATCCCCGGTGTATTCGAGCACAGCGATGGCGCGCAGGGTGGGCTGGTTGTTCTGATTGGTGTTGACGCGGCCGACATACTGCGCGCCGGCAGTCGAGGCGAGGGCCGGTGCGAGCAGAGCGGCAACAAACCAAAGGACACGGGCCACATTTTGGCGGGACTGGAAGCGGAATTGAGCGAGCCGTGACATAGCGCGAGGGTATAAGCAACAATCTATAGGACGCGGCGCGAGGAGAAAATGCCGCGCGAGCTTGTTTTGATGAGGGATGGGATGGAACTGCATAAGAAAGTAGCCGATTTTACCCTTCAGGACGACCAGGAAAAGACGGTCCACCTGAGCGATTTTGCGGGCAAGCCCGTAGTGCTGTTTTTCTACCCCAAGGCCGATACGCCGGGCTGCACGATTGAAGCGTGCGGCTTCAGGGACACGTTCAAAAAGCTGCAGAAGGCGGGCGCCGTGGTGCTGGGCATCTCGCGGGACACGGTAAAGGCCCAACGTAAGTTCAAGGAGAAGTATGACCTGCCGTATTCCCTGCTCGCCGACGTGGACGAGAAGGTCTGCAAACAGTTTGACGTTTTGAAAGAGAAAAATATGTACGGCAAGAAGGTCATGGGCATTGAGCGGACCACATTCCTGATTGGGCCGGACCAGAAGCTGCTGAAAGTATTCCCGAAGGTGAAGCCGGAGGGGCATGCGGAGGAGGTCCTTCAGGAGCTGAAAGAGGGTCGCTAAGAGGCGGGTGGCTAAGAACAGCGTAGCGATAGCGATGGCGGCGAAGCGGGCAATGGCTGCCGGAAAGCTGCTCCCGCGCCGTTTTTATGCGGGAGCGCCGGATGGTGTGGCTCGCGGGCTGCTGGGCAAGATCCTGGCGAGGCGGCTGAACAGGGAGTGGTTGACGGGACGGATTGTCGAGACAGAGGCGTACTTCGGGCAGGATGATCCCGCGGCGCATGCGCATGCGGGCAGAACGGCGCGGAATGCGGTGTTGTTCGGGCCACCCAGGCATGCATATGTGTACTTCATTTACGGGATGCATTGGTGCCTGAACGTGGCGTGCGAGCCGGATGGGCAGGCGGGATGTGTGTTGATTCGGGCGCTGGAGCCGCTGGAAGGACTGGACACCATGGCCCGGCTGCGTGGGACGGCAAACCGGATGCTGCTGGCGGCGGGGCCAGGCAGGTTGTGCCGGGCGCTCGCGATTACGCGCGAGGGACAGAACGGCGCGGATGTGGCCAGCGCGGAGTCAGAGCTGCAGATATGGGATGACGGGTATTTGGCTGGTCGGGTGAAGGTGACGCCGCGGATCGGGATCAGGAAGGCGGCGGATCGGCTGCACCGGTATTTACTGGAAGCCTGAGGTTTGTGCTGGAAAACTGAAGGCTCGGACTAAGCGACGGGCGATGTGTTTGAGGCTGCGGCGCCAGCGGGCTGCGGTTGTGTGCCGCCGGACTTGACGGCGAAGAGATACCAGACGAGCCAGAGCGGAGCTGGCCAGAGGTTCCAGCGGGAATGGACACTGGCGCCGAGGAAGATCTGGAGGATGATGAGGGCGCTGGCGCTGCCGAGGACAATGGCGAAGGCCCGGGAACGGGAACGGTAGAGCGCATGGAGCAGAGCGGGAATGAGAACGGACTGGTCGATGAGCCAGGCGTAAGGAGCGACGAGCACGGAGACGATCATGAGCAGTGAGCCGTGCTCGATCCAGCTCCAATGACGCCGGTGCCTGAGAAAGTACCAGAGCGCCCAGACGCAGGCGAGGGCGGCGGGAACAAACTGGATCCACATGGCGCGGGGATCGATGGCGCGACGGAAGACGTCACTCCAGCAAGGGATGAATTCATTAACGATGCCGGAGGCCTGCATCATCTGGCGGTATTGCGTCCAGCAGGATGGATCGAAGGGCATGACCAGTGCGAGCGCGACGAGCAAAGAGCCAACGGCGCCGATGAGGATACGGTAACTGCGGGTGGCGATGATCCAGGCGAGAAGAGCCACGCCGAAGGGAAGAAAGAGGTGCGGCTTGAGGAAGCAGAGCCAGAGGGATGCTCCGGCTGCGAGCGGATGCGACAGGTGGAGGCGCAGGAAGAGGACGAGTCCAAGAAGGACAAAGATGGGAGTCTGGCCGGTGAGGAGGCAGGCGACAGCCGGGCCGAAGCAGTAAGCGAGGATGTGAAGGTTGTTCGCGGGATGGCCTTCGAGTGCGCGAACAGCGAGCACGGAGGCGATGAGGCAGACGAGTAGCGCGAAGGACCAGAGGAGTCCGCCGAGTTTGTAGCTGAAGAGGCCGAGAGGGAGCGCCAAGGGAAGCGCGGTGGGGGGATTACGCATAAGTAGCTGGATACCGCGGCCCCCAAAGCCTACGGAGTGCTGGAGCTGCTCTACGGCAATGGCGTCATAGGGGCTGGCATGATGGACGAGCTGGACGCCGGCGGCCCAGTAGGAGAGGAAGTCGCGGGCCGCGACGGTGAGGGAAAAGGCGATGACGCATCCGGTGAGGATGAGCAGGGTGAGGACGTCAGGCAGAGCGAGCCAACGTTGCGACTGCCGGGTCATCGGCGCTCTCCCCATAAAGGCGAGAGTTCCGAGGCGGCAGTGGCAAGGACCAGGGTCATGCGAAATTCCTGAAAGTCGAGCTAAACCCAACTTTTGATGAGATTGAGTTTACTTCTTAAGGGCATTTGTCAGTATTATGTTGGCAACACTCACAGAGAGGACTGAATGAGCGGATTCATCGCGCCTCTGTTCATGACATTAGCGGTCTTTGCGCTTTACATGGTGCTGGCGTGGATGCTGCTGCGCAAGTACAAGCGCACCGGCGATACAGGCTTTCTGTGGCTGGGGGCGGCGGTGATTCTTTGGCCGTTTCTCTCAAGCCTGTTGGTGTCGGCGGGCCACTATATGGTCCAGCATTTTATGAACGGCCACGTAGCCAGGGCACACGTAAAGCGTGTGCACGGCGCGATCGAGGTGAACGCGCTTCCGGCGATCCTTGCGTCGTTTCAGCGGCTGATCGAGATTGGGCTGCTGCTGGTTTCCGTACATTTCCTCGCGAAGAACCGTGAGAGCTCAGCGCCAACTGTTTCGCCACTTGCGGCTGAACAACCTTCTGTAGAAAAAATGAGCTAACCACGGGTGCGGATTATCCCGGGGGCCAGTGCATCTGGCGGCCGCCAAGCAGGTGCAGGTGCAGGTGGTCGACGGTCTGGCCGCCATCAGGGCCGGTGTTGATGGTGATGCGGTATCCCGAGCCGAGGTTCTGCTGGCGGGCAAGCTGGTTGGCGACGGTGTGGAGATGGCCGATGAGGATCTTGTCGGCATCGGTGGAGTCGAGTTCAACGAGCGAGCCGATGTGGCGCTTGGGGATGATGAGGGTGTGCACAGGGGCCTGCGGATTGATGTCGGCGAAGGCCAAGGCGTGCTCGTCCTCATAGAGCTTTTTGGCGGGGATTTCTCCGGCGGCGATCTTGCAGAAGATGCAATCCATATGTTCCATCGTAACGCCAGCTATCGGCTGACGTAGCGGGGATGGTGGCCGGGCGCCCAGGGGTTGTAGTGGGCGGCGAAGCTCATTCGGTAAGAGGTGGGCGGGTGACTGTACGTCCAGAAGACAACGAATGGGTCAGGGTGCGGGACTTCGAGCCAAAGCTCGCCAAGGTGCTGGAATGACGCGGCCATGGTGGTCTGCGGGTCGGGAACGAGTCCGTGGATGGCTTCCTCGCCGTAGACGTCGGCCTGATGCTCGATGTGGCGGCTGAAGGCGTTGCTGACAGGGTCGGCAAAGAATCCGAGCAAGGTGACGATGAGCAGGAGCGCGCCGAGCGAGGACCAGTCATCGAGAGACGTGATGTGGAGGCGGACCGAGCCGCGGCGGAGGAGCCAGCGGAAGAGGTGGAAGGCGATCCAGAAGAAGACGAACATGACGATGGCGGAGAAGAGCATGCCCTTCTGGATATGGTGCAGGACGTAGTGGCCCTGCTCGTGGGCGTAGATGGCGAGGATTTGATTGTTGGAAAGCTCGTGCAAGGTGGTGTCCCAGATAACGACGCGCTTCGAGGAGCCGAAGCCGGTGACGTAGGCGTTGGGGCCGGTGACCTTGGCGCTGGCGTTCATCACAAACATGCGGCTGGGCGGGATGTGGAGGTGACCGCGCACAGCGACTTTTTCAAGCTGCTGGATGAGGGCAGGGTCGGCCTGGGCAAGGGGAGAGAAGTGGTTGAAGAGCGGATCGATGAAGATAGGAACGATGAAGACGGCGGCGAGCTCGATGGGCAGGACGATGATCCAGAACCAGAGCCACCAGCGGCGCGGGGAGCGGCGGATGAGCAGATAGAGGACGCTGAGGACGGCGGTCCCGACGATGAGGGTGAGGGCGAGGGACTTGGCGAAGTCGAGCCACCACATGGACCAAGGCTCGACGGAGATTCCGTAGCGGAGGTTGAGATGGTGGAGGGCCAGCGAGATGGGCAGGTTGAGTGCGGTGAGGAAAAGGAGCCAGAGAGGGGCAACAATGAAACCCTGGAGCCAGCGTCGCTCGGTTACGCGGGCAGCGAGGTCACGGATAAATGCTCCGACACCGAGGCGGAGAAGCAGGTAGAGGGCCAGGAGGGTCCAGGCGGTTCCGCCGAAGTAGGACCAGATGCCGGCGTGGTAGAGGACAAGGGCCTTGGCGAGCTTGTCGGGGGGAAGAGTGTAAACGGAAGGCGTCATAGGTGGCGATGAAGCGGGTGGCTGGTGAAGCGAGTGGCTAAGACGCGGGTTGCGGGATGGAGGGGTGCGGGCATGGAGGCCGTTAGTGCTCTCTCCATTATGAGACGTGAGGCAGTGGGGTTGGGGGTGGTTGGCGGGTGTGCGCGCCGATGGTGCGGGACTGGATTCGGCTTGCCGAAGGCAGACTTTTAAGGTGCCGGACTTTGATCTTAGTTGGGTCGTTACACCTGTCGGCTGCACTCCGGCCTGCGGTAGCAAGGTACGGCTCTTCGAGCCAAGTGTTTGTTTGCTCGTCTAAGGGGCAGTGCTTCGACCTGGCCGGGCTTGGGCGAGGCGGGATCTGGGTTGGGGTCGACCTTTCCCACGTCCCTTCAAGACATGGAGCGCCTGTTTGTGTGGGCGCTCGATGCAAAAGGGCGCTCGTCGGAGGTCCCCTGTGTCTACTGGCGTGCCATTGCGATGCGAACGGCTTCCTGCGGATCGACCAGGTGATCTGAGTTCTCGGCACCCTGGGAGATATCGATCTGCGCCCCCTTCACGGTTCCGTTGAAGGCGTTGCCGCGCGAGCTGTAGTCCTCCGAAACGGGGGAACCGGTATCCTCACCGACGTCGCAACCGTCGTCGGCGGAGAAGACCATTGGCAGGGTCATGGGAACAGCCCCTTCTCCGGCCTTCTTGCCGTCTACGTACAGGGTCACGTTGCCGCCCTTGGCCAGTCCACCGCCGGCATAGGCGAATTCCATGCGCACCTGGTGCTCGCCCGCAGGCAACGGATTGCTGCTCTCGACGTAGAAGTACTTTACGCCGCCGAGGTTATAGCAGTATTTGAGTTTGCCGCCCTTCGCGTACAGGCTCCAGCCGCCGATGTTTCCGCCCTGGGCAATGATTACGCCCTCGGCGCCCGCTTGCGGCACGTCGATCAGGGCGGTGACCGAGTGGGACTTGTTCTTGATGTTGACGACACAGTTCTCCGACAGGTGCCCCATGCCGCCGAAGAGAAGCTGGGTTTTTCCTTTTATAAGCATTGGCCGGCCAGCGGTATCAGCGTTCAAGACCTTGCCAAGGTCGTCGTTAATGGGTAACACGTTGTAGCGCGTCGCCTCAATCAGCCACAAACGCTGCAGTTCGTGGAGCTTTTCCGGCATCTGCTTGGAGAGATCATTCGCCTGGCTCCAGTCATTTTCGGTGTTGTAGAGCTCCCAGACGTCGTCGTCGAAAGGCAGCGTTTTTTCTCCTACGAGAAGCCAAGGCGTCTTGTGCCGTGTGACCGCGGTCCAGCCCTTGAAGTAGATGCCGCGATTACCGAACATCTCGAAGTACTGCGTCTCGTGCCGTTCTGCGGCCTTGGCATCGTTGAAGGAATACAGCATGCTGACGCCTTCGATCGGCTTCTGCTGCATCCCGTTCACCGAATCGGGCTCCGGGACTCCAGCCGCCTCGAGGATGGTGGGCGCGACGTCGATGACGTGGTGGAATTGCCAGCGCATTTCATTCTTTGCCCGAATTCCCTTCGGCCAGTGGATGATGGTGCCGTTGCGCGTACCGCCCCAGTGAGAAGCGACCTGCTTAGTCCACTGGTAGGGAGTGTCCATGGCATGCGCCCAGCCCACGGCGTAGTGGGGGTAGGAGTCCGGGCCGCCCCACTTGTCGATCCTGGCGGTCAGGAATTCGGGTGACTCGATGGCGGCCATGCCATTGAAGTTCAGCATCTCGTTGTATGTGCCGTTCAACGTGCCCTCAGCAGAGGCCCCATTGTCGCCGATGATGTAGAAGACGAGAGTGTCGCCCAGGATATCAAGCTTCTTCAGAGTATCCAGCAGGCGGCCCACATGGTAATCGGTGTATTCCAGGAAGCCCGCGTACACTTCAGCCTGCCGGCGCAATACCGGCTTGAGTGCTTCCGGCATATCGTCCCAGGCTGGAATCTCCTTGTGGCGCGGGGTGAGCTGGCAGTCTGGGGGAATGACGCCGAGCTTCTTCTGACGGGCAAAAGTTTCTTCACGCAGCTTGTCCCAACCCTGATCGAACTTTCCCTTGTATTTGTCTGCCCATTCTTTAGGCACGTGATGAGGGGCATGCGTGGCGCCGGGTGCGAAATAAACGAAGAAAGGCTTGTCGGGAGCGAGGGCCTTCTGCTGCCCGATCCATTTCATGGCCTTGTCGGTCATGTCCTCAACCAGGTTGTAGCCCTCTTCGGGGGTCTTTTTTGGCTGGACCGCGGTGGTGCCCTCGTAGAGCGATGGGTACCACTGGTTGGCCTCGCCGCCGATGAATCCATAGAAGTACTCGAAACCGCCGCCACCCGTGGGCCATGCATCGAACGGACCGACCGGGCTGGTTTGCCACACCGGTACTTCGTGGCACTTGCCGAACTGCGCGGTGGAGTATCCATTCAGCTTGAGCGTCCGAGCCAGCGGGGAGCAGTTGTTGGGCAGCACCGAACTGTAGCCGGGCGCGCCACTGGCGATCTCGGTGATGTTGCCCATTCCGACGGAGTGGTGGTTGCGTCCGGTGAGCAGCGCCTGCCGCGTAGGCGAACACAGGGCGGTGGTATGAAACCGGTTGTACTTCAGGCCATCGGCCGCGAGTTGTTCCGCGTTCGGGGTCTGGCAGGGACCGCCGAAGGCGCTGGAGGAACCGAACCCCGCATCATCAATGAGAATGATCAACACGTTGGGGGCGCCGCTGGGCGGGCGCAACTGTGGGATGGGCGGGTTCTGCGTGTCCGGGTCCTTCGCGTCGAAGGTGATGCGGCCAACGCGATCCGTGTTAGGCATGGGTAAGTGGGAACGGTGTTTCGTGTCTTCGCTGCTCATGGCGGGCTCCTGCTGCCTTTGCTCAGTTGCCTCTGATCGTAGTTCCGCCTGGGTGAATTCTGATACTGGCAAAAGCGACAGGTAGTCTGACCATCGCTTACCCACCGCACTAGAAGGAAAGCGATAACGCGGCTCTCGGCGAGCCCGGTCGAGTTCTGCGATAGCCTCTCATTTGCCTGCCTCTCTATGGGTTGGGGAGAATTCGATGCCGGAGTCTGAACTGAGTGGTCCAGGAGTCTGTGCCGCTGGCGACCGGGAGGAAACCGCCGGTGCATCCTTTCCGAGGGGTCTCGTCCAGGCCTTGTGCGGGGTTGCTTCGGCTTCCGGCTGCGCGCCGGTCCTTCGACTTCGCTCGGGACAGGCTCTGGATAGCAAGCTACGGCTCTTCGAGCCGGGAGTTTGCTGGGCTTAAAGGAAAGTGCAGTGCTTCTGGTCAAATTCGCTTGCGCAAGGCAGGAGGTTGGTTGGGGGGTCGATTTCGCCCAGATCTCTTTGAGGGATCGGGCACCCGGCACTCGGCCATCAATGAGCAGGCTATGGTTATGCTCGCGGCGAATCCGCCAACGCTATCGCCGCATGCCTTTGTCCATGGCGAGGTTGGCGAGGCGATCGGCGTGTTTGTTTTTGTTGCGGAGGACGTGCTGGATGTGGAAGGAGTCGAGGGCAGCGATGCGCCGCTTGGCTTCGTCGTAGAGCGGGCGGAGGTCGGGGCTTTTGACCTTGTACTGTCCCTTGATCTGCTTGACCATCAGCTCGGAGTCGGAGACGACGCGGAGGCGGGGGTGGTCATAGCGGAGGGCGAATTCGAGGGCCGCAAGGAGCCCGGAGTACTCGGCGTAGTTGTTGGTGCGGATGCCGAGGAACTCGCTGAGCTCGGCGAGGGTTTCTCCTTTGTGATCTGTAATGTAGACGCCGAATCCGGAGGGACCGGGGTTACCGCGCGCGCCTCCGTCGCAGTGGGCGGTGATTTCTCCCGACCCGCTCGAACCGAAAGAAGGTTTGAATGGGGCACCCTCAGTTTTTTCTGATCTTTTGGGGGATCCGGGTTCGGTGGGCCAGAGAAGTGGGGTCTGGCGGGTGAGGTCGCGGGCCATTCAGCGAGTGTAGACCATGTTGGCGCGGAAAACGGGTTTTCCTTCTCAAGTCGAAGACGGTTGAAGTGCACCGCGAAGGTTTTTCGTATTCAAGCCGGAAGATAGCCCGGCTGCAATGCTGAGCCGGGCACCCGTGGAAGGGTTGATGACATCGAACTGGAAAGGAGGGAAAGATGGGGGAATTTTTCCACTGCGAGGCTAACTTTTCCGGGAAAATGGCGTCAGCACCAGTAAGGATAGGTGTGCGTAAGTGAAAGACGGCACCTCAGAGGAGTATCCAATGCCCGCTGACGCCCTGCGTATTGTTGTTCCTTCCCCAGCCGAACATGGCAGCCGGCCAGAGGCTGCCAGCCAGAGAATTCAATCGTCGCGAGCCGCGGATCCGAGCGCACGCGCCTTAGAAAATGAGCTGATTCGCGAGGCCCAGCAGGGTTCGAGAGCAGCGTTTGACGTGCTGGTGCGTCAATATGATCAGGCAGTGCTGCGATTGGCGCTGCACCTGACTGGTTCGGAGCAGGACGCGGAGGACATCCACCAGGAAGCCTTTCTGAAGGCGTACCGGTACCTTGGGAACTTCCGGTTCGAGTGCTCGTTTTACACCTGGATCTACCGGATTGTGACGAACCTGTGCCTGGATCTGCTGCGGCGGCGGAAGTCGCGGCGGGAGGACCAGGCGGTGATGATCGACCAGAGCGGTGAGGAGCTGGATTTGCTAAGCAATGTGTCGGACGATCGGGCGAGCGCGAATCCTGACCGGGAATTGAATCGAAAGTTTCTGGGCGAACGGATCCTGATGGCGCTGGATCAGCTGACTCCGCGGGAGCGGATGGTGTTTGAACTGAAGCACTACCAGGGGCTGCGACTGAGAACGATTGGCGAAATGCTGAATACGACGGAAGAGACAGCAAAGAATACTCTGTTCCGTGCGACCAGGAAGCTGCGGGCGAACCTGGCGCACGTTCGATAAGACAGGGATTAGGAAGCAGTACGCGAAGGGCTCTACAGCCCGGCCGGGGACAGTAATGCGGCAGGGATGGGACGAAGGCAAGTCATCTTGAGGTAAGTGAGGCACAGGAAACGCCATGAAGTGCGAACAGGCGCAGGAATATATTGCTCTGGCGGCATGGGGTGAGCTCCCGGATGAAGTAAAGCTGCAGCTGGAACAGCATCTGGAAGTGTGTGCAGCCTGCCGGCAGGAACTCGAGGCCGTTCAAGGGCTGGTGAAGGCGATGGCTCTGCTGCCGGCGGAGGAGCCCTCGGCCAACATGTTGGCGCGGGCGCGGCTGAAGCTGGAAGAGGCGCTGGATGCACTGCCACGGGAGAATTGGCTGGTGCGGATGTCGCAGCGGTTCACGCTGGGGATGTCACGGCTGCGGTCAGCTCCTGTGATGGCCTCGACGCTGCTGGTGTTCGGGATCGCGGCGGGAGCGTACGGCGGATATCGTGTGGGCGCGCATGTACATAATGTGGCGCAGACAGCACTGATTCTGAAGGCGGCGCAGCAAAATGCGGTAACGGCACAGATTGCCAATGTGAGCAGCATTGAGCAGGTGCCGAACTCGGACGATATAGTGGTCAACTACAATCGGCTGGTGCCGGATTCGATTAAGGGATCGCTGAATGATCCGCAGATACGGCAACTGCTGCTGCTGGGCGTGCGGAACCCTGCAACTCCGGATGTGAGGGATGACTCAGTGGGTCTGCTGGCGGACCAGTGCCAGTCGGGGAACCTGTGCGACGCCCAGCCGGTGCGCAGTGCGCTGATGATGGCGCTGCTGTATGACAAGAGCCCGTCGGTGCGGATGAAGGCGCTGGACGGGTTGCAGCCGTATGTAGGCGCGGACATGCAGGTCCGGGATGCAGTGCTTGAGGCGCTGATGAATGATTCGGACGCGCAAATCCGGGCGGAGGCGATCAGCCTGCTGGCTCCGGTGGAGGCTGACTCGAGCGTGCGGGACGTGCTGCACACGGTGGCGACGCAGGATTCAAATGCGCATATCCGGGATGTTTCGCAGCAGGTGCTGGACGCGGCGCCGCAGATTCAGTGAGGCTTGCAGGACAGGCGGACGCGCTTTAGCGCATCATGAGCAAGGAAAAGGGCTGGCCAGCGCCAGCCCTTTTCTATTTTCCGGTCTCTTCTTCGAGAAAAATTGATTCGATGGGGCTGTTGAAGAGCCGCGCGATACGGAAGGCGAGCGGAAGGCTGGGGTCGAACTTGCCGGTCTCGATGGCGACGATGCTTTGACGGGAGACTCCAAGACGCTCGGCGAGGTCGCGCTGGCTCCAGTTGCGCTCGGCGCGGAGGACGCGGAGGCGGTTCGTCACTGGTATCTCCGGACCTGGTAGGCGAGGACGAAGAGCGCCGTGACGCAGAAGAGATCGACGTTCATCATGGGCATGGCGTAGGCGAGCGGAGCGGGCCCCCAGAGGAAGCCGATGACGGTGTCGATGACCATAGGCACAGCGAACCCGAACAGCAAGGCGCGAAGGACGAGAGTGCGGACGAATTCGTCCTTCTCCTGCCCGAGGTAACGAGGGATGAGGAGCATCATGCCGAGAAACGGGATGACGGGCAACATGGAGAATATGTGGCTTAGCGTTTGCGAGGAACTGTGGAGGCTAGAGCCGAGACGCCCCTCTCTAAAATAGACATTCAGCATGAAGAGGAGCGCCGTTGCCAGCAGCGTGACTCCGAAGAGCGTGACGAAGCGGCGCTGGAGCGGGCTGACTTTATTTTTGCAGAAGAGCATGATTGGTTTCCTTTCCCAAAAGACAAGTACACATTACATAGGATCGGATTACGTGTCAAGTATGCTTGTCTAAAATGAACTGGAAGTGAAGAAAAGATGTCAGAACCCGTTGACTGATAATTCGGACTGAATTAGTCTTCTTCGATATACGACTGATTTGCTCTGTGTTTTGAGGGGTTCGTGCGCCCCTAAATACGACAAAATGAATCGTATATTAGCTACCTCTTGTTGAACTTTGGAGGTCTTTTTGATTCATATGTTTGTAGGGCGAGCTGGGATTTGCGGAGCACTGCTTTTTGTGCTGTTTTGCGCGCTTTTCCCGGCGCAGAGAGTTTGGGCGCAGCAGGAGCCTCCTTACTTCGTGACCTATTCCTCGGCTCTTGAGGAGCCGGGGAATCTGGAGGTTGAAAACCAGAACATTGCGGCCGCGCCGAAGAACGCGAACGGCTTTTTTGCGCCGACGGTGGAGTTCGAGTACGGCACGACCGCTTGGTGGACGACTGAGTTTTATCTACAGGGCCAGAAAACGGTGAATGACTCGGCGGTGTTTACGGGGTTCCGGTTTGAGAACCGGTTTCGCCCGATTCCGCGGGACTTGTGGGTCAATCCGGTAATTTACGTCGAGTACGAGGACGTGAACGCGGCGGACAAGAGCTTTCTTGAGATCACGGGCAACACGAGCATCACGACGCTGCAGGTTCCGAATGCGGAGCTGCGGAATGAAGTGGAGCGGTCGATTGAGGGCAAGCTGATTCTGTCGAGCAACGCAAAGGGATGGAATTTCTCCGAAAACATGATCTCGGAGAAAGCAGTGAATGAAAACGAGCCGTGGGAATTTGGCTATGCGCTGGCCGCGTCGCGGCCGCTTTCTTTGACGGCGAGCAGCAGGCGATGCACGCTGTGCCTGCAGAATGTGTCCGCGGGCGCGGAGCTGTTCGGCGGGTTGGGTACGCGATATACGTTTGGGCTGAAACAGACGGAGCAATATGCGGGGCCGACTGTGGCGCTGAATGCGCCGAACGGATTTACCTACAAGTTTTCGCCCGAGTTCGGGCTGAACGATAACTCGGCGGGAGTGCTGTGGCGCTTCGGGGTGTCGTATGAGATTCAACAATTCCGTGATTGGTTTCGGAGGTCGAAGTGAGGGGCCGAGTGTTGGTGTACGCATTATTGCTGGCTGGGGCTGGGACATGTTTTGCCAAGGACTATAGCGGGTGGCTGAAGAAGGTGCCGCAGAAAGACCGCGAGCAGGTGAATCCATATGCCGGGCAGGCGAAGGCGATTGCTGCGGGGGCGAATCTGTATCACGACAACTGCGCGAAATGCCACGGCGAAAATGCCGAGGGGCGTGACGGAAGGCCGAGTTTGCGCGGTGAGGATGTGCGGAAGGCAACAGACGGCGAGCTAGCGTGGATTCTCAAGAACGGACAGATGTTCAAAGGCATGCCGAGTTGGGGCGGGCTTCCGGAGCAGGAGCGCTGGCAGCTTGTGGCCTATTTGCGGAGTTTGAATCTGCCTGAGCCTGCGGCTCCGAACCCGACAGGAGGGCAGTGATGACCAAGGCGCAGAAGCGATGGAATGCGGTGTTTGCCCTGTTGGCGCTGGGGCTGATCTTCGGGATGTTTGCGCAGGGGTGCGGATCGGGATTCGCTCCGGATGCGCCGAAGGAAACGGACAAGACGCCCCCAGCGGATTCGATCGGCGAGGCGCTGTTTCTCGACACGCGGTTCGGCCAATATTTTGCGGCGAACATGACAGGCGTGAACAATCCGCTGCCGGTGGGTGATCCGGTCGTGGCGCAGGTGCAGAACATTTATACCGGCCCCATGCCTGGGCCGTTTGCGGGTCAGGCGATCAATTGCCGGTCTTGCCACTTTGTGACGGAGTTCGAGGGCGTGGCGGGTGCGGGCAACCGGACGTATTCGGACTTTACCAACCACAGTCCGCTGCCGCGCACCCAGCCGAACGGAGTTGATCACACGCCGCGCAATGCGATGCAGATTGTCGGTTCGCTCACGCCGCGGTCGGGGCCAGTGTTTCTGCACTTTGACGGGCAGTTCAACTCGGCACAGGACCTGGTGATCGGGACGCTGACCGGAGAAGAGTTCGGGTGGTTTCCGACGCAGTACAACGAGGCGATTGCACATATCGCGCAGGTGATCCGCGAGGACAACGGCAGCAGCCAGCTGGCGGCGCAACGGCTGGACGGGTTGAGCTACCCAGTACTGTTCAAGGGGACGGATCCGAGGATTCCGAGCGACCTGCTGCTACCGCCCTCGGAGCGGCTGGATGTGTCGACAGCGACGGACGCGCAGGTGGTGCAGGAAGTGGCGCTGTGCATTGCGCAGTATATGAAGGACCTGCTGTTCCAGCGTGACGAGTATGGGCGGTACATCGGTTCGCCGTACGATGCGTTTCTGCGCGTGAACCACCTGCCGCAGGCTCCGCTGTCGGGGCAGACCAAGGCTCAGTACAACGCGGAGCTGTACCAGCAGGTGCTGGCGCTTAAGAATCCGATCTACATTACGCCGCAGGACGGGAGCTTTAAGTATCACGACCAGCCGTACCAGTTCGGGGCGCTGGAGCTGCAGGGGCTGAAGATCTTTCTGGCGTCGGCAACGGCAGGGGCGCAGGACGCGCATGCGGGCAACTGCGCGGCGTGCCACCAGGCCCCGGACTTCTCTGACTTCCTGTTCCACAACAACGGCGTGACGCAGGAGGAGTACGACGGGGTGCATGGGGACGGGGCGTTCATGCAGCTGCAGATTCCGACGCAGGCGGAGCGGATGGCGAACTACGATGCGTACCTGCCGGCGACGCCGAACCATCCCAATGCGATGGAGACGTTCAGGCGTCCGGCGAGCGCGAGCAACCCGGAGTATACAGATCTTGGCCTTTGGAATGTGTATCTTAACCAGGATTATCCGGATTCGCAGGCGGATTTGAAGAGCGTGGTGTGTGCGGCGGGCAAGGACTGCTCGGTGGATCAGGGGCTGGCGTCGACGATTGCGCAGTTCAAGACTCCGGTGCTGAGGGACCTCGAGGACTCGGCGCCGTACTTCCATAACGGCAGCGCGCTGACGTTCAATGATGTGATCGAGCACTACATCAGGATGTCGACGCTGGCTCACGAGGGGCTGATGCGGAATCCGCCGCCGGAGTTCTCGCACATGTCGATTGACGAGAGCGACGTGCAGGCGCTGGTGGCGTTTTTAAAGTCGCTGACGGAAGACTACGACGACTCATAGAACTGGCCCCTCAGGCGCCGCTCAGGACAGGCTCTGGGCGGCGCTCCCACCCATCACACGTGGCCGCGAGGCGATGTTCCGGTTTGGCCCTTGGATTGCCGGGCTTAAAAAACCCAAGCCTATGATTCTGCAAGGTTTATGGGAACTTCGGCAGCAAGGCCGTCCATCCAAAGGGGTTAGGGGTAAACTCGTCTGCTGTAAAGGGTTAGGACGAGGGCATAGTCGCGGTTATCCGGGCCGTTTTGGGTGGGCTCCGGGGCGTGCGCGGGATCCGGTTGGCATCTGTAAAGTATTGATTTTATTAAACGTCTGATGTTTGGAGTTGAGGGCAAGTTGTTGATTCCGGCGATTATGCAGGGAAGATAGTGATTTCGAAGCAAGAGGGCTGTGACTGGCGGCAAGTTTTTGATTCGGCTGGATTATTGCATAAGTTATTGATAATAAATTACTTGTTTAGACAGAGCGGTGGGGTGGTTTGGGTTCGAGGAGGGGATGAATGTGGGCATAAGATGGAAAAGGCCGCGACGATTGAGCAATCGGGCGGCCCTTGTGTTTTTGCTTCTGGTTCCATTTTAGCGGATTGCGAGAATTCAGCTGCATTTTTAAGTTGCTGACAGGAAGTAAGTTAGAAGATTTGTGGCTTGACAAGGTTTGAGTTAAGAGGCGGTAAGTTGGCGGGGGTGAGCGGGAAGGATGGGCGTCCGCGATTTTTGCCTGGACTTGGATTCAAACGCCGATCGGTCCGCTCCGTTTGAAGCAAACTGCGCTTCAAACGACGGTCGGGATGACATCATCTTGGAACAAAATTTGGGGTGGGGAGGACGGAGTGGTGGCTGGGTTGGGATTTGAAAATGCAGGTCCCTCCGCTCCGTTTGAAGCAGACTGCGCTTCAAACGACGGTCGGGATGACATCGGTTTTGGAATATACATTTGGGTTGGGTGAGGAGATCGGTGGTCGGGTTGGGATTCAAATGCAGGTCCCTCCGCTCCGTTTGAAGCAGACTACACTTCAAACGACGGTTGGGATGGCATCATCCTCTCTAAATTATGTAAAGCGCTGGAGGAATCAAAGGCTTTTGTCCAGTTCGTATTCAACCGGTTTGCCCCAGTCTTCGCTGAGATCGATCCATGTGGGGTTGGACAGTTCGATGAGCGCAAGTTTCTTTTCGCGGCGCCAGGACTTCAGCTGTTTTTCGCGGGCGATGGCGCTGCCGGGCGTTGTGAATCGTTCGAACCAGACAAGCCGGTTGCAGCGATAGTCTGAAGCAAAGCCGCAGAACGCGCCTTGCTTGTGCTGATACATTCTGCGTTCGATGTGGCCGGTGACTCCGATGTAGAGAACACGTGTGCGGCTGGCCGTGATGTAGGCGTAATAGAACTGGCCGGACATGGTGCGAGGGTA